>WNFE01000652.1_pt1 | contig 34068 bp, 36 predicted proteins | sample 5400451 | NCBI WGS metagenome assembly WNFE01 (sample SAMN13153344, study PRJNA577476) | soil metagenome | isolation source: 200 cm saprolite under Douglas fir tree site 2 hole 2 | place: USA:California | collected 2015-04-18
ACGAGCAGAGCTTCGCGCAGGCGGGGATCAGCACGCGGCATGGGCGTGCGCATTTCGTGGATCGGACGAGCGTCCAGGTGGGCGAGGAGATCCTGGTCGGTCGCCATGTGGTGATCGCGACCGGCGCGTGCCATGCCGATTTGGGGATACCGGGCGAGGATTTGCTCATCACCAGCACGCAGTTCCTGGAGCTGGAAGAACTGCCACGTCGTATCGTCTTCGTCGGCGGTGGCTACATCGCCTTCGAGTTCGCGCACATCGCAGCACGCGCGGGCGCACAGGTCCAGGTGCTCCACCGGGGGAGTCGTCCCCTCGAGAAGTTTGACCCCGATCTCGTCTCCATGCTGGTGCAGGCCAGCCGAGAACTGGGCATCGAGGTGCAGGTGAACCAGGCGGTCACCGCCATTGAACGACAAGGCGACCACTTGCTCGTGCACGCCCGCACAGGAACGCAGGAGCACACCGTCGAAGCCGACCTGGTGGTGCATGCCGCCGGGCGTACGCCGGAGATCGACAAGCTCGACCTGGGGGCGGCGGGCGTGGCCTACGCAAAGGAGGGCGTCTCGGTCAACGAGTACCTGCAAAGCGTGACCAATCCTGCGGTGTATGCAGCGGGGGACGCGGTGGGAAGCGGCGGATTTCCACTAACACCTGTGGCGGGGATGCAGGGAGGCATCGTGGCCAGCAACCTGCTGGAGGGCAACCGGCACACCCCGAACTATAGCGGCATCCCGAGCGTGGTCTTTACGACTCCACCTCTCGTACGGGTAGGTCTCCTTGAGGAAGCGGCTCGCGCCCAGGGCCTGCGCTTTACGACGCACCACGAGGACACCTCGAGCTGGTATTCCTCGCGGCGGGTGGCCCTCCCGCATACCGGGTTCAAGACACTTGTCGAGGAGGGCACCGACCGCATCCTGGGGGCGCACCTGTTGGGTTCGCACGCTGAGGAGGTCATCAACCTCTTCGCGCTCGCGATCCGCATGGGCCTCCGTGCGAACGATCTCAAGCAGATGGTCTACACCTACCCCACCAGTGCCTCGGACGTGAGCTACATGGTCTGACCGAAACCTGGAAGTCGGGTGCGCGGCGTCGAAACGGGAGAACAGCGTGGAAAGCGTTCGCTGCTCTGTCGGTTGCAGTGCCGTGTCGTTCAACAATCCTGACGAGGCTCAGTCCCTCTCTGTCAGGCTGGAAAGGTAGAGATAGATGTTACGGTCGCATGCGATGACCATCGGACAACTCTCCCGGCGCACCGGCGTGCCGATCAAAGCCCTGCGCACCTACGAGGACCTGGGGTTCCTCTACACTCGGGGCCGGAGCGAGAGCAACTACCGCCTGTTTGGCGAAGAAACGATGTGGTGCGTGCAGGTGATCCAGGGCCTGCGATCGCTTGGACTGACCCTCAAAGAGATTCAAGCACTCTTCACACGCTCGCGTGCGCGCCCCGGCGAGCCGATCAGTGTCTTGCTGGAAACACACCTGGAGCAGGCCCTCGCCCGTATCGAGGCTCGGATCAGCACCCTCCAGGCGCTGCGTCAACGCATCCTGGAGTTCCAGGTTGCCCGCGCTGGCGCACCAGCCCCGCCCGCTGCCTCCGCACTGGTGCAGTTGTTGGCACGAGATCCACGCCGTTGACCGTGGCACCGTGCCATCTGCCTCTTGACTCTCCCCCCAGGGGAAGCGTGTACACTGCTCTCAGACACCCCACGGGGTGAAGAAAAAAACCAAACCTAGCCTCATGATCCTAGGTTTCAAGAAACAGGAGGTTTGAGACAATGAGCGACACACGTATCCTTGAAACAACGAAGAAGATGCAAGAGTTCTTGCTGGAGTACGGGCCGGACCATGCACAGCTCCTTCTCCAGGTCATCCAGCAACTGGCACACGGGCACCCCATCACCGCCGAGCAGGTAAACCACCGCATTGCTGATCTGGGGATCGCGAAAGAGGAGGCCCACCAGTTTTTGCGGGAGGTCACGGAACGGGATGCGACGGATCAGGTCGTCGGCGCCATGGGATTATCGCTGAACGATCATCCGCATCGATTGTCCTTGGCCGGGGTGTCCTTATCGGCCTGGTGTGCCCTGGACACGCTCTTCCTGCCCGCCCTGCTGCAGCAGACGGCCACCATCGAGTCCCCGTCGCCGGTTACGAACCACTCGATTCGGCTGCGCGTCAGCCCTGAGCGGGTGGAGGAAGTCACCCCAGAAGCAGCGGTGGTCTCCTTCGTGCTCGTGGACCCGAGCCGAGAGAACATGGACTCGGTTCAGGCCATCTGGAGTGCCTTCTGCACCCACGTCCACTTTTTTGCCACGCGGGAAGAGGGCGAGCAGTGGGCCAGCGGTCGGGATGATATCGTCCTGCTCACGGTGGAAGAGGGCTTTGCATGGGGGCGGCAGGTATGGTCCAGGGTCTTCCCAGACCTCTACGCAGCATGAGTGGGTAGTGGCACCCAACCAGGCCAGGGTCGGGACCTGATAAGCCCTATGCTCTAATCAAAGTTTCGCAGCCTTGACGATGAACGTGGGCTTCGCCGTCTGGAGGAGGAGTCCTCCAGGTACAATACTGATGAGGAGGAGAGGAATGCATGACACTGACCGGTCGCCCGCTACCACTATCCATCGTGAAGAGAGGATCCGCGACAGGACAGGGAGGTTGCTAATGCAAGACACACGGCTACAGACGATTGCGAAAGCAGTCAGCAAGAGACAGGAGCGCTACCAGCGCAATACACCGCTGTTTGATCAGCTTGTCCAGCTTTTAGCGCAAGGGAGACCCGTTGCCCCAGAACTGCTTGCGCGTCGGCTCCATCGCGAGCTTGAGGAGGTGCGCGCGATCTTACAAGCGCACCCGGAACTGGAGTATGATGCGCGCGGCAACCTTGTCGGCTCCGGGCTTACTCTTGTCCCTACCGCGCACCAGTTTCAGGTGGAGCAGCGCACCCTGTTCGCCTGGTGCGCCTTCGATACCTTAACCTACCCGGTAGAGCTTCACCTCTCTGCTCAGATCACCTCGCGCTGTCCGGTCACCGGAAGAAGCATTCAGCTCATGGTCACGCCTGAACAGGTGCTTGACCTGTACCCAGGAGAGGCCCAGGTCTCGCTCGTCGTTGATGTCGCGGCAGGGTGCTGCTACAATGTGCGGGAGGACGTGTGCAACTACGGTCATTTCTTTGCCTCGCGCGAGCCAGCGACCCAATGGCAAGCGGTGCATCAAGAGGCTGTGATCCTTTCGGTAGAGGAGGCCTACCAAGTGGGAAAGCTGGTCGAGGGCTCTCGCTTCCGAGATGCGGAACCATGAGCCAGCAGGTCAGAGAGCAAGCATCTATTCAACAATGAACCGAAGAAAAGCAAGAGCGAAAAGGAAGGAAGGGGACACATGCCACATCCATCCCTTGAAACGATTGCCGAGCGCCTGTCGGAGCAGTTGCGAGGCGCGCAGGAGGATCTCTGCCGTCCCATTGTGCAGCAGGTCACATGCGGCAAACCGGTTACACTAGCCACCCTTCAGACCTCTCTCCAGGTAAGCCAGAACGAGCTGGAACAGCTCCTGGCGGAGCTCCCACCAGATGTCGAGTTTGAGCGAGCTGGCAATATCGTCGGCCTGGGAGTGACCCTGGTGCCGACCTCCCATCGGTTTCAGATTGGTGGGAAGCTGCTCTACACCTGGTGTGCCTTTGATACCGTCCTGTTCCCACCGTCGCTGCACGTCGAGGCACAGGTCCAGTCGACGTGCCCTGTCACCGGTCAGCCCATTACCTTTGTTGCCACACCTGAAGGTACCGTCCAGGATCTGTTCCCTGCAGGCAGTGTGATGTCGTTGATTGTGCCGGCCGAGCACAGCGACTGTACGCGAGCTACCTTTTGCCAGCAGTCGCTCTTGTTTCAGTCGGAGCAGGCAGCCGCGACCTTTCTTGTTGACCATCCAGACGTGTTGTTGCTTTCGGTCGAGGAAGCCGCCTACGTAGGACGGTTGGTGGCCCAAACCAGCTCGGTGGATGCGACATGAGAGACCAGGAGTCAGCGCCAGTGGAGAAACGGCTGCGTGTCCTTAACATTACGCTCGATTACCCGCCTCCGGTGCTTGGCGGGTACGGGGTGATGTGCGCACAGGTCTGCACCTGGCTCAAGCAGCGTGGGCACGAGGTGCTGGTGCTCACCACGCTCCCCCTGGAATCTGGGATTGTCTCGGCAGGTCCTGATGCAGAAGAAGGCGCTGTCCCGGTGCGCCGCATCCTGCGCAGCTACTGGGACGGGTCAGCCTGCCTGGACCCGCCCTTTCACGAGGCGCTGGCCGTTGAACAGCACAACCAGGTGCAGATACAGGACGTGTTGGCAACCTATCACCCCGATGTCGTAGTCTTCTGGCACATGGGAGCTATGTCGCTGGGGCTGATCACGACCACAGCGCGCCTGGGCTTTCCGCTTGTCTTTGTCATCGGGGATGATTGGCTCTGCTACGGTGGGTGGGCCGATGCCTGGCTCAGATGGTGCAATGAGCATCTGGAGCAGGCAGTAGCAGTCGAGCAGAGCACAGGACTTCCTACACGACTGCCAGACTTGGGAGCGCTGGGGATCTTCTGCTTTGTGAGCGCCTGGACCAAGAGACGAGCCGAGCAGATCGGCGGGTGGCACTTTCCTCTCGCCGAGATCGTCTTTCCAGGTCTCTCCCCAACCGAGTTTCCGCCGTTGGTCGAGGTGCCCAATCGTCCCTGGCGGTGGCGCTTGCTCTGGATGGGACGAGTGATCGAAGAGAAAGGGGTTGAGACGGCTATCCACGCACTGTCACTCCTCCCACCCAACACTACCCTGGCGATCGTCGGGATGGTTGACCCGGCGTATCGCTCTCGTCTGGAAGCGCTGGCCGCAACGTTGGGGGTCGCATCTCAACTTTCCTTCTCACTGGTGTTTCGGCAGCAGATACGCCAACGCTATCAGCAAGCCGATGTCACCCTCTTTACGAGCATGATCGAACACGAGGCCTTTGGGCTGGTACCCCTGGAAGCGATGGCCAGCGGCTGTCCCGTGATTGCCACCGGTGTAGGAGGATCGAGCGAGTACTGCCTCGATGGCGTCAATTGCGTCCGCGTTCCCCCTGGAGATCCTGCGGCTCTGGCGTGTGCCGTGCAGCACCTGGCTCTGAGCCAGGTGCTGCGCCTGCACCTGGTGGAAGGTGGGCTAGGGACAGCGAGCGCATGCACGCTCGATCGCCAGGCGACAGGCATCGAGCGCTCGCTTCTGGCCGCTTCAGGCTTTCCCCGTGCATAACCGGAGCCATCGTGTGCGTTTACCGTTTAGTGTAGCGGCGCTCGACCAGGTCGATGGCATTGAGCGGGCAGTAGACCGTATAATGTCGCCGGAAGAGGAGGCTGGGCAACGCCACCACCTCGCAACCACCGTAGGACGTCAGCCCCCCGACGATCAGGGTCACGGACAGGTACAGCAGCATCCCGAATCCCCATCCCCAGGAAATGAGAAGAAGAAGAGGAATGAACAGCATGGGGCCCCAGAATATGCCCGTGCGAATCCAGGGATGCAGGTGGGAGAGCACTCTTGCACCCAGCACCCAGAAGAGGGCAATGTACAGGACCGCAGTCAGAAGCAAGCTGCCTCCTATCTGGCCGAGCAGCGCCGCGGATAGTCCACTCTGCGCCACCGACCCTCCGATATAGACGAGTCCCAGCAGGCCAAGCACTACACGCGTGCAGCGTCCACAGCTGCCAACCTCCTGGCCGACGGCAAAGCCGCGCTGTTCCGATTTGAAAAACATAGGAATCAACCTCCACTGGTCGTGTTCAAGAACCAGCTTCCGACTTGCCCTTCGCGCTGAGTTGCTCCGTTTGCAACAGCCGTTGTCGGAAACGAGACGACTCCCCGCGAACTCCAAGCACGAGCCGGATAACCTGTGCAGGTCAATCACTTGCAGGACCACTCCGGCCGCTGACTTCAGTGTAGCAGAAACGCGCTGGTATTCCATGTGTCCCAGGTCATGTCGCAGGTCATGGTTGCTCGCTTCCCTGATCATGACTATCGTCATAGGTGGCGTGTTCAGCTTTGTCTGAACCAACGAGAAGCCTCATGTACTGACTACCAGCATCTCACTATTTATATTGAGCATGTTAAGCTCATCCCTTTGACCCGTTCAAACAAGCTACTCGACCGGGTAACCTCATGAGCAACCAAGCAGACCACACGTAATCACGACCTGGAACCTTCCCCCCCAATTTGGTGATAGCTGAGCAGTTCTTAGCCATCATCATCACGTAAGCAGAGAGGTCCAGCACCGAAGTAGAAACGCTTCGCTTGCTCATTTGCTCTTTGAATCACCGCAATTGACGGAGGGCCACCATCCCTGGCGAGGTTTGGTACGGGAGACTTCATCAAAAGTGATCGCTAGCGCAGAGTCATTGGACTTGACAAAGAGCCATTGCGTTGGGCATAACAAGGACAGATAGATTTCTATTGTCTGATGTGTTATTAGAGAAGGGGGAGCGTTCGTTATGACTGAACCTGTCAGGACGCACAGCATGAGACAGTTCGTACGAAACGAACAAGAGAACATTCCCGTGCTGCTAGCACGGGAGCTGCTCCGCATCTTCGTCGCAGATGTGTGCCTTGGATTCTCCAAAGCCTGGAACCCCCATCCCTCGCTCTTTAGTGGCTGACCTTAGAGACCTGGCCCCTTGCCAGAGACGGAGCCAAGTCTTCTCAACCATCGCGTGGCGTGCTCGCTCGAAGCCGCGCATGCCCACTTCTGCCAGGTAAACCGAGTTCCGTTTGCCCTACACAACTTCATCGAAACAGCGCCACAGCGCAAACGGGAAGGGCATCTTCTCTCACATGCTTTCCCGCTTGTGAAAGGGTTCGTTTTGCAAAAAACGCGGCCATCCCTCAAGCCCGTTCGCCTCCACCTGATGACGTTCTTGCTACATCTCGCATCGACGCCCGGCTATGGGTTGGGATGCTTGTTGTCTTTTTTCAGGAGAACGCATCAATGAGGAATTTCCTTTTCTTCACATCCTTTGGGCAAGGACTGGCTAGCACCGCACGTACCTGCTGGACGACCGTGAAACTGGCCTGGAAAGCCGCTCCTCTCTTGCTGGTCGGTGTGCTGCTGCTCTTTGGGATAGAGTCGGGTCTTACGCCACTGCAATTGGCGTTATCGCGTGCTGTCATCGATAAGCTGGCTGCTCCTGTGGGACGCACAGCCGCGCTTGATCCCCTCGTTACCCATGTCCCGCTCGCTGCCTGGATTGCACTTACCCTCGCTGTGGTAGCGCTCGGACAGCTCGTTGCACCGCTGACGGCTCTGCTCCAGAGCCAGGCCAGTGACCGCTTGACCAGCTACGTCACCGAACAGGTGATGCAGGCTGCCAATCGCTGGCAGGGCCTGGAGCGCTTTGAAGATCCGGGTTTCGCCGACGATCTGAAACGCGCACGCGAGGCTGCTAACCGTGGCGTCGACCTGGTCTACTTCGGAGCTATCGTCGCGTCGGCGCTACTCACGGCTCTCAGCCTGTCGATTACCCTGGGAGGACTGCATCCGCTGGTCCCCTTTCTGCTCATCCTGGCGACGCTGCCGCAGATGGCGCGTGCTTTCGCGTATGACTGGTTTATCGGCGGCCATCTCTACAGTAGCACGCCGCAGACGCGCCGTATGCAGGAGAGCCGCGAGATGCTGCTCTTGCCAAATCCGGCCAAGGACGTGCGCCTCTACGGGCTCTTCTCGTTTTTCCGACAGCGCTACGAGACGATGTTTGCCCGGGTTATCAGGCCCGTAGTGCAGGAGCGCCAACGGATGATCCGTCCGATGTGGCTGGCCGGGACCCTGACGGCCTGTACCTGCGGAGGGGTCTACCTCTACGTCATCTGGCTGGTGGCCCATAGCCAGCTCAGTGTCGGTGCGCTCGCGCTCTATGGCGGGGCGGCGACCCTGTTGCAAGCGGAGCTGCTGCGTTTGAGCTACTTCACCGGGCTGTTTCCCATCCATCTCGGCTTTCTGCCCAGCCTGCTGCGGGTGATCGAGGCGCCTCCCGATCTGCCGGTCGCTCCCCATCCGAGACCAGTGCCGGAGCAAATCCGCCAGGGCATCCTGTTTGAGCGCGTGGGCTTTACCTATCCGGGACAGACCGCGCCGGTCCTCTCGGATGTCTCGTTCCGCCTCGCGCCGGGGGAATGTGTGGCGCTGGTGGGACACAACGGCGCCGGCAAGACCACGATCGTCAAGCTGCTGCTGCGGCTCTACGATCCCACCGGCGGGCGTATCCTGCTCGACGGCGTGGACCTGCGCGAGTACGATCTGGACGATCTGCGTCGCAAGATGGGCGCCATCTTCCAGGACTTCGGGCGCTATGAACTCACGGCAGGTGAGAATATTGGCCTGGGGCGGCTCGAACACCTGGACGACCGCGAACTTCAGCGTGAAGCGCTGGTGAAGGCGGGAGGCGACTCCCTGCTTGAAAGCCTCCCAGATGGCCTGGAGACGCTGCTGGGGCGCGAACTCTCCGGCGGCGAGTGGCAGAAACTGGCGCTTGCCCGCGCATACCTGCGCGACAGCCAGGTCCTGGTCCTCGATGAGCCGACCGCCGCGCTCGATGTGCAGAGCGAGTATCGCATCTACACCCGTTTCCACGAACTGACCCAGGGTCGCCTGACCCTGCTGATCAGCCATCGTTTCTCAACCATCCGGGTGGCCGACCGTGTCCTGTACCTGGCCGGCGGGCGCATTCAGGAAGAGGGGAGCCACCACGAACTCATGGACCGGGATGGCGAGTACGCGCGCCTCTATCGCCTGCAGGCCGCGCATTATCTCGATACTGAACTGGAGGGAGATCAATGAAAAGAGAGCAACCTAGACTGCTGCTGTATAAAGCCAGGCAGCGTCTGCGTCCGCACCTGGAGAGCTTACATATCTACTGGAGAGGTTTGCAACTGCTGGTGGCCTCTGCCCCTTTGCCTGCGGCCGCCTATCTTGCCCTGATCGTCCTGTTCAGTAGTGTGCCGGTGGTGCAGGTCTGGCTACTGAAATGGCTGGTTGATGTCCTCTCAGCACCGCTGCATTTCGCGGGCGGGCAGAATGGTATGTTTGATGGCGGACTGCTGATCGTGCTGGCTGCGCTCTACCTGCTCACCCTTTTGATCCCAGGAGGCCTGCAGCCCTTCTACGACAATCTGGAGGCGATCATCAAGGAACGTGTTATCGTCGAGGTCGACCGGCGTATCATGCAGGCCTCAGCGCGCCTGGTTGACCTGCGGCGCATCGAGGCTCCGTCCTTCCATGAAGAGGTCAAGCTGATCCGGCAATCCTCATACGAGGTTCCGCAGATGTTGGGGATGCTGTCGCTTGGCCCCGGTACCATGCTCACCCTGGGAGGACTCCTCCTCCTGTTGGGGCAGATCCACCCGGTGCTCCCGCTCCTGTTGCTCCTGGTGGGCATCCCGAACCTGCGAGCGCAACGCCGCATAGAAGCTGAGAAATATCGTTCGCTGGCCGAAAATAGCCGCGTCGCCCGCGAGATGGAGTATTATTCACGCCTTGCCCTGGAACCGACCGTCGCACACGAGGTGCGCGTCTTCGGGCTCGGCGATCTCTTGCTGCAACGCTACCGGCAGCGGCGTGACAGGATGATGGTGGAGGTACAGCGCCTGCGACTGCGCGAGTTTGGACAGGCGCTCACGTATTCCGGTGTCACGGCGCTGCTCCTGGCCGGAGCCTTCTCTTATACTGCTCTTCAGGCCAGCGCCGGGTATCTCCAGGTCGGGGATATCGCGCTGTATCTCGGGGCGTTAGTGCAGGCGCAGGAGAGAGCGTTGACCCTGGGAAACTTTTTTGCCAACCTGCACCGTGTGCAACTGCATCTGCGCGGCCTGTTCGACTTTCTCGATGACGCCTGGCCAGCCATCGCACTCCCTCCACAGGGGCAGGGCGTTCTCGCTCCCGCTCGTTTCAAGGAAGGGGTTGAGTTGAGAGAAGTCCACTTCCACTATCCGGGAGGGGACCAGGACGCGCCGGTGCTCCAGGGGGTCAACGCGCGGCTTCCGGCGGGGAAAGTGACCGCGCTGGTGGGTATCAACGGGGCCGGCAAGAGCACCCTGGTCAAGCTGCTGACGCGGATGTACGATCCCACCAGCGGCGTGCTCCTGCTCGATGGCCCTCCCCTGGCGCACTACGACCTGGCGTCACTGCGCAGTCGTATAGCGGTGGTCTACCAGGATTTCGCACACTTCGCCTTGACGCTGCGCGAAAATATCGCGGTGGGGGACATCGAGACCGAGCCGGATAGGCAGCGCGTCGAGCAGGCCGCCCACTGGTCGGGTGCCGACGAGATCGCCGCCAACCTGCCGCAGGGCTACGCGACCGAGTTAACGCGGCGCTTTGAAGGCGGCGTGGAACTCTCCGGCGGCGAATGGCAAAAAGTCGCGCTGGCTCGCAGCTTTCTGCGTGATGCCGCCCTGGTGATCCTGGATGAACCGGCCTCGGCCCTGGACGCCGAGGCTGAATACCAGCTCTTCCAGCATTTCCGCGGACTCATCACCGGGAAAACAGGGCTGCTGATCAGCCATCGCCTCTCGACGGTGAGGATGGCCGATCAGATCCTGGTGCTAGATGGCGGCCGTATCGTCGAGGAGGGAAGTCACGCCGAACTCATGGCCAGGGGAGGCCACTACGCCTCCCTCTACGAGATGCAGGCTGGTCGCTACCGCTAGGTTAACACCTGATGCCTTGACAGGGGGCGCGCGTGATGTAATACTGTGCTTGCATCCTTATAGGATGCAGGTACAGTTTGCGATCGAAGGAATACCCATGTTCGCTCATGCTAGCATAATCTAACCTCTTCTCTGGTTCTGGCTGACAGGCAGAAGCACTGCCAGCCGTGAGCCACCTTCCCGAACGCCAGCCTCCCCTGGTGTTTTTTGTCGTACCCATCTACCCCGCGCACCTCCTCGCGTTCCAGGTTCTTCACCTGGTCCTCATCCTGGCATCGTACTACCCCCTATTTCCTGCGAGGAGTTGTTTTTATGGAACACCTATCATCTTCAAACAGCCATCCACCTGGGACAGGTCTGGTGGAACTGCATCGCGAACTGGCGCTGACCTGGGGCATCGACTTTCATCGCGTGCGAGCCCTCGTGTGCCAGCTCACGAGCAGCGACTGGTGCTCGGTCAGCGAGTTGATTGCACGGACTCTCTTGTCTCACTGGAACGTTACCCATCTCTTGCGACGGCTCCATCCCTGGCTGGAGCGAGAAGGAGATCGCGTCCGCATTCGCGTCGCCTTCCAGAACCTTTTCCGCGCCGTTTTCGACTGCTCGCGCCTCTCAAGCGAGTTCTTCCTTACCCCCTATGAGATAGCTGCGAGAGCAGGCGAAGAGGCCGCGCAAGCCGAAGCTGTTCTTGCATCAATGAAGCACGTCGTGAACGATCTCCCTCTTCGCCCGGTCAGACACCTGGATCATGTCTCGGCCACACCGCTCACCTGCCTGAAGCGGGCGCTCTTCCTGGCGAGGAATTATGACCTACGGGGAGCGACTATCCTCTTGCTCGGCGACCACGATCTGACTTCCCTTGCTCTGGCCCAGGTCTCAACGAGCGTCGCCATCACGGTGGTCGATAGTGATGAGCGCATCCTGGACTATATTAATGTGGTCGCGGCTCAGCGTGGCTGGACGATCCGCACGCTGTTTGCCGACCTGCGCATTGAGCTTCCGAGGAGTGTAACAGCTTCCTGCGACCTGGTGTTTACTGACCCGCCGTACACTCCGGAAGGCATGCGGCTCTTTCTGGCTCGCGGGTTGGAAGGCCTCAAACCCACTAACTCCGCGCGACTGCTGTTCTGTTACGGGTTCAGCGAACGCCATCCTGGACTCGGCTTGAAAGTGCAGTCCGTCCTGCATGACCTGCACCTGGTGACCGAGGCGATTTTGCCGCATTTTAACCGCTACCGTGGCGCAGAGGCGATTGCGAGCAGCGCGGCGCTCTACATCTGCCGCCCAACGCGCAGGAGCCTGCCTGCCGCACAGTCCCTTAAGGTCGATCCACGCATCTACACGCAAGGCAAGAGTGCCGAGGAAACCACGATGATGGCGTTACCGCAAGGTGTCGTAGATACGGTGAATCGCTTCCTGGCCGCACAGACCCCTGAGCGCGTGCTCCTGGTGGGGGACGGCTGGCCCACAGACCTGGCGAGCACCATGGAGGCCGTTTCACTCAGAGGCTATCTGCATACCCTGTCTACTCACCGGCAAAGTGCTCGCTCGCCTTATGCGGGTGCGGTCGCAGTGAACCTCTTCCCTTACTATCATGCCTATCTCGTGCGTCTGCTCCTGCTGTCTGCCGCCAAACAGCTCCTCATCGCTGCGGCGGACCCTGTCGTGGACGGCCTCTTCAATGCGAACAAGGATGATCCGCTGAGAACGTTCATCGACAGCAGCTATCAAGTGGTGGCAAGAGAGAGAGGCAACGCAAAACAACCAGGAGTGGTCCTGTTGCAGCGAAGAGGTCCGCAGGATGCTGATGCGGTCAAGTCTCTCTTACGCTTGCTCATCGACCACCCGCAGGCCAAACTCGTCAATGCGTGGCGGGAGGCCTTAATCGCACGGGGAACTGATCAGGGCCGTCGTCTCTCGAAGAACCAGGCCCGGCAGGTCATTGAGCGGCAGCGACTCAGCATGATCCATGCGCACAGCTACCTCTCGGAACTCTCACTGAGCGATCTGAGAACGCTGGTCATAGCTGTCGAGCAGACCCTTGCGGCACTCGATCAAGGAAGCCATGGGGGAGAGCCAGAGTAGCGCCTCCTGCTGGCATGGGTACACCAGGCAATTTACCCTCACGTCATCCACTCCTGGGGCCCATTGCCAGGAGTGGATGTTTTGAGAGCATCTCAGCAGGATCTCATATCTGGCTGCGATCCTGCTGACACGGATGTTCCGTATCCGTTGTAAGCAAAAAAATATGAGCTGGCTAAAGAAGACGTCTACTCGTGATCGGTACTCAAGGGCTGAGTAGATCAGCAAAAGCGCAGGTTGTTCGTTTCCAGTGCTGCTATCAGGCTGTATGTGTTTGTGTGCCAGCATCGGGATCTGGTTGTTGGGAAAAGACGGTCAGGCGAAATGGTTTCGTTCTCGTTCTAAGTTCCTGACGCTCTGCAAGTAGGCCGTCACGCGCTGGTCCAGATCATACGGATAGCCATATCCCAGGGCCTCGCCTACTTCAATTGCAACCCTTCGAAAGAGACCGGTCGTCTGAAAGAGCGCCTCCCAGTTCTCGTCAAGATCCTGCCCGACGTAAGTGCTTGCCAGTTCGGCCCAGGTCTCGGAGGGGAGCAGTTTCTTCAAACCTCTTCCGAGGACACCGGGCTTCCACGACCAGTGGTGATCAAGTTCGATCCTCCACTCGAGTACCCTGCGAAGCCCCTGCAATTTCAGGGAGAAATCGAGAGCGGATTTCGCAGGCAGCAACTCGTCCCGCCACAGATTCTTGGCCACATAGGTTGTTTCCCACCAAAACTCTTCCACGAGGGACTGGAACTCTTTGTTCCTTGGCCTCGCGGGAATATGGGCAGTGTAGGTGGGAGGTGTGAGACCCTGAGTCAGGTGATCTTTGTCGACCAGCACAAGGTAGCCCACGTCCAGTTGGCCCACCAGCCGGGGTTTTTCCCCCATCCTGTGCAGCAGAGCCACCGGCCACACGCTATAGTCGATCCTGATTCCCTCTTCATAGAGCACCAGGCGAGCGAGCGTCCGCAGTCCATACACCTGGCCTTGGTCTCGAAAGAGCACCAGCACCTTGCCGTAATCCTGCAGCCAGCTCTCCTCGTGCGCAAACGGTCTCATCTCAGACACCGCCAGAATCACATCATAGTCCGAGAGAAGATCGACCGGTGCCCTGTCGTTGGCGCGTGAACTCGTGAGCACCATTGCTCGCACAAGCGGCTGGCTGTCCGCCCATTGGACTAATCTGTGGATGACGTCCCCTGCTCTCTCTGCAGCTTTCATCGTCGTTGCATCCTTTCCTACCGGCGCTTTACCCCTCTGCCGGTTTGCGCATCTCGAGCAACCGGTGGTGATCCCGAACGGTGAACCCGCCATGGCGCTTGATGTGTAGGTGAAGCTGATACAGACGCTCCCGGTAGCGCTCGACGTCGAAATCGGTGATCGTCCAGGGGACCACTTTCAGGAAGTACACGACCGCCCCTATGTCCAGATACGTTGTCTTTGGGAACGCGTCGAGCTTCTCGACCGTTGCGAAGCCCGCCTCGTCGAGCGTCGTATCGATATCCCACCCTTGCCCCTCTTTCGCCCAGGCTGGAATCGGCCCCTCCAGGATGTCAGCCAGAGTGGGTGGGACGGAGGGCGCGCCCTGCGCGGTCAGCAGGAGCCCACCGGAGCGCAGCACCCGGTAGACCTCAGCGGGGCAAAAGGCACTGCTGTGAGCCAGGACCAGCTCGAAGCTTGCATCCTGAAAAGGTAAGCGCCGCTCGGCAAAACGGCCATCCGGCTGAGGTCCGCGGCTGTCATGGACGCCAGGATGGGTACGAACGACCTGGACCCACAGGGGTTGCAGTCGCCGGGTAGCAACGGGCACATTCGGCCCGTAGGCTTCGGTGGCGACTGCGAACGGTGGAAACGGTCCCAGTCGGCTCAACCGCTCTCCGCCTCCGGTGCCCAGGTCTAAGAGGGAAGCCGCCGATTGAATGCGCTTCCGAGCTCGTTCGTCGTAATCCCACGTTGTCTCCGTGTCCTCCTCTTCTACCCTGCGACCCTCGAGCCAGGAGAAATCCCAACCGGAGAACGGAGCTGCCATGGCTTCGGCAAGGAGTCGATCAAATTCGGGGTCATCCATCATATGTGTCTCCACCAGTTACATGTGAAGTGTCATTGAACCGCACCAGCCTCCACCTCGCCTGAGCGACACGCCACTCGGTGAGGGAGGTAGAGCCGGGATCGAGGCGGGCGCCAGTTCCGAGCCGCGGGATGTCAAACAAGACCAGCATGGAGGCCACGATAAAGCCGGCGTGCGTCACGGCGACCACCGTCTGCCCGGCAAACCGCGTGGCGAGGCGCTCAAGGGTAGCGCGCACCCGCTCAACGAATTCCTCCCAGCTTTCGGCTCCTGGGGCAAAGGCGCGGGTTGGGGAGGTGAGGAGGTCGAATGCTCCATAGGTGGCACGATACGTCTCCCACGAAAGGCCGTCGGCCTCGCCCGCGACAACTCACTTGTCCCGCGATGACGTTGCGGATCACATGGTCGGATTCGCCATGACGAATCAGGATCAATCGCATCCGGCCGAACACTCCCCTTAGGACCTTTGCCTGGACCTGAGACTGGTCAGCATGAGATCCAGCCCAAAGGTAAATTGAGCGTCGAGATCGCAGTCCATGATCACGCTCGCGACCTCTACCAGGTGGGCTGGCGTCTCGCGCGGGAGGCGGCGCATGACCTGCGTGAGCCGCCCGATGTCGCTCATCTTCTCCTCTGCGACACGCTCGGACCGTTCTGGCAGCAGCGCGGATAACTCCACCATCGTGTAACCGATCGCGTAGGAGGACACGGTGCAGATGATGTCGGCGGCGCGCTTCCGCTCAAAGCCGTCCTGTTGGAGCTGCTCCAGCGTCACATCCCAGAGACGTAACGCCGCGAGCGGCAAGATCTGGCAGTTGAGCAGCAGCGGGTACGCGTGGGGGTGCGTATGGCCCAGGGCGCGCAGCGAGGTGGCCATCGAGCGGAGCAGCGCTTCCCAGCCTGCCTCGCTCTCAGGCAGTTCAATCTCCCCCCACAGCACCTCTGCCACGCCATCCAGCAGTGCCTCTTTGTTCTCGACGTGGCGGTAAATGGACATCGGATCAACGCCCAACTCCTGGGCGAGCTTGCGCATGGTGAACGCCTCCGACCCCTGCTGGTCGAGCAAATGCAAGCCGGTTTGTAGAATACGCTCGCGGGTGAGCGGTCGGCGTGCTGCTGGCGCGGGAGTTTGCTGTACCTCTCTGATCTCTATGCTCTCGGTCATAACTGCTCTCGTTGCCCCTCTTTGCGAGACCGGCGGATGAGCCAGTCTTCCTCTTGACAAATCTACAATGCTCGTCTACACTGTAGATTAATCTACAACGTAGACATGTATCGTTAGCACCTATTGTAGCACATCGCCGCCGAAGGCGGAAGGAGAAGCAATGTTTCAGACAACGAAAGGTGATCGCCTGGCCACCGCGCAGCAACCAAATCAGACGTCCGACACCAGGCCGTTTGCTTTCGAGTTGAGAGAGCTGAGCAAGGTCTACGATTGGGGGAAGGGAACACCGGTACGCGCTGTTGAAGATCTCAGTCTCTCCGTGCCGAGTGGTCAAGTCGTGGGCCTCCTCGGACCCAACGGGGCTGGCAAGACCACCACCATCAAAATGATGTGCGGGCTGGTCGCTCCGACCAGCGGGCGCGCGCATTTGAATGGCTATGATGTGGCGAGAGAGCGTCCCATGGCGGTCCGGCAGGTTGGAGCCGTGCTGGAGGGAGCGCGCAACGTCTACTGGTCGCTGTCAGCGTGGCAGAACCTGCTCTACTTTGGACGCCTCAAGGGACTGCCTCGCAAGCTGATTGCCCCACGTGCCGAGTCCCTGTTACGCTCGCTCGACCTTTGGGAGCGGCGGCACCAGGCGGTGGGTGGCTTCTCGCGTGGCATGCAGCAGAAGGTCGCCATCGCCGCGGCGCTGATTGCCGACCCGCCCATTTTGCTCCTTGACGAGCCAACGCTGGGACTGGACGTGCAGACGGCACGCACGGTCAAGCACTGGATCGCACAGCTGGCACACGAACAGGGCAAGACCATTGTGCTCACCACACACCAGCTCGCCCTGGCCCAGGAACTCTGCGATCGCATCGCGATCATCCACCAGGGACACCTCTTGACCGATCTGCCAGTGCGTGCGCTGCTTGATCGCTTCCGCCGCGACCTTTATGAGATCCGGCTCGGCGGTCCCCTCGCGCCTTCCGCTGCGCCGTGGCTTGATGGTTTCTCGGTCACCCAGGAAGACGGTGAAAGCCTGATACGCGGGCCGATCCCTGACCAGGCCCGCCTCTACGACCTGCTCGACCAGGTGCGCGCTCTGGATCTGCCATTGGTATCGGTCGAGCGCGTCGAGCCAAGCCTGGAGGACGTGTTTTTCCAGCTCCTGGGGGAGGTGTAACGAGATGGCTATGACGACCATTTCCAATTCCCGGCAGAAACGCTCGGTTGAGCAGGGTGCAGGGAAACACGGCTCGCAGGTCGTGTTGGCGATTCGAGCAGTGCTGAACGAGACCCAGAAGAGCCTGTGGCAGTTGTGGGGACATCGCTCCATCGTGCTCACCGAGTTCATCACCATGGCAGCTGTTTATCCCCTCCTCCAATTAATCATTGGGAACGGCACGATCGAGCGAGCCCTGGTGCCACCGACACTGCTCGCCTTCCTGACCTACCCGATCCTCTTCGTCGCGACCAACAAGCTGGTGGGCGATCTGCTCGAAGAGATCCACAGTGGGACGTTCGAGCAGATGCACCTCAGCCCGTTCTCGCCCGCGTGGCTGTTGGTGGGGCGGCTGACTGCTCTGGTCCTCGAAGGGCTCCTCATCTCGGTCGTCGTCGCGGTTGGCATGACCGCGGCGCTGGGCGTCAGCATTCCGCTGCAGGCAGGAGGACTGCTGCCTGGGGTTCTCACGCTCATCGATATCCTTGGCTTTGCGTTGTTGATCGGCGGCCTGGCCTTGAGGCTGCACCAGATCGGGTCGATCCTGCATGTGTTCAGCGGGCTGATCTTCGCGCTGAACGGCACCCTGATTCCCGTGGGGTTGTATCCTGGCTGGGTACAGATCGTAGCCCGCTTCCTCCCGACCACCCTGGGAATCGAGGCCCTGCGGCAGGTCGTCCTGGAAGGACAATCGCTTGGAGCGCTGTGGACTGATGGAACGCTGCCGTGGCTGGTTGCTCACGCTGCCGGACTTTCAGTAATAGGCTGGGTGGTGTTTCTGACAAGTGATCGACGAGCGATGCGGCGCGGCATAGCGAGGTAAGACGAACGGCCTGGCGCTGGCTTATGCCACGCGCCAGGCCGTTCACGAAAGGAGTACGATGATGCAGAGAGAAGGGCCAACGACGGCACCGACGGATATATTCAGGACGCTGTCACCTCTCCAGAAGGAGAAGATGGGGCAGGGCATCCGGGCGGTGGCAACGGCCATTGGCAACGAGATTTCCAAGGGCCTGATCGATCTCTGGCGTGGCAAGCTCAGCTCATTCCTGGAGCTGGTCCTGTTTGGGATCTTCTTCCTGGTGATCAATGTCGCTCTGGGCCGAGGGACCTTCCAGCAGGATCGCCTGGCGCCAATCCTGCTCGGTTTCGTCGGGTACATCTTCTTCCACATGCAAACCAACCGGCTCTTCTACAATTTGCTCGGCGAGATGCAGAGCGGCACCCTCGAGCAGATGTATCTGAGTCCGTTTCCGTCGTGGCTGTTAACGCTTGGGCTGGTGGTCGCCTCCGTCGTGGAGGCCGCCCTGACGGTGATTGTGCTGGACCTCTTGATCAACCTGGTCGTGCCGGTGACGATCCCCCTGCGGTGGGCGGCCCTACTGCCACTGTTCATGCTCGTGGTGGGCAGCGTAGGGTACTCCTTGATCCTTGGCGGGCTGACGCTGCGCTTCAAGCGCCTGGAGGTGCTCAAGGAGTTGTTCCAGACAGTCTTGCTCATCTTCGGTGGGGTGTTCTTCTCCGTGGACCGCCTGCCAGGCTGGATGGCGACGATCGCGCGCTTCCTCCCACTCACGCCGGGGGTGGATGTCCTGCGCAAGACCCTGCTCGAGGGGGCTTCGCTGGGGACACTGGCCAACGATGGGACGCTCTGGTGGCTGCTGGGTAACGCGGTGGCCTACCTGCTGCTGGGGATCGCGGTCTTTCGCTGGTGCGAGCGCATGGCGAAACGACGAGGCTTACTGGGTCAGTATTGATAGTCCACCTGGCTTGAATGACAGGGGTAAGTTCCTGTACACGGCACAATCACCTCATAGTATGAAGGCGAACATTTGCAATCGGTGCTCCCGAAGGGTAGAGTATCAGAACGGATGTTTGAACAGACTCAACATACTTGAAAAGAGGTGAGATGATGCAGGCAGGTCCTCAGGGCTTCGTTACCCATCTCCATGCCTATCAGGACGCCATCAATCGCGCCGCTGCTGACGCGGCAGCGGCCCTGTTCCTTGATACGGCACGCATCGAAGAGGAGGGCGTCCCGTATCCCAGCGTGTGGGCTATCCTCGACTACCTGGTCGGAGAGCGTGCGCATCTCGAACTGAGTGACTTCCGCATCCAGGGCCAGCAGGTGACCTGCACCTTTCACGAGGTCAACGAACTGGATCGAGTCGTTGGGTATGCCGGTTCGCGACGACGAGCGGAGTTCAACTTCAGCCAGGGTCAGATCGCAACCCTGATCATCCATCCCCCTGATCCACAAGAGCGCCAGTACGCTCATCGCCTCATCGCCTCTTTTTTCTCCTGGATCAAGACTACACATCCGGCAGAGTGGGCCAGGATGATCGCACTCACCTATGAAAGCGGAGCGACGCTTGCCAGTATGGCCCGCACCTGGGCTGCGAGCCAGCCAGCCCCTTGATGGAACTTCCGCTTCCTTATGAAACAGGAAAAAAGTAGTCTGCCAAAAACAAAAGAGACAGGAGAGGCATGTTGCACCTGGTGCTCACGCTGGAACTATGGTATACTTCCGGTGTGCTACAGATTTTGTAGCGAATAAGCACTATCGCTTCTGAAATTGAAGCATAAGGAGCACGTATGTCTCTGCCCGTCCCACACCGTCCCGTGCCCGGCTTCCAGACCAGCTATCCCATTGTCGCTGCCCTGGATTTGCTGGGCCGGCGCTGGACCTTACGCATCCTGTGGGAACTGCGCAGTGGGCCGATGGGCTTTCGGGCGATGCAGGCGCTCTGCGATCAGATGTCCCCCAGTTTGCTCAGCCAACGACTGACGGTGCTCCAAACCACCGGGCTGATCCACCACAACGAGGAGGGCGCATACCATTTGACGGACGTTGGGAAGGCTCTGCTCCAGGCACTTGCCCCCTTGCAAGCGTGGGCTGAGCAATGGGCCGAGCAGTTGAACGTCCAGCAAGAGACCGAACGCGCACAGGGGCACCAGGAAAGGAATCGTAAGCAGATGTCATCAGCACCAAGCAGTCCCCCCACGTTTCTCTCGGTTGCTCCGCGTTTTGTCGTCCAGGACTTGGAACAAGCCCTGGCCTTCTATGGGCAACTGGGCTTTCAGACCACCTATCACGACGAGGCGTTTGCCATCGTCGAACGGGATGGAGTGGACCTGCATCTGAATGGCTCCCCGGACGGCCCCAGGAGGCACGGCGTGTGTTGGATCGCGGTCACCAATATTGATGCGTTGTATCAGCAGTATCTGCCGACCAACGCGGTCCAATCTGCTCCGAAGGCCCAGCCATGGGGCCTCAAGGAGTTTTTTCTCCGAGATCCCTTTGGGAATCTCCTCCTCTTTGCTGAACGCATCCCAGAGGCAGATGCCACCTCCGAGGAGGGAGGATGATTGAAAGGCAAAACCAGTGAGGGAAGCCACGCCGGGTATCCAAGCCGAAAGGAAAGAAGCACATGAGCACGCAAGGTCCATTCAAAAGTCAATCCACCTTTTTACGGACTGTTCCTGTCATGACCGCCAATGACCTCGACCGCTCCCTAACTTTCTTCACACACCTTGGCTTTCAGCTCCATCACCAGGAGGTGGCGGAGTGAGGCTTTACGATGGTGGACTGAAAGCCGCGTCCATGAGCAGAGGAAACGTTCGACTCCTGGATACTTCTCCCCAAGAGATGAGATGGTGAAAGCACACTTACAGTAAAACTCTACGGCGTCGCGATCCGTTTCGGCATGGAGGTGGGTGAGCGAGAAGATTCTAATGCTCTACCGCAGCAAGTCTGAGCCTATCCCGTTTCCAAGGGCTAAGGGAGCGACCGCGAGGGCTCGAATGATGGCATGCCCTGGGAAAGAGAGCTCCAAGCCGATACATCCGACGATCATTCCACTTCTCTGACATCCAAGCAGGTGGTATGATGGGTCTGTCCGGTAGCGGGTGCAGATCTCTTCGAGTCGCTCGTCTGTTGGATTTCCTATGGTCAGAGCCAGCAAATCGCGAAGAGGAGGAGCATCCAGGTGTTTCAGCACATCAGTAACAGTTCCCTCCACATGGCTCTCGTTCCACATCACTTTTCCTCCTCATGTAGCATTTTCTTCCAACATACTTGCTTCTCGTTCAAAATATCAGTCTTCATATCCCTCCACCAGGTCCATCAAGCGTGAGAGTGCTGCATACTGTTCGATCGCCCGATCAAGAGCGGAACCGGTTGCTTCAAAGATACGATCAAAGTAGGTGAGTACCTCTGCATCCAGTCCAAAGCGAAGGATCGACTGCTGCAGCCACTTGTCGCCGGGATAGTACACCTCGTGCAGGGCAAACAGCGCACGCATGGTGGTGCGTAGGACCTCCACCAGGAGGCAGTGGAACTTGAACCAATCGGCGCGCTTCATCAGCGTGGTCAAGTCCGTGAGATGCGCCTGCCGGTGTGCCAGCACGGCGCGCACGCATTCCCGTTTCACCACAGGTGGGAAGGTACTGAGCCTGCTTTTCCACTGCTGGCCAAGCCCCTGGCGGTCTAGCACCAGTTCCCCGTAATAAAAGCCAGCGGTCGCGACCAGCGGGTCGAGCACTCGTTCGGTGCTATCTCGTTTCCCATCCAGGATCACCTGGAGCATGGTCTCGAACGAGACCTGAGTCTGATGCGCGATATTGTACTCCTGACCAGCAATCACAGAGCGTTCGAGGTGAATATCGCGATAGTCCACCACAAACGGCGAGACGCCTTGCAGCTCATCCAGGCGAGTCACCAGGAGTTCACGCTGAGAAGCAGCCGGAACCTCTGCGTCATCCCACACCATCATGATGTCCAGGTCTGCATCTTCGGTGTAGCCAGCGACCAGCGAACCCAACAGATAGACCAGGGTGAGTTGGCCAAGAGGTTCATACGCTGGCAGTAACTGCTGCTGCACGGTGTTGCGGAATGCCTCTAAACGGGTTGAGGAAGACAAGGCGAACTCCTTTCCCGTATGTAGATTATCACTCCTCATCCTCCAAGTGCTCTATAGTCAGGTGCTGCGCCCACGGTTCCAATTGGGCGCGAGGGTGTGCGCGCCGAAACCTGATCGCTCCCCGGGCAGGGTTTCCCTGGCTTCGCACCACGAAAATTCCCTCCGCGGCGAGCCGCTCCTGCACCCGCTCGAAGATCGGTATGCTCCAGATCGATCCCCCCAGAACCAGCACTGGAGCACTGGGAGGATGGACTTGCGCGCAAAAACGATCATAGAGATGCCGAAGCTCGCTCGTGCCCTGGCTCAGAAATGTGCACACCCGCTCCTCGTTCGCGTACCGGGAGATGAGCTGCCCAAGGGCAAACCAGCGGGCCGGGAAAAGGGCGTCGAGCGAGAGGGTCGGATCAACGCGGTGCTGAAGTTGTCGAGGGGAGAGGCCAGTACAAGTGACAATGTCGTCCCGGAGCGGTGAGGGGCAATCCGTGTCCTGCCACCACGACAACAGAAACCGAGCAAAGGCAATGCCCGAGAAGCTCCAGGGGATCTCCTGCCAGATATCTCCAGCGAAACAGTGGACGTTGTTCGCGCCGTCGTAGTACATCGCATTCCAGTAGCTCCCACACGCCATAGTGATAGCGTTGCCGGGCATGTCTGAGAGGCCATAGTGCAGGTGCGTGTCGTTGAACGCTTCCAGCGAGCGCACATCCAGCCCATGTGAACGCTAGCCGTCAAAGAAGCACTGCGTCGTCCCTACATGGCCGAAGCAATGCAGGGGATATGTCATGAACGGGACCAGCTGGTAACCAATCAGTTGGCGCAAGTGTTTGTGGGTGAGACACCCCTCGGATGCATAGTCAAAGTGCCCAATGCGCGTTTCCAGCAACACATGCCCATCAGGGTCGACGACGGCCAGATTGGTCTTGCTGAACCCTTTGTCGAGTCCAACGTCGAGATGGTTCATCGGTGGTCCTGCTTTCTTGACGTTCTCCAGGATCATGGAGGTCTCGTGCCCATCATTCCCCTGGGCGGCTTTCACAGCGCATCTGCGCGCAGCCCCCGGACGATTTCCTCAGCGATCCTGTGCCAGTCGATGCTGCCCGGCTGCCGATGCCACTGCACCATCAGCCCGTGCAGCGTGGCCATGAGAATACGCGCCTGCGCCTCCACCACGATATCCGCGCGAAACTCTCCGGCTGCGATTCCGGCTTGCAGCAGTTGACTGAGCGCGGAGACGCTGTGCGCCTGCCGTTGTCTGGCCCGCTCCGCCAGGACGGGAATGTGATGACTCAGATTCCAGCCCTCCATGAGCACGCGGCAGGCGTCAGCTTCCGTCTTCACCTGCTCCCCGTTGACCTCGATGATCACGCGCAGGATCCCCGCGGGAGTGAGATCGGGCGTGAGTCGCGCCTTGATCGCCGCCTCCATCCCGCAATTCCAGCGTTCAGATATCGCCAGGTAGAGCGCCTCTTTACTAGGAAAATAGAGATAGAGCGCCCCGCGCGACAGGCCCGTTTCTCTGACCACATCCTCGATCGTGGTGGCATAGTAGCCCGTTCGGGCAAAGCAGCGCACGGCGGCGTCGAGAATCTGCGTGCGCCGGGCCTCTTTGGCCTCAGCGCTGGTCTTCGGCATCGCTCGCTCCTGTCATCTGCTTGGGAAGAGCGGCAGATTCCTCTTCCCCTTTGCTCTTTATCAGAGCAGAGACCGCTTCCGTTCATCCTCTTGCCATTGACAGTGAATCTCTCTATAATAAAAAAGAATGACCGGTCGTTTTTATTATAGCAGGTGCAAGCAACATGGGAGACACGTGATGCCCGTTACAAGATTTCGTTTTCAGTTATCGCAACCCACACGCCTGGCGACGCTGCGCGCCACGCTTCGCCTACTGTATACCTGCCATCCTCGCGCCTTTGTGACGAGCAGCATCGCCTCCCTCTTCGAGCCGCTCTTTTACCCTGCTTTGCTGCTGCTGTTGCACCAGCTCTTGCAGGAGGTCATCGGATCGGGTGGTACCGTGCGTTTCACGCCAACGGTGGCCTTCATCGGGCTTGGCCTGGTCGTGCTCATCCTGGTGCAGCGCCTGGGTATCATCCTGCGAGATAGCTCCTCCACGATCCTGCGCCAGCAGGCCTGGGTGGTGATCAGCAAGCGCATCATGCAGAAATTACCAGCCGTGCCCTATCCGCTCTTCGAGAATAATGCTTTCCAGGCCCGCTACGGCCTGGTGATCCGCGAGGCCTCGCAGCGTTCCATCACGCTGGTGGACTCGCTGCTCTCCTCAGCGCCCATTTTCCTGGGACTCCTCGGGCTGGCTGTGACGCTCTTTGTCCTCGCCCCCCTACTGGACGAGTTACAGGAGCACAACGCTCCCAACCAGTTGCGCATGGAGGCCCTCACCAACATGCAGGTGGATGCCTCCTGGCAGCGCGATGTGCGCGTCTATCGAAGCGACATCATCGCCCGTGAACACGCCTGGCTCGCCGAAACCTATCTCGCGGACCTCAAGCGCCTGACGGCACGCTTTGCCGGGCTGCGCACGCTGGCTGCCCTGGTGCAGGGCCTGGGCATCGCGCTGGCGCTCTCCGCTCTCTTCGCGATCATCAGCCACGGACAGATTAGCCTGCCCAGCCTGGCCGTCATTCTTCCTGGATTGGCCTTGCTCTCAGGCATGATCCAGTCGCTGATCTACTCTGTGCGGTCGCTCGTCGAGTCGCTCAATTATGCGGCCACACTCTTCGACTTTCTCGCGCAACCCTTTGAGGAGGTGCAGTCGGCGAGTCTGTCGCCAGGCACCCAGGTGACGCCTGGCGTGCCGCTCTCGGCCATCAGCCTGCGCGAGGTCAGCTATACGTACCCGGAGAACCGGAAAAAGGCCCTGGTGGATGTCTCGTGCGACTTCACGCCTGGCCTCACCGCCATCGTGGGCACCAACGGAGCAGGCAAGAGTACCATAGTCAAGCTGCTCACCGGACTCATCCCTCCGACAACGGGTTCGCTGCACGCAACACGTGCGACGGGCGAGGAAGTCCCCCTCGCAGCCGTTGCGAAGTCCATCCTCTTCCAGGACCCCTCGCACTTCCACTTCAGCATCCGGCAGAATGTGACGATGCAGAGTGAGCGCGCTCCGGGGGAGGAGCAACGTATCGCTGAGGCATTGCGGCTGGCCGGGCTGTGGGAGGCAGTGGAAGCGCTGCCCGATGGAATCGACACTGTGGTGGGAGCGGGATTCGGCGGCGTCAGCGATCTGTCCGGGGGACAGTGGCAGCGGCTGGCGCTGGCCCGGTTGCTCTATCACGACGCGCCGCTCATCATCCTGGATGAACCGACGGCGAGCCTGGACCCGGTGGGCGAGCGGCAGATCTTCGAGCTGCTGACCACCTTTGCCAAAGAGAAGATCATCCTGTTCACCACACATCGCTACGATACGATCCGCAAGGCCGATACGATTGTGGTCCTGGTGGATGGGCGTATCGCGGAGATCGGAACACATGAGGAACTGGCCAGTCATACGCGGGAGTTCTGGTCACTCTTCCTGGCGCAAGGTTCGCATCCTAATCCTTAAGCGCGGCTTGCATTGATCGCACTTCGTGAGCCTTCGAAAGGAGCAATAGATGACGATACACATGCGCCCCTATGCGGGACCGGCAGACCTGCAGCGCATCCTTGACCTGAAGCGGGCCTGCACAACACCCGAGAACAGGTACGATGCCCCAACTCACTCTGAACTGCGCGCGCTCCTTGCGCCTCTCCCGCAAGATCCGTCTGCGGAACGGCCTCCGTGGAAGGACGAGCAGGGAAGAGTCATTGGGCACCTCTACCGGCGGGCGATGACCCAGCAGGCGACCATGCTCTGGATGGAGGCAGATGGCACGCCCGTGGCCTACGCTCTCATAGCGCCGCCCTCGATTGTCCTGACCTTCCAGGTGCATCCACAAGCGCATAGCAGCGGTCTTGAGACGCAGATTCTCGCCTGGGCCATTGCGGGGGCGCAGGAGCAGGCGAGACAGCGCGGGAGAACGTTCTCCCTGTGGTGCCGTTGTCACGAGCGCGAAACGGAACGCCGCGCGCTCCTGGAGGGGGCGGGTTTCAGACCGCTTCCGGCGCGAGATCTGCGCCTGGTTTGCGCGCTCGATATCTCCTTACCTGCGGCCCACCTGCCAGCGGGCAACACCTTGCGTGGTGGCGTGCATGGGGAGGAACTGGAGCCGTACCAGGAGCTCCACCAGGCAGTATTCGACGGGATCAGCATGGGGCTCGACTACCACCGGTCCCCCGCCTACGAACCCGACCTGGACCTGATCGCGGTCGATGCCACCGGAACGTTTGTAGCGTTTTGCCTCTGTGAGCTCACCGAGGTGGCGGACAGCAGCGGCGAATACACGGTCGGCGAAATCGGGGTGATCGGGACGCGTCCGACCTACCAGAGGCGTGGACTTGGGCGTGCGCTGCTCCTCACGGGCATGCACCGGTTGAAGGAGCGAGGCGCAGCGAGCGTCTTTCTCGAAACGGAACAGGCCGAAACGCCGGCGCTGCGCCTGTTCACCTCCCTCGGGTTCCGTCGCGTCTCGGCCTGGCAATGGATGACGAAGGAGATCGCTCCGCTCACCTAAGCCTGGTGCGGTCCCTCCTCCGCGATGATCTGCTGGCACAGCGTTAGGCACGCCTGACAAATGTTTACTCCGTGAGGGCCGACGGCCAGGTACGGCACTTGTTGCTGGTGTTTCCCGCAGAACGAGCAGCGCAACTCCGTCTCCTCCTGAGGTGCTTCAGGGACATGGCTCAAGGCCACGACGCATTCGTCGCAGACATAAACCCCTCCGGGTCCGGCAATGAGGCGCTGCACCTGGTCTTGCTGTTTGCGGCAAAAGGAGCAAACCAGCGGCGGCCTCCCCTGTTGATGGAGGACCTGGATGATGTTCGCTCGCACCTCCTGCAAACTGAGGCCAAAGCGTTCCAGCACCCCTGCGCCTATGCCTTCCCCCTCTCGGAGCAATCCCAAGAGGAGGTGTTCAGTGCCGAGATAGTGATGATGGAGACGCCGCGCTTCGTCGACGGCAAGCTCCACCACGTGCTTGGCGCGTGGGGTCAGACCGACTTCGCCAGACACGAGGTGCTCTCCGCGACCGACGATACCCTCGACGGCCTGACGAGCCCGCTCGAGATCGACGCCCAGGCCCGTGAGCACTTTGCCGGCCACGCCTTCCTCCTCGCCGAGCAGGCCAAGCAGGAGATGCTCGGTCCCGATGTAGTGGTGCTGCAGGCGCTGCGCCTCTTCCTGAGCAAGCTGCATCACATGCCGGGCTCGCTCGGTGAACCGGTCGAAGCTCCCTCCCTGGTTCATGCGTGCTTCGGCTCCCTTTCCGCAGGAGCCGGCCCGGGGGTGACGTGTCAGCCATCTGCCCACAGAGCGAAGAAATCTCTGCGCTGTCATCTTCTCATCCTTTCTGTATGCATGCTCTCCTCATCCTACCAGCGTCAACTGGTTCTCTCTGGCCTCTACGCCTGTCCCACAGACACGCTCAATGCGTTCGACGAGGGACGGTTCGCCCCACCTTCTGCGCCGTAGCGCCCGGCTGCGCCCTGCCAGTTTGTGCAAGCCCTGACAGGCGGTCCCACGGCCTAACCAGCGCACCATCAAGGTATCGGCGTGGAAGGCGAGGGAACGCGCCTGCCTCTGCCAGCGCCAGACGGCCACCGCATAGAGCGCCAGGGCGAGAGGAATGCCGACGAGGAGGACATGGTGCATCCAGCACACGATGAGCGTGAGGCAGGCCAGCAGCACCAGCCCGGCAAGCAGGAGGCGACCAAGCGTATATTTTAAGTGGCGAGCAGAGACAGAGCGCGCCAACCCTGTCGCCAGCAGCACATCGAGTTCATCCTGCCCCAGAGTCATTACCGCGCCCAGTCGTAGCGTGAGCCGGATGGTGCGCCTCCCCAACCACGAGCCACGCACCGCTGGCTCGTGAACGTCCGGCGTAAGCCGGCAGCGCAGCATCTCTGGAGTTGAAGGGACGCCAGCCTCAGAGGCGATACGTGCAAAAGCCTCCTGAAGAGACGTGGGGACGTAAGCTCGTGATCTTTTTCGTGGAAGACGCAAGCGGCTCCTGCATCTCGTACCCGCTTGTACCCCGATTCGATGGCGCACATACTGCCACGAAGCAGGTGGAAGGGGGCGTTCGGGTAACTTGGGACCATAGTAAGCGCTCAGGCGCTGCTCCACGTCTCTCGATTCTGATTGCTCGCTTTGGCTGACATGGTGTTCATTCATGACAACTCACCTCTCTTCCTCGCTCAAAAGCACGCGCAGATGCGCCCGTGCCCGGTTCAGCCGCGATTTGACCGTACCGATCGGCCAACCCAGCACCTGCGCAATGTCCACTTCGGTCAGATCCGCTCCGTAGCGCAGTGCGATGACGTGGCGTTGTTCAGCACTCAGTTGTGCGAGCGCTTGTCGCATCGCTTCACGCCCTGCCACGCGCTCTTGCATGTCTCCCTGTTCCAGGTGATGATCTGAGTCAGGAGGATCTGCGGACTCCAGCACTTCGTCCAGGGAAAGAGGTCGTAGGTACGTCCCTTGCTGCTCCATCACATCGAGCGCGTGGCGATAGAGGATGCGCATCAGCCAGGGGCGGAACAGACGGCCCTGTTGGAAGCGCGGCAGACCACGCCAGGCCAGCAGGAAGGCTCCCTGTGTGATCTCTTCCGCCAGCGCGCGCTGGTGGCATAAACGCAGTGCTGCTGCCATCGCGGCGGCATGATGGGCCTCCCACAGACAACGGAACGCCTCCTGGTCTCCGTGAGCCACGCGTTCGATGAGTTCAGCCTCGCAAGTCGTCACGCATGTCCTCCTTCTGTAGCAATAGTACACCCAAAGGAAGGCAAAAGGTTCCCAATACCCTCCGTGAAGGTAAACCCTCTTGCGCACAGCTTCTCGCCGAGGAGTTCACCCGGTGCCGGACATCCCATCCATCTAGACAGCAAGAGATGCCTGTGCTATTGTTCCCGTGCGGCTCTTGAACATCAACAAGGGGTAGATAGATACCGGGAGGGAACAGTGACAGCTCGACTCATCATCTTCCTCGACGATGGCGGAGTCATGAACGACAACAACATGCGTGCTTTACAGTGGCAACGGTTGGTCAGCGAGTACTTCGTCCCGCTGCTCGGTGGCTCAACTGAAGCGGGGTCCCGCGCGAACCGGCTAGTAGCTGGCCGCTTGTTCGCTCCTGATGCCTGGCGAAGGCGAGTCCATGCTGCTCCCGATTACCGCAGCTTTGATCGCGACTACCAGGTCGATTGGTTGCGGGGCATGTGCGAGTTGGTGGGGATTGAGACCCCTCCCGACGAGGAATGCCTGCACCTTGCTCGTCGTGCCGCGGCTTTCATTACCTGCCGCGTCCAGGCGGCCTTTCCTTGCGTAGTGGACACCATCCGTACGTTGCACCGTCGGGGCTACATGCTCCACACGGCCTCCGGCGAGTCCTCACTCGATCTGGCCGGCTACCTGCAGGCCATGGGGGTACGCGACTGTTTCGGTCGCCTGTATGGCCCGGATTTGATCGACACCTTGAAAGAGGGGCCGGCGTACTACGAGCGCATCTTCGCTGATCTCGGCATCGCGGCCGCAGACGCAATGGTGGTTGACGACAGTCCTCGCGCCATCGAGTGGGCGACGCGGGTGGGCGCGCGTGCGGTGCTGGTCGGAGACTCATTACGCCCTCAGACGGGAACGACCGTACCTATTGGGAGCTTCGTCGAACTGCCCGCTTTGCTTCAATGGCTGGACTAATTCAATCTATTGAGCCTATGGCGTAGAGCATCTGAAGCAAGGAGGCTCAGCAACAGATGGGATCTGCTGGCAATAGTCCTCACAGGGCCACCCTTGCGCAAAGCCGAGCACAACGGCGCTGCCGGACGAGCAGGGAGAAGACCCCCACCACCGCCTCGAGACGAAACCCTCGCTGTGTTCTCGTGTCTCTGGTACAGTGACAACGACGGAAAACGTCGTCAGGAGACCTGAGGAGGGAAGTCGTGTCAGCACTGAACATCTTCCTCGATGATGGCGGGGTCATTACCGATAAACAGCAGCGCGCCGCCGAGTTTGGGCGCCTGGTTGGCGTCTACTTTGTGCCGCTGCTGGGCGGGACTGCAGAGGCCTGGACCCGCGCCCACAGCGCGGTGGTTGACCGGCTGGCCGATCCGCAGTCGGCGAGCGCGCTCGCAGCTGCTGACTTCGTGGGCTTTTATCGGGCGTATCAGCTCCGCTGGGTTGCAGGGATATGCGAACTGCTGAGTCTGCCCACACCGCCCGAGGAGGAGTGCCTCGACCTGGCGTCTCGCGCGCTCGGCTGGATCACACGCCGCATCCAGGCAGCCCTGCCCGGCGCAGTCGAAGCCATCCGTCTCTTGCATCGCCAGGGTTATGCGCTGCACACCGCCTCCGGGGCGTGTTCACTGGAACTGGTCGGCGCTCTGGAAGGGATGGGCGTGCGGCACTGCTTTGGCCGTCTCTATGGGGCCGACCTGATCAACACCTTCAAAGAAGGGCCAGAGTATTATGCACGCCTCTTCGCCGATGCTGGCGTGCAGCCCGAGGGGGCGCTGGTCGTCGATGACAGCCCTGACGCCACTCGTTGGGCAGCCCAGCTCGGAGTCAGAACGGTCCTGATCGGCTCTTCGCCTCATCCCGAAACAGGTACGACTCCACGACTTGAGAGCCTTGCGGAACTGCCAGCCTTCCTCCGACAATGGGTGTGAGGTGGTCAGCAGCAGCGGCACCGGTCCGTCGATACGCCTTTCCCCGATGGAACGTGACTGGCGTGAACGATCGCTGCCACTTGACAGCGAAAGCTGTTCATGGGTACTATGAGGAGTGGGAAGAGAGTAGTATCCTCGAAGGAAGGCACGACACATGCGGCATCGCTATTGACGCTGTTGCAGAACCAACCCATCCATCTGGTGCCACCGTCTCATCTGCACAGGCGCAGGTGAGACGTTTTGTGTTGTTCTGGTTGCTCCCTGCTCCAACCAGAGCGTGCCTCATCCCCACAGCCGAGCTCCACCGTCACCTGCTCCCAAGATCTCCTTCGCCATGTTTGATGATCGATGTTCAAGGAAAGGACAGAGCAAGATGCAGATGCGTGTTGGGTTATTACAGATGGCCGACTGTGGTCCCCGGAAAGAAGACCTCCAGGCCAAAGGAGAAGCCTACTGCCGCCAGGCGGCAGCGATGGGCGCGGATATCGCGCTCTTTCCCGAACTGTGGTACATGAGCGACCATCATTTCGTCGAGCGCTCCTGGAGTCACGACTACGAACTCTGGAGAGGAAAGCACCTGTGGGGCAAAGCCGAGTGGCATCCCGACCAGGAGTTTGCGGAGCAGATCGGGCGCTGGCACGCGCAGGCGATCGGCAGAGACGATCCGTATATCCTGCACTTTCAGCGAGTAGCGCGGGAGTTGCACATGGCCATCGCCCTCACCTACCTGGAACGCTGGCCAGGAGGGCCGCGCGATACGGTGTCATTGATCGACCGGCATGGGGAGGTGGTGCTCACCTACGCCAAGGTGCACACCTGTGACTTCGACCCGGTCGAGGCGACGTGTACACCGGGAGACAGCTTTCCCGTGTGTACACTGGAGACGGCGCAAGGGCCGGTCAAGGTGGGAGCCATGATCTGCTACGACCGGGAGTTCCCTGAGAGCGCACGGATGCTCATGCTCGGGGGAGCAGAGCTGATCCTGGTTCCCAATGTGTGTGACATGGAGCTCAATTTCATTGCCCAGGTGCGAACCAGAGCCATCGAGAACATGGTCGCCATCGCCTTGACCAACTATGCCCCGCCGGATGCGAACGGGCATTCCATCGCCTTTGATCCCATGGCTTTTACCGAACAAGGCTCGCGTGATAGCCTGGTCGTGGAAGCCGGTGAGCAGGAAGGAGTCTACCTGGCGTCCTTTGATCTGAATGCGATCCGCAAGTACCGGGCGCGCGAGTCGTGGGGCAATGCCTTCAGGAAACCGCACCGCTACGGTCTGCTGGTCGAGCAGCGTGTCGAGGACCCCTTTGTGCGGGTGAATATCCACGGCGAGCGTTACCAGAGCAGCAAGCGATAGGGAGTGTGTGGAGTCGCGGCATGGCCGTTTTCATCTCGGTCATGCCGTTCCCGAAGAGCCGCGTTGAGTCTGTCGGAACGTCGCTGGCGTGTCTCTCCATCCGGGCTCCGACCCACACCGGAACAGCCATATCTCTTGTGAGACCCACGTTGAGCAAACAAGCACGTCCCATGTTCGCTGCCTTGACCGCGGTCTTGACCGACCAACCACTTCCCAGTGCCTGGGGAATCTGAGGAGGGATGCACTGATGCGTGAGCAAGCTTTCACGCTCGCCATCAAACCAGCAGAAGCGTCTCAATTGGAGATGCTGGAACACGAGTTCTCGCCTGATACGCTGTCAAAACCTCATTACCGGCGCTACGAAGTCCAGCAACGAGGGGAAGGAATCTATCTCATCGCCTGGCACGATCACACCCCTGTTGGTCACTTCTTGCTGCGTTGGAGCGGCCCTGATGATGCGCGTGTCATGAACTATATTGATGTGAAGCACAGTGCCTACCTGGAAGCGGGAGCGACAAGGGCTGCCTATCGGAGAAAGTGAGTAGCGACGGCGCTCATTCGAGAGGCTGAGCGAGTAGCAAGAGCAAAAGGATGCACCCAGATTGGATTAGAAGTAGGAAGCACCGATAATCCAGAAGCCAAACGACTGTATGAACACCTGGGGTATGTCGACTGGGGACGGGGGGAATCTCTCATTAGCTGGGAGTACATAGATAAGCATGGCAACCAAGGGACGGAATCAGAGGTGGTCATCTATATGCACAAACACCTCTAAGCAAAACTCCTGCATCTCACGAACGAGTCACTCTCCCACGAAGCGGTGAAGCAGGTTGTCTGCTCTGCCTCTCACATCGCGTTCTTCGCTGGTTGCGCCGTCAAAGCCGTTTTCAGTTGGACTCTCTGCTCTCTGCGATCGTGGCCTTATCTAACAGCCTCTGCGATCCCCTCCCTGAGTAGATACTCACGAGAGAGGTCAAGGTCTTGAAGCGTTGGGTCGAACGACGATTCCACCCTTCGGATCGGCATGTCCAATCTTGTATGCTGTGTGCTCACCAACGTGTTGCTGTTTCCCTGGCAGAGGGCGGCTAACACTATGCTTCGCTCTCATTTTCCCCGCTCAGCAACGAGAGCAGGAGGTGATTATGGCACTCTTTCGAGAGAAAAACCGCACGTAAAAGGCTCACTTCCATTGCTATGCAGGTCATCGAGAAGCGTTTCATGGCCCCGCGGGGCCTTCCAGGGTGTTTGGAGGTTGAGCAGTGGTCCAGGGGGGGAGCGGCAAGGGTGTCCCAAGCAGAAAGGCGCGGATGGAGGCCAGGTAGAGGTCAGGTTGGTCCAGATAGATCTCATGGCCCGCATGCGGGAAATACAGCAAGGTCGAGTTGGGCAAGGTCGTCTTGTATTGCCAGGTGACTGCCCATTTGATATAGTTACAGGCTCCGGTCAGAATCAGCGTCGGGGTGTGGTTCGAGGAAAGCCTCGTGCGCGGATTGACGTTTCCATGCCTGTGCTGGGCATCGGTGGTGGTAAAGATGTTGTCGTAGAAGCCATAGCCTTGCACCTGCCCTTTGGGCAAGTGAGCAGGGTCACAGACGGTTCCCTGGGAGATGCCCTGGACGAACGTATTAAAGAACGCATCCGCTTCCCGATCAGACACCAGGGTATGCGCTGCTCGCGGATTGATCAGTCCGAGCAGATACCAGGTGACAAAACGAGGCGTATACAAGGTGTTGTGATACTGCTGCTGTGCTGCTGCCGAAAGCCGAGAGGTGATCTGGCCTTCATCAGACCACTCAGCTTCATTGATGGGGGCGGG
>WNFE01000322.1_pt1 | contig 33757 bp, 27 predicted proteins | sample 5400451 | NCBI WGS metagenome assembly WNFE01 (sample SAMN13153344, study PRJNA577476) | soil metagenome | isolation source: 200 cm saprolite under Douglas fir tree site 2 hole 2 | place: USA:California | collected 2015-04-18
ACCACGAACTACTCGGGCATCGACCCGGAGAGCAATTACTTCTCCGGAGCGACCGGGATTCAAAGCGACTTCCAGACGCAGCCGCCCCCGACCTATTGGACGCTGCGCGTCAACCTTGGATTTTGAGGGGATCGACCCATGAACCGATACAAGAGCCTCGCGATCCTCGTCCTGATGATGGGCGCGCCCGTTGGGGCCTGCACCGACATCCTGAGTACCACGGACCCGGACATCATCCTCCAGGCCAACTCGGCATCCGCGGCGCTGGCGCTCAAGAACGGCGTCCTGCTGCGGCTCGCCCAAGCCTTGAACGGCGTCCAAGGCCCGGATGCGTTCTTCGTATACTCCGGGCTGGTCACTGACGAATGGCGCTCCGGTGACACCTTCGTCCAACGCAACAACCAGGATCAGCGCATTTGGGAGCCCACGAACACGTTCAACGCTGACCCGTATCGCCGGTTGAATCGCGTGCGCCTCGAGGGAAACGCGGCGATCAAGGGGCTGCGGCAGTACCTTCCCGACTCGCTGTCTCTGGTGGGACGGATGTTCGCCCTCACGGCGTACGTCGAGGCGTTGATCGGAGAGAACTACTGCAACGGCACGCCACTCAGCGGCCTCGACGGCACGAGTATCGTATACGGCGAGCCGCTCAGCAACGACTCCGTGCTGGGGCTCGCTATCGCAAATGCCGACTCGGCGCTCGCCCAGACGGCGTTGGCCGCGGCGGGGGACTCCATCCAGGCCCGCAGAATCACGCGGCTCGCGGGTGTCGTGAAGGGGCGCGCCCTGCTCGCTCGCGGCCAGTTCGCGGCGGCAGCGGCGGCCGTCGCCGGCGTACCCGACACCTTCAAGTATCAGATCACACACTCGGTCAACGCCAATACGAACCAGATCTTTGCGCTCAACAACAGCGCGCGACGCTACACCATGGTGGATACCGAGGGTGTGGTCGGCCTCAACTTCATCTCCGCCAACGACCCACGGCTGCCGCGCGCCACCGGTACGAATCCCAGTACCGATCTCATTTTCGACAGCGCCTTCCCATTGTTTGTCACCCGCCAGGGGATCTGGAATTCGACGGCCCCGGTGTCGATCGTCACGGGGGTCGAAGCGCGGCTGATCGAGGCGGAGGCGTTGCTGCAGGCCGGCAACACCGCCGGATGGCTCGCGGGGATCAATGCGCTGCGCACCAACGCCGCGCTCTACCCGACGGCGCAGACGGGATTCACCCGGGGGCCAAACCTCATCGCCATCGCGGATACCTTCGCAAGCAACACGTCCCGAATGAAGACGAACTTCCGCGAGCGCGCGTTCTGGATGTTCAGTACCGGTCATCGGCTGGGTGACATGCGGCGGATGGTGCGGCAGTACGCATATCCCGCCGACAGCATCTACCCGAGGGGCGGCTACTACAAGGGCGGGACCTTCGGCACCGCACTCATGCTGCCGGTGCCGTTCGAGGAGGTCAACAACCCGAACTTCACCCAATGCACCAACCTAGACCCGTGACGTGAGCGACCTGCGCCGTCTGGCGATCGCCGGTTGCCTCGTCGCCGTCGCGTGTGGGCCGGCACCGCGGGCCGCCGAACCCACACCGTCGCGCAGCGTGCTGCTGGAGGAGGAGATCCGAGGTACGCAGGTCGCGACGGCCTATCAGATCGTTGCCCGGCTGCGGCCCGAGTGGCTGCGACGGCGCGGCCGGGTCAGCGTCCGGGACCCCACCGCCGGCGCGGTGATCGTCTATCTCAATGGTATGCGGCAGGGGGGCGTCAGCGCGCTCGACGCGATCGTGGCGGAAACGGTCCTCGAGATGGAGTACCTGAACGGACAGGAAGCGACGACGCGGTTTGGAACCGGCCACGGGGGCGGAGTGATTCTCGTCCGGCTGCGATGAGACCGGGGAGGTCGCCGGGGTAGGGCTTCCCTTGCGGGCCTTCGCTCCGGCCCTCACTATAAGGAAAGCGTGTTCCATCCCTCAACGAGGAGGCGGCGTGGATCAAATTTCTGTTCGCTGCGTTCTTCACCTCCAGCGCAACATCATCATTCCCGGTCGATGTAGTCGCTAGGCCGACGTCCTGCGCGTCGTCTGCGCGACCTTTCGGCCACGCGGCCTCATCGGCGCCGGTGTCTGCGCGTTCGCTGATTCTTCCGCACACACATGAACCTCTCAGCGTGAGGGAAGCGGACTATGCGATTTACCATCGGTAGGGCAAACATCGGCGCCGTCCTGGCGCTAGGTGCACTGTGGCTCGCGCCGCAGCTGCTGGCGGCACAGCAGGGCGAGTTGACTGGACGCGTGACGGACAAGGCGTCTGGTCAGTCCCTCGCCGGCGCCCAACTCTCCATTGTAGGTACGACACTGCGGGCGTTGACGGGGCAAGACGGCCGCTATCGTTTCGCCAGCGTGCCGGCCGGTTCACAGACGGTCCGGGTGTCGTACATCGGGTACGGCACCGTGACGCAACCCGTTTCGGTGTCGGCTGGTGCGTCGGCAGACTTGAACTTTGCGATTACCGCGGTGCCCATCGGCCTCGACGCCGTCGTCGTCACCGCGACCGGCGATCAGGCCGTGCGCGAGCAGGGCACCGTCGCGCACAACGTGGACCTCAGGGATCGGACCGGCAAGGCGGCCACGTCGAACCTCTCGGATGCGCTTAACTCGACCGTCCCTGGCGTGCTTGTGCAGTCGAGCGGTGGCACGACCGGAACCGGCACGCGGATCCGCATTCGCGGGTCGAACAGCGTGTCGCTGTCCAACGAGCCAGTGCTGATCGTGGATGGCATCCGCGTCGAGAATGGCGCGAGCTCTTCCTCCGTCGGGGTGGGGGGTCAGGTGCCGTCACGTTTGAACGACATCAGCCCGCAGGACCTCGAGACCGTTCAGGTGAACAGTGGTCCGGCATCGAGCGTGCTGTACGGAACCGAGGCCGCCAACGGGGCGATTATCATGCGGACACGGCGGGGGCAGCCGGGCGCCACCAAGTGGACGATGAGCGCGGAGGCTGGCAGGCTCAACGACTACGGGACCTATCCCGCGAACTACACCGGCCTCACTTCGCTTGACTCAGTGTGCACCCTGACGCGCGCCGCGGTGGGGGCTTGCGCCATCGCGCGCGTCCGCACGTTCAACCCCATCGAGGAGCGGAGCCCGTTCCGAATTGGTCACCGCGCGCAGTACGGCATCAGCGCGTCGGGCGGCTCCGAGCAGACGACGTTCTACGTCTCCGGCCACCTCAACAACGAAGACGGCGTCTACCCGGTCAATACGAACCGCCAGGTCAACCTGCTCACGAATCTCTTCACCTATGTGCGCCCCAACCTGGATTTTCAGGCGACCGTGCTCTACACGAATGGCAAGCTGCGCCTGCCGCAGAACGACAACAACGTGTTCGGCGTCCTCTCGAGCGGCTTCCTCGGCTCGTCTGACAGCACGGTCAACAATGGGTACGGGTTCCTGTCGCCGGCCCAGAGCTTCTCGATCCGTACGTTCCAGAACACCGATCACTTCACGGGCAGCGTGCAGTCGAACTATCGGCCGCTCACGTGGCTCGAAGCGCACGCCGTCATCGGCACCGACTTCGTCAGCCGCTACGACGAGAACACGCAGATTCCCGGCGCGATTCCGGCATCGTTCAACCTGTCGGCGAGTCAGGGAAGTCGCGCCGCGAATCCGTTCCAGATCTACAACTGGACGGCAAACTTCTACGGGACGGCGTCGTTCGCGCTGACGCCGGATTTGAACTCGACGACGAGCGGTGGATTTTTGTACTACCATCTGCGCAACCACGGCGTGCTGGCGAGTGTCCAGCAGCTCACCGCCGGCACCAATTCCCTGGCGGGCGGCGTCATTCCCTCGGCCAACGAGACCACGATCGAGACCATCACGATCGGACGCTTCGTCGAGGAGCGGCTCGGCTACAAGAACCGGCTCTACGGAACGTTCGCCCTGCGCAGCGACGACAACACCTCGTTCGGGAAGCGGTTCGGCAACATCCTGTACCCGCGGGTGTCGGGTTCGTGGGTGATCTCCGAAGAACCCTTCTTCCCCACGCCAGGGTGGCTGGGCGCGCTGAAGCTGCGCGGCGCCTACGGCAGCGCGGGTCTGCGCCCCGGACCGACCGACGCGCTGCAGTTCTTCAATCCGACGCCGGTCGTGATCAACAACGCGGACGTGCCGGGCATCACGATCGGGAATCTCGGCAATGCCGCGCTCAAACCAGAGCACACAACCGAGACCGAGTTTGGTTTCGACGCCGATTTCCGTCCGCTCACGGCGCATCTCTCGTTTACCTATTACAACAAGCTGTCCCACGATGCGCTGATCGCCGTTGTCCTGCCGCCGAGCTGCGGCTGCGGCACATCGATCTTCCGGAACCTAGGCTCCGTGAGCAACAAGGGCGTCGAGATCTCCGCGAGCGCCACGGTCGTCCACAAGCGCAACGTGCAAGTGGATGTCGTTGCCAGCGCCTGGGGCACCAAGAGCCGGGTGAAGGATCTCGGCCTGAACATCGCACCGATCATTTTCGGCCTGGGTGGCGCGACGCAACGGATCCAGGTAGGGTTCGCCCCGGGCAGCTACTTCCAACGGCCCTACACGTACGCGGACAGCAACAGCGACGGCTTGCTCAGCCTGAACGAGGTGGTGCTGGGTGCCACGCCGACGTTCCAGGGTCAACCGTTCCCCGATCACGGCGGATCGTTCAGCAGCACCATCACCCTGTTCGAGCGGTTCCATCTCTACGGGTTGGTGGACGGCCGGTTTGGGAACCGGCTCTTCAACAGCACCGAGCAGTTCCGCTGCGGCCTCGCCAACTGCGCGGGCCGGAACGATCCGAACGCTTCGCTCGCCGCGCAAGCCGCCGCGGTCGCGAACATCAAGGGAACGCAAGCGGGCTACATGGAGGATGCGGATTTCATCAAGCTACGCGAGCTGTCGCTCACCTATGACGCGCCGGCAAAGTGGAGCTCGTACATCGGCGCGTCCGCGGTCAGCCTCACCATCGCGGGCCGGAATCTCGCGACGTGGACGAGATACACCGGCCTCGATCCCGAGCTGAACGAGGCGGGCCAGAACAACTTCACGACGGCCGACTTCTTGACCCAGCCGCCGGTCCGCTACTGGATCGTGCGGGCCAACGTCAGCTTCTGACCGGAGACAAGGGACCATGACTACTCCAATGCGGCACTTTATGGCCCGCGTCCTCCGCACGGTCGGAGGCGTGGCAGCACCCCTCGTGGTTATCGGGGCGTGCAATCTGCTGGAACCGAACACGCCCGATGTAGTTCCGACGGGTGGCTTGGACGATCCCCTGGCGCTGCCGACGATTCGCGCGGGCGCGATCGGTGATTTCGGCATCGCCTATACCGGCTCCGGGGCGAGTGGCTCCGGCGGCACGGTCGAAGGCCAGGTGTTGGCGAGCGGCCTGCTCGCTGACGAATGGATCAATACCGAGACGTTCCCTGACCGTGTACAGGCCGACGCGCGCCAGACTGATCCGGCGAGCGGCACGTTTACGACCATCTTCCGCAACGTGGCACGCGCGCACCTTTCGGCGCTTAACGCGGCCGACAAGTTCCGGCAGCTGTCGGACACGACCACCAACGCCGGCAGGGCGGAAATGCTGACGCTGGCGGGGTACACGCGTCTGTTCTTCGCGGAGAATTACTGCTCCGGGGTACCGCTGAGCTATCCCAACCCCGACGGCACACCGCCAGTCAATTTCGGCGATCAGCTGACGACCGCGCAGATGCTGGACTCCGCGCTGGATTTGTTCAACCAGGCGCAAGTGGCGGCCAGCCGGCTCACCACCACGAACAAGCCGACTTTCGTAGCGTTCGCGGCGGTGGGAAAAGCACGGGCACTGCTCGACATGGGACGCCTCGCCGATGCCGACACAGTCGTCGCAGTCGCGAACGTCCCCACGACGTTCGTGTACACGATTCAGCACGATCTCAACACGACCCGACAGCAGAACGGCGTCTTTAGCGGCATCCGCAAGTTCAAGCGGTACGGTGTGGCGGATGCGGAAGGAGGCGTTGGGTTGTCGTGGCGCGCCACGTTGGATCCGCGAACGCCGTTCACGCGCGTGCCCGCGACTAACCTCGGCTTCGATGCCGCGACACCGCAGTTCGATCAGCTGCGCTACACGGACGAGAAGGCGGCCATCACGCTTTCCACCGGGTTGGAGGCGCGGTTGATCAATGCCGAGGCTGCGCTCGTCGCGCGCGGCGATACGGTGACGTATCTGTCGCTGCTTAACGCGCTGCGCGCCGCGCCGCCAACATATATCCTTGCCGGCGTCCAGGGTACGACGTCACCCGCCGACCAGCCCAAACCGGTTGCCGCCATGGCGGCGCTGGCCGCGCCGGCCGGTCCGGCCGCCGCGGTGACGCAACTCTTCACCGAGCGGGCGCGGTGGTTGTGGGGCACGGCCCACCGGCTCAACGACCTGCGGCGGTTGGTGCGTGCCGTCGGAACGCGGGGAGGCTTCGGGAGGGCGGAGAACACCGTCTTTCCGAACGGACCCTACTTCAAGAACGGGTTGGTGTACGGAACGGACGTGAACTTTCCGATTCCGTTAGACGAGCAGAACAACCCGAACTTCCAGCAGTGCTTGGATCGGCTGCCGTAGCCTGAACGGACCGGCGGGCTATAAAAAGGGGAGAGAGCGCAGCGCTCTCTCCCCTTTCTTCCGCCACGCGGTTCAGATCAAGGCGATGAGCCGTTCTTCGTCTTTATGAGGATGACACCGCCGACGGCATCCGTTCCGTAATAGGTGGTGCCCTCCGTGCCGTTGAGCACCTCGATGCTGAGCAACACTGATGCGGGCAGCTGTTGCAGCGTGCGGATGTCCTGGCTACGGACGCCATCAACGAATACCATCGGCGAGTCATTGAGATTGATGCTGCTCCGTCCGCGCCGCTGCATGCTGCTCGCCTGACCGCTGCGGTTCTCGCGGTACGTGATTTGCGGCGCCTCGCGCCGCAGGACTTCCCACGCCGTCTGCCCTCCCGAGCGCGCGATCATCGCCTCCGTGATGAAGATACGATCGCCGTCATTGTGCGCGACGAGGGGAGAAGGATGAAAGGTCTTACAGGCGCTGAGGACGACGACGGCGAGCAGAGATGAGAAGGGAAAGCGATGATCCAACGAGGCGCTCATGGCGGCCTCCGGGGTGAAACTGAGAACGACGGGATGGATCAAATCAGGCGCGGCGGGCAGCGGCAGTCAAGCCGCCTGCGATCAATCCACGATCGCGTCCGGCAGCACGTACTTCATCGGGTTCACGGGATGGCCGTTCACCCACACTTCATAGTGCAGATGCGGTCCGGTCGAGAGACCCGTCGATCCGACGTTGGCGATCTTCTGGCCACGCTTCACGCGCTGGCCGCGGACCACGACGATCTTGGAGCAGTGCGCGTAGCGCGTCACCAGGCCGTAGCCGTGATCGATCGTCAGCATGTTGCCGTAGCCTTCGACCCACGAGACCTGGGTCACGATGCCGGCGGCTGGCGCGTCGATCTCCATGCCCATCGGCGCGGAGAGGTCGATGCCCTCATGCGGACGCGCGAGGTGGAGGATCGGATGTACGCGCTCGCGCGCGAACGCACTCGTCAGCCATCCTTTGGTCGGCATGATCGACGGCATCGCGGCGTAACGCGAGCGCTGGCTCGACGCGGAGTCGTACGCCTCGTTGAGTGAATGGACGAGAATGTTGGCGCGGCGGGTCAACTGATCCATATCGATGCGGGCGGCCAGCGCCTGTTTCCCGTTCGGACCCGCGGCCGCGAGACTGTCGCGCTCGAACCACTGGCCGCTCGGCCCGCCGATGCCGGCCTGTTGCACGTCGTGGTCGATCGGTGACAACCCGGCGAGCAACCGCAGCGCCTGCTCGCGCTCGCCGAAGACGTTCAGCGTGTCACGCAGCCCGACGAGCCGCTCGCGCAGCCGCTGGATCTCGCTCGCGAGCAGCTGGTTCTCGCGCTCGAGCGTTCGGCTCCTCGTGACGTTGACACCGCGCGACAGCGCCGTGCCGCCGAGCACGAGAAACAGCAGCGCGACCACGCCGCCGATGCCGACGAGCGCCTTGACGACCGTCTGCGACACCTCCACGGCGCGGGACGACCCCGATCCGTGAGGGACCAGCATGACGGTCCAGCGGCGCTCGGTGCGTTTCTTCTTCATAGGGGGATGCAAACATAAGGCTTGGCGCTGGAGGTCGTCAAATCGGGAGATGTGCGCTCCGTCACGTTGTCTCGGGCAGGCGACTTAAGCAGCCACGGGCTTGGGGAACAGGGGGGGGGGGTTGGACACCCGCTGTCCGGTGACCGAAAAATTGGCGAAGTCCGAAAGGCGTACGTCACGCCATGCGCGCGCGACGCCGAGCCCGTTCCAAATGGTTTCCGCTTTGTGGGGAATGAACGGCGCCGCCAATACGGCGAGTCGCGCGACCGTGCGGACGAGACTCGCGAGGACGACGTCCAACTCCGCATCACGCTTCGCCTTCGCGAGCTTCCATGGCGCCGTCTCTTCGACATAGCGGTTGGCCCGCGAGGCGAGCTCGATGACGAGGGCCGCGCCTTCCTGCAGCTCCTGCGCGTCCATCGCGCGCGTGTACGCCGCGAGCGTTTCCCGCGTGGCAGACTCCAGCGGCGTGTCACGCGCGCTCGAGTCGTTGGGGACGATGCCGTCGCGGTAGCGCTGCACCATCGACAACGTACGTGAGACGAGATTGCCGAACGTGTCGGCGAGGTCAGCGGTGTAGCGCGCGTCGAAGCGGTCCCAGGTGAAGTTGCCGTCGTTCTCGAAGCCGACTTCGCGCAGCAGGAAATAGCGCAGCGCATCGGCGCCGTGGCGCTCGATCGCCGAGCCGACGCTGACGACGGTGCCCGCCGTCTTGCTCATCTTGGCGCCTTCCCATTGCACGTAGCCGTGCGCCCACACCAAGCGCGGCAGCGCGAGACCGGCGGCGAGCAACATCGCCGGCCAGACGATGCAGTGGAACCGCGTGATGCCCTTGCCGACGACGTGCAGATCGGCCGGCCAGAGCTTCTCGTAACCGGGCTCGGGAAATCCCGTCGCGGATAGATAATTGATGAGCGCATCGAACCACACGTACACGGTCTGGTCCGGATCGCCCGGGAAGGGAATGCCCCACGGCAGCCGCTGCCGCGAGATCGACACATCCTGCAAGCCGTCCTCGAGCAGCCGCACGACTTCATTGCGCCGGATCTGCGGCTCGACGCGGAGCGCGCCCGTACCGATCAGCTGCAGCAGCCGCTCGCCGTAGGTGCTGAGCCGGAAAAAGTGATTGCGTTCCTTGGTGAGAATGAGCTCCAGCGTGGGGTGCTCGATGCAATGCCCGTTCACGATCTGCGCCGGCTGCTTGAACTCCTCACACCCGGTGCAGTAGAGCCCCTCGTAGTCGGCGACGTACAGGTCGTCGGGACGCTGCTGTTGAATGCGCTCGAGCAGCGCGACGACGCCGCGCACGTGGCGCGGCTCCGTCGTCCGGATCCAGTCGTCGTTGCTGCACTCGAGCCGGCGCCAGTAGTCGGCGAACGTCTTCGCCATGCGGTCGACCCACTCGCGCGGCGTGACGTCGGCGCGCGCCGCGGCCTGAATGACCGACTGGCTGTGCTCGTCCATCCCCATGAGAAAATGCACCTGGTCGCCGCGCAGCCGGTGGTAACGGGCGATACAGTCCGCGCCGACCTTCTCCAAGGCGTGCCCCAGGTGGGGATCGCCATTGGAGTAGTCGATGGCAGTGGTGAGGTAGAACCCCACTACAGCCGCAGCTGGTCGAGGGCGACCACCCGCGTCTCGCCCGCTTCGGAGCGAAGCGTCACGCGCTCGCGGAAAATGTCCACGGAGATCACGCGCTCGTTTCCCACGGACGTCTTGACCGTCTTTCCTTCCTTCGGGAAGCGTTTGCGTTGCTGGACGTAGAAGTCATGCTCGTAGTGCAGGCAGCAGAGCAGGCGGCCGCACGGACCAGAGATCTGCACAGGGTTCAGTGAAAGGCCCTGCGCCTTCGCGAGCGACAGGCTGACCGGCTTGCCCTCCGGCAGCCAGCTCGAGATGCAGAGCTGGCGGCCGCAGCGCCCGATCCCGTCGAGGCGCTTCGCCTCGTCGCGCGCGCCGATCTGCCGCAGCTCGATGCGCGTGCGAAACAGACCCGCGAGGTCGCGCACCAGGGCTCGGAAGTCCACCCGCTGCTCGGCGGTGAAATAGATCGTGAGCTTCCGCTTGTCCCACTGCCACTCGGCGTCAGAGACCTTCATCGGGAGATTGTGCTGCCGCACGCGATCGCGTACGGTGCGGCGGACTTCCTCCTCATTGATCCGCAGGTCCGTGGCGGTCTTCCGATCCTCGGGCGTCGCCAAGCGGACGATTGACTTCAGGGGTTCGGGGCTAGGGGCTCGGGGCGCGGGCTCGGCAGTTCCCGAATCCCGAACCCCTAGCCCCGAGCCCCCAGCGCAAGTGCCGCAGCGCTGACACTTCTTCTCTGCCACGCTACCCAATGCAGACACGACGCCGAAATCCTGCCCGCGCTCTACCTCGACGATTACGGGGGCATCGAGGCGTAGCGGAGAGGGGTCTTCGGACGGCCAGGTGAAATATTCTCGCCGGTTCCCTTTGAACCGGACTTCGATGACAGGCGTCAATTCACTTCTCGGTTAGCGCACCCATGGAAAGGTACTTTTCCTCACGCCGTTTGAGGAGCTTATCGGTCTTCAGCTTGCGGAGCTGACCGAGATGCCGCTGCAGCGCGTCGCCGAGCGCCGCGGCGGCCGCCTCGGGATCGGAATGGGCGCCGCCCGGCGGCTCGGGGATGATCTCGTCGATCACGCCCAGGTTGAGGAGATCCTGGGCGGTGATCTTCAAGGCTTCGGCGGCGCGCTCGCGCTGGCTGGCATCCTTCCATAGGATGGCGGCGCAGCCCTCGGGCGATATGACGGAATAGACGGAGTTCTCCAGCATCAAAACCCGATCGGCGAGGCCGACGGCGAGGGCACCCCCCGATCCTCCTTCGCCGATCACCGCGGTGATAATCGGCGTGTGCAGCGATGCCATCTCGATCAAACTGCTCGCGATCGCTTCGGCCTGGCCGCGCTCTTCGGCGCCGAGCCCCGGATAGGCACCCGGCGTGTCGACGAGCGTGATGACGGGCGCCCCGAACTTTGCCGCGAGGCGCATGAGCCGCATCGCCTTGCGGTACCCTTCCGGATGCGCCATCCCGAAGTTGCGGTACAGATTCTCCTTGGTGTCGCGGCCCTTCTGATGCCCGATGACCATGACGCTGATGCCGTCCAGGCGGGCCCAGCCTCCCACGATCGCCGGGTCGTCGCGGAACAGCCGGTCGCCGTGCAGCTCGACGAAATCGGTGAACACCGTGTTGACGTAGTCGAGCGGATAGGGGCGGCGGGGGTGGCGGGCGACCTGGACGCGCTGCATAGGCGTGAGATTGCGATAGATCTCGATGCGCAGCGTCGCCAGCTGCTCCTCCAAAGGCCGCAGGTTCTTGGCGAGATCGGCGTTTTCCCCGGCGACGCGCTTCAACTCCTCGATCTGTTTTTCCAGCTCGAGCAGCGGCTTTTCAAAGTCCAGCGTATATGTCGCCATCAGGCTTTTACGAGCGTCACGCTATCGGCCCCCAGGAGACCTCGGAGCGCGGCCAGCAGGTCGTCCGCTGCGTCCACGCGGAACGCGCGGCTGCGCAGGCGGACGGGGCGGCCATTCTCGTCCCTTTCCTTATTACCGTTCTCGCCCCGCCATTCTATGAAAACCGGTGTCGGACCCGGGTGCGCGGCGCACAGTGCGGCAATCGCGCGCGTCGTCTCCGGCTGGGGGCGGCTCCCCACGGTCCAGCGCAGCGCCACTCCGATCGCGCCGCTGGGCCGCAGCTCGTCGAGCGCGCGGGCGCTCTCAACGATGAACGGTGCCTGCTCTTCACCGCGGTCGCGCGCGCTGTAGCCACCGGTCAGCAAGTACGCGCCGTCGGTATGGATTACGGCGTTCAGCTTGGCCCAGGCCTCAGGGAATACCAACGCCTCCGCCGCACCGTGAAAATCCTCGAGCGTGAGGCGCGCGTATTCCGCCCCCGTCTTCTTGGAGGTTTGCCGCTTCACCACCGTGACGACCGCGGCGACGATGACCTTCTGCGGGCTCCATAGGCCCAGGGTCGCCGTCGTCCGGGTCCCAAAAAGCTCCACCTCGGCGCGGTACTTGGCGAGGGGGTGGCCGGAAATGAAGAAGCCGAGCACGCTCTTCTCGCGGGTCAGGCGCTCCTGTTCGGGCCACGGGGGGACGTCCGGAAGCGGGGAAGGGGGACGGGGGACGGGTGTCTCATCGCCAAATAGGGCATGCTGACCCGTGAAGCGCTCCTGCTGGCGCACCTGCGCTTCGCTGAATGCGTGATCCAGGGCCGCCACGAGCTGCGAGCGCTCGCCTCCCAGGGAATCACACGCGCCGGCGTCGATCAGCGATTCAATCACGCGCTTGTTGCACAGCCGCAGGTCGATGCGATCGCACAGCTCCACGAGCGAGCGATAGGGCGCCTCGCGTCGACCCGCGATGATCGAGGCGATCGCGCCCTCGCCTACGTTCCGCACAGCGCCGAGTCCGAAACGGATGCGCTGGTCCCCGACGACGGTGAACTTGTAGCCCGACTCGTTGACGTCGGGCGCGAGGACTTGCAGATCGAGCTCGCGCGCCTCGTTGATGTATTGCACGACGCGATCGGTGTTGCCGATTTCCGACGACAGCAGCGCCGCCATGAATTCGGCGGGATAGTACGCCTTGAACCAGGCTGTCTGGTACGACAGGATCGAGTACGCGACGGAGTGCGACTTGTTGAAGCCGTAGCGGCCGAACGTCTCGATCTGCGCGGCGATTTCTTCGACGGTCTTCTTCTCGTGCCCGCGCGCGATCGCGCGCTTCACAAAGTTGCTGAGCTCCTCCTGAATCAGCTCCTTGATCTTCTTTCCCACCGCCTTGCGCAGCACGTCGGCTTCTGCGAGCGAGTAGCCGGCTAGTGCGCTCGCGATCCGCATCACCTGCTCCTGATACACGATCACGCCGTACGTCGGCGCGAGGATCTCCTCGAGCGCCGGATGCGGGTAGCGAACTTTTTCGCGACCCAGCTTGCGGTTGATGAAGACGAGATACATCCCCGTGTCGAGCGGGCCCGGGCGGAGCAGTGCGTTTGTCGCGACGAGGTCGTCGAAGCGGTCGCATTTCATACTGCGCAGGCAGTCAGTCGCCAGCGGCGATTCAAACTGGAAAATGCCGGCCGTGCGGCCGGCCCGCAGCAACTCGTAGACCTTGGGATCGTCCAGGTCGGGCCGCTCGAGGTCGATCGCGACGCCGTGTCGCTCGGCGACCATCTGCGCGGCGTCGTGCAGCACGGTCAGCGTCTTCAGCCCGAGCAGGTCGATCTTCAACATGCCGACCTGTTCGAGCCCCACCATGTCGTACTGCGTGATGATGGCGTCGGCGTCCGTCTTGGAGTCGGGCGCGGTACAGACCGGCACGTAGTCGGTCAGGGGTCCCGGGGCGATCACGACGCCCGCGGCGTGAACCGACGCGTGCCGCGCGAGTCCCTCGATCCTGGCTCCAAGATCCAGCACTTTCCGGATGCGCTCGTCCTGCGCCGCCGCTTGCTTCACCTCCGGCACCTTGTCGCTTGCCTCGGCCAGGGTGACGCTGAACGCCGGCCCCGACGGAATCAGCTTGGTGAGACGCTCGACATCCCCCATCTCGACGCGGAGCGTGCGGGCCACGTCCCGGAACGCGGCGCGCGCCTTCAGCGTCCCGAACGTGATGATCTGGCCGACCGACTCCCGCCCATAGCGCTCCCGCGCGTACTCCAGCACCTCACCCCGGCGCTCGAAGCAGAAATCGAGATCGATGTCCGGCATCGAGATACGCTCGGGATTGAGAAAGCGCTCGAACAGCAGGTCGAATTTGAGGGGATCGACGTTGGTGATGCGCAATGCGTACGCGATCAGCGAACCGGCGGCTGAGCCGCGTCCCGGGCCGACGGGAATGCCGCGGTCGCGTGCCGCCTTGACGAGATCGTAGACGATCAGGAAATAGCCCGCGTAGCCGGTGCGCGTGATGACGTCGAGCTCGTACTCCAGCCGCCTTTCGACCTCATCCGACAGCGGATCGCCGTAGCGTTCCACTGCCCCCTGGCGCGCGAGGTGCACGAGTAGATCCTGGTCCGACGCGAACTCCGCGGGGCGCGGATACTGGGGCAGGAAATAGCGCTTCTCGAAATCGAATTCGCACAGCTCGGCGACGCGCGCCGTCTCCGCGAGCACGTCGGCGCGGTTGAACAGCGCCGACATCTCCTTCTCGGACTTGACGTAGCTCTCCTGCCCGAAGAAGCGGAAGCGTTTGGGATCATCGAGGTCTTTGCCGGTCCCAATCGCGAGCAGGACGTCGTGGGCTTCGGCGTCTTCCTTCTTCAGGTAGTGCGCATCGTTGGTGGCCGCGACGGGAAGGCCGAGCTCGGCGGCGATGCGAAACATCCCCTCGGTGACGAGCTGTTCTTCGGGAATGCCGTGGTTCTGCACCTCCAGCCAGAACCCGTTCGGGCCGAACGTCCGGGCGAACCACGCGGCGCTCGCCTTCGCGGCCTCGTAATTGCCCTGGCGGAGATACAGCGCGATCTCCCCGGAGAGGCAGGCGGCGAGCCCGATGATCCCCTCGTGGTGCTGCTCCAGCATTTCTTTGTCGATGCGCGGCCGGCGGTAATAGCCCTCGAGGAATCCAATGGATGAGAGCCGGATGAGGTTCTGATAGCCGATCCGGTTCTTTGCCAGCAGCACGAGGTGCGAGTACGGCGCCCCCAGGGGGACGTCCCCCGCCGGTTTCGCGCGCGCGTGCCGGCTGCCGAACGCGAGATACGCCTCAAAGCCTAGGATTGGCCGGATTTTTCGTGCTTTGGCCTCGGCGTAGAACGCCCACGCGCCGTGGAGGTTGCCATGGTCGGTGATCGCGAGCGAATCCATACCTAGCGCCTGGACCCGATCGAGCAGATCGGGGATCCGATTGGCGCCGTCGAGGAGAGAGTACTCGCTATGCGTGTGGAGGTGAACGAACGGCATGGTTACGCCGCTGAATCTGCCGTATTTTGCGCGGTCATGCAATGGCTGATGCTCGTCGTCACGTTCATCGTCATGGCGTTGTTACAGCGGCTCGTGCGTTCGATCGGCGCTCCGCTCGAGGCGCACGCCACGCTCGCGCTCGGCTGCGTGACGCTCGCCGCGCTCATCGCGGGGACGATCGCCCAGCGCATCCGAATTCCGCGCGTCGTCGGATATCTCGTCGCCGGCTACGTCGCGGGTCCCGCCTGGCTCCACCTGATACGCGCCGATGATCTCCACAATGAGCTCCAGGTCCTGAGCCCGATCTCGACGGGGGCGCTGGCGCTTATCGCCTTCGCCGTGGGGAACGAATTGACGCTCGATGCGCTGCGCGGCGAGCGGCGGCAGACGGTCCAGCGCATCGCGGCGGCGACTATGGCCGTTCCCTTCCTGGCGGTGACATTCGTCGTGCTCACCGTCAGCCCGTGGTTTCCCCTCTCGGCGCACCAGCCATTCCGCGACGCGATGGTCGTTGCGCTCGCTCTCGGAACGGTGGCGGCCGTCAGCTCCCCGACGCAGATCTGGGCGGTGATCACCGACTTCGATGCCGCTGGCCCCGTGTCGCGCACGACGCTGGACGTGAGCGTCGTGCAAGACCTCCTGGCCGTCTTGCTCGTGACGGTCATACTTGCGCTGGCGCTGCCACTCGGCAGCAGAGGGACCGTGAGGCCAGGTGTCGCCTCGCACACCCTGTTGATTCTCCTGGGCTCGATTGTGGCCGGCATCACGCTGGGCCTGGGGCTCGCCCAGTATCTACGCGTCATCCATGGTCGCCTTGTCTGGGTCCTCGTGGTGGCGGCGTTCGTCGTCGCACAGGCGGTCCGGTTGCTCGGCCTGGACGCGGTGCTGATGGCGCTGGCCGGGGGCTGCGTGCTCCGCAACGCGGCGCCTCGTGAGAGCGAAGCCGTCAGAGACGAGCTCAAACGATGCGCGATACCGGTCTATGTCGTATTTTTTGCGCTCGCCGGGAGCAGCCTGCAGTTCGGAGTGCTCGATGACCTCTGGCCATGGGCGCTGCTCCTCGTCGGGTTGCGGACCGTGGGTCTCTGGGGCGGTCTCCGCTGGGCAGGCCGTCATCCGTCGGTTGGCGCTGAATGGGCCAGGTATGGATGGCTGGGGTTCGTGTCGCAGGGTGGCTTGGCAGTTACGCTCGCCGCGATGCTGGGACGGGCGTTCCCGGAGTGGAATAAGACGCTGGAATCGCTGGTCGTGGCGATGATTGGCGTACACCAGCTGGTCGGGCCGATCTGCTTCCAATGGGTGTTGCGGCGCACGGGTGAGGTAACGGGGAAGGGGGGGGCGCGCGTTGGCGAAACGTCTAGTACGGCTGAGCAGACTGACGGCGGGGTCACTGTGCTTGCTGGTGGTGGGGACGGCAGCGTGTAGCAGCGGGACCGCGCCGCAGATCCACCGCTGCACGGCGGCGGACGCGGCGGTCAACCTGGCCGTCAATCAATATGTCTCGACCGACCCGGCGACGGTTTCGGGATGCTCGGTCTTCCCGGCCGCCACGGCACTTGCCGCCGAGTACCTCGTCGTTCCCCAGCTCACGTCCGGCGTTCCGGGTCAGACGGCCGGCTTTCGATTGAACGGTGACACGATCCTGCCCGCCCCTTCTGCGCCGATTCAACCGTCGGCCGAGCTCGGCATCGCCGAGCAATTTCACATGTTCCTGCGGCTGGGCGATGAACGCCGCTCGTGGGGTTTTGCCCCCGAACCGAGCGCGGGGGCAGGGGGGCCAAGACTCCAACCGTCGGCGACGGCGAGCCCGCCGGGGATGAACTCGCTCCGCACGTTTCAGGTGTGCGCCAAGACTGACTGCTCGCGTTTCGACCGCGTGGGCGCACGCGTGCGCGCTCTCAAGACGAAGGTCGCCATCTACGTCGACACCCTGGCTCCCGCCGGCGGCCTCGATTCGACCGCACTCGACGGCATCGCCACCACGTTCGATCAGCGCCTCTACGCGATCGACACAGCCGCTTTCGGACGCGAATCGGACATCGACTCGAACACCGTGGTGCTCGTCCTGATGACGAATACGGTGAACAAGCTCGTCACTGCGAGCGCCTGCAACACCACCGGCTTCGTGGCGGGATTCTTTTTCGGTATCGACCTCGATCCGGCGTTCCGCAACGATTCGCGCTCCAACAAGGGCGAAGTCTTTTATTCGATTGTCGCCGATCCTGGCGGCACCCTCAGCTGCTCGCACTCGACGGCGGACGTGCAGAACTTCGTACCGGTGACATTCATCCACGAATTTCAGCACATGATCAGCTTCGGCCAGCACGTGATCGACCGTGGCGGCAACGGCGAAGTCTTGTGGTTGAACGAGGGGTTCTCGCACTACGCCGAGGAGCTGGGCGGCAGAAGCTACACGCTTTCACCGGACGCGATGATCACGGACTGCACGATCGGGACGACGGAGTGTCGGTTCTTCGGGGGCGACCTGCTGAACGCGTACGAATACCTGGATTCCACGAGCAACCATTTCTTGTTGCCGACCGCCGGCATCGGTACGCTGGCCGAGCGGGGTGCGGCGTGGCTGTTCGTCCGCTACGTCGTAGATAAGTATGCGGCAGGGAGTACCAGTGCGGACTGGAACACACTGACTCGTTCCCTGGTCAGTACTTCGCTAACGGGCGCGGAGAACATCGCGACGGTCACGGGTGATCCTTTCTCTACGGTGGTCAGCCGCTGGGCATTGGCGAACTACGTGACGGATCGAGGTGGGGCTCCTCCGGAGCTGCAGTACGACTCCTGGAGACTACACTCGGTGTATTCGTCGTTGCACACCCAGCGTCCGAACACATTCCAGAAGTTCTATCCCCTTGAGCCGACGGTCAGCGCCGGACGCGACGTCAGTCTGAGTGGCACCCTGCGCGCCGGTTCGGGGATCTATCTTCGCGCCACGCAGCCCGCCGGTGATCCGGGCTTCACCATCAGTTTCACGGCGCCGAACGGCGCCCCGATCGACCCGGCAACGATGCCGCGGTTCAATGTGATTCGGCTGCAATGACCGCGGCGGTTGGGCGGTTTGGCGAATGGGCGGTTGGCGTTGCGGTTGTTCTTCTAACCGCCCAACCGTTTAACCGCCTAACCGCCCAAACCGAGGGCTCCGTCCTCACCGTTCTCCCCGGATCCACGCGCTCCGCCGGACTCGGCGGTGCCGGTGCAGCGCTCGTCGGCGACGCGGGGGCGATGTTCGCCAACCCCGCGGGCATCGCCACCATTCGGCATCTCAGCGTCGAGGGATCCTACGAGCCCTACCTGGCGGGCAGCGCGGTGTCGACCGCAGCGCTTGCGTTGCGCGTCCGCCGCTGGACATGGGGCTTCGGCGCGCAAGCACTCGACTACGGCTCGGAGCCCGAGATCGTCCCCGACCCGGCGACGGGAGGCCGGCGCGGCATGCCCACCGGCGCGTCGTTCCATCCGTACGAAGCGCTGGCGACGACGTCGCTCGTCTACCGCCGTGGCTTTGCGGCGATGGGCTTCACCGCGAAATACAATCGACAGCAGATTGGCTCGGACGTGAGTGATGCGTGGGCCGGTGACATTGGTCTGGCGATCGCGGTCTTCGATATCATGGCAGTCGGCGTCAGCGTGCAGAATCTGGGCGGAGATCTCGGCAACGGTGCGCTGCTCCCGCGGCGCACGCGTGCTGGACTCACGCTCAACTATACCGACCCGCAGGGCACGTTCCGGCTGCTCACGACACTCGAAGCGCAGTGGACGCGGGACCGGAGTGCCGTGCTCATCCAGGGCATCGAGGGCGGCATCGTGACGGGCGGGGTCGGACTGGTGGCGCGGGTGGGCTACGCGACCCGCCCAACCGTCACCGATGCGTCGCGCATGACGTTCGGCGGCGGCATCGTGCTGGGCCGGCTCGGGATGGACTACGCGTTTCACGCATATGACGCGCTGGGCGGCGGGACGCACCGTGTGGGGCTGCGATGGACGCCCTGACCGAGCGCGCGCGGCCACGCTGGGGCCGCCTGCTCAAGCGCATCCTGCTGATCGCGGTGGGTGCGGCGGCGGCCGGTGTCGCACTGATGTTGATCGTCAGCGCCGACGCGCGCTACATCGCGCGGGCCGGGATCGAGGAGGCGCGCCTGCTGCTGCGCCGCCGCGCCATCGATAAGCTTATCGCCGACACGACCACACCGCCGGCGCTGCGTCAACGACTCGCGCTGGTACTTGCCGCGCGGGCCTACGCGGCCGATTCGCTCGGGCTGGCCGTCGGCAAGACGTACACGACGTACGTGGACGTTGGACGGGATACACTGTTGCTCGTGCTGTCGGCGAGCCGCCGCGACAAGCTGCGCGAAGTCACCTGGCGCTATCCGATCGTGGGTATCGTTCCCTACAAGGGGTTCTTCAGCGCGAAGCGGGCGCGCCGCGAAGCCCAGCGGTTCGACGCGCAGGGGCTCGACGTGTTCCTGCGGCCGTCAGGCGCGTTCTCCACGCTTGGCTACTTGAGCGATCCCCTCTTCTCGACGGCGATGAGTCGCGACACGATGGAGCTGGTCGCGACGGTGATTCACGAGCTGGCGCACAACACCTTGTACGTGAAGAGCCAGACGCCGTTCAATGAGAGCTTCGCGAGCTTCGTTGGATATCGCGGTGCGGCGGCGTTCTTCCGCTCGCGGCACGACACCCTGGATGCCCGGCGCGCCGGCGCGCGGTGGCGCGATGAGCGCACGCTGGACGTGTTCTACGCGGAGCTGGCGCGGCGTCTCGATTCGGCGTATGCGGAGCCGTTGAATGGCGCGCATCTCGAGCAAGTACGCGGCAACTTGTTCGGCTGGGCGCGCGATCAATTTCGCGGCCCCGTGGGCCAGTCACTCGAGACGTACGACTGGCGGTGGTTCGCCCAGGCGCCGCTCAACAATGCGGTGATCATCGCCGAGCGCCTGTATCGGATGAATTTGAATCTGTTCGACGAGATTTATCTGCAGAATAATGCGGATATTGCGGAGACCATTCGTGCAGTTCAGATCCGTGTTTTTACTCAACCAGGCGATCCCTACCAAGCCCTATACTCTCGGCCGGGGATGAAAGTCGAAGACTAATTCCCCCGTAGGCGCTCCGCGTCTGCTACCCGCTGAAGCGCAATCCCATACGCCGCCGTCCTGAACGTCGTCTTCTTTTCTTTGGCGAGATCCCGTACAGATACGTAAGCCTTCGTAATCGTCGCCTTGAGCTCGCGATTCACTTGCTCGTGCGTCCAGCGGTACTGCTGCAGGTTCTGCGCCCACTCGTAGTAGCTCACCGTGACGCCACCGGCGTTCGCGAGAAAATCGGGAATCACCGCAATACCGCGCTCCTCGAGAATCCGGTCGGCCGTCGGCGTTGTCGGCTCGTTGGCGCCTTCCACCACGACTCTGCAGTCGACAGTGGTCGCATTGGTCTCTTTGGTGATCACGCCGCCAAGTGCGGCCGGCACGAGCCATTCGCAGGGAATCGTCCAGAGCTCTTCATTCGTAATGCGTTTGCCGCCCTTCCACTCTGAAGCCGGCTTCCCCTGCGCCACATGAGCCAGGAGTCCCGGAATATCCAGTCCCTTGTCGTTGTAAATCCCACCTGACACATCGCTCACCGCGATCACCGTCGCACCCGCTTCGGTGTGGAGGAGACGTGCCAGGTGGCTGCCGACGTTGCCGAAGCCCTGAATGACGACGCGTCCGCTCTTGATCGGCACCCCGAAATCGCGCGAATACTCCTGCATGACGTACATCACGCCGCGTCCCGTCGCCTCCTCGCGGCCCAGCGATCCTCCCAGCGCGATCGGCTTGCCAGTGACGACGGCAGGGGTGTACCCCTGGCGACTGGAGTACTCGTCCAGAATCCAGGCCATCACCTGTGCGTTGGTGTTGACATCGGGGGCGGGGATATCGCGGTAGGGGCCGAGGACGATCGCGATCCGCTGCGTGAAGCGCCGGGTCAGCCGCTCGAGCTCGAGCTTGGAGAGCTTCTTCGGATCGACCGTCACGCCACCCTTGGCACCGCCGAACGGGATGTCCATCAGGGCGGTCTTCCACGTCATGATGGTCGCGAGGCCCAGCACCTCGTCGTGATCGGCTTCCGGGTGATAGCGGATCCCGCCCTTGCACGGCCCGCGGGCCCCGTTGTGCTGAATGCGGTAGCCCGTGAAGACCTCGATCCGCCCGTCGTCCATTCGCACCGGCACCTCGACTTGCACCTCGCGAAACGGCGACATGAGGATCTTGCGCATGTAGCCTTCGAGATTGATCAGGTCGGCCGCGCGGTCGAACTGGTTTTGCACGATCGCGCGGCCCGACATCGGCGCACGACTGGGACGCGGCGGCTGTTCAGTCACGGTCACGAGTCTCGAATATCAGGAAGGGCGGAGGCGGCGGCCTGCCAGGCGCGCCCCGGGATGCCGTGCGTCGTTCACCGCCTGAACGGGATTGGGCGCACGCTCGCGGCGCGTGCCGGCATCCGTCAGCACGCCGATCACGTCCGTGGTCACGGGCGGGTGGGCTTCGGCTGGATGCTCGAGCGCCAGCACGAGACCGATGGCCTCGCTGGTCAGCCTGCCGGTGAGGGCCGTCCACGACTTGTCCGCCACGAGCGGTCGCAAGCCGACGATGAGCGGACACGCCGCGGGATCGAACGCCGAGGGGGTGACGAGCGACGCTCCCATGCGATCTGCGAGATCGCTGCAGGCGGGAAATTCTGGACCCAGTAGGATCACCTGCCCGAAACGCCAGTCGGCGTTGGCCGCGACTTCCGCGAACGTCGCCACGATCGTCTCATCGCTCGGGGCCACAGGGCCCGGCGTCGCCGCGAGGACCACGCTGCCGGTGTCTGCGAACCAGCGCTCTGCGGCGGTCAGATCATCGGGACGCCGCGGGGCGTAGAGCCCATAGCGGCGCGTCGTGGCGATCTCGTGCTCCGCATCGGCGCGCTGCTCGGCGTGCTCGGCCGCCTGGGCGGCCCCCTCGAAGGCGACTTCCGCCGCCTGGTACCGCCCCGCATCGCGCAATACCTGACCACGAAGCTTGAGCGTGTCGGTATGGGGCTCCAGCGCAAACGCGCGGTCCAGCGCCAGCAGCGCTCGATTGCGGTCGCCGAGTTTGTAGGCCGCGTACCCGAGCTCGTGCCAGACGAGGGCGAAGTCCGGATCCACTTCCACCGCGCGCTCCAGCTCCGCCAGCGCTTCGGGGTAGCGTCCCAGCTCGGTGAGCGCGGCCCCGCGCAGCGTCAGCGAGAAGCCGGTCTCGCCGAATGTCGCGCGGGCGCGGTCGGCAAGCTGCAACGCCTCATCGCCGCGGCGGCTGCTGCGCAGCAACTCGAAGTACTCGGCCCAGCCCGCCTTCAGGTCCGGCTTGGTGGCCAACAGCTCATCGTAGGCGGACTGCGCATCGCGCATGCGTCCCTCGCGCGCCAGCCAACGCGCGCGCGCGAGCGCCCGTTCACTGCGCGCGTCTGGAAACAAGTCGTAAGACGCCGTCGTCCGCATGGCGCTCAAATCTACCCGGACCCCTCTCGCTGGCTAGCTACGACCCATCTGTCTACATTTCTGCCGCAATGGATCAAGAACGATTGCTCCGCGAGCTGACCGAGTTTCTGCGAATTCCTTCCGTCTCGACATTGCCGGCACACAACCAGGATTGCCGCGCGGCTGCTGAATGGGTTGCAGCCGATCTGCGGCGGCTAGGCTGTCGCGACGTGGAGTTCCTCGGCAGCGACACACATCCCGTCGTTTCCGGCAAAGGCCCCGACGTCCCCGGCGCCCCGACGCTGCTCATCTATGGACACTACGACGTGCAGCCGCCCGACCCGCTCGCCGAATGGACCAAGCCGCCGTTTGAGCCGACGATCAGCGACGGCAAGATCTACGCGCGCGGCTCCGCCGACGACAAGGGTCAGGTTTTCTGCCTGCTCAAGGCGATCGCCGCGTCGCCGCGCCCGCCCGTCAACTTCCGCTTCCTGATCGAGGGCGAAGAGGAATACGGCTCGAAGGTCTTGTTCGACTTGCTGAAGCGCGAACCGCAGCGTGTCCGCGCCGATGTCGCGCTCGTTGCGGACATGTCGTATGTCGCGCCCGGGTGGCCGGCGGTGTACACGACGCTCCGCGGTCTCTGCTACGCGGAGATCACGGTGCGAACGTCGAAGACCGACCTCCACTCCGGCGAGTACGGCGGCGCCGCCCCGAACGCGCACGAAGAGCTCTGCCGGCTGCTCACCCGGCTCAAGGGCGAGGACGGAAAGATCAACATCCCCGGCCTCTATGCGCCCGTGAAGCGGCCGTCCAAGGCGGAGCTGGCCGCCTGGAAGAAGCTGCCGTTCAACGAGAAGGATTTTCTACAGAAGCGCGTGCAGGCCAAGGCCCTTGTCGGCCTGAAGAAGTACTCGGTGCTGGAGCGCCTCTGGGCGCTGCCCACATTCGAGATCCACGGCATCCTGGGCGGTTTCACGGGCGAAGGCGCCAAGACTGTCATTCCAGCCGAAGCGACCGCGAAGGTGAGCATGCGGCTCGTCCCCAACCAGAAGCTCGCAGCCGTCGAGCGGCAGCTCGCCGCCGCGGTGCAGCGGTTTGCGCCGAAGCATGTCACGGCGAGCGTGCGGTTTCTCCACGGCGCCGATCCGGCGCAGATCAAAGTCGACAACCCGGCGTTCAAGCTGCTGGGTCAGGCCTTCAAGGAGGTCACGGGGCGTGCGACCGTGCCGGCCCGCGCCGGCGGATCGATACCAGTCGTGCCGGCGCTGGCATCGGCCGGGGCGCCCGTGATTCTCACCGGCATCGGGCTGCCGGACGATCGGTTGCATGCGCCGAACGAAAAGCTGGACCTGAAGCAGCTGTGGGACGGCATCCAGGTATTCCAGCGGTTTTACGCGCTCCTGGGAGGTGCCGGTCGCATGTGAGCTTGTGCACAGACCTCCCACTGAGACGTCCTTCATATTCAATGCCCATGCAGCGAACCCTGTATCTCGTTGGCGTCGGTTACCTCGCGATCTGCGGGGTCGTCGTGTTGCGGCACCAGACGCTCCGGCTTCAGCCCGCGAGCGGGCCCATCACGGCGACATTCGAAGGATCCGCGGCGCAATGGTTCGCGGCGATGAAGCCGTTTTGCAATGCCGTTGAAGTGGAAATCGTGCACAACCGCCATCCCGCTCCTGAGACACTCGACGGGCAGGGCTTGAGTGCGGCCTGCTACGCGCTCGCCGGGAAAATCGACTCCGCGCGTGCCATAATCGATCGACTGGCGGAGCCCGATCGGTACCGGGCAGCCGGCATCGTCTTCGACGTCGCCCATCCCGTGGCGGATGCGGGAGACAATCGCTCCGCCGGGCCGATCATGGAGCTCGTCATTTCCTACTGGCCCAATCATTACATGGCGCTGTACCACGCCGGGATGGCCGAATACGCCCTCGGTGAATCAGCGCTCGCGGCAAAAAACCTGTCGGCGTTCCTTTCTTATTACCACGAGAACGACGGGTGGACGCGCAGCGCGCGCGAAACACTCGAACGGCTGGGAGCGGCGCGGTGACCGGGTTGGCTGCGTGGCGAGCTCCCGTTCCCTCCGACATCCTGCCGCTGCTCGGGGCCGTCGTGATCGGTGGGACGGCCGCCGGGTTCCTGGCCGCTACCCCGCTGCTGTTCATTACGACGCCCATCGTGGCGGCTGCCCTCGCTGTCGCGGCTGCCGTGGCGCGCCGCAGGCCCGAGTGGAGCGACACAGGTGAAAGGGGTCTGGCGGAACTGCCGGAGGGGCAGGCGCGCGCGCTATTGAACGACGTGCTCCGGCGCGCGGCGGCGGTTCCCGCGTCCGCGCAGGCGGGCCCCCTGGTGTCGGCGGCGTGCGACGCTGCCCGCCAGCTTGCTGCGCTCGAGCTGCACGTTGATGCATTCCAGGCCCAGCAGAATACGGTGCACGATCAGTCCCCGCGCTGGCATGATGCATACGACCGCTGCCGACGGGGCCTGGATCTGCTCACGCAACGGTTGCAGGATGCGAGCGCGGCACTCAGCCGCTGGCAGGCGGTGCAGGGAACAGAGGTGGGTGAAAGTCTCGGCAAGCTGGCGCGTGAATTGAATGAAGAGAGCCGCTACCAGCAGGACGCAGCTCATGAGGTCGAGGCCCTGCTCGCCTAGAGGTGCTTCTTACTCGCGTTGCGGAACTTGTTGATCTCGTGTTGCGTCAGCCCCCGGCCTCCGTACCGCTCTTCCGTCCACGGATCGCCGTGCATGTGATAGCCGTTCTGCTCCCAGAACCCCGGCAGGTCTTCGTCCAATAGCTCGAAGCCTCTCACCCACTTCGCGCTCTTCCAGAAATAGAGATGCGGGACGAGCAGCCGGGCCGGCCAGCCGTGTTCCGGCGTCAGCGATTCCCCGGCCCACTTGAGCGCGACGAGGTTTTCGGGCCGGTTCAGGTCCGCGAGCCCCAAATTGGTCGTGAAGCCCTGTTCGGCGACGACAAGACAAAACCGCGCCGCGGGCTTCACACCGGCGCGCTCGAGCAACGCCTGCACGGGCACGCCCTCGAATGTGTTATCGAGGCGGGTCCAGGTGGTCACGCAGTGGATATCGCAGACCACCGTCTTGCGGGGCAGCGCGAGCAGCTCTTCGTAGGTGAGCGTAAATGGCCGCTCGACGAGTCCCGAGACACTGAACCTCCATTTCGCGGTGTCGACGGTCGGGACGTCGCCGTAATGCAGGACCGGCCACTTGGTGGTGGGGACTTGGCCTGGCGGGATTCGGGGTTGGGGACTAGGGACTGTCATTTTTCAACCGGCTCTGCAGAGCACCGGAGAACCGAAATATCGAATGCTCTCTCAAATCCCTTCACCACTGCTCCGACACTCTGCCCCCACAACGAGTCCCTTGTCCCCTGTCCCTTTTCCCGCTCCACCGAAGTCATCTCCACGCCCTGAATCCCGCAGGGCACGATCCGGTCGAAGTGCGTCAGATCGGTCGTGACGTTGAGCGCGAATCCATGCCAGGTAACCCATTGCTTCACGTGAATGCCGATGCTCGCGATCTTCCTGCCGCGTGTCCAGACGCCGGTGAGTCCCGGGTTGCGTTCGGCGGGAATCGCGAGGATGCCGAGCGCGTCGATCAGCGCCTGCTCGAGTGTGCGGAGGTACCAGTGCAGGTCCTGCTTGTATGCGCGGAGATCGAGAATCGGATAGCCGACCAGCTGGCCCGGGCCGTGAAACGTGACGTCACCGCCGCGCTCGACCTCAAACACCTCGACACCAGCGGGTCGTAGCAGGTGGGCGGCGTGAGAATTTCGGCCCAGGGTGACGACCGGGGGATGCTCGAGGAGCAGCAGCACGTCGTGTGATAACCGGCCCGCGATCCGGTCTTCCGCGAGCTCACGCTGCCACTCGAGCGCCTCGCCGTAGGACACCAGCCCAGCCTCGACGACCTCCAGGAGACGCGTCATGCCGCACCCATCCCCTTGCCTCTAATCGCCCAGCGCGTGGCCAGGATGCCGAACGCGATGTTCAGCAGGAGCCACACGATCATGCCCAACAGTCCAAAGAACCGGTCGAGCGGCGCCGCGAGAAAACCGATGATGATGGCGCCGATGGCGGCCAGCACGGCGATTACGCCACGCTGCCAGATGTTGTCGAGCGTGGCACTGCGGTACCAACCGCAGGCGCCACCGACGCCGACGGCGGCGATGAGTCCGGCGAGGAGCGGATCCGGCACCGTCTGTCGGTACACGTTGGGTTCGAGGTCCCCGCGCAGAATCGCGGCGAGGATCTGCGCCAGCGTGAGACAGGCGCCGCCGAATCCCACGCCCGACGCAAGGGATCCAAGTCCGAGGGCGAGCGGGTCCTTGACCGGTTCGTTGCTCAAATGTGGAGGACGCGACCCAGCGAATCGAGCGCCGCCTCTCCGATCGCTTCCGACATTGTGGGATGGGCGTGAATCGCGAGATCGATTTCTTCGACGGTGTATTCGTTCTCCCGCGCGACCGCCAGCTCGTGAATCATCTCGGACGCATGCGCGCCGACGATGTGCGCGCCGAGGATCTCGCCGTACTTCTGGTCGCGCAGGATCTTCACGAAGCCTTCGGTCTCGCCCGTGCCGCGCGCCCGGCCGTTCGCGGAGAACGGAAACTTGCCGGCGACATAGTCGAGCTTCTTCTCCTTGCACTGATCTTCGGTCAGGCCGATGCTCGCGACCTCGGGATGACAGTACGTCACGCTCGGCACGTTGTCGTATTTGATGGGGTATGGTTTCTGGCCGGCGATGATCTCGGCGACCACCGCGCCTTCACGAAATCCCTTATGCGCCAGCATGGGCGGGCCCGCCACGTCGCCGATCGCGTAGTAACCGGGCGCCGTCGTCTGAAGATTCTTGTCCACCTTGATGAAGCCACGGTCGGTCAGCTGAATGCCGCATTCCTTGAGGCCGATGTTTTCGGTATTCACCGCGCGCCCGGCGGCCATGAGAACCGCCGCAGCCACGATCTGCTTTTTCTCGCCTCCGGCCTCGACATCGAGCGTGACCTTGTCCTTGCCCACGGTGGCTTTCGTGACCTTGGCGCCGGCGACGACGTCGATGCCGCGCTTGCGGTAGCTCTTGGCGAGCACATCCGACGATTCCGCGTCCTCGATGGGGAGAATGCGCGGCAGGGCTTCGATGAGCGTGACCTTCACCCCGAACGCCTGGAAGATGTCGGCGAACTCCATCCCGACGGCGCCCGCGCCGATGATGACGAGCGAGTCTGGTACACGCTCGAGCAGCAGCGCTTCATCCGATGAGATCACCGTCGTCTTGTTGATTTCCAGTCCGATCTGCGGAATGCCTTTCACGCGCGAGCCGGTGGCGATGACCACCGCCTTCTTCGCGTCGTGGACGTCGCTGCCGACCTTGACCTTCTTCCCGGGCTGCACCACGCCCGTGCCCTTGATGACGGTGATCTTGTGCTTCTTCATGAGGAACTCGACGCCCTTCGAGTTCTGATCACTCACGCGGCGAGAGCGTTTCATCGCGACGCCGTAGTCGGTCTTGACGCCGCTCGCTTCGACGCCGAAGTCCTTCGACTCCTTCAACAGGTTGGCGATGTACGCGGAATGCAGCAGGGCCTTGGTTGGAATGCAGCCGATGTTAACACACACGCCGCCCATTTTCTCCTGTTCCACGACCGCCGCGCTGAGGCCGAGCTGGGCGCTCCGAATCGCGCAGATATAGCCCGCGGGTCCGCCGCCCAGGATGATGACATCGAAATTGGCCACGAATGGTCTCGGTTCGTTTGGGTAGGGGCGCAGCATGCTGCGCCCCTACGTCATTGTTAGAGCAGCATCGCCAGCGGGTTTTCGAGCATCTGTTTCAGCGTTTTCAGGAACACCGCGCCGGTTGCCCCGTCGATCACGCGGTGATCGCAGCTCATCGTCAGACGCAGGCGCCGCCGCACCACGACGCGATCCCCATCGGGAACGGCCTTGGCGACGATGCTGCCGATCGCGACGATGCCGGCCTCAGGCGGGTTGATCACCGCGGTGAATTGATCGATGTCGAACATGCCGAGGTTCGAAACGCTGAACGTGGCGCCAGTGTATTCCTCGGGCTTCAGGCGGCGGCTGCGGGCTCGCCCCGAGAGCTCGCGCGACTCCGCGCCGATTTCCCGCAGGCTCTTCAGGTCGGCGTTGCGGATCACGGGAGTGATGAGCCCGTCCTCGATCGCGACCGCCATGCCGATGTGCACCTCGTTCCAGTACCGGATGTGATCTTCCTGGAACCAGGCGTTGCAGGCGCGATGCTGCACCAGGGCGAGGGCCACCGCTTTGATGATGATATCGTTGAACGAGATCTTCCCGCCTTCTTCGCCGAGCTGCTTGTTGAGCGCTTCGCGCGCTTCGGCGGCGCGCTCCATGTCGATCTCGGTCGTCAGGAAGAAATGCGGAATCGGCCCGATCGAAGCTGCTAAACGCTTCGCGATCGTCTTCCGGATCTGGGTGAGCGGAACGTCTTCGTAGGGAACACCCGTGCGTCGTACGTCGGGCGTCGTGCGTGGCGCTGGAGCCGCTACCGAAGCCGTGGGGGACGCGGGAGCGCCCTCGACGTCACGCTTGATTACCCGCCCGCCCGGACCAGAGCCCTGGACCAGTTTGAGATCGACTCCGGCTTCCTTGGCAATCCGTTTCGCGAGGGGGGATGCCTTTACGCGCGTGGCATCAGAAGCGGCTGCAACGGGCACCGGCGCCGGAGCTGGAACCTTTGCGGCTGGAGCTGCCGCAGCGGGCGCGGGCTTAGGCGCGGCGGTTGCCGCCTCTCCGCTCCCTGCACCGTCAACCTTTTCCCCGGGCTTCCCGATCCACGCGACGACGTTCCCCACCGGCACCGTGGTGCCCTCGGGCACCATGACCTTGAGGAGTTGCCCGTCAGCGCGGGCCACCAGCTCCATCACGGCCTTATCGGTCTCCACCTCGGCGAGTGTGTCGCCCGACTTCACCGGGTCGCCCTCGTGCTTCGTCCACTTCACGAGGCGCCCTTCCTCCATCGTGGGCGACAGCGCCTCCATGTGGACTTTGGTGGCCATTGCTCGGGGCTCGGGGTTCGGGGCTGGGGCCTAGTCGAGGTAGAGGACGCGGCGCGCCGCGGCCACGACCTTCTCGGGTGACGCTTTCGCGGCACGCTCGAGCAGTTTGTTGTAGGGCATGGGCACATCGGCCTGAGTCACGCGCTGCACCGGCGCATCGAGGTCGTCGAACGCGTCGCGCTGAATCAGATCCACGACCTGCGCCCCGATTCCGCTGTGCGGCCACCCCTCTTCGATGACCACCGCGCGGTTCGTTTTCTGGACCGATTGGAGAATCGCCGCCTCGTCCAGCGGGCGGAGCGACCGCAGATCGAGCACTTCCGCCGAGACGTTCTGCTCGGCGAGCTGATCCGCCGCTTTCTGCGCCACGGTGAGTGTCTTGGAGTGGCAGACGAGCGTCACATCGCTGCCCGCACGCTTGATTTCCGCCTTGCCGATCGGGACGACGTGCTCCCCGTCGGGTACGTCACCCTTCAGGTTGTAGAGCATCTCGCCTTCGAGCACGATGACCGGGTTGTTGTCGCGGATCGCGGACTTCAGGAGTCCTTTGGCATCGGCGGGCGTCGCGGGGGCGACGACCTTGAGTCCGGGGATGTGCGCAAGCCAGCTCTCCCATGCCTGCGAGTGCTGCGAGGCCAGCTGCAGTGCCGCCCCGTTCGGCCCGCGGAATACGATCGGGATCCGAATCTGCCCACCCGACATGTACAGCATCTTGGCCGCGGAATTGACGATCTGATCGAGCGCCAGCAGGGCAAAGTTCCAGGTCATAAACTCGACCACCGGTCGGAGTCCTCCCATAGCAGCGCCGACGCCAACCCCCGCGAATCCGAGCTCGGCGATGGGCGTATCGACCACGCGCTTGGGACCGAACTCCTCCAGCAGTCCGCGGCTCACCTTGTACGCGCCCTGATAGACGCCGACTTCCTCACCCATCAGAAACACGTTGGGGTCGCGCTGCATCTCCTCGCGGAGCGCCTGGTTCAGGGCATCTCGATAGGTCAGGGTGGGCATGGTCAGTCGGCCAACACGTCCCGGTACAGCTCGTCGGGATCGGGGTCCGGGCTCTCGTCGGCGAACTTGACGGCTTCCTCGACTTCGGCATGGATCTCGGCGTCCATCGCGTCGAGCGCGGCCTGATCGATGACGCCGTCTTCCTTGAGCTTCGCGGCGAGATGGCTGATGGGATCGCGCGCCTTCTGTTCTTCGACTTCGTCCTTCGTCCGGTAGACGCCGTGCAGCGGATCGGACATCGAGTGCCCCATGAACCGATATGTCCGTACCTCGAGCAGGGTGGGATGGCTGTTCTTGCGGGCGCGCTCGACGGCTCGCCGGGTCGCGTCGTACACCGTCAGCGCGTTCATGCCGTCGACCAGCTCGGCGGCCATGTCGTAGCTGCACGCGTGCTCGACGATGTCGGTCACCGCTGCGACGCGCTCGAACGCCGTGCCCATCCCGTAACGGTTGTTCTCGCAGAGGAAGATCACCGGCAGTTTCCAGACGGACGCCATATTCAGCGTCTCGTGGAACGCGCCGATGTTGACGGCGGCTTCACCAAAGAAGCAGACACACACCTGATCGCTGCCTTTGTATTTACTGGCGAACGCGAGACCCGCGCCGAGCGGAATGTGGCCGCCGACGATGCCGTGGCCGCCCATGAAGCCTTTCCCGGCGTCGAACAGGTGCATGGAGCCGCCCTTGCCCTTCGAGCACCCGGTCGCTTTGCCGAACAGCTCCGCCATCACTGCGTTGGGCGGGATCCCCTTGATCAGTGCCTGCCCGTGCTCGCGGTAGGAGCAGATGACGTAGTCATCGTCCTTCAGCGCCGCGAGCGCACCAACGGCCACCGCTTCCTGCCCGATGTACAGATGACAGAAGCCGCCGATCTTTCCCAAAGCGTACGCCTCGGCCGCTTTCTCCTCGAAGCGCCGAATGAGCAGCATCTGCCGCAGCATTTTCAGGTGCAGCTCGGTCTGCGGAGCTGCGGTATCCTTGGGGGATCTGGCGGTGGCCGTCATGCGGTCGCTGCCTCCACTTGCTCCCAGGCGTGATAGCTCGAGCGCACCAAGGGCCCCGATTCGACGTGCCGGAAGCCGAGCGCCATGCCGTAGCGCTTCAGCTCGGCGAATTCTTCCGGGGTGTACCAGCGTGCGATGGGCAGGTGTTGATCGGAGGGGCGCAGGTACTGACCGATCGTGACGATATCGACGCGGGCCGCGCGCAGATCGCGCAGCGCGACCAGCAGCTCGTCCCAGTCCTCACCCAACCCGCAGATGATGCCCGACTTCGTCAGCAGCTCGGGATTCATGTCCTTGGCGCGGTCCAGCAGCTCCAGCGCGCGCTCGTACCGGCCGCCGGGCCGTGCGATACGGTACAGGCGGGCGATCGTTTCGAGATTGTGGTTGAGGATGTCGGGTCGAGCATCAACGATGAGCCGCAGCGCTTCGGGATTGCCTTTGAAATCGGGGATCAATACTTCGACTGAGGTCTCGGGCAGGCGGCGGCGAATCTCGGCGATACACGCCGCGAAGACCTCCGCGCCTCCATGCGGCAAATCGTCGCGGTCCACGCTCGTGATGACGACGTGCTTGAGTCCCATCTGCGCGACCGCATCGGCCAGGCGCTGCGGCTCACCGGCATCGAGTGGTGCCGGCGTCCCATGCGCGACCGCGCAGTACGCGCAGTTGCGCGTGCACACGTCCCCCAGGATCATGAACGTCGCCGCCTTGTGCTCCCAGCACTCACCGATATTGGGGCAGTGCGCTTCCTCGCAGACCGTATGGAGCTTGAGGTCGCGCATCATGTGCTTGAGCGCGACGTAGTTCGGGCCACCGGGTGCCTTCACCTTCAGCCACGGTGGCTTGCGAGACGGCTCTGCCGCAGGGGGGGACGGCTGGATCTGAACGAGGGGGGCGGGCATGGAAAGTCGAAGATAAGCACAGCTTATGAGGCAGGGTAGGCCGTTTTTCAACCAGACGGTTGATCTCCATCCCGGTTCTTGAGACGCCGCAACTCGTTTTCGATCTCCGTCGATGTGCCGAGCGTCCCATCAGCGATCTCAGCGATTTCCTCGGCCTCCTTCCACTGACGCTCGAGCTCCTCGACCTCTGCCCGTTCGTCCACGGCCATCTCGAGCGCGAGCCCGCGCTCAGGTCGGAGCGAGCGCAGCGTCAGCTCGCGCTGGGCGATGTCGCGCACCAGGCGATCGGCACCGCCCACCTGGTCGACCTCGCGCGCCGCATCCTCGGCCCGGCGCCGCCCGCCTCGGGCCACGTTCAAGTACGCGAGGCCCTGACGCAGCACTTGGATGGCGTCGGTGCCTGTCAGCTGCGTCCCTTCCTGCTTGCACTTTGGGCAGCTCAACAGCACGGCCATGTCCGCATGTCGATCGGGGACGATGCGCGCGTGCTGGACGTGTTTCGCGCGAAGCTGCATGAGGGTGCCGCAATGCGCGCAGATCGGTGGCTCCACCAGCGAGACTCTGCGGCGACCCATGATGCCCAGGTAGATCCCGTCGACCAGCCGATGGACGTTCCAGACCACCACGCCGAAGCCACCGCCCGCCGCCACGTTGGCCGCAATGCCGAGGCCGATCGCGGCGACCGTGAGGGGCACGACGACTTTCAGGCGCTCGCGCTGGCGATTGCGCAGCCGCTCGCCATACCGCCAAGTCGCCAGCTCGACGCGCGGCGGTTTGCCGACGCGGACGAAGTCATAGCGCTCCCAGCGGATCAGCGCGACTTGTTGCGTAGATGCCGCGATCCGTCCGAGACTCGCAGCGCGAGCTACGGCCTCGATTCTTTCCAGCCGATCATCGAAGGGGGTGAGATTCCAGCGACTGCACCGCGGGCAGACGACCCACAACCGCCCCTTCCATTCATCGAACGCGATTCGCCGTCCGACACCAAGGCCTGAGGGACCGCCATCGCCGTCAAATGCCGCGTTACAGAACCCACAACTGCTGAACATGCTAGGAAGTAAATCGCTCCGGGGCGAGCGAGGCAATCTCCACCTCGGATTCACCCGTGGTGATGAGGCTGGCGATGATGTGGCCCGTCAGTCCGGCCAGGAGCACGCCGTTG
>WNFE01000325.1_pt1 | contig 33687 bp, 28 predicted proteins | sample 5400451 | NCBI WGS metagenome assembly WNFE01 (sample SAMN13153344, study PRJNA577476) | soil metagenome | isolation source: 200 cm saprolite under Douglas fir tree site 2 hole 2 | place: USA:California | collected 2015-04-18
GACGAGGCCGACGCGCTCGCCTCGCCGCACGCTCACGTGGTGACGCGCTGGATCGGCGCGGACCTCGGCGAGTCGGCCCCGCACGTCGCGACGTTCGAGCCGCCCGGTCCCGGCGTCGTGCTGCTCTGCTCAGACGGGCTGTGGAACTACCAGCCCGAGGCGGCGAAACTGGCGGACATGGCGCTGCCATCCGCGCTGACCGACCCGCTTGGCGCTGCCGCCAGGCTGGTCACGTTCGCGCTCGACGCCGGGGGCACCGACAACATCACCGCGGTGCTGGCCCCGTTCCCGCCCGCCCGGCCCGCTCCCGCCGCGTCCGAGGGCCCGGCCGCCCCGGCTTCCGCCTGATCCCAGCAGAGGAGAAAAAAACACCGATGAGCCAGAACGATTTCACGGTGGACATCTACCAGAACGAATACATCCCGGAAGGCGGGCGGGACGTCAACGCGGTCGTCACGGTGACGTCCCCGGACACGGCGGACATGGTGCCTGCCACCGATACCGGCAGCGCGGAGATCATCATCATCGATTGCTCGGGATCGATGAACGCGCCCCGAACCAAGATCGCCGAGGCCCGGGCGGCCACCGTGGCGGCCGTGGACGTGATCCGCGACGGCGTGGCTTTCGCGGTGATCGCGGGCACGGAGAAAGCGCAGCCCGTCTTCCCGGCCGATGGCAGCCTGGCCATCGCTGACGGGCGGACCAGGGAGGCTGCGAAACAAGCCGTGGCCGGCCTGCGCCCAGGTGGCGGGACGGCGATCGGGAAGTGGCTGCGGCTGGCGCACCAGATGTTCACGGCCCATCCGGCTGGGCTGCGCCACGCCATCCTGCTCACCGACGGCAAGAACCAGCATGAGAGCTCCGAGCAGCTGGACACGGCGATCAGCCTGTGCGACGGCGTCTTCAGCTGCGACTGCCGTGGCGTCGGCACCGACTGGGAGGTAGGGGAGCTGCGCAGGATCTCCACCGCGCTGCTCGGCACCGTGGACATCGTGCCTGATCCGGCGGGGCTGGCCGCCGATTTCGCGGCCATGATGCAGACCGCGATGGGCAAGCAGGTCGCCGACGTCGCACTGCGCGTCTGGGCGCCACAGCACGCGACCGTCCGGTTCGTGAAGCAGGTGGCGCCGACCGTCGAGGACCTGACGGGCCGGCGCGCCCAGTCCGGCCCGCAGGCGGGCGACTACCCGACCGGTGCGTGGGGCGCCCAGGAGAGCCGCGACTACCACGTCTGCGTCGAGGTAACGCCGGGCGCTGTCGGGCAGGAAATGCTGGCCGCCCGGGTGAGCCTGGTCGCCACCTCGCCGTCCGGCCCGGAGGTGCTCGGCCAGGGGCTGGTCAGGGCGGTCTGGACCGATGACGAGGCGCTGTCCACCCGTATCAACCAGCAGGTGGCGCATTACACCGGCCAGGCCGAGCTCGCCCAGGTGATTCAGGAAGGGCTGGAGGCCCGCAAGGAGGGCGACGAAGACACCGCGACGGCCAAGCTTGGCCGGGCGGTAGCACTCGCCCAGCAGTCCGGCAACGAGGACACCGCCAAGCTGCTGGCCAAGGTCGTCGACGTGGTGGACGCGGCCACGGGCACCGTGCGGCTCAAGAAGAAGGTCGAGGACGCCGACGAGATGGCGCTCGACACGAGATCAACCAAGACGGTCAGGACCAAGAAGTAACCGACGGGAGAAGGGCGGCGGAGGCACGGATGCCAACTTGTCCAGCCGGCCACGATTCGGCGAGCAGCGATTTCTGCGACGTGTGCGGGATGCGCATCGGCGCATCGGCGCAGGCTCCGGGTGCACCCTCGGCGGCTGCCCCCTTGACCGGTCCGCCGGACGCGCCGGCCGAGCCCTGCCCGCAGTGCGGGAACGCCAGGTCGGGACAGTTCTGCGAGGCCTGCGGGTTCGACTTCACGTCGGGCCTGGCGCCCGGTCGCTCTGTGCCGGTGGCCCCGGTCTCGGAGCCCAGCCGCTCCGTGCCGGGGGCCCCGGTCGCAGAGCCCGGCCCCGCCGTCACGGGGCCGGGTGACGGCGCGGCATCGCGGCCCGCCGGTCCCGGTACGGCGTGGACGGCGGTGGTTGGCGCCGACCGCGCGTACTACGACAGCGTGGTCGCCGCGGGGGGGCCTGACGCGGGCACGGTCCAGTTTCCCGGGTACTGTCCCGAGCGCCAGTTCCGGCTGACCGGGACGGAGATGCGGATCGGCCGCCGCAGCGCGTCGCGGGGGCTTGAGCCGGAGATCGACCTGACCGGCCCGCCCACTGATCCAGGCGTCTCCCGGCTGCACGCTGTCCTCATCGCCGAGCCGGACGGAAACTGGGCGGTCCTGGATCCAGGGTCGGAGAACGGCACGCTGGTCAACGGCAATGAGATAGTCACCGGGGTGCGGGTGCCGGTGCGTGACGGCGATCGCATCCAGGTCGGTGCGTGGACAGCGATCACCATCCACGCTGTGTAGCCCCGCGGTCGTCGCGATCCTCGCCCGGATCGTCCCAGGCCGTCGCGTGCGCATGGGCCCGATGGCGGGCGTGCGATCATGAACCTGGCAGGACTCTGCTGCCGCGCCGTGACGATGCGGAGCACGCGGGCCGGGGAAGGAAACAGGTGTGCTTCTCGCCGCAGGCTGACATCGTCGGCGGCTTGGTCATCTGCGCGATCGGCGTCGACGCGGTCCGCCACGTCCACCAGCGCCGCGAGTTCCTCGCGCTGGCGTCGATCCCCTTGCTGCTCGGCGCCCACCAGTTCATCGAGGCGCTCGTCTGGTTGTGGCTCCAGGGCCATGTGCCGCGTGAGATCGGCCACGTCGCGCTCTGGGCGTACCTGCTGATCGCGTTTGTTGTGCTGCCGGTGTTCATCCCGCTGGCCGTCATCGCGCTCGAGCCGACGAAGCGGCGGACATGGATGATGGCGCCGTTCGCGTCGATCGGTGTAGTGATCGCCGTGGCCCTGTTCGCCGCGATGGTCCGTGGCCCGGTCAGCGTGAAACTCGCTCCTTACCACCTCTCCTACGGCCTCCGGTTGCCTGACGGCTTCCTGATCGTCGCCCTGTATGTCGTCGCCGTGTGCGGGCCGCTCCTGATGTCGGGCTACCGCCACGTCGCTGTCTTCGGCATCGTCAACCTCGTGGCCGTCATCGTCATTGCCCGGCTCACGGTCTCCGGGTTCGCCTCCGTGTGGTGCGGGTGGGCGGCCGTGTCCAGCGGCGCCATCACGCTGCACTGCCGCTTCGCCAAGCCCCATCCGCACCGCGTCCGGCCCGCGGCTGACGACCTTATTTCCACCGGCTGAATGGTGCCCGGTTCTGGTGGCAGACGGCGCCGTGGGGAGGGAGTACGCCGCTGATGAGGTAGGCGGTCTCGTAGGCGTCGGCGCAGGCGCTCTTGTTGAAGAAGGTGGTGTGCCCGTACCCGTCGACGGTGAGGAGGCGGGCGTCCGCGAGGTCACGGGACATGGCCAGGGAGTCCTGGTAGGGGAGCGCCGGGTCATGGGTCGTCGCGATCAGGAGGATGGAGTGGGCGGTGGGCCTGTTCCACGGCCCGGTGTAGCGGTCGCTGGCGGTGGCAGGCCAGGTCGCGCACGCCTCGTCGGCCCACGCCCAGTCGAGGCCGGGAGGGCCGTAGCGGGCGTGGGCTCGGGCCGCTTCAGCGACATAGGCCCGGGGGGTGCGGGGGTTGGGGCTGTCTGAGCAGGTCACCGCGAGTTGCTGTTCCTGGCCGGGATATCCCGGAGCGGGACTGGGCGTAGCGCGTCCCCGGCGGGGGCCTGGAGCGTTTGGACGAGATGTACCTGCCGCATGGTTTCGGGTTCTGGCCTCCCATAGTTGTTGCAGGAGCCCGGCGGTGGCCTCCCAGCCCGGTGCCAGGCCGGGCAGGGCCACCGGGACGGCGAGAGCGGAGTCCACCGTGGACACGGTCCCGGCGAAGGTGTACGTCGCTGGCGGGCCGCCGGCGGTGACTGGGCGGCTGCGAAGCTGCCCGAGCAAGGCGGAGAACTTGGCGTGGGTGGCGCGGGCGTTTCCCGCTGTGAAGGCGCAACCGGCCACGCCGGCCTGGCCGCACAGGTCCAGGAACGCGTTCAGGGTCTGCGCGGTGCCCTGATCGGCGTGGAGGCGCAGGCCCACGCTGAGCGAATGTGCCGTGCCGTTGCCGGTGGCCCACGCGACCGGGTTGATGTTGCTGTCCAGCACCATCACGCGGACCCGGCCAGGGAACAGGTTGGCGTAGGTGGCGCCCAGGTAGGTGCCGTAGGAGATGCCGAGGTATGACAGCCCCCGGTCGCCGATCGCCCGGCGGATCATGTCCATGTCCCGGGCCACGTCCGCGGTGGACAGGTGGGGCAGGAGCCACCCGCTGGTCTTCTGGCAGCGTCGGCTTAGCGCCGCATAGGCGCGCTCCCACCTGTGCTCCTGTGCGTGGCCAACCGGGAAGCCTGCTGGGAGGCTGGCGAAAAACCGCTCTTCAGCCGGGGCGGTAGGGAAGCACCGGACGGCGGTGCTTGCGCCCACACCACGCGGGTCGAAGCTCACAATGTTAAACAGCGCTCTCAGCCGGGCGGGGAAGAGGCGATAGGCAAACGGCAGGGCCTGGGTCCCCGGGCCGCCCGGGCCGCCCGGGTTGAATAGCAGCGAGCCGATGGCGGGCCGTCGGCCGGTGGGCCGGTGCTCGATCACGGCGATGGTGATGGAGCGCCGGTCTGGGTGGCGGTAGTCCAGGGGCGCGTGGAGGGTGGCGCAATAGAACCCGTCGTCGCATCCATGCCAGTGCAGGACCGGCACGTCCGGCAGCCCGCCGTGAGCCATGGATGGTGCCGAGATGGCTGCTGTCGCCCCGAGCAGGCTCGCAGCGGCCAGTGACCGCAGTCGTGACGCGCCGGGCAGGCGCAAGGTTCGGGTGCCGCATGATGCCCTAGCCTCCTCACGCTGACGTGGACGCAGACCCGCTGTGGTTTGGTGAGGTCAGGGTGGTCATGACCGCTCCGGGTTCTGTTTGGCTGGCTTGCGGCCCAGGTAGGTGAGCACCGCCACCACCCGCCGGTGCTGGCCGCCGGAGTCATGGAGCCCAAGCTTGGCGAACACGTTGGAGATGTGCTTCTCGACCGCTCCCTCGGTGATCACAAGCCGGGTGGCGATCGCGGCGTTGGAGTGGCCCTCGGCCATCAGCGCGAGAACCTCTTGCTCCCTGGGGGTGAGCTCGCCGAACCGGCCGGTGCCGCGGCGGCGGGCGAGCAGTTGCGCCACCACCTCGGGATCCAGGACTGTCCCGCCCTCACCGACGCGCTGGACCGCGTCAAGGAATTCGGAAACGCGTGCCACCCGCTGTTTCAGCAGGTAGCCGATCTTCCCGGTGACTTGGGAGAGAAGCTGCGCGGCATACGTCTCCTCGACGTATTGGGAGAGGATGAGCAGCGCCAATTCGGGATGGCGACTGGTGGAGGTCCAGGGCAGCGCGTAGCCCCTCATCGCGCTGGTCCGGTGGGAGGCGCACGTCGATGACGGCCAGGTCCGGCGTACCGTCCCGGACGGCACTAAGCAGCGCCGGGGCGTCGCCCACCGCGGCGAGGACGTTGTGGCCGGCCTCGGACAGCAATCGGGTGAGGCCTTCCCGGAGCAGCACGCTATCTTCGGCGATCACGATGCGCATGGCAGCTCCGCCCGGATGACCGTCGGGCCGCCCTGCGGGCTGGACACGCTCAGGTGACCGTCGACGCCCCGCAGTCGCTCCTCCAGCCCGGCCAGGCCGCCGCCCGCGGCAGGATGCGCTCCGCCGATGCCATCGTCGGTGACTTCCACGATGACGGAGTTCCCGGCCGAGCGGACCGCCACGGTGGCGCGGGCGGCCTCGCTGTGCTTGACGATGTTGGTCAGCGCCTCAGCGATGACGTAGTAGGCGATCGTTTCGGCCGCGGCCGGGGGGCGTTCCGGCAGCGAGACATCGACCGCGACGGGGATGGGGCTGCGCGCGATAAGAGCTGACAATGCCGCGTCCAGCCCACGGTCGGTGAGCACCGCCGGATGCACGCCTCGCGCGAGATCGCGGAGATCATTCACGGCGCGGATGGCTTCCTCGTGCGCCGCGGCGACCATGCCTGCCGCAGCCTTCGGCTGTTGCCCCGATTCGAGCTTCTGCCGGGCCATTCCCAGATCCATCGCCAGCGCGACCAGCCGGGCCTGCACGCCATCATGAAGGTCGCGCTCGATGCGGCGGCGTTCCTCCGCAGCCAGGTTCACGGCCGCGGCCCTGCTTTCCCGCAAGCCGTCGATGCGCCGGGAGAGATCGGCAGGCGAGGGGCCGAGCATGCCCCGGACCAGGCCCGCGTCCATCCGGGCCGCCGCGCGGACGACCCACGCCCCGGCGATGGCAAGGACCAGCCCGGCCGCCGATATCCACGCCAGGTCGCCCGCACCGGTAAGTGTCCCGTACGAGCCGGCCTGCACCGGCCACAGCCAGCGCCAGGCCGGGTAGAGCAGGGCGGCGATCCCGGCGGCCCAGATGGCTGCGGCGGCGAACCCGAGGACGCCGGAGAAACACAAGATGAAGGCGTACCCCAGGGCCCGCCATCCGGCCCGGTCGCCAAGCATGGCCCGGGTCCGCAGTCACCAGCCGTCCGGCATGCTAGCTGGCGGCGGCGCATCGACCGTGACCCCGAGCAGGACCCGGGCCCGATCGCGGTCCAGGCCTACCACCGCCCGGGCGGTCATGATGACCTGACCGAGGACCGGAAGGCCGACGATCGTCGGGGCCAGCACCAGCCCGAGCAGCAGCAAGACCCCAAAGACCAGCGACCACGCCAGGCCGATGAAGGGGTCGAAGGCGAGATCGATGGCCTGTGCGTACGTCCTGCCATCGGCGAGAGGCCGCACAAGCTGGATGATCCCGCCGGCGAGACGGTTGAGCCGCGTCATTCCAGACCTCACGGGTTACCTTTGATTCCAGGCCCACCGTATGAGGTCAGTCCTTTGGGGTCACTGGAGCTACCTGGCGTATCGCCGCCCGGGGGTTACCCGGTGGGTGGGCCTGCTCACGTACTGCGGGCCGCCTTCCAGCATGGCGAGGCTGGCCAAAGCCATCCAGGTCCTTCAGGCCCGCGAGATCCAAGGATCAAAGGCTCAGTGGTCGGCCCGCCGGGACCGAGTGGCGCGATTCTCACCGGCCGGTCCACGGCGGACCCCCGGTCCGGCCGGCTGCCGATCTCACAGCTGCGGCTGATCCCGGTAGATGCGGTCTGGCCATTGTGCCTGGCCGGCGCCGGTCCGTATGTGAAAACTCCGGATCCTGCTGCCTCCGCCATTTTTGACGGGGTGCAGCTGCCGGGTTCCGGAGCAATATCACCATATTACCTTCCGGCGATATCCATGTCCATGGTGTGCAACTTTCACCCCCTGCGACTGGCTATAGCGGAGCTATCGCAGGTCAGGCTGTCGTCGCGACCTTCCAGGCGTAGCTGCGGGGCGCTCTCGTTGACAGCGGATGAGGTGCTCGTAGGGTCAGGGCGACCGGCCGGATCCGGCGGCCAGGCCCGGCGTTTGGGAGCTGCCGCCGGGTTTCGTTCGGCCGGAAAGAAAATGCCGCACGGCGAAAGGACCCCAGACTCATGGACACATGCCTGCGGGGGTCAAAGGAACCGGCGGCACACCGTCGGCGGCGCATCCTCCCTTGCTCATCTCGGCGGCCGTGGCCGTATTGCCCGCCGTGACGCTTCAGTCGGCCGCGCACGCGGCGCCGTCGCCGAATGGCGAGTTCGACTACGCCGAGGCTGGCCCCGAAGGCCGGGCTGGTGGCCAAGATCACCTCTACCTCCTACGCGCTGACCGGGCTCGCCGCCGGCACGCCGTATGCCTACGTGGTCGAGGCGGTCGACAGTCAGGGCCGGACCTCCCAGTTCGCGCCGCCCGCCACGTTCTACACCGGCACGCCAAGCGGTGGTGGCACTCCGACGCCGACGCCCTCTGTGACGCCCACAGTGACCCCGACGCCTACGGTGACCCCGACGCCTACAGTGACCCCGACCCCCTCGGTGACGCCGACGCCCACGGTGGCCCCAACCCCAACGGTCACGCCGACGCCGACGCCAACCGTGTCGGGGGCGCTGTCCTGCTCGGCCACGTATGCGCTGGTGAATTCGTGGCCCAGCTGCCCCCAGGCGGTCGGCCGCCGCGGGGTTACGCTCGCCGGAACTCCACGATGTGCCAGGGCATCACGTCCTCAAGCGGAGTATCGCGGGCGAACGTGTAGCCCTCGGCGGCCATCAGGGACTGGAGTTCTTCGAGCGTGCGCTCCCTGCCGCCTTCCACCACCATCATGAGCAGATCCATCGTGTGCGCCAGCGAGGGACGGGGGGGCGAAGGCAGCAGGAGCCCGACCACGAGCAGCGTGCCGCCCGGGCGGCTGGCCCGTTGGCAGTTAGCGACGATCCGCCGGGCGTCATCGTCTTCCCAGTCGTGCAGCACGTTGCTGACGACGTACAGATCGCCGTCGGGCACATGGTCGAAGAAATCGCCCGCGACGATCTCCACGCGGCCGGCAAGGCCGGCCGCGGCCAATACGGCTGGTGCCTCGGCTAGTGCCTCAGCCCGGTCGAACAGCACTCCCCGCGCGCCCGGCGCGGCGCCGAGCAGGTACGCCAGCAGCGTCCCTCTGCTGCCGCCGACATCGACGATCCGCTCCGCGGCAGGCGGCGCGTAGCCTTCCGCGGCGATCCGCCCGACCAGTGCGGACGTGACCTGGCTCATGGCGCGGGCGAACCAGGTGGCGTCGTCGGGATGCCGCTCGAAGTACTCCCATGTTCCCCCGGGCATGGCGGGGTCCACCGGGTCTCCGGTCTTGACGATCTCGGCCAGGCGGCCGAATCCCTGCCAGATCGGCGGCGTCAGGAATCCGACGGCCACGCTCCGCATCGACCCGACGGCATCCGTCCGCAACCGCGATCCCATCCCGGTCAGCGCGAATCTCCCCTGCCCATCCTGCGTCACCAGGCCGTATACGGTCGCGGCGGCCAGCAGCCTGCCGAGCGGGCCGGGTGCCGCCCCGGTGGCGGAGGCCAGGTCCGCTGCCGTCCGCGCGGTCTCACCCAGATGGTCGGGTATGGCCAGGAGCGCTAAGACCCGGGCCACCTGGGCCGCTGCGTACCCGTCAAGTAACCGTGCCAGCTGGTGGCCCTCGTCGTCGTCAACCGCCGCGGCGAGATGCGACACCTCGTCAGCCATGGCCTACCCTTCCCGGCACGTAGCTAAGGCTCCATTAAAAGCGCCCATCCGCCAGGGCGCCGATCGGGACCATGGTGACACGCGATGCCCGCCGCGTCGAGGAGAAACTACGGCGCCACATCGCCGGCTGGGTTCCCGACCGCGGCCTGGTTCCGCCGCCGCAGTGGCTCTGTGCTGGCGGGTACCAGCAGGAAGCACGTCGCAATGAGCAAAGCCACCATGGCATGGCGCGTGCCCCATTGCTCGTAAAGAATTCCGCCGAGCGCCGGGCCCACGGCCAGCGCGCCAAATGATGTCACCCGGTCGACGCTCATCACCCGCGCCAGCATCGTCTCCGCAGCGTGGCGGACGACAAATGTATTGAGCGCTATGTTGCCCAGCGCACCGGTGAATCCCAGGACGGCCATCGCGGCGGCCACGGCGAGGAAGGACCTTCCGCCCGACAGGGCCAGCACGCCGAACGTCGCAGTCCAGGCCCACATCTGGATCCGCAGTAGGGAGTATTCGACCAGCCGGAACAGCCGGGAAGCCGCTGCGGATCCGAGTGCGCCGCCCGCGCCGGATGCGGCCAGCACGATGCCGATCGTCAGGGAGGACAGGTGCTGGCTGTGCGCCTGGGCGAGGAACACCATCATCAGCGCCTGGCCGATAAGCGTGGTACCTGCGCCCAGCGACAGCCCGATGCCGGCGAAGGGATTCTTGCGCAGCCAGTGGAGACACTCGTGAATTTCGGAGCCCAGATGCCTGCCAGCCGCCCGGCCTGGTCGGCTGGCGCCTCGCCGGAAAGGATTCGAGCGCAGCCGGTTGAGTCCCAGGCAAGTTTTGCCGCCTAGGTACCTGCCAGCCGCCTGGCAAGCTCGGCTGACGCCTCGCCTGTCTCCGACTTGCGTGAGGACTGTAACGGAAACGGCGAATGAGAATACGTCGGCGAGGAAAGGCAGGACGCGCCACACGCCGAAGAAGACCGCACCGAGCGGCCGGCCGACCAGAATTACCAGATGGGTCCAAGCCTCGGTCCTGGCGAGCGCCGATGTCACCTGCTCCGGCTCGACGACAGAGCGGACGAGGCGCCGCTCGGCGAGTACGGAAAATACTTCAAGAACCTGCTCGGTGGCGCCCAGGGTCACCAGTCCCGGCACACTCAGCCGGTGTAGCGCGAGTGCCACGACTATGGCCGCGACCGCGGCACCCTGGCCAAATTGGCTGAGGAGCATCGCGCGCCGCGGAGCCCATCTGTCCACGAGCGCGCCAGCGGGAAGATAGACGAGGATGCTGGGCGCGATGGTCGCAAAGCAGGCCCAGCCAGCTACCACAGGCGAGCCAGTCAGGGCAAGGACAAGCAATGGATAGGCAATGGCCGAGACGCGGCTGCCGAGCATAGAGACAGAGGAGCCGCTCAGGAGAAGCCGGAAGTCCCGGTTCCGCCGCAGCGGGGTCGTCGTGCCAGCGTCTCTGGTGGCTGTGATGGCCCGCATTGGTGCCCAAACGTCCCTAACTGTACGGTGCTCGCCGGATGGGAGCCGGTCTTCGTAAGACCCGGCTCTGTAACGGAAACTCTAGTTTCGCGGTGAGTCGCGAGATGTAATTCAACTATGCTTCGTCTGAGTTGCACTGGGACTCTGGCGACGTCTGGTTTACATCGCGTCGGTTACTTTGGCAGCCTGTCCGCTGCGTATCAGGCGGGTTTCGCATTTTCTGGAGGAACGCGGCCGATCGGGCCGGGACGTTGCATGCGCCAGCCTCTCATATCAGCGGAGCCCCTTGAGGCCCGGTGCCCTTGTTCGGACCCATCGACCTCTACCACAGGACGGTTACAGCCGGCCCGTATCACGATGAAGTGCAGCGAGTTGTGAATTGACTCGTTATCGAACCGTGCCCTGGCCTGGCGGTCCGCACGGTGACCGGCCTGGGAAGCGTCCGGACGGCGTCACGCCGTTGGGTAAGGAACACCGAGGTGCGCTCAGGCTGGAGCCGTGCCGTTGCGTCCGGCCACGGGTGGCGGACAGGCCTGCCGCCGGGCGGAGCCGGGTTGGCGACGATCTATGTCGGATCGACACGTATGGTTCAATCCGAGTATGGGAACGGAAGCTGGATCCGAATGGCCGGCGACGCTCGACGTTCCGGCCCTCATGGCCGGTGGCTGGCGTCCCGTTCCCTTCCGCGAGTTCATCGTCAAGATCCACAGCAGGTGTGATCTGGCCTGTGACTACTGCTACATGTACGAAATGGCCGATCAGTCGTGGCGCGATCAGCCACGCCGGATGTCACCTGAGATCGCGGAACGCACGGCGATGCGCATCGGCGAGCACGCTCGCGCGCACAGACTCACGGATGTTGCGTTAATTCTGCACGGCGGAGAGCCGTTGCTCGCAGGCCGGGACCTGATCTCTGGCCTGGTGACCGGTGTCCGGGAGGCTGTCGGCCCAACTGTGGCGGTCGATGCCAGTGTGCAGACAAACGCAGTCGGTCTGGACGATTCCTACCTGCGCCTATTGGATGAACTTGGCATCCGGGTAGGAGTGAGCCTGGATGGCACCGCTGGCGCGCACGACCGGCACCGGCGTTTTGCGAGCGGCCGGGGCAGCCATGCGGCGGTGACGGCCGGGTTGCGGCGCTTAACCGACGTGAGCTACCGCCACCTCTTCAGTGGACTGCTCTGCACGATTGACCTGCGCAACGACCCAATAAGCAGCTACGAGGCGCTGGTCGTCTTCGAGCCGCCCAAGATCGACTTTCTGCTGCCGCACGGAACATGGACGTCGCCACCACCGGGGCGAATACCAGGCGCAGCCGAAACGCCCTATGCGGACTGGCTGATTACGGTCTTCGACGACTGGTACCCCGCCCCGCGAACCCGGATCCGGCTCTTTGAGGAGATCATGCACGTGATCCTGGGCGGGAGGTCGGCGACCGAGATGATCGGCCTGGAGCCGTCGACGGTCGTCGTCATCGAGACCGATGGTGCGATCGAGCAGGCTGACACGCTGAAGGCGGCATATCACGGGGCACCGCAGACTGGACTGCACGTGGCCCGCGATCGGCTCGATGCCGCGCTGCTGCTCCCCGGAGTCGCTGCCTTGCAACTCGGAGAACGGGCGCTGTCCGCGGAATGCCAGGCGTGCCGAATCCGGCGCGTCTGCGGTGGCGGTCTTTACGCTCACCGCTACCGCGCCGGTACAGGTTTCGCCAACCCATCCGTCTATTGCCCGGATCTGATGCGTCTCATCGACCACATCCGAGACAGAGTCCAGGACGATATCAGCGCTCGGCTGGCGAAGATGGAGACGTCATGAGCCTTCGGCATCACAGCGTGCCCAAGCACGTGTTCGATGCGCTTGCGGTCGGTGGTGGCGGAGCCGTTGCCGTCGGCGAACTGGCCTCGGCGCAATTCAGCAAGGTCATGCTCTTGCTGCGCGGTGTGCTCGCCACCGCACAGGCCTTTGGTCATGAGCAGGTGGAACTCGCCCGCCGCGGCTATGACCTCCTTGCCGCTGCCCAGCGCCATGATCCTGCGGCTGCCAACGCGGTGATTGGGCATCCTTCAGTGGGGGCGTGGGCATTGCGCACCATGCGTGCGCTACGCGGCGATCCGGCGATCCCCGGCGCCGAGCCGGCTGGGCTGTGCGCGGTGGCTGCCGCAGCAGCGATCCGAGCCGGGCTGCCCATGAATATTGGGGTGCGAGCGATCGGGGAAGGCGTCATGTTGCCATCCCTGGGTGCCGCCATCGTGGGCGGCGGAAACGCCGTAGTACGGAGCGCCGCGAGCGATACCGAAGTGGCGTCGGATGCCAGGCGGGTCACGCTGCCAAGAGACCCGCACCAGGATGCGCCGGGCTGGCACGCACTACGCTGCATCCGGGCCGGGTCACTCGAAATTCTGATCGATGATCTGGACCCGTTCCGCATGCCTGCCGCGACCAACACCACGACCCGCCTACACGCCGTCGAGGTGGATAATTGGGCCGCGGTCTTCCAAGAAGCATGGCCGTTACTGGAACAGCACCATCCGGTCATCGCTGAAGAGGTCGCTGCTGCGATCACGGTGGTCGTTCCGCTCGCTTCGTCAACGCACGGCCAGATCAGCTCAAGCTCGTCGGAGAACTTCGGCGCCATCGCGCTGTCGGAGCCGCCTGACGCCTGTACCCTCGCGGCCACGCTTGCGCACGAGGTGCAGCATCTCAAGCTGTCCGGGCTACTCGACATCGTGACGCTGACCTTGCCCGACGATGAGCGTCGCTTTTACGCACCGTGGCGGGGTGACCCCCGGCCCATCAGTGGCCTGCTCCAAGGCGCCTACGCCTACCTTGGTGTGAGCGGGTTCTGGCGACGGCAGCGCCGTCTGGAGGAGGGCGCTGCAGGGATTCGTGCGCACGCGGAGTTTGCCCGGTGGCGAGCGGGCGCCGCGCTGGTCGTTGAGACGCTCCGGTCTAGCGGTCACCTCACGCCGGCCGGGCTGGACTTCGTTCACGGGATGGCCCGGACGCTGAGGACCTGGCAGGATGAACCGGTCCCGGAGGAGGCCCTGGCACTGGCGCGCGAAGAGGCCGATGACCACCTGGCCCGCTGGCGCTCTAAGAACGGGCCGGTCCAGGTTTGATGCTCCATGCCGGGATCAGATTGCCGGCGGGTCGAAATCAAAGTCGAGCCGTCGGCCCGCTGCAGCGACCTTCGCATCAGGGTGGTCAATACCGAGCGTAGCCGCGTAACGCTCCAGTGTGTCCGCTGACAGCCGGTCCGCCTCTTCTTCGGCCCCTGCGGCACGCAGGTCGGCGACCAGATTCGCCGCGCAGCCGAGAGTTAGTGGATGAGTCTCACCCAAAAGCCTGCCCAGCCGATCCAGCGTGTCCTCGCCGAGCGCCCGCGCCTTGGCGATCTCTCCAAGCTCGGCGAAGTCGCTGGCGAGATTGGTGGCAACGGTGAGTGAATAGTGGTGGTCCCGGCTCAGTCGATCGTCGAGACCGGCTAGTGCGGCCTCGTCGAGTCGGCGGGCTCCAGCGGCGTCTCCAGTCACCCGCCGGAGCAGCGCGAGGTTGCCAGTGCAACCGTGACTGTACGGATGATCAGGGCCATAGGCACCGGGGTAACTGGCCACCGTGTTCTCCGCCAGCCCGAGCGCACTGTCAGTCTGGCCGATAGTCCGCTGGATGTTGGTCAAGCTAATGGCCGCCGCAAGGGTATCTGGGTGACCCGCGCCGAAGAGCCGGGTGGAGCGGTTCAACACATCCTCGGCCAGATCGAGTGCGTCATCGTAAGCGGTGGCGATGCGTCGAAGGGCGATTGAAAGCTCTCTCGCGGTCCGCAGGGTCATATAATTGTCTGGCCCTAGCACCTCACGGCCGTAGTCGTAGGCATCCTCGCCCACATCGCGTGCCTCGGAGTAGTCGCCGCATAGCCGTACGGCCCGCGCCAGGCAGTTCCACGAATTAAGTACGTCGGTAGCGGATACTCCGCTCGTCGCCTCGCTCTGCAGAAGATAGGTGCGTTGATGCAGTTCCCGGGCTTCCTTGTATTTACTGTTCAGTCCGTAGTCGAGGGCAAGATTATTCATGACACGCAATGTCTGCGGGTCCGACGGCCCGAATACCCCCTGATGAAGGCCCAGCGATCCCTCGTCCAGCACCCGCGCCGCAACGAAGTCGCCCCGGGCCCGCAGATCTGCGCCGAACGAGTTCGTCAGGGCGAGCGTAAGCGAGTCATGCTCGCCGAGGATTTCCCGAACGCGCCTTAGGGTGGTCTCGCTTAGATCAAAGGCTGCCGAATACTGTCCAAGTTCTCTCAGCGCGTTGCCGAGATGACGCTGTGCGTCGAGTACGGTGGGCTCGTCTGGGCCGGAGTCCTTCGTCCATTGCGCGATGAAGCGTTCAGCGAACAACCGGGATGACGCATTGTCGCCAGAACGGGAGAGATAGCGCACGATATTCAGCGCGAACGCACGCACCGCGGGATCCCGGCATTGTGCCAGTCCGGTCGCGGGCGCTGCGACGTGGGCGACGAGCTCCCGGAAGCGCGGCCACAGCCTGTTGTCATCGGGATCGGCTGGTGCGGCAGCAGCGAGGATCAGGTGGACTTCGTGCCGGTATCTGGCCTGCTCGTTTGGGTCGAGTTCGTCGCGGAGCAGCGCCTGAATCAGGCGGTGCACGCCGATCGTGCGGCCATCGATCCGCACCAGGGCGAACCGTCCCAGTTCCCGGATGGCCCGGGCCAGCAGGATCGGGTTCGCGAGCAGGTCGCTTACGCGTGTCTGCGTCGCCAGGGTGCCGCGGCGGAATACATCCCGGGGGATCGGCTCAGGGCCGAAGAAAGCGCAGCAGCGCAGCAGTTCTGTTGCCTGCGGGAGCTGGCGGTTCATGGTGGAAACCGACAGCTTCCACGCGGCGGTCATCGAGAGTGGGTAGTCCGGCGACTTGCCCTCGGCCATGATGTCGGCAGCTTGATCCTTCAGCAGCCGCAAGTACTCATCGACTGACATTCCGGTCTCAGCCTGCAACGCTCCGGCTTGTTCCAGCGCCAGGGGGAGGTCACCCAGTTCCTCTGCCAGGCGGGCAGCGTCAGACTCTTCGATGCCCTTGGGCACTCGCTTGGCCAGGAAATCCGTGCTCTCCGCTCTGGAGAACACGTTCACCTGGACCGTATCGACTACGGACTGCCAGCGATGATTCCGCGAAGTGATCAGAACGTCGCCCGGTCCGCGCGGGATGATGTCGTTGAGATCTTCTGGCTGGTCAGCGTTATCGAAGATCAACAGCCACCGTCCGGACGGCTCGCCCCGACGGAGGGCGTTGAGGACCGCCGTAGCAGCGCTTTCAATTCCCGAAGCGGTGGCTGATTGCAGTCCGAGCGGTTCGGCTAAGGCCGCTAGAGACGAGCGGACGAGCGTCGGCTGATCGGCGGGGATCCACCAGACGAGTTCGTACTCGGAGCGGTACCGGTGCGCGTACTCAATGGCCACCGCGGTCTTGCCGACGCCCCCCATGCCCTGGAGCGCATGGGGCAGGACCACCGTGACCTTGTTGGACACGCCCTGCCGTAGCTGGGCCAGGATGTCATCCCGGCCGGTAAAGTTCTTGTTGCGCTGAGGGATGCCGCCCCAGATCGCGGGCACACCCCCGAACGTTGTCTGCAGGTCTGGTACCGTCACGCCGCTATCCTATGCGCAGGGTCGCCATTACACGGCAGGTGCCGCGCTGAGATCATCATGATGTAACGGGCGCACGGGCGGTCATCGCGGGGCGAGTGGGACTGCTGCTTATATCCCGCGCCTTGGTCCCAGGTTGTCCGTCCCGGCCTGCGGCTCGACAGATAGGCATCGAGCGTGTATTTGTCAAGTAACACGTTCGTCAACCCAGTCGGACGGGTCTTGTTCCTGCCGGGCGGCGGTCCCCAAGGGCCGGGGTCGGCGAGGTGAGGAGTGACATGAGCGAAGACGACACGGTCGAAGGTGGATTGATCGATGTCAGCGGATTTAGCCTGGGTGAGTTGGGCGACGAGGTCGATGGGTCCAGCCTCGCAGCGGCACTGCAACGGATCTTCGCTCGCCAAGAAGAAGGTGTGAACTACTCGTTCGTCTCTAATATCTGAGCGAACCGGCAGTCCCGACCAGGCAACGATGCTGGCCAGGGTCCGTGGGTCGCTACGTCGCACGCACCTCGCCGGTATCTTGGCATGGGGGCGTAGCTTAGGTGGCGACGGATGGGGCGGTTGTGACGAGGACCGGCGCGATGACCATGAGTGTGGAGCAGCCGTATCCCGGCACCCGTCCATTTCAGGCCGCGGACAGAGGTCGGTTCTTCGGGCGAACGGCCGAGGCCGGTGCCCTGGCTGAGCTGTGGCAGACCAACCGCCTCACGATTGTTCACGGTCACGCGGGCAGCGGTAAGACATCGCTGCTGCGTGCCGGGGTGCTGCCGTTAGTCCAGGACAGGGCCACGGACGTCCTGCCCATTGGCAGCCTTTCCATCGGCTCGACGTTCCCGCAGGCCGCGCTGCCAGAACACAACCCTTACACGCTCGCGCTGCTGAGGTCCTGGTCGCCGGGCGAGTCCGCCAGTCGAATCGTCGGCCTCACCGTTCGGGACTTCATGTCCCGGCGTGCCGAACGTCACGGCGGCGCCATTCTCGCGGCCATCGACCAAGCCGAAGAACTGCTCGCCGACCTCGGTCCTCGCCGGACACACCGGCGGCGCTTCCTCGGCGAGCTCACGGGAGCCTTACGAGATGTGCCGGGCCTGCACCTGCTCCTCTCGATCCGCGAGGACGCACTCGAGGAGCTTGCAGACGCGCTGGGCGGTGGCGCACGGTATCGCGTAACACCGCTGAGTCCCGATCGCGCACTCGATGCGGTGACCGGGCCAGTCGACGGCACCGGCCGGTCCTTTGCTGCCGGAGCCGCCGACGAGCTCGTCGCGGACCTGCTGACCAGCCGCATCGTCGCCGCAGATGGCGGGGAGCGGTCCGTCGGCTACGACCACGTCGAACCGGCCCTACTCCAGGCCGTCTGCGTGCGGCTCTGGGAATCCCTGCCAGCGGATGTGGACCTCATCACGGAACGTCACGTCCGCCGTTACGGCGACGCGGACACCGCGCTGGCCACCCATTGCGGCCGCGTTATCGCCACCGTCGCGGACGATCATGACTTGCCGGCGGCTCGGCTGCGCTCGTGGCTGACCCGCACCTTCGTTACTGATCTCGGCACTCGCGGGACCGCGTACGAGAGCACGGCTGACACCGCGGGTATGCCGAACTCCGTGCCGCGGGCACTTGAGGACCGGCATCTCCTGTCCGCGGAACGACGATCCGGTTCACGATGGTATGAACTGCTGAGCGAGCGCCTGATCGAACCGCTTCGGCACGCCGGAAACGAGCTGCCGCCGATAGTCGAGCCCGCCGAGTACTTGCGATCCGCCGAGCAAGCGCTGACCCAAGGCGAACTCGACCTCGCCGAGCGTTACGCCAAAGAGACTCTGCGCGCCACACCCGGCAGTGGCCTACGGCTCCGCGCCGAGGCTACTTCGCTCCTCGGCAATCTCGCGCACGAGCGTGAAAAGCCGGCCGACGCGGAGGCTCACTATCGGACCGCCGCCAGCTTGTTCGAGGCGGTCCAGGACACCGGGGCTGTAGCCAGCCAGCTCGCGGCGGTCGGGCAGGCCCTGCTCGCTCAGGGACAGCCCGCGGACGCGGTGCAAGAACTGCGGGCCGCCGCCGATCGCGTCCCGAACGATCTCATGGTGCAGACCGAGCTCGGCTGGGCGCTATGGGAGCTCGGCCAGAGCCGCGCCGCCGTGGCGGTGCTCACTGGCGTCCTTGGGATCGATGGCGGGAATCCGGACGCGCTGCGGGCCCGTGGGGAGATCCTGGCCGATCTCGGCGACGTCCGCGACGCGCTGCGCGACCTCGACCGCGTGACGGACCGCGATCGGCCGTCGGCCCACGCTGCCCGCGGGCTCGCTCTCGCCGAACTCGGCGACGGCCGCGCCCACAAGGAGATCGAGAGTGCTCTCGCCGACGCCCCGAGGAACGGGCAGGTGCTCCTCTACGCAGCACGAGCCGAGGCTCTGGGCGGCGACAAGATCGCCGCCCAGGAACTGGCCAGGCGAGCCCTCAACGCCACCGACCCCCCGCTACCACCCCACCAGCGCCAGGCCGCCCAGAAACTGGTCGGCGAGAGTTCGGATGATCGTCGGTAGGCTATTCCGCGGCGTCGGCCACAGCGGTCCGCCGGAAGGCCGCGACGCTTTCGTCTAGCCCTGAGAAGTCCGGTGGGCGGATCGTGATACTCCGCCTGTCGGTGTCCCGTGCCGCGGCCGCGGCCAGCCGACTCGCCGCCATGGCCAGGTCTTCCGCAGGCCCGGCCAGCTTCCCTGGAGCTAACAACGCGACGCCCGCCGCGTGCAGATGGACGGCCCCTTCGGACTCCCGGATCTCCGCCAGTCGGGCGCCTATCTGGTCTCCCGGGTCCTGCAGCGTGTTCGCCACGCGTGTCCGCAGTTCGCCGGCCGTGCGCAGGAGGTCGAGGCAGGCCTGCCGCTTCGCCTCCGCGCGGCGCTCACGCCGGTCGCGCTCGGCCTGGCGCACGTCGCGGATGATGACCGCGATCGCGGGAATGGCGGCGCCAGCGACGCCGGCTGCCGCGGTAATCGCGGCGACATAGAGGGGAACGTCGGGCATGGTTGCATTCTGGCCTGTAAGGCGTCGGTCCATGGCAGCATGCGCCGATGCGGGTCCGAGTTGTCGATATGGGCGCTAGGTGTGAGCGGCCGGTTCCTGGTCGGTGTCTACGGCCTCGGCGGGCTGCGGCGGGGCGGTGGCCTCCCAGACGTCGCGGACCAGCACCTGGATCGCGCCGGCGGCCGGTATGGCCAGCAGGGCGGCCACGAAGGCGCCGAAGATCCCGCCGATCCAGCTGCCGATGGACGCCCCGAACAGGATGGATACCAGCACCAGCAGCGGGTTGACCCTCACCGTCCGGCTCATCACGATCGGGTTCAGCACGTGGTTCTCGAACTGTGTGTAGACCAGGAACACGATCAGGGTCACGATGCCGGCCGTGAGCGAGTGGCCGGCCGCGAACAGAACCGTGGGGATGCCCGCCAGGGCGCCGCCGATCATGGGAAGGAAGTCGACCAGGGCGACCCACAGCGCCCACAGGAACGGGAACGGGACACCCATCACGAGCAGGGTCACGAATACGACGGCCCCGGCGATGAGCGATGTCAGGAAGTTCCCCAGCATGTATCCGGTGACCGAGCGGTTGACCTCACGCGCCACCCTGGAATAGCGCTCCGCCCGCTCAGGTGACATCTGGCCGAGCAGGCTGGTCCGCATCTTGGGGCCCTCGAGCAGCAGGAGCAGCACGAGCACGAAGATGGTGAAGAGCGATATCAGCAGCGAGATGGCGCCCTTACCCAGGCTGAGGGCAGGCTTCGCGAGACCCTTCCCGAAGTTCACGATCCTCGGCGTATTGTTCTGCACCCACGTCTGGATGTGATACCTGCGCACCAGGTGCCCTATCCAGCCCCGGCCATGCTGCGCCGAGCTCACGTACGACGGCAACTGGTTGGCCAGGTGGTTGATCCCGTTGGCGAGCGGGTAGCCGAACGCCACCGCCAGGCCGATGAAGACAAGCAGGCCCCACAACGTCACGACGGCCACGGCCCAGCCCCGCCGCTTGATCCGCCAGCGTTGGAGGGCCACAACGAGCGGGTTGAGGATCACGGTGACGAATGCCGCGACGACCATGAGGAGGATGACATCCCGCAGCCGGTAGATCAGCTTCGCGGCCATGTAGGCCACCGCTACCACCGCGACCGTGGTCAGGATGGTGGGCAGCGGAATGCCTCTGCGCGCCGCGGCTCTCCAGAGGCGGGCCCGGCGGGTGTCAGACGTTGGCAAATCACCACGCACCCGGCAATCATGTCAGGCGGGCGTCTGGCTGTGCGCGATTGGCGCCGATGAGTGGCGCGTGCTTCGGGTGGCTGTGCCGCCGGCCGCCCGTCTGGGTAAGCGGCCGGCGGCACGTCAGGGGCCGCGCGGGTCGTGACTCGATGATCGCGGTTGATCGGTGGCCGCCGGCGGCCACTAATCCACCGCAATCACCATGATCACGACGGGGCGCGGCGGGTTAGCAGCCTCCGCTGCCTTTCCAGTTGGTGACCGTGTTGTTGGCTGTGTAGCTGGCGTCGGCTGTGTTGAAGCCGAAGGTGCGATTGGCTAGGTCCCCGCACGAGCTTGTCTCCTCTACGGTGTTCCACGAGCCGAGGGTGAACTTGTACTGGAACGCGGCCACCGGCACTCCGGTGATGGTCAGCGTCCAGGTGCCGGGCCTGGTCTGGGTCATCGGGTAGTCGTTAGCGATCCAGTTGTCGGTCGAGGGGATCCCGGTGCCGAGGACGCTGTAGTTGCCTGACAGGTAGACGGTGTCGCCGCTGGGGGTGCTGGAGGGCACGGTGACGTTGATGACCGCGGTGGAGTTACCGCAGGCACCGGGCCCGCCCCAGTTGGCGATCGTGTCGTTGACCGTGCCGCCGTTCACGCCCATGCTCCGGTTGCCGGTGTCGGCGCAGTTGGCGTTCTTCTCCACGTTGGACCAGGTGCCGCCCAGGTCGTACTTGTAGGACAGGGTGGCGTTGGCCGCCGCGGTCACTGTGGCCGTCCACCTGGTGGCGCTGACCCGCGTCATCGGGATCCCGTTGGCCGCCCAGTCCGGCTGGCCGAGGCCGAGCGCCGACAGGTTCCCGGCCAGGTACACGGTGTCGCCGGAGGCGTCGGTGTTCACCGGCACGGTCACGTTCACCGTCTCCTGCACAGAACCGCTGACCGGGCAGTTGCCCTGCTGCACGCACTGGGTCACGACCGCCGGGGTGTCCACGTTGTGGCCGGCGGAAATGTCGATCGCGAGCCGCGCGTACTGTGCCAGCGACCACATAAGGGGAGTCGCTGAATTGTCGGGCTGGCCGAAGGTGAACCCGCCGGTGCCAGTGCTGCCTGCCCAGACCTGCTCGGGGATCTGGTAGCCGGAGTTGGCCGCGCCCGCCATGGTCGCCAGCATGGATTGCGCCCCGGCCAGGTTGCCGCTGGCGACGTCGTACTCGCCGCGCTCGCCGGACAGCACCGGCCACGGATTGCCCACACCCGAGCCGGTGTAGTCGCCCCCGGATGAGGTCTCGCCGTAGCCATCGAAGTTGTACCTGTGCCAGATCGGCCCCTCCGGGGTCTGCACCGCAAGCTTCGAATCGACGGCCGAGATCGTGCTGGTGATGTCGGCCGCGCTCGCGGGCTTGATGCCCAGCCGCACCAGTTCAAGGAAACCGGGGTCAACCACCGTGCGGTCGTCGTGGTTCCCGCCGCCGTTCTGGATGAAGATCGACGCGCCGGAGTTCGGGCTTCCGTCCGGGGTGATCCGCAGGAAGTAGGCACCGTTGCCGTAGGAACCCGTGGTGGTGTAGGTGAGGCTATCCAGCTGAGACGCCCAGGACAGGGCGGTCGACTGGTAGCTGGCCGCCTGGCTGGTCGCGCCGTTGGCCTTGGCGATCGAAGCGGCGCAGATCAGCCCCGCGATCTCGGCGGCCATGGTGGCCGGCGAGTATCCGCCGTTCTCCTCCCAGCGTTCCTGCGGCGTAGACGGGCCGTTGGCGACGAGGTAGTTGGCCAGTAGCTGGATATGGCCCCAGTCAGCCGAGTTCGTCGCACCGAGCTGGTAGGCAAGGATGATCGGGTCGGCTACCTCGTCCATCTGAAGCGAGCCGAAGACGGAGTTTCCGTTAAGGAATGTGTTCTGTTTGACGGCGCCGTTCGACTGTTCCTCATAGATGAGGATGTACTGGAGGGCGGCGTTCGCGTCAGTCGTGTCACCCGCCGCGAGCAGTGCGGATGCCATCTCGTACTCATCGCGGGTCCAGACCGCGTGGTAGCCGTGGTCACCTGCGCTGTTCGCGCTGACGCTGGTGCCCCAAGGGTCAGTCGGCGAGGCCACGAACCCGCCGGTGAAGGTCTTGTCCTCATCGGCCTTGAGTTCCATCAGCGAGACGTAGTACTGCTCCTGGAGCGTGCTACTGCCGGTCACCGAGGCGGGCGGGGCGTTGAGGCCGCCGACCCAGGAGTGCCAGCCGGATTCGAACGAGCTCTCCAGGGCGGTGAACCCCGCCGCCAGGGACGCGGCGGCGTCGGAGATCGCGGCCGACTGGCTGGAGTCGAACCCGAGGGCCAGCGTGAAGGTGGTCGAACCGCTGGCCGCCACCGGGATCTGCGCGACCTGGACGATGTGCCCTCCGGTCGCCGCCGACGTGTACGTCGAGGTCAGCGCGTGGCTGCTGGCGAGCTGCTGGCTGCCGTCGCTTGAGCTGCCGACGTAGCCGGTTGTCGTCTGGCTGAAACCCGTGGAGGCCGCCATCGCGCTGGACACCGAGCCGTTGGAGGCGGCCAGGTCGCCACTGGCCGTGTCGGTGCCGCCGGTGTTGCCCATGCCGTCGTTGTTCAGCTGCGGCAGGTAGTCGGCGTACAGCTGGAGCGGGCCCGGGGTGAGGTTGTCAAAGGTCGTCTGGACCAGGACCACCGAGCGCGACGGATCGGCCACGTACGTTTTGGTGATCTTGTAATCGCCGTTGGTCGCGGTGTTCACTTGCTGCCAGACCAGCGATGTCGGATCCGCGAGGGAGATCGCGTGGCTGGTGCCCGCCGTCTCGGCGGTGGTGAACGTCGAGCCGTCGGTGACGATGTACTGCAGGCCGAACGTGCTGGGCGTGTCGGTCTGCGGGTAAAAGATGTTCTCCAGTTCGCCGTTGCCCAGGGTGTACCAGACCTTCGAGGCCGAGCCGAGGGAGTCCGCAAAGCCCTGCAGGTTGGCCTCGTTCCAGGTGGCATTCGCCCCCGGCGCGCCCGGTGCTGGGCCCGCGGCCAGCGCCGGTGAGGCAGGTGCGAGCGCGGTCACCGCCGCCGCAGTGGCGGCCGCGGTCGCCACTGCGGCGAGTAAGGCCGTGCTGCGCAGCCGCCGCCGCCTGATGAGCCCCGTATGCCCCGCTATAGGAAGCGATCTCCGTCGGCTCATCATGACTTCCTCTTCTTGCGCCACCGGCCTGAATGGCTGTTCGCGAGCGCCATCCGTCGGTCAGCGGCGGGACAATGATTTTCTCGCTAACATAGGTTTGACCGAAACAGTCGGCCAGAACTTGGCGCAGAAATAATCTGTTAACAATTTATCAATGATTCATTAACGTGATCTTCCCCGGCATCTCACGATGCGTTACGTGGCTCGTGGCACGCGCCCGACGCTGTAGATGTAGATAGCGTTCGCGGTGCCATCGACCTCGTACCTGACTGGCCGAATTACGAGTCGTGCATCGTGGACCGCCTGCAACTCCCGGCGCTGCGACATTTAGCTGGCGGATGTCAGCCGGTGCACCGTGCCGGGTGGCGCCGCGGGCACGGCATCCGGGTGCAGTATCGAGGCGATGGCCTCAACGCCGTCGACCAGGCGAGGACCGGGGCGTACCACGATGCCGTCGGCGTCGATCGCCCACACCGGCAGGCCGGGCAGGTGGCCGGCTACGGACTGCGCCTGCTCGATCGCGCCCGGCAGATGGTAGCCGCAGGGTGCGACCACGACAAGATCCGGCGCGGCCGCCGCGATGGCGGACCAGGTCGTCGGGATTGACAGCGCACCGGGCCGGGCCGCGACCGGCTCGCCGCCTGCCGCGCTGACCAGATCGGGTATCCAGTGGCCGGCATTAAAGGGTGGATCCACCCACTCGACCACTGCTACCCTCGGCCGGGCTCGACCGGCGACTCTCGCCGCCGTGCGGGAAAGCCGGGCCCGCAACTCCTGCACCAGGCGGGCGGCGCGATCAGGTACGCCGGCGCGCTCCCCGACCGCCAGGATCGACTCAAGCACCTCATCGAGCGAGTGCGGATCAAGTGACAGCACGTCAGCCTGGCAGCCGAGGTGATCAAGGGCGTCCTCGACATGCCCGGAAGGTAGTGCGCACACCCGGCACAGGTCCTGGGTCAAGATCAGGTCGGGCTGCAGTGTCGCCAGGGCTTCCGCGTGCAGGGTGTAGAGGTCGGCGCCGGAGGCCAGCTCGCTCCGGACGTAGATGTCGATCTCGCCTGGGGTCATCCCGCGCGTATCACGGCCACCTACGACGACGGTCTTCTCCGCGCGGGCCGCGGGCGGCTCGTCGCACTCGAACGTGACCCCGACCAGGTCATCCCCCAGACCGAGCGCGTACACGATCTCGGTCGCCGATGGCAGCAGAGAGACCAGGCGCACAGAGTCAAGGATAGGCGCTGGGCGTGCGGCGCAGTGTGATGAGCTTACGTGGTTGGTTACCCTGATGATGGCGGTCGCGTCCGTCGCCCGCCCGGCCACGCGGTATGGTCCATCCTGTCCGGCGGGCGGGCCGATGAGGAGGCAGATGCCGTGTCCAAGGCCCGCGGAGACCGGCAGAAGGCCCGCGAGAGACTCGCCCAGATAAGGGCGCAGGAGGCGCAGCGCCGCCGCCGTCGGCGCTGGCTGGCCGGGACGTCCGCGGTGGTCATCGTGGCCGCGGCGGCCGTGGGCATCACACTGGCGGTCTCCGGTGGCGGCCGGCCCACCACGGGCGGCGGCTCGCCGCGGCTCAAGCTCGCCTCGCTGAGCACGCTGGGCACGCTCGCGCCCGCGCCATCGCCCGGCCCGACCGGTCCCGAGGGCCTCCCGGTCCCCAGCGCCCCCCCGCTGGCCAGCACCGCCACGATCGCCACCGGCCAGAGCGTCAACGGCATCAGCTGCCAGACCAGCGAACAGACCATTTTTCACGTCCACGCGCACCTGACCATCTTCGTGAACGGCTCGCCCCGCCAGGTGCCCGCCGGGATCGGGATCCCGGGCGCCCGCACGCAGAACACCGCCCAAGGCCCGTTCGTCATCAGCGGGAACTGCTTCTACTGGCTGCATACTCACGCCGCCGACGGCATCGTCCACATCGAGTCGCCCGTCCAGCGCACCTACACCCTCGGCGACTTCTTCGACGTGTGGGGCCAGCCGCTCGGGCCGGGTCAGGCCGGCCCGGCCAAAGGGCGCGTCACCGCGATCTACAACGGCCAGGTGTACCAGGGCAACCCCCGCGGCGTCCCGCTCGCCGCACACGCCCAGATCCAGCTCGAGGTCGGCACCCCGCTCATCGCCCCGATAACGATCACCTTCCCGAACGGCCTGTAGCCTGAGCCGATGGCGCGGTTGGCGAAGCTCCTTCCAGACCTTCTTGATGAAGAACAGAAGCGGCTTTACGAAACCATCACAGCTGGTCCCCGTGCCGATGGGCGGCAGCCGTGGCGCAACTGGGCGCGGCGGCGCTTTTCGAGCTCACCACTCTGGTCGGTACTACGCCACCTTGGCGCTTCAGCTTCGCGTCTTCCGGGTGGGCGCCCCGGACCGGTGACCCGGGGCGCTCCGGGGCGCCGTGAAACGCTGCCGGCGGCCGGCACCGGGGTGGCGCGAGCCCATTACGCAGGGTGGCGCCACGCCGGGACCAGTCACTTGCCGGGACGAGTCACTTACTGGGCTGCGGCACTGTGCAGGTGGTCTTCGGATTCACGCCGAGATAGTTGAGGGGGCCCGCAACTATCGTCAGCGCGATCGTGCCCGCCTTCACGCAGGTTTCAACCGGCCCGTTGTAATAGTGGCGCTGGCCGCCGGCCAGGGCACCAACGGCCAGCCACACAATGAGCAGCACCGATACGTATTTCATTATTACCTCCGAAACGCACGTTCCACTGGTGCTGTATCTGACGACTACCGCGGTCAGCGGCGGACCCGGCGCCGGGGGGACCAGGTCGCCCAGACCCCGGCGAGGTGGAGAGCGAGGCAGGTCAGCCCGACGAGCATCAGGCTCGTCGGCGAGAAGACCACGCTGCTGGTGACGGTGGATGTCACGTAGATCAGGAACGCGATGAAGAAGAGAGCAGCTGCGACGTAACCCAGCATTTGCCGGATCCTTCCGTTCGGTAGTCCATGGGAAATAGGGGCTGAAATGCCGCAGAGCGGCTGGGCGGACCACCAACTACCCAGCTGGGCGAGTCCTAATCAAGGCGATGGCGGGCGGTCGTGCACGCAGCCTTCTTCAAGGACCAGAGGGGATGTCCGCGGCCGTCGTGGCCGATCCGCGGACAAGGAGTGGCCAGGCCTGGCCGACGCGGCAACGCCAGTGTTAGCACCGTTCTCAATGAACCGGCAAGCGCCGGGCGCATGCCCACCGCATGCACGTTGATGCGGTCGGGTGGATGCGGGTAGATGGCGAAACAGCAGGTTGCCCCGGCTGCGGCGAGGGAGATTCCAAACGCCGACATCCATCATGTGCCTCCGGACCTAGAAGCAATTCGAGAGCTGCCGGGTCCCGGGGACAACTAAAAAACAGTGTAGTGGCTGCGATACTTTCCGGAAAGGGCGTTCCGCCAATCAGGGCGGCGCCTTCAACGGCTCGACTGTGCAGCCGCGGGCAGCGGCCGGGCTAATGCGGCTGCCGGGCCGCCTGCAGGCCGTTGACAAGGGTGGCGAGGCTGGCGGCGAACCGTTCATCGCGGTCATCGACCCAGCTGTGCTCGCCTATGGCGGCTAGCACAGGGAAGCGGTCTGCGGGCAGTGACCGGACGGGCGGACGCCGGGTGCCCGCCGTTTTACCGGCGCGGGGCACACCGTTCACCGGCGTCGAATCCGCACCAGTTGCTCGGGCTGCTCAACTCGGTCCGCGCCAATGTCTTCCGGCAGTAGCTGAGTGACCCTGGCCAGCAGCGCTGCCCGGGAGAAGGGCTTGTCAATGACCTGCGTTCCAGGTTCAGGCCAGCCGTTCTCGACAGCCCCCGGCCGCTCGTATCCCGACATGAACAGCACGCGGACACCAGGGCGGACGGCCTGGACCCGGGCGGCAAAGTCCTTGCCCGTCATGCCCGGCATGACGACATCCGCCAAGAGCAGGTCGGCCGGCATCCGCGGGTTCTCCAGGAGGTCAAGAGCTTCCTGTCCGTTTGCCGCCATCATCACCCGGTAACCGGCAGACGTCAGGACCCGGTGCGTGACATCCCGGATCGCGGCTTCATCGTCCACCACGAGCACCGTGCCGGCATGGCCGGTCACCGTCCGGTGGCCGGCTGCCGCCGGGCCGGCCGCCCCGGAACCCGAGCCGGGCGCGGCGGGCAGGATCACCGTTACGGTGGTCCCGCGGCCCGGTTGCGACCGTAGCCACGCCCTGCCGCCCGCCCGCGAGGCGAGCCGGCCAACGGCGGACAGGCCAAGCCCCGCCGCCTGGTCCCCATTCTTTGTGGTAAAAAAGGGCTCGAAAGCTCGTTCAGCGGTCACCGCATCCATGCCGACACCGGAGTCGGTGATGCGAAGCTCGACGTAGCGCCGGGGGAGCAACTCGGCAAGTTCGGCCGCTTCCCGCTGGTCAGCCGCGAGATTTACCGTGTCGATGTTCGCGGTGTCGATGGTGACCCGGCCGCCTGCCGGCATAGCGTCTCGGGCGTTCACCGCGATGTTCATGATCACCTGCTCAAGCAGGCCTGGATCGGCTTCGACCGGCCACAGGCCCGCGCCCTGCCGGGTGACCAGGGGGATGTGCTCGCCGAGCATCTCCCGCAGGAGCCTGCTCACGTCATTGATCAGCTGGCCGAAATCGACGAGCACCGGCTGCCCCTCCTCCCGCCGGGCGAATGCCAGCATGTGCTTTACCAGCCTCCTGGCCCGGTCGGCAGCGTCTTCAATCTGCTCCACATCCCAGCGGACGGGCTCCCACCTGGTTGAGCTCTCGGTCGCCTCGGCCACGCTCACCTCGTCGCGGACAAGGCTCGCATAGTTGGCGATCACTGTGAGCAGATTGTTGAAGTCATGGGCGATCCCGCCGACGAGCTGTCCCGCGCTTTCCAGGCGTCGCGACCGCTGCAGCTCGTGCGCGAGCCGGCCCATTTCGACCCGCGCCCGTTCGGCGGCAGTGGCGTCCTCGATGAACGTCGCGAGGTAACGCTCACCGGCGGGTGGGAGGATCGCAGATCCGGTCAGGCGGACGAAGACGATCTCGCCGTCCTGGCGGACAAGCCGCGCGTCCGCCCGAATCTGGTCGGTGCGGCCAGATATGACGTTCTGGACCAGGGCCTCAAGCGCAGGCTGGTCTTCCGGGTGGAAATTACCGAGGAAGTCCCCTCGGCCCAGCTCCCCTCGGGAGTAGCCCGTCAACTGGCAGAACGTGTCGTTCACCGCCAGGTAGGCGTTCGGACGATCGGCCGCCAGGCTGGTCATCATCATGCCGGCAGGCATGCGGCCGAACTCCTGCCGGAACCGTTGCTCGCTGGCCCGCAACGCCTCGCCGCAGTCACCGGTGACGACGTCGGCCGGGGCCGGCCCGCCAGCCAGGGCAGAGCTTTCTTCCTGTGCCACGGGTGCCCCCCTCGACCCGGGCCCCGCCCGCTCGTGCGCAAACCGTGAGTTCGGGCCCGCAACGGGCGCTGCTCGACGTTCGTTACTTAGAGTAACTTTATACTACCTCCCTGTATTCAGGCGGCTCAGCTCGCGGAACCGGACCCGATCCCGACGGAATGCGGGCCGCCCACCACCTGGCCCCCGGCGCCTCCAGCACCCCCGGCGCCCCTGGCGTCTCCCGCCTGTCGAGCGTCCCCATCCGGTGAATGTGCCATTGCCTCGGTTATGAGCGGTGCAATGGGCAAATTCACCCGGTGGCAGTTACATGATCCAACATCCATCCAGTCACACGCTGTATGATAATGTTTACTGTAAGTAACTAGACGAAATCGACGGTCCGGCTGTCGGGATGGCGCAGAGCACCGCGTGGCCGCTCATGGGGCTTCGGGGAAGGCTCCGCCAGTGCCCATGTCAGGGAGAGCAACCAGGTCTCGTGCGGTTTCCCGGCTGCTTTCTTAACGGGCTCACGCTTGGCGCAGCAGGCGCCTTCAGATGTAGCCGTGGGGGATTCATATGGTCGAACCGGCCAGCCAAGGGCCGGCCGCCGCTGCCGATACAGTGCTGGAGCGCGGCATCCAGGTCCAGGCGGACAAGTCGCAGGAACAGGTGCTGCAGGCCCAGCGCATGGAGAACCTCGGCCAACTGGCCGGCGGGGTCGCACACGACTTCAACAACCTTCTCGCCGTGATCCTCAACTACGTGTCCTTCGTCTCCGAGGAACTCGCTGCCGCGACCGAATCGGACTGGTCCCAGCGCTGCGAAACGGCCCGCGGCGACCTCGGGCAGATCAAACGGGCCGGCGAGCGGGCGGCCGGCCTCACCCGTCAGTTGCTCGCGTTCGCCCGCCGGGAGGTAATCCAGCCGCAGGTCCTCGACCTCGACAGCGTCATCACCGCGGTGGAGGAAATGCTGCGCCGGACCCTCGGCGAGCACATCGAGCTCGTCATCTCGCTCGCCGGTTATCTGCACCCGGTCCTGGCCGATCCGGGCCAGCTGGAGCAGGTGCTGGTGAACCTCGCGCTCAACGCCCGCGATGCCATGCCAGCAGGCGGCACGCTGACCATCGATACCGGCAACGTCACCGTGGACGCCGACTCCGTGGCCGGGGGATCGAAGTCACGGCAGGGACAGAACGTGCGGCTGCGGGTCAGCGACACCGGCACCGGCATGACCCGCGACGTCATCGAGCACGCCTTTGAGCCGTTCTACACCACTAAGCGAGATAGCTCCGGAACCGGCCTCGGCCTGGCGACCGTCTACGGGATCCTCACCCAGGCCGGGGGCGATATCCGGATCTACTCTGAACCCGGCACGGGCACGACCTTCACCATCATGCTGCCGGTAACCGAGGAGGCAGCCGCCCCGATTCCAGAACCCCCGCCCTATGAGCGGGTGCCCAAGGGAGAGACCGTCCTGATCGTCGAGGATGAAGCAGCCCTGCGCGAGGTGACAAAGCGGATCTTCACCCGCAATGGCTACCGCGTGATCACCGCGGGGAACGGCCCGGAAGCGCTCGACCTGGCTCGCGATCACCCGGGTGAAATCCACCTGCTCGTCACCGACGTCGTCATGCCACACATGCTCGGCAAGGAAGTCGCGGAGAGAATGCGGCTGATCAAACCCAGTATCGAGGTGCTCTTCATGTCCGGCTACGCCCGGCCCGTCCTGGCCTCGCAGGGCAGGCTTGAACCCCACGTTGCCCTGGTGGAGAAGCCGTTCTCCGAGGCCGAGCTGATGGCCAAGGCCGGGCAGGTACTCAACGGCCACTTCCAGGGGTTCAAGACCACCGTGGGCGCTGCCGGCCAGGGTGACTTGCCCCTTGGCGGGTGATCAGTGCACCGGAGCAGGCTGCCTTGGCAGGCCGATCCGGGCTCGCCAGCGCCGCCCGCGGAGCCTCGCGTGCATGCTCGCCCCCAGTGCTGAAGCCAGTTCGTCCAGCGCTGCCTGGGCCGTCGCGGGGTCGCCGATCGCCTGGTCGTCTCCCACGGCTGACGTGAGGGTCAGGTCGATCTGGATCATGCGCTCCCCCGTTTCTACCGCGACGTGTGCCTGCGCTGGCGGGTTAGCTGTCACCATCCCGAGCAGCATCAGTTCGACGACGTCCGCGACGGCGGGGACTTCGGCCGTGCCCAGCCTTGCAGCGTGTTCTTCGGCGTCCACGGTGACCGGCGCGGCCAGCAGCCACGCGGTGCGCTGCTGGAGGGCCGCGGCTAGCCGGACCTCAGGCTCCAGGAACGGCCACGGGCCGTCAACCAGCCAGCGCAACGACCCGGCGGCCGAACTCAGCCGATGCAGGACCGCGTCCAAGCGCGGAGCGGGCGGCACCGACCGGCACATCATCTGGAGTTCCAGGGTGACAGCGGTGAGTTCCTGGATCGGGCCGTCGTGCAGGAAGTCCACCAGCTCATGGCGTTCACGCGCGCGAAGTCGGCGGGCCACGCGTAGCAGCTGCCAGGTCTGGGCCTCACCGGCCGCTGGCCGGCTCCCGCCTGGCGGTACTGAGGCCAGAGGGTCCGCGCCGGAACCCGGGGCGGTGCCCAGCCGTCGGCCAGGACCCGGGGCGATGCCCGGCTGCCGGGCGGAACCCGGGGCGATGCCCGGCTGCCGGGCGGAACCCGGGGCGATGCCCGGCTGCGGGGCGGAACCCGGGGCGATGCCCGGCTGCGGGCCGGTATCCGGCTCATGCAGCACACGCACGGCGTCGATCAGCTCGCCTAGCTGGAACGGTTTGGCCAGGCGTGCGACGCCGTCCGGGAGCGTGTCAGTGGTTCCGCCGGTTATCACCAGGCACCGCTCGACGGCCTGAGGGTCTTCCGATCGCAACGCTTCCACCAGGTCCATGCCTCGCTCAGAGCCGAGGTGGGCGTCGACAAGCACTGCGTCATACCCGCCTGGATCCAGCCTGCGCGCCTCGGCGAGGGTGGCCGCGACATCGACGTCGTACCCGCGGGCGCCGAGCGCGCGTTGGATCAGGATCCGCACCTCCTCGACGTCATCGACGACGAGAACCCGCAGGCCAGTCGTAGTTCCTGGCACTGTGTCAACCTCTCGGCGCGGCCAGCTCCGGCACCGCTGTTCTCAAGCGCAGTGGTGCCCTCGGCCCGTATCGGCCGATCGCAGGGAGCTGACTGGCGGGACTGCCGTGCGGTCTGCCCGAACGGAGAGTCCGCTGTTTAGTGGAATTTACACTACAAAGAGTAGCTTAGTGATAACAGTTCGCTAATCAGAGTGTCGCTGGCAGGGGATGCACCCAAGCAGGTCTCTCATCGCCGCTCACGAGCGTCAGGCGTGGAAAGGGCCCGTAGATGAACGAGACGAGCACGGCGAAGATCAGCACGTGGGAGACAAGCGCAGGGGAGGCGAGCGCAGGGGAGGCGAGCGCAGGGGAGGCGAGCGCAGGGGGCCCGAGCGCAGGGGGCCCGAGCGCCGGGAAGGCCAGGGCCGGGAAGCGGATCAGCGTTTTCCTGCTCGACGATCACGAGATCGTCCGGCGCGGGCTGCGTGATCTCCTGGAGGCTGAACCGGACATAGACGTGATCGGAGAGGCTGGGACTGCTGTATCGGCGCTGCAGCGGATGCCTGCGCTGCGGCCGGACGCGGCCGTGCTCGACGTGCGGCTACCGGACGGTGACGGGGTGTCGGTCTGCCGCGAGATCCGCTCCACCCTTCCCGGGACAGCCTGCTTGATGCTCACTTCGTATGGGGATGACCAGGCACTCCTCGGTGCGATCATGGCTGGCGCCGCGGGCTATGTGCTGAAGCAGGCCTGCGGATCCGACTTGGTCAGCGCGGTGCGTACGGTGGCCGCTGGCGGATCGATGCTCGACGCGCACGCGACACAGCGGGTGATGGAGCGACTGCGTGAGCGGATGGCCGGCGGTGACCCTCTGTCGGCCCTCACCGAGCAGGAGAAGCGGGTCCTGGAACTGATCGGTGAGGGGCTGACGAACCGACAGATCTCCGTGCGCATGATCCTTTCGGAGAAGACCGCCAAGAACTACGTGTCCGCCGTGCTCGGCAAGCTGGGCATGCAACGGCGCGCGCAGGCTGCCGCGTTTGCCGCGCGACTCGCGGAGAGCCACACCCACTGACCTTCTCGGGCCAGCCACCTCGATAGGAGGTGGTCTGGCCGTCGTGCCATCTGCGCGTGCCATCCGCGCGGGCCATGCTCGCCTTCACGACGGTGTCGCTGTTCCGCGCGGGGCTGGGGGCTGGGTGGCCTGGGCTGGGTGGCCGGGGGCTGGGTGTACCGGGCCGTCTGGCCCGGGCTGGCCGGGCGGGGAGGATGGCCCGTCCGGGATGGGGCTAGCGCCTCTGGGAACCACCTCTCAAATCACGGAGAGTAGGGATAACAACACAAAGATGACATGAAAGCGGGAAACAATAGCCATGGCCCTCCAGAGACGCACCGCCGCCGCGCTGGCCGGCGCCGCCGGTGTCGCCGCCCTCGCCGCCGGGCTCAGCGTCGCCTATTCCGGCGCCGCCTCCGCGGCCACCGGCGCCCCGCAGGCGCCGGCCGGCTGCGCGGCGGCCCCCAGCAGCTGCGGCTACC
>WNFE01000327.1_pt1 | contig 33594 bp, 33 predicted proteins | sample 5400451 | NCBI WGS metagenome assembly WNFE01 (sample SAMN13153344, study PRJNA577476) | soil metagenome | isolation source: 200 cm saprolite under Douglas fir tree site 2 hole 2 | place: USA:California | collected 2015-04-18
GAATACTCTTAGGGTATTCTCTCGGATATGAGCGTTCCACTGACACTGCTTGGCCTGCTTGAGAGGGGGCCAAGCCACGGATACGACCTGAAACGGGACTACGACGCGTACTTCGGCCGAGGCAGGCCGCTGCGCTACAGCCAGGTGTACGCGGCCCTGTCCCGGCTGGCCAGGGACGGAAAGACGGTCGCCGGGCCCGTCGAGCAGGGGGCCGGGCCCGAACGCCGGCGGTACGTCATCACCGAGGTAGGCATCGCCGACGTGGAGCGGTGGCTGGCCGAGCCGGCCCCGCCGGAGCCGGACCTGACCAGCGAGCTGTTCGCCAAGGTGGTGCTCGCCCTGATGCTCGGCCGGCCGGCCGACAGCTACCTGGACGTCCAGCGCGCGGCGCACCTGCAGCGGATGCGCGAGCTCACCGAACTCAAGCGAGATGGGGAGCCACTCGACGTGCTGCTCGCCGACCACGCGCTCTACCGTCTGGAGGCTGACCTGCGATGGATCGATCACACCGCGGCCCGGCTGGACCTGCTCTCGCGAGCGGTACGCCGGTGACCGCAGACCTCCCCGCCGTCACGGCGGCCCCCGGAACTGCGAAGATCATCGAGGCGCGGAACCTGGAGAAGTCGTTCGGCCAGACGCCGGCGCTGCGCGGCGCCTCGCTGGGCGTCCGGCAGGGCGAGATCGTCGCGGTCATGGGGCCGAGCGGATCGGGCAAGTCCACCTTGCTGCACTGCCTGGCGGGCATCCTGGTCCCCGAGGAGGGGCAGGTCTGGTTCGGCGGGCAGCGGCTGGACACCCTGAGCGACGACCGGCGCAGCGCGCTGCGCCGGGACCGGTTCGGGTTCGTGTTCCAGTCCGGTCAGCTGGTCCCCGAGCTGACCGCGGAAGAGAACGTCGCCCTGCCCCTGCTGCTGTCCGGTACCCGCCGCGGCCCGGCGATGACGGCGGCCAGGAAGTGGTTCGGCACGCTCGGCCTGGACGGGCTTGAGGGCCGCAGGTCCGGGGAGCTGTCCGGCGGGCAGGCACAGCGCGTCGCGCTGGCCCGCGGCCTGGTCGCCGGGCCGGAAGTGCTGTTCGCCGACGAGCCGACCGGGTCGCTGGACTCGGTGTCCGGGGAACTGGTGATGGACCTGCTCACCGCCGCCGCCCGCGAGCACGGCACCACCGTCATCCTGGTCACCCACGACGCCCGGGTCGCCGCCTACGCCGATCGCGAGGTCGTCGTCAGGGACGGCAAGGTCAGCACGCTCACCGGGGCCACGCCGTGATCGGGCTCGGACTGCGGCTGGTGATCAGCGGCGGCCGCGAGGCCGTCACCCGGCTGGTCGTCCTGGCTGTCGCGGTCGGCCTCGGCGTCGGCCTGCTGCTGACCGCCGTGGCCGGGACCAACGCGGTCACCACTTGGAATAACAGCCACGCATGGCTCTGGACCGGTACCTCGTCCGTGCCCCCGGGCCCGGCGGCGGGCATCGCCCCGCTGTGGTGGCACCCCAGTGCTGACACCTTCGCCGGCCAGCAGATCGACCGCTTCGACGTGGCCGCCACCGGTACTTTGTCACCGGTGCCGCCGGGCATCACCCATGACCCGGGCCCGGGCCAGTACTACGCCTCGCCCGGGCTCGCCGCGCTGCTGCGCAGCACCCCGGCGAACCAGCTGGCCGGCCGCTACCCAGGCCGCCTGGCCGGTACGATCGGCGACGCCGCGCTGTCGTCGCCGAACTCGCTGGTCATCATCATCGGGCACACCCCGGCGCAACTGGCGGGCACGCCCGACAGCGTGCAGGTGACGTCGATCGCCACGGCGGTGCCCGGCAGATTCGACGACCGGTTGAACCCTAAGGGCCTGGCCTATATGCCGGCCAACGCGGGAATCGAGTCGAGCGGCATCGACCTCATCCTGTCGGTCGTGGCGCTGGGCATGCTGACCCCGGTGCTGATCTTCATCGCCACCGCGACCCGGCTGTCGGCCGCCCGCCGCGAGCAGCGGTTCGCGGCGATGCGCCTGGCCGGCGCGACCCGCAAGCAGGTCTCCCTGCTCGCCGCCGTGGAATCGACGGCGGCCGCGGTCCTGGGGATGGCGGTCGGCTTCGGGATCTTCTTCCTGCTGCGCACCCCGGTCGCGGGCATCCCGTTCTTCGGCGAGCCGTTCTTCCCCGGCCAGCTGTCGCTCAGCCCGACAGACATCCTCGCGGTCGCGATCGGCGTGCCTGTGGCCGCCGCCGTGGCGGCCCGGCTGGCGCTGCGCCGGGTGCACATCTCCCCGCTCGGCGTCGCCCGCCGGACAACGCCGAAGCCGCCCCGGGCCTGGCGGACGCTGCCGCTGCTGGCCGGCCTCGCCGAGCTCGGCTTCTTCGCCGTCCGTGGTGGCCAGCTATCCGTGGGCGCGGAGACTCAGGTGCTCGTGTCCGGGTTCCTGCTCATCATCGCCGGCCTGGTCATCGCGGGACCGTGGCTCACCATGGCCATGGCCAGGGTCATGGCCCGGCGGACCAGCCGCCCCGGCGCGCTGATCGCCGCCCGCCGCCTCGCCGACGACCCGAGGGCCGCTTTTCGCGCCGTCAGCGGCCTGGTGCTCGCCCTGTTCATCACCACCGTGGCCGTGGTGGCCATCACCACGCAGGACACCAAGGACCTCACGCGGTTCGGCAGCGCCGCCGAGGCGAACGTGCTGACGGACCAACTGGCGGGCCAGCAAAGCCCTGCGTCCCAAGGAACCCCGGGACCGGCCGCGCCCGCCGCGCCGCTCGCGGCACAGCTGCGCGGGATTCCCGGCGTCCGGGGGGTGGTCGTGGTCCGCGCGGACCCGGGGCTGACCATCCCCGGGACATTTCCCGGCCTCGGCACCAGTACGTTCGGCCCCCCCAGTCCGGTTCCGGCAGGCGTGGTCTCGTGCGCGCAGCTCGCGACCGTGCCCGCCCTTGGCCGCTGCCCGGCCGGGGCGGCAGCGGCGGCGTTCCCGGAAGGCGGGTTCGGCTTCGGCGTCAATAACTCCCTGTTCGGCACGAACCCCACCGGGATCACCTGGCCCGCCGTGAACGTCCCGGCCTCGCGGCTTGGCAGCCTAGGAGTGGACGCCATCAACGTGGCGACGGACGGCTCCGTGCCAGCGGTCGAACAGGCGAGGACAGTGCTTGAGAACGCACGCGCGTATCCCAGCGCCAGCGCGCCGTCCACCATCGGCGACCTGATCGCGCAGGATAATTCCAGCAACAACGCCTACCAGCAGCTCGCGAACACGGTGATCCTGGTCAGCCTGCCGATCGCCGGCTGCACGCTCGCCGCGGCCGTCGCGGCCGGGCTCGCCGACCGCAAACGGCCGTTCAGCCTGCTGCGGCTCACCGGCGCCCGGCTCGCCATGCTGCGCCGCGTCGTCGCGCTGGAAAGCGCCGTCCCGCTGCTCGCCGTCGCCGCCGTCGCGATCGGCACCGGCTTCGGCGCCGCCGCGGAGTACGCCTCCGTGGCGCAGCATTACCCGATGGTGGCGCCTGGTGCCGCCTACTACCTCATCACCGCAGGCGGGATCCTGGCGGCCCTCGGCATCATCGCGGCCACCTTCCCGCTGCTGGCACGCATCACCGGACCCGACGTCGCGAGAAACGAATGAACCTGCTTCCCTGCATTTAACCAGTCCGCCGAAGGGGTTCCTGCCTGGCGCTGCTCGCCGTTTTCTGGCCACCACAGCCAGAACGGCTGGGAAGAGAACGCCACCCCCCGGGAGTCGAAGTCCGCGTCATCGCGACGTCACGTTCGAGCCACGACTCGAACCCGACGTGAGCATCCATCGTTGCCGCGTAGTACAGGCCGGTGAAGTTCTTCTGCCGCTTGAGCGACGGGAATGACCTCACGGGCGCGGCCTGCTCAAACGAGTTACACCACCTCGCTCCAAGGCCCGCGGCAACGCGACCCCGCACTGTCGAAGAACTCGGCAGATAAGGCCGTCACACTCAGTGACGACAATGCTGCTAAACCCTCCATAAGGCCCGAATCTACGACCGGGCAAGCGGAGAACCGCGCCACGACACGCGCAAGGGACCAGATTCAGTGAGACAAACGCCGAGTACGGACCACCTTTAGTGAGACAACTACGGCCCGTAGTTCGCCTTGGGACCACCTTTAGTGAGACAACTGGCCGGATCGGACCAGTTTCAGTGAGACCCGGACCACCTTTAGTGAGACAGGACAACAGCTGAGTGGCCGCCGTGCATCGGATGCAATAGTAGAGGTACAACTTGACATAATGTACATTATCGGCGTTTAGGAGCAGCGCCTGGGATGCGCCTCGTTGCCAGCTGTGTCCCTGTCCCGTCTCAGTTGAAGTGACGGACGCGTGGACCACGCGGTTCGAGTACGTCCGGCCGGTCCGGGAGTTTCCTTCTTACCCGGGACGGCGGGGCTTTTCCGGGCAGTGGTGGTCCTCGACCTTGCGGGACCTGGTGGGGTTCGAGTCCTGGCTGGAACGGGACCGGGTCATGGTTCTCGACTTCTCTCCCGAGGTAGTGGCCTTCTCCTCGCAGCCGTTCTGGCTGACCTGGCGGGCAGGGACGAAGAACCGGCGGCACGCCCCGGACTACTTCGCCCGGCTGGCCGACGGCACCGGCCTGGTGATCGATGTCCGGGCCGATGACGACATCGAGCCGAAGGACGCCGAGGCATTCGCGGCGGCCGAGGAAGCATGCCAGTCCGTTGGCTGGGCCTACCAGCGAGTCGGGGCCGTCGATCCGGTACTGGCCGCGAACTCTGCTCGCCCCGGGAACTCGCGGCCATCCCCGGCCCGGCCATCCCGGGATACAAGTGCATCCGGTGCGCCGGCACCAGCGACATCGACGACCTGGTCACGTGCTGGAGACGCAGCGAGGACGTCATCTGCCTGCCCCACCGGCGATGGACCGCAGGGGCCGAGCAACTCGACCTCACCGGACACTACGACATCGTCCAGGCGAATAAGCAGCACCGCCGGCTGATCCGCCAGCACGGCCGGGCTGCCGTCAATCGCGCTTTCACCCAGGCCAGCACCATTATCGAGGAATGGGTCAACCGGCCCAGCTACTGCGAGCGCTTCTACCAGATCATGCGTCGCTTCCACGGCCGTGAATGGAGAATCCCCAGGGACGCCCCCACGGTGCTTGCCTCCTGCTACCTGCCCACCATTGCCCTGACCCGACTTTTGGCCTCGCCCGGATGGAAAACGCTCGCGCTCGACCCCGCAGGCAACGCCACGTTTGTCGATGAAGTACGCCGAACCGTCGAGCCAAGCTATACCTGGAACCCCTATCCCTACTGGCGCTACGTCGAACCTCTCGCACGCACCCTCCAACGCGAAGCCGAAGAACCTGAGGCCGAAGCCGCAGATGCCGAGTTCCGACGCAAGTACAACATCCCCGATCCGCCTCCCCCGCCCAGCGAGGTCATCGAATCTGACGAGTTATGTCATGATCACTGAGATAGAGGCGACCTCGCAGTCTCAGTCGGACTGACGCAGCCCAGCTCACTGGCCCGTATGCATGCCAGGTCAACTGAGACGGGACAACAGTCATCCTGTCGTTTGACGGTCATCTTGTCGTTTCACATGTCGGCCGCCAGAGGGCCGGCAGGATCCCGGGGCCGAGGCCGGGCCCTGCCTGGCTCAGGCCGGAGCGTCACGGCCCGTTAGGATTGATTGAATTCTTCTACCGAACGAACCGTGGTTCTCCCGTCCAGCATCCGGTCAGCGCCTCCGACCGGGCGCTTGCCAGACCAAGTGACTAAGCGCATATTTACGTATGGAATCCGCTGCCACACATGGCTTAACCGAGAAGAGGCACGTCGATGCCGTACACGGTGAACGTTGAGCCCTTCGATCTGTCCGGCTTGACTCAGAAATCGAGAATGTCGGGAGCCATATTTGCGCCGCCGCTCCCGAGCCCGCCACCGGCTAACCCGACGCCTTTGGATGTTGCCACGCCTTCGGCAGGCGATCCAGGCCAGCTGGTCTTTCCTTCTACGGCAGTCCCGCCGTCCACCACCTGTACGATGTTGATTCGTGACACTACGACCTCAGGTGGCACTACGACCTCAGGTGGCACTACGACCTCAGGTGATCTGTTTCGTTCAGGACCCGTGCTCAACCTGCCGAGTTCCCCGGCCACGCTAGTCCTAGTGATCCCGCCATCCGTCTCGAAGACCGCCGGGGAGATATCCCAGAGTCTGAACGAAAGTCTGCCGATCACAGTCCAGTTCCCCGCCGACGTGGTGGCAATCTGTTCGTTGGCGACTGGAGGTGTGATCACCCCGGTATCCTTCACTGCCAATGACCTCACTATGCAGCTCGGTTCGACATCGACGTTCACGGTCAACGGGCAGCTGAATGTAAAGTTCCTCGGTTTCATAGATCAGGCCAGTGGTTTCTCATTGACGGCGCAGCTTGCATTCAGCCCTTCGGGTGATGCGTCCGACCCTGCTCGGATTGTCAGTGTCACGTCAGTCAGCCCGGTCGTGTCCTTGGACGCCTTTTTCCTAGCACCGCCAGCGGCAGCAGCAATTGCGATTTTCGGAGGCGGTGTCATCGCGTCCGCCTTGACGGATTATATCAATGGCCAAATTCCTATACTGGCCTCGGCAGCACTGCCTCCGAACCAGATGTTGACGAGCACGGCCGTGCTGTCAGTCGGCCAGATCGATATTGAAAGCAGCAGCGTATCCGTTGTGCCGGTGATCGGTGACATTTTCGGCCGGGCAGTGGTGCCGATACCGTCGAACCTGCTCGTCGAGGTAAATCCTGCGTGGCAGTGCGACGAGCAGCGAAACTACGTCGTGACGGTTCGGGACCACAAGGATGGCTCGCCTGTCGCGGGCGCTCTGATACGGCTGCAAACGGGGGCCGGCGGTCTGGCGGGCCAGGGTGGCCCCACGGTTCACGGAACCACCGCGCCGGACGGCACTGTACAACTCAACGACGTCACGCTTAAAAGTTACGTTTATGCCCGTGGTGGCGGTAAGGGCCCGCCAGTACTCATTAAAGTCGACCCAGTGCTCACTGTGTCTGCCGCTGGTTTCAACGATTTCATTACTCAAATAACGTGCCCCGCGTTCTGAGCTGGGATCACTCCACAGCTCACCTGGTTCCGCTGGCAAGGATGGCGACGGCTGGCAGGGCGACCTGGCCTTCGTCAACCGCGTACCGCGCGATGAGAGCGGGACAAAGTCGAGGGCTGCCTCCCCCACTTTGTCCCGCTCTCCTTATCGTCAGCGGCACGGCGCCACCCGGGCCGCGCACCGTGACCAGGACGCGGTAGGTACCGCCATAGTGCTGCAGGGCGGGGGTCACCCCGGCCGGGCAGATGAGTATCCCAGCCTCGGCGGCCAGGCGGACAAGGGCCTCGGCCGCGGCCGCGCCGCCCGGCAGGTCCGGCCACCAGCCGTAGCCGATCGCGGGAAGTGCTGCCGCCAGCGGGCCGGGGTCATCCGGGCCTTTCGCGGCGGCCAGGGCGAGCCAGGCCCGCATCAGGCTGCCGTCGAGCGCGACGCCGGGGAGGTGCAAAGTTATCTCGCGGTTCCTTCCAGGTCATCGGCGTCCCTGGGGGCAAGGCCATGGCCGCAGGCTGCGCAGTGATACCAGGCGCGCGTGAGGGTCACCGCGCCGAGCACCGTGTCGATGATCTTGTCCCGGTAGGCGACGAATTCGGCCTTGTGCCCCTGGCCGCACGGTACCCGTGGGCCGCGGTAGCCGAGCTTCAGCATCCCGGCGCGGATCACCGCCTCGGCAGCCTTCATGCCGACATCACCGCAGCCCAGCGCCCGGGCCGCCTCCGCGGCCAGCCGTCCTATCTCGGCGGACTTCTCCTGCGCGAGCGCCTCGAGGAGCCCCCTTTTTCGCCCTCCGACACGGAGGGCGCCTCCATGCCGGACATCGGCCTGGCCTCGCAGATCTTCGCTGAGACAGATCACTCCCCCACTCATCTCAGGCATTCTGAGGCACCGCAGGTCAGCGGCACAGTCCTGCCTCAGGTTCGCTGAGACAGGACATGCGTCCCGCAAGTCGCGGTGTGCGTCCGCGATCAGCCGGACCAGCTATCGAGTGAGGTGGATCATCACCAGTCGATGTGGCCTGGTTCGGGGCTGGCTGTCAACGCGGCGCCCGCCGGCGGGCCGGTTTCACGACCTCTGGCTGGATCAAGAACGTGACGGGCCTGACGCGTGGAGGGCGCCGGGACGAAGTGGGGTGCCGAGCACTTGGCTGACGAGGGTGCGGTGGGCAGCGTGGAGGGTGCGGACCGCCGCTGGCGTGAGGCCGGGCCTGACGGGCTCGCGGCCGCCTCGGGGGCGCCCGGGCTTGGTCGGGATCCACAAGTAGCCAGGATCGCTGCCCTCGAGTTCGGCGATGATCGCCGCTCGGGCACCGAGCCACCGGGTGAGGATCTGCACGGTCGGGCCGCCGAGCGGGCAAGAGCCGTCGGCGAGTTCGACGCGTGCCTCGCCGTCCAGATGCAGGGCTCTGACGTAGAGGCGGGCGAGCTCGGGGACAGACCGGTCGGTGTCGGCGACGAGCGCGGCCAGGGCGGCGGTGCGCAGGCATGTCGCGGCGTTGGCGTGGACGGGCCTACGTACAGCCAAGTCGTGGAGAAGGCGCTCGGTATCGGCGGGGGTTAGGCGGTAGCCGCGGGTGGGCTGCTGGCTGTCACGGCGGTCCGGCAGGCAGAGGAACTCGGCGAAGGAGTTGTAGGAGTCGATGCGCACGCGCATCGAGTTGGTGTAGGCGGCGGCATCGCGACCGCGGAGGCTGTTGCGGGTGCGGGTCTTGCCCACGGCCGCATCGGAGAGCCATGCGTCGGCACGCGCAGGGTCCAGGAGCTCGGCGATCGTGATCTCGATGGCACCGGCGGCCTGCTGGGCATGGTGCAGGTACTCGTCGAGGAAGTGCCTGCGAATCCGCCGGGTGGTGACAGCGAACTGGCGCTCGGCCAGATGACGGATGAAGTCGTCAAGGGCCTCGTGGGCCGACCTGCGGGCTTGCGGAGCTGGCATGCCTGAACAATATCTGTTCTGTGCTGATAACAGCAAGATGCGCCAGGTCACTTGGTGCCATCCCCCGACGACAGCCGCGTCAGGTGGTCCGGGTCGAGCCGGTTCGAACCCGACCTGTTACTTAGTAATCAGCAAAGGGCTAAATTATCTTGGTACGCTTCTTGCTGTTATCAGCATTCCTGCACGGTACGGCAGTGGAGGCGCCTGTATCCCTTCAGCCGTTACCCGGCTTCCCGCACTGCCGCGCGCGCCTGCTCCAGCTGATCGGCGCTGATCGGACCGGTCCCCGGCAGGCCTGCGGCCATCCACGCCTCCTGCGCACGCACCACGTCGCCGCCCGCCTCTTGCAGCACCATTTTCTTCGCCGTGGTGTTGGGCACGGCCGCGTCAACGCCGAGATCCATCAGGTGGGCCAACATCCGGACCGACTGGTTCCGCTGCCTCGTCTTCTGCTCGTTGTAGCGGTAGACCAGCACCCACCGTCCTTCCAGGGAACGGGCCCGCTCGATCAGCACCCGTCCGCGGTCGGTGTCCGCGTGCTCTGTGCGGATCGGCTCGCTCTCGCCTGACGGCAGGCGCAATGTGACCAGCCCGCGACGGCTCGATTCCTCGATCTCGACCTTCTCCAAGAACGCGATGAAGGTCCGTGCTGACTCCAGCCGCTCGATGTCCTGCCCGGCCTGCTGGGCGATCAGGTACAGGTCCACGGTCAGGCCGTGCACCCGGCGGCCCCATGTCGCCTCCTCGCCAGGAGGACACGGCCCCGCAGCTTGGGCAGCCGCGATGACAAGGCTGTGGTGGCTGATGTCCACGCCGCCCATTATCGCCCGTCGGGCTTGGCGTTCGCGGGCGCCGCTGTACGAGGCCTGCCACGGCGGGCTGCGGCGAGTGCGCCGGTGACGCCGCGCAGGTCAGCAACGGGTAGCTCGCATCAGATTCACTCAACTGAGACACTTGGCCGGAATGCCGCTGACAGGATCCTGGCCATGCCCTACTTCTGCGCACATGATGGGACCGACCTCGCGTACCACGTGTTCGGAGAGGGCATCCCGGTGATCTGCCTACCGGGCGGTCCGATGCGGGACTCGGTTTACCTCGGTGAACTCGGCGGCCTGTCCGCGCATCGGCAGTTGATCGTGGTGGACCTTCGGGGCACCGGCCAGTCCGCGATCCCAGAGAATGCCGCCTCTTACCGCTGTGACCGGCTTGTCGATGACGTCGAGGCTCTGCGTGAGCACCTTGGCCTTGACCGGTTGGACCTGCTCGCGCACTCGGCCGCCGCGAACCTCGCGGCGCTGTATGTGACCCGGTACCCAGAACGGGTGAGCAAGCTCGTTCTGGTCACTCCGAGCACGAAGGCTGTCGGCATCGCGGCCTCGGGCGAGGCCCGGCGTGAGATCGCGTTGCTGCGCAAGGACGAGCCCTGGTTCGAAGCGGCCTTCGCAGCTCTTGAAGCAATCGTGGCCGGCCACGCCACCGACGACAGATGGAAGGCCATCGAGCCCTTCTTCCACGGCCGATGGGATGCGGCGGCGCAAGCCCACCAGGCGGCCGACGACACCCAGCGGAACACAGAAGCCGTAGCCGCCTTCGGCGCTGAGGGTGCCTTCGATCCGCAGGCCACCCGCGCGGCACTCGCCACATTCGGCGCACCGGTGCTGCTGCTCGGCGGAGACACCGACCTGAACACGATACCGAGCGTCGTGGCCGAATACGCCGAGCTGTTCCCGAACGCCGAGTTCGTCGTTCAACCACAAGCAGGCCATTACCCGTGGCTCGATGACGCTGACCGGTTCGTGGCGACAACCGCGGCGTTCCTGGGATGAAGGCACCCAGGTCAGCGATCCGACTGCCTCGGAATCGGTGAGACGCAACACCTGCAACCTCGACTTGCAGGCCGTCACCCGGGTTGGCCGACATGGTCTGCTAGCATTAGAACAAAGTTGCGACAATAGGCGATTACCCGGACTGCAAATGATCACTACGTTTGAGACCAGGCACGCCGGGGCCCGAACGGCTACCCTAGGTAGCATGGCCACCGCGCGAGTCGCCACGCCCCGGGCCCGGTACCAGTCCCGTCCCGGGCGCTGGGTGACGGTCGCTCCCAGCCTGGCGGACCTGCGGGGACCCACCGAGGGCACGGTCGAGCTGCCGCTGTGGTTGTTCTGGAGCTGCCCCGGTCACACGTTCGACCTTGGTGACCGGGATATGCGGCAGTGGCTGTACCAGACCGTGCTCCGGGAAGCGGGCCGCCTGGAGGATCTCACCACCTATCTGGATGGTGACACGCTGGTCGCCTTGTGGCCGGGGCTGTACCTGCCCAAGGGTGTCCGGCAGGCATGGGAGGACCAGCACCCGGTGCTGCGAACCGCCACGGTGACTGCCGCCTGATGCCGGTCAGCGAACTCCACCGCGAGGTGGCCGCCATCGCGCTGCGCGCCGCCGCCCGGTACGGGTTCGCCCTCGGCGGCGGCAACGCCCTGATCGCCCACGGAATCATCGAGAGGCCCACCCAGGATGTCGATGTCTTCAGTGACGAACAGGGTGGTGTGGAGGCTGCTGCCGATGCGGTGGAGGCCGCGCTGCGCGACGCGGGCTTCGGGGCTGAGCGCCGGGACAGGACTGGCGGTCTGAGCGACATCTTCTACGGGATGGGCGAGGGGCTGGCCGAGTGGATCGTCACCGCGCCCGCCGGGGAGCGGACGATGCTGCAGATCGCCTATTTTGACCGGGCCCGCAGGCCGGTGACGATGGATTTCGGCCCTGTCCTGGATCTTGAGGATGTGGTCGGAGGCAAGGTGTGCGCGCTGGCCAGCCGGGCCGAGCCACGTGATTACCTGGACACGGCGGCCGCCCTGGAGCGCTACAGCATGGACCAGATGATCGGCTTCGCCCGGCGGCTGGATCCGGGCCTGACCGACCGGGACTTCGCTGACGCGGGCCAGCGGCTGGACCGGTGGGGCGACGGGGTATTCGCCCCTTTCGGCCTCGGCCCGCAGGACGTCGCCAGGCTGCGGGAGCGGTTCGCGGCCTGGCCCCGCACCTGACCCGGGTCCCCCACGGCCCCTGGCCCGGTGTTACACGGCGGCGCTGCGGGAACGCCCGGCCGCCGGGCGTGTCCGTGAACGATCCACTTACGGACGGATAAGCGCCGGTAGTCGGAACCGGGTGAGATCGGCGGTGAGGAAGGCCGTCACCTCGGCGACGTGTCCGCTCCGGATCGTGAGGACGTCAAGGCCACCGGGCATGTACAGCCCGGCGGTGTCGTCCCACAGGTAGGTGCCGAAGGCGAGTTGGCCGTTCGCCGTGGTGGGCAGGAACCGCCAGCGAGACTGCAGCGGGCCGCGGAGCAGAAAGGCGCGGATTTCGTCCCGGCCGCGGTACCACTCGGGCAGCGGCGGCATCGAGTAACGCGCGTCGTCGGCGAGCATAGCGACGATCGCGTCGACATCGCCGGCGTGCCAGGCATCGGCCCAGCGGGTCACGATCGCGCCGACCGCCTCATCGCCGAGGTCGCGCAGAACCGTCTGCTGGGTCGGCGCGGCCGAGGCGATCACCTTGCGGGCTCGCTGCAGGGCGCTGTTCACCGACGCGGGCGACGTACTGAGCTGCTCGGCCACCTCGGCCGCGGAGAAGCCGAGCACCTCGCGCAGGATCAGCACCGCCCGCTGGATCGCGGACAGGTGCTGCAACGCGGCGACGAACGCGAGTTCGACACTCTCACGAGCGAGATAGTGCGTCTCGGGCGAGGTATCGGGGTACGGCTCGAGCCAGTTGATCTCGGTGGCGGGTGTGCCGGGATCGACGTCGCCGGGTAGCTCGCGGCGGCCGCGCCGCTCGATCGCGGTGAGGCAGCGGTTGGTCGCGATCTTGTATAGCCACGCCCGGACGAAGCCGCGGTCGTCGAGATGGCCGACGCTGCGCCACGCGCGCACGAGCGATTCCTGCACCACGTCCTCGGCGTCGTGCAGCGAGCCGAGCATCCGGTAGCAGTGTGCCTGCAGCTCGCTTCGGTACGGCGCGACCAGCTGTTCGAACGCGTCGGCGTCGCCACTGCGAGCGGCCTCGACGAGCTCGGCGGGCGCGGTCACTAGCCCATCTTGCAAGGTTGCCGCCGCCGCCGCGATGAATTCCTGCGACGCCCTGGGTTCCACCCGTACAGAGCATCGACGAGGAGGAACCAACCATGACCGACGAACAGCAGGTCCGCGAGCTCATCGAACGCTGGGCCATCGCCGTCCACGACGGCGACCTGCCCGCCGTGCTGGCCGACCATGCGCCCGACATCGTCATGTTCGACGTGCCGCCACCCGAGCAGGGCGTGCGCGGCATCGAGGTCTACCGCGAGACCTGGCCGGGCTTCTTCGCGTGGCAGGCGTCCGGCGCGGTGTTCGAGATCGAGTCGCTTGACGTCACGGCGGGCGCGGACGTCGCGTTCGCCTTCGCCTTGCTGCGGTGCGGCGCGCCCGCGGACTTCGATCGCGACCCCGGGCACCGGCTGCGGCTGACCATCGGCCTGGCCAAGGTGGAGGACCGGTGGATCGTCACGCACGAGCACCACTCGTTCGTGGACGCGACCAGGTCACCGGATGTTTCTGCCGCAGAGGTCCGGGCGGTGCACGAGCAGTGGTTCGATCGCACCGCGGCGAAGGACCTGGACGGGCTGATGAAGCACATCGCGCCGGACATCGTGTCGTACGAGCACGCCGGGCCGCTGCAGTACGTCGGCATCGACGACGTCCGCGAGGTGTGTCGGCGCGGCCTCGAGTCGTCACCTGGGCGGATCGACTTCGACGTCCCCGACCTCACCATCCGCGCGTACGGCGACCTCGCTGTTGCGTGGGGACTCGACCGCACCGTCACCGGCGGTGTCGAGGCCAGGTCCCGCGCCACCCGCGTTTTTGAGCGGCGCGGCGGCGACTGGCAGATGATCCACCAGCACCTGTCCGTCCCGGCGGCGGGCGACTGAAGTCACATTCCGGGCCGGGCCGCGTGATTACCTGGACACGGCGGCCCGCCCTGGAGCGTGATTGGCCCGGATGTTCACCGCCGCGAGGTTGACCGTTTGATTGATCCGGCGCCGCCTGGTGTCCAGCCTTTTCGCTGTCGCCACCCACTCCAGGATCAACCGTTTCGAGGATGGCGGAAAATTCTGGAAGTTCTTGCGGGCGGCCTCATTGTCGTCAAGCAATTCCCGTAAATCACCGGGTATGGCTGAGCTCCCCGCGTCGGGCCGGACCTGCCAGGTCCCGGTGGCCCGGGCCAGGCCGATCAGGGCCTGACCGTGCTCGGTCATCAGGCCCAGCTCGATCATTTTCGCGGCGCGCTGCCGGTTCACCCGGCTCCACGTGCTGCGCGGGGTGCGCGGGGTGAACCGGAGGCAAGAGCTGTCTGCGTCGTGCTTGCGGGCCTGGCTGTCAATCCACCCGTAGCACAGCGCATGCTCGATCGCCTCGTGATACCGCACGCTCGGCGTGCCGCTGCCGGAGTGGTAGATGACCAGCCATACTTCCTTTTCGGACCAGCAATTCTGCGCCAGCCATGCGCGCCAGTCGGCGGCAGTGCCCGCGGAAAAGGTGCTCACGTTACTCCCCCGCCGGCGACGCGGAAACATCCAGGTAGTGCTGGTTGTACATCACGCCCAGGATGTTCCCGAATGGATCGACCACGGATGCGGTGACGAATCCGGGTCCGCGCTCGACCGGCTTGTCGTGCACCGTGGCGCCCATGGACACCAGCCGCTCGAAGCTGGCCTGGACATCGTCCACGTGCCAGTAGATCACCGCGCCCCCGGCCGTGTCCGGCCGGCCGTGGGCAGCGAATCGGCTGTCGACGATGCCGAGCTCGTGCTGGTGGTCGCCGATGCGGAACTCGACATACACGGGCGTCCCCTCGGTCGGGCGCACGAAGTACGGCTCGATGCCGAGTAGCTCGGTGTACCAGACCTGGGCGGCCGCGACGTCGTCGGCGAAAAAGCTGACGGTGGTAAGTCCTCGCAACATGGGTGGTTCCTTCCTTCGGTTAGTGACATCTACCATCCTCCGGCACAAAGTGCTCACCAACTGAGCACTTTGTTTGAGAAGCTGGGGACATGCGCGCTGACCGCCTCGTCGCCGCCCTCCTGCTCATGCAGGCCCGTGGCCGGGTGACCGCGGCCGAGCTGGCCGACGAGCTCGAGGTGTCCGTTGCCACCGCTCGCCGCGATCTGGAGGCGCTGTCCACAGCGGGCATCCCGGTATACCCGCAGCCCGGACGCGGCGGCGGCTGGTCGCTCGTCGGTGGCGCCCGCACCGACCTCAGCGGCCTGTCGGCAACCGAGGCGCAGGCGCTGTTTCTGCTCGTCGGCCCGGCCGCGGCCGTCTCGGGTGAGGCCAAAGCGGCGCTGCGCAAACTCGTGCGGGCGCTGCCGCAGACCTTCCGGGCCGACGCCGAGGCCGCCGCCAGCGCCACAATGATCGACCCGACCCGGTGGGGCGAGCGTGATCGCCGCCGGCCCGAGATGGTCGACCTGCTGCAGGCCGCTGTGGTCCGCCGGCGGAAAGTCCGCCTGACCTACGCCAACAGCGCCCGGGAGCGGACCGAACGGCTGGTCGACCCGTGGGGCCTGGTCGATAAGGACGACATCTGGTACCTGCTCGCCGGGACCGAACGAGGGCAGCGAACCTTCCGCGTCGACCGGATCATCGGGGCCGAGCCAACCGACCAGCCCGCCGAGCGCCCAGACGACTTCACGCTCGCCGCCGCGTGGCAACAGATCGTCGGCGAGGTGGAACAGCGGCGCTCACGCACCTGGGCGACCGTGTTCATCGAAGCCAGGTTCGTGCCGGTCCTGCGAAGCCAGTTCGGGCGGCACTGCCACACCGACGGCGAACTCGACCACGGGCGGGCCCGGGTCCGCCTCGCCGCACCGACCGCGTTGGACATCGCCCGGCACCTGGCCGGCTGGGGCGCGATGATCGAGGTACTCGAACCGCCATCCGTCCAGGCCGAACTGGCGCGGATCGGCGCCGAGCTGGCCGGCCGCTACACGAGCGGACCTGCAGCTCAGCGGTGACCCGGAGGAGGCAGCCAGTGCGCGGGGCGGGTAAGCGACGGTGGCAACTTCGTGCCGCTGTCGCCCTTCGCCGCGTCGAGCTGGGATTGAGTGAGGAAGATACTGCCGCTGAGGTCGGCTCCGCTGAGGTCAGCACCCCTGAAATCAGCCCCGGTGAGGTCGGCTGCTGTCAGGTCGGCGCCGCCGAGGTCGGCCCCGATGAGGTCGGCTCCGCTGCGGTCGATCTGGCGGCGCCGTGCGCCGCTGCGCACGAGTTCGCTCGCGCGTACCAGCAGGACATTGACGTCCTTCCGGTGTGCTGCCACGTCGAGTTCCGTGACAGCGCCGGGACGTAGGTACGTGAGACGTTCGGTCTCCTCGAACGCGGCCCTGAGCTCGCCCCGCAGCGGGCGGGCCGGCTGCAGCGTCAGCGCTTCGGCCAGATACCAGAGCAGCTCATGGAGCTGCCGCATGATAGTGAACACGTCGAACATCTGCTGTGCGGTGGCCGGCGCCTGCCGCCAGTCCCGGCCGGCGAAGGTAACCTGGGCGACCTTTTGCCCCGCGCCGAAGCAGTCGTAAGCGGTGCAGCCCGGAAAGCCCCGCTGCCTGAGGTGCGCGTGAATGCCGCAGCGGAAGTCGGATTGCAGATGGGGACAGGCCTGCCCTGCGTCCTTGTCGATCGCGAAGTCGGCCGAGGCGGAGAAGGCCGGCGCGACACAGCACAGCCCGAAGCAGCGCTCGCAGTCAGCTCGCAGGCTGAGGCGGCCCCGGTCGGGGAAGGGCTCCGCAGGTTCGCGTTCCTCGGGCAATATGCGTGGCTCCAGTCGCCCGGCACACCGTTTGAGCGGCGGGTATCCCGAATGTACCCGGCCCTCGCCAGCTCCTGCCCTATGCGGTGCGCGTCCACGACCGGGCGGGCCGGGCGGGCCCCCACGCCGGGCCGGAAAAGGCGTTGACTCCCCCGCGGCCCCGGCCTACTGTCGGCCGCACGACAGGGACGGACAGCGGGCCCATGGAAGGGAGGCGCCGAGATGCTCACCGACTCGCTGGCGCTTCCAGGCCTCCCGACACCATTCCGCTGACCGGGCCGGTCGCGCCTCCCAGCGCTTTCCGGAGGCACCATGCTGCTGCGCCCCACCACCGAGGGCGAGCTTGACCGCGTCCTCGCGTGGACGCCCGCCGGCTCGGTCCCCGCCGATCACTACCTCGAGGGCCTCGCCGCCCGCCATTACCGTCCCGAATGGACGTGGGTGGCCGATGAGGGTGGCCAGCTCCTCGCCTGCGCCATCTGGTGGGGACGGAGCGACGCCGATCATCCGCTGGCGCTCGACAGCCTCGACGTCCGCGCATCTGTGCCAGGCCGGACGGCTCTGGCCGCCAGGCTGCTGGCCGCCGGGCATGACGCGTTCCGCGCCGGCGGCATGCCGCGGCCACCCCGATTTGGGCTTAATTTGCCGAACGACTGGCGTACCGACCCGGCCGGCGCACGATCACTTGGCTGGCGGCGCAGGGCGGCCGCCGTGGCCGGGCTCACCGATGAGCTGGAACGGCTCCGCTATGAATGGACTCCAGGGGCGGGCGTTCCCCGCCTGTCCAGGGGGCTGACGTTCCGGGCCGAGCCTGACGACGGGGCGGTCCTTGAGGCGTTCCGCCGGATCGCGGTGGGCAGCCTGGACGTGACCACCCGCAGGGAAGTGGCCGCGCTGGGGGCCGACCGCCAGGCCTGCGAGGATATGCAGACCTACCTGAGCCTGCCGGGCGGCCGTGACTGGTGGCGGCTCGCGTACACCCCCGATGGCGCGCTCGCCGGGCTCGCCATCCCGTCCCGGAACGAGTCCGGGCCGGTGGTTGGCTATCTCGGCGTGGTGCCGGAACTGCGCGGCCGGGGTTACATCGATGACATTCTGGCTGAGATCACCGGCTTCCACGCGGCCGCAGGCGCGCACCGGATCGTGGCCACCACCGATATCACCAATGTGCCGATGGCCGCCGCGTTCGAACGGGCCGGGTACCGCAACTACGGGATCCAGCTGGTCCTGTCCGCGCCCTACCCTGACGTCTCCTGCCGGTGATGGCCTACTCGCAGCGCTCTCGGGTCATGGTGCCAGCAGGGCGTGGAAGCGCCGGGCGAACAGGTAGGCATCACCAGGCCAGCGCGCCGACAGGTACTGGCCGTCTTGGACGACGAAGGCAGGCGCGTCATCGGCTGCGGTACCGCGGGCGGTAGCCAGCGGGCCGCGCTGGAACTGCCACCGCGTGCGCAGCGCGGCGGTCACCTCGTCCTGCACGTATGCCGGGTAGGTCCGGTAGTAGCGGCCCAGCCGCCACGCCGTCGCGTAGTAGGCGCCACGCTCCAGGTATTTGGGCAGGCATGTCGTCTGCTTATCCAGCAGGACACTGCGCCCGGTGGCCGGATCGCGCGTGCGGGCCAGGACGAGGACCCCGTGGCAGATCGCCCCCACCGGGCGTCCCAGGACCCAGAACTGGCCGACCTGCTCGCGCAGTTCGGCCGAGTCCAGGTACTGGCGCATGCCGGGAGCATGGCCGCCGGGCAGGAGCAGCCCGTCGTAGACCGCCGGTTCCAGCGTCCGCCAGCTGACCGGCGAGCGGAATTCGGCCGCCGCCGTGAGCTGGCCGTAGAACGCGCGCGGCTCCGGGTCGGCGCCGAGTTTCCCGAAGATAACCCCGGCGAGGAGCCGTGGATCGCACCGCGGCGCGGCGCCCCCGCTCTCGGTGGCGAAGACGACCTCATGGCCGAGACTGGTCAGCACCCGCCAGGGAACGGCCACCTCGGTCGTGTCGAAGTCGGTGTCCGGCACCGGCATGAGCAGCTTCACGCTGGTCCCCTGGCTTCTCGTAACATCATTGCGTGCCGAGCCACTTCTATCACCTTGTCATTGACTGCCACGAACCCCGCGCTCTGGCCCGGTTCTGATCGGCCGCGCTGGACCAGCAGATCCTGTTCGGGGTCGCGGCACCATCCAGCGCCAAACAACGATTAGCATCACGGCCAGGTAACGGTCCGGTCTGCTACGGGCTACTACCTCGTAGCCGGTAGCGTCCCCCGACCAGCGGTCAGCGGCAGGGTGGCCAGGTCCCGGATCTCGTAGTGCCAGCGCCCGGCCCATCACGGGCTGGTCATGGCCGGCGGCGGCGGGCGGCGGGGTCGGTGGAGGCGACGTGGCGGGCGACGGCCTCGGGTCCGGGGCGGGCGTAGCGCTCGAGGGACCGGACGGAGACGTGCCGGGACCGGGCGAGCAGCATCGGGGTGCTGGTGCCGTCCTCGGTACTCGTGGGTGAGGAGGCTGTGCCGGAGCTGGTGGAGGGTCCAGCCGTGCAGCTCGCCTAGCTCGTCGTCGCCGACTCCGGGGTTGGCCAGCGGCCGGGTCGCGAGCTCGAACGACTCCTCGGCACGGCGATATGACAGCCGGGCGTGTACAGCAGCGTGTGGAGGTCATCGCGATCCCGCGCCTGGGCGTAGCTGCGGCGCCAGCGGCTGAGCATCGGCTCGAGTTCGTCCCAGTGGGCGTACTGCCGGGCCGAGAGGGTCTTGCCGACGCCCGGCTGGCCGTAGCACAGGCCGATGTAGCGGTCGTGCCTGCAGGCGTCGGCGAACTCGGTGAAGCGCCGGTGAGCTGTTGGACACGCCGACTTCTCAACACGTTTTCCGGGCAGTCGCCGCCTGCCGGAGGTCAGGATCGGGGCCCGTCCGGGCGGGTGCCTGAGAATCGTTCGATTTACAACAGGCGGAGCAGGCCCGGGGATCAGCCCAGATCGCTTGCTGCATGCTTCCTCCGGCTCTCCGGCATGCTGGCGGCCTCCCGGGGGCAGCACGAATGCCGAGCGGGGCACTACTAAGGGTGCTGCCGCGCCGCGGCGAGGTTGCCGCGCACGATCTTGGTGTGGGGGTGGTCGGCGCCCAGCACCCGCAGCCGGTCGGCCAGGGTCTGCTCGTACAGCGGGATGGCCCGGCCCAGGTCCCCCGGCGCCGGGCAGATCGAAGCGCCGAGCGCTCAGCTAGCGACGCTTGACCGCGTTGCTAGACCGTGCCGCAGAGCGTGACCCAGCTCGCTGAGGGTGATCGCCTTATCTGGCCTCCCCCAAGGTGCAGTGACGTTACGGATACCCAGCCGAAACTGCGCCGACCATCGTTGAAGTCATCGGCGGCCACGGTAGCCCCGCCATCACGCAGGGCCGACCTCAGCTGGCAGCTGTCCTGGCCGGCCAATGGATAAGGACACGACATGGAGAAGCCATCGGCAAGGAGCAGTTAATGACAAGTAAGACAACGCTCACCTATCAGGTCTACGTGGCGCCGATCATCGCGGCGTCGGTCGACCCGCTGGATTGGCATTTCATGAGGGGTACGCCGTACGTGGTCCGCGCGGCGGGGGGGCTGTCCCGGCCCAAGGCCAAGGGCCTTGGTGCTGACATGGCCGGGCAGGTGGAGGCGGTGGGCAAGGACGTCACCGAGTTCCGGCCGGGGGACGAGGTCTTCGGCAGCCGCAGCGGCACGTTCGCCGAGTACGTCAGCATCCCGGAAGTATGTCTTCGAGGATCGGCGGGCCGCGCCATGCACCACGGCGACGGACCGCGGTGTCGCACGTCAACAGTCAGTGAGGAAATGGCATGCCCATCATGTTCACGATGAAAGCTGCCGTGGCCGCAGCCGCGGTCGCCGTTGTTGCGGCGACGGCTGTCACGGCATCCGCGGCTACGGAACCGGTCTCGAACCCACGTATCCTGGTCCACTACGACTTGGCCGCAGGCCAGCAGCCGGAGAACGTCGCGTTGGAGCCTGATGGCAACCTGGATGTGACGCTGTCCATAGCAGGCCAGGTCGAAAGGGTCACCCCCGCCGGGCAGCGGCAGCTTCTCGCAACTCTGCCCGCCCCCTCCGATGGTGGCGCCAACACCCCTGTCCTTGGACACTCCCTGGCGACCGGCCTCGTGCGAACCGCGGACGGAACGCTCTACATCGGCTACGCCGCAGGCCATGACGACCTGACCGGGATCTGGCGGGTGCGGCCCGGCGGGACGCCAACCCGCATCGTCCCGCTGACAGCGGCGAGCTTCCCCAACGGCATGGCCCTGGACGAGCGCACCGGAACTCTCTACATCGCGGATTCGACCCGCGAGACCATCTGGCGTGTGCCCATCACCGGCGGTACGCCAACCGCGTGGCTGTCCGGGCCGGAGCTGAAGCGGTCCAATGGGCTCGGCCCCAACGGGCTCAGGATCCACAACGCAGCCGTGTGGTTGTCAAACTCGGACCAGGGGACCCTGCTCCGCGTGCCGATCGAAGGCAACGGCCGCGCCGGCGCAGTCGAGACGAAGGCGACGGGTCTCATCTTCCCCGACGACTTCACCTTCATCGGCCACACCGACAAGATCATCGTGGCGCTGAACCTCGCCAACGAAGTCGCCCTGGTCCAGCCGAACGGCTCCGACACCATCGTGCTCACCGGCGCCGACGGCCTGGAAGGCCCCACCTCCGTCGCGATCCGACAGGGCGAGTTGTACGTGCTCAGCGCCGCCTTCATCCTGAAGGACCCCAACATTCTCGTCGCCGACCTCGCCACCGGACACTGACGACCAAGGCACGCGACACGCGGCCGGCCGGCCGCGTGTCGCGGTCACCCGGCAAGGCCACCCACCGATACCACGAGGTCTCCGGTAGAGGGCTGATCGACCAAGAAGAACCGCGGTCGGCTGAGGTCGCATTCCACGTCAGTCATTTCAAACGACTAACCGGAGAAGGAGGGATCACCGTGAAGGCGATCCGCTACTACAGGTATGGCCCGCCTGATGTCCTTGCGCTCCAGGACGTCGACGTGCCCGCGGTGGGCGCCCGCGACGTGCTGGTGCGGGCGGCGTCGGTCAACCCGCTGGATTGGCATTTCATGAGGGGTACGCCGTACGTGGTCCGCGCGGCGGCCGGGCTGTCCCGGCCCAAGGCCAAGGGCCTTGGTGCTGACATGGCAGGGCAGGTGGAGGCGGTGGGCAAGGACGTCACCGAGTTCCGGCCGGGGGACGAGGTCTTCGGCAGCCGCAGCGGGACGTTCGCCGAGTACGTCAGCATGCCGGAAGACGGAGTGGTGCTGGCAAAGCCGGCCAACCGAGGCTGGCACCCCGGCAGCTCCTCGCGGGCCACACCACGCTGACCGAGAACTTCACCATCGAGGCCCTGACGGGCCTGGAGCCGGCTCTCACCGAGCTGCACGAGTTCGCGCTGGCCGGTCGAGTCCCTGTCCGTCTGGCTGCCAGTATCCGGTGCGCTGGTGATAGAGCCTGGCGACGAAGTCATCACGGCTGACCAGGTACGGCACCACCGCGGCGGGATGATCGCGCAGCAAGGCTTGCAGGTAGCCGAGGTCCAGGATGTTCGGTAGCGGCATGTTCTCGCCGATCCTCCGCGCAGCGCCGAAGAAACAGCGGCGGCCCTCGACCTGCTCGCCGGGGGAAAGGCGGACGCCTTCGTCACCGCCGCTTCCACCCTGGCCGGCCAGGGCGACCTGGCCCTCGCGCTGGACATCCTCGCCCCGGGCCTGCTCCGGCATCCCGGCGGCCGCAGCCATCCTGGTCGCGTGCCGCGTCGCCGCGTCCTGGACCGCGTTCGCGCTGGCCGGGACCGCGAAACCGGACGCGGCCGGCGGATGGGAGATCCCGGCGCTGTACTCGGCGGCCAGCGATCAGCCGGTACCTGTCACCCAGGACTGCACGTCCTCGTCCGGGTTCCAGGTGTGCGTCCACCCAGCGTTCAGCTTCTATCTGGACGACCTGGCCGCGGCGTTCGATCCGGTGGCCGCCGAGATCGCGGGCCTGCCCGGAGCGCCGGTCGGCGCCAAGGAAGTGGCGAGCATGAGCGGCGGCCAGGATGTCCAGAGTGGCATCTCAGTGAATCCCCCGGTGTTCGAGTTCACCGCGGAGCATGTGGGAACCATGTTCGGTGAGTTCTATGGCATCCCCGACGCGGCGGGGTGGGGCGAGGGGTTCCAGCAGGGGCTGCTTGACGCGTTCCTCACGGGGCGGCCGCCTCATGCGGGTCCTGTCCCGATTCTGCTGGGACCGGCGCAGCAGGCGGTGGAGGACGCGCTGCTGACCGCAGTCGGCTCGCAGCCGCTCAGTCCCAGCGTGACGTCGGCCGGCGTCTCCGCCGCCGCACAACGGTTCGCCGCGCTGTCCGCCAGCGCGCGGCACGCCTGGCTGGCGGCGCACCTGGCCGCCCTGCGGGCCGGCAAGATCACCCTGGCGCAGATCCCGTGACCGCCGCCGAGGTACTGAAGCCTCCGGCCGCCCCAGCCGGGGCTGCCTGGCGTGGCCCGTCTGGCGTGCGCCTGGTGTGGCTTCACCTGCGCAGCCGACGTGTCCCTGCCGGGATCCTCGCGCTCGCCGTCTGCGGCGCTCTGTTGCACGCGGCGCTGCACTGGCACTGGGCGTTCAACTCCGGCCCCTACGCGCAGCAAGTCCCGCTGATCATCGAGGCGGGCGCGGCGACGGTGATCGCGGTGACGGTGCACAGCCCGTTCGGCGAGACGGAACGGTCCGCCGGGCCATGGCTGCCATGCCTGCGGCTGCTCGCCGCCGGGATGTGCGGGCTGGCGATCGCGCTGCTTCAGCTGGGCGCCGCCGGCGAGAGCCTCAACGAGGGCGTTCTGATGCTCGCCAGGAACGTCATCGGGATCACCGGCATCGGGCTGCTGTGCTCGCTGGTCACCGGCGGCCTGCTCGCCTGGACGCTCCCGATGGGATACATGGCGTTCTGCCAGTACGCCCTGCTCGAAGCCTGGACCGCCCCGTGGACCTGGCCGGTCCGCCCGCCCGCCGACCACGGCGCCTGGATCTGCGCCTGCGCGGTCTTCGCGGCAGGCCTGCTCCCGTTCACCATCCGCGGCCCCCGCACCCGCCTCAGCGACCCCAGTTAGGGGAACCCACTGCAGAAACCCGCGCTACAGCCATCTCAGCCGACTCGTCACGGTGCGGGTTCCCGTCGATAGGCATCTGGGAATAACGGAACCCGCGCGCTTCGGGCACGGTTCATCCCCAAGGAGTTCTACCCGGTCGGCGTACGGCCCGCGACCGCCAGCATGCCATGCCCGGAGGTGAGCCGAAGCTCGCCCTCGCCGTCGGCGCGTATGCCCGCGAGCATCCCGTCGTCGCAGCTCCCGCCCCCGGCGAAGTCATCGACCTGGGAGCTCCGGAAGTTCCCGCTCCCGGTGAGGCGCTGCATGACGCCGACGGCTACCGGTCGCCACGGACGGCGGCGGCGGTGGCGCGCAGCGGCCGGTAGCCGTCGGAGTCGAGCTTGGCGAGCTCGCCGTCGACGTCGACCGAGTGGGTGCCGTAGAAGTGGACGTTCTCGTGGTGGGTGGGCCAGATGTGCGCCAGCACGGCGTCGTCGATGTCCCGCCCGGCGCGGCGCAGGGCGGTGACGGCCAGGCCGTTGTACTCCGTGGTCCAGGTGACTACCGCGTTGGTGGCCAGGGTCAGGCACCACATCTGCTCGGCCTGCTGCTCGTGGTGCCGGCGACGGAGCGCCCCTTCCCCGGCGTAGGCGAGCGACCGCTTGAGCGCGTGCAGGTTCTCGCCCTTGTTCAGCTGGCGGCCGATCCGCCGCTGGTAGGTCTCGTCCGCCAGGTAGCGGGCGGCGTAGACGGTGCGGCGCAGCGCCCCGTACTCCTTGATCGCGGTCGCGAGGGCGTTCTGCTGCCGCTTGGACGAGCAGAGCTTGCCGACCACGAGGGCGGCGGTGGCGTGGCCGCCCTTGACGGAGGCGGCGACGCGCAGCAGGTCGTCCCACATGCCCGTGATCAGCTCCTCGTTAAGTCGGCGGGTGAGCAGGTGCCCGGCGGAGGGGTAGCGGGCCGCGAAGTCGGCCCTCGGCCCTGTCCGGTAGAGGGTGATCTTGCCCAGGTCGCGGATGCGGGGGGACAGCTGGAGGCCTACGAGGTCGAACAGCGCGAAGTTCGCCAGTGTCGCGCCGTGGGTGTCGGTGGCGTGCTCGGTGATGAGCAGGTCGGTCTGGTTGCCCAGAATGCCGTCGAGCACGTAGGGGCTTTCCGGGTCGGTCGCCGCGATGACCTTGGTGTCGAACGTCGAGTGCTGGTCCGAGACGTGGGTGTAGGTAGAGATGCCCTGGCCGCGGGCGAAGTAGCGGGACAGGTGCCGGGCGGTCAGCGACTTGCCCTTGACCGGGAACCGCTGCCCGTCCGATGAGGACAGGGTGCCGGTGCCGAACGCCCGGGTCATCGGGAGCCGGGTGTGGTAGTTGACGATTGCGGCGTTGGCCGCCTCGAGCGTCTCGGCGCGGAAGTACCACTCGGCGGTCCAGGCCAGCACGTCGTACGGCACGCCGCAGGACTCGGCCATCGCGCCCAGGCCCATGTTGGTGGCCTCGGCGATGATCACGTACAGCAGGTTCCGCTTCAGCTCCGGCGGGCGGGCCACCTTGCCGCCCGCGTGCACCAGGTGGTCGGTGAACCCGGTCCGGGCGTCGACCTCCACCAGTACCGACGCGACCGGGACGCGGGGCAGCATCGCGCCGAGCCCGGCCCGCAGCGCCTCGGCCTCGGCCGGGACGTCCTCGGCGGTCAGCCGCGGGATGACCAGCTCCCCGTCGGCGCCGAGGCGGACCTCGCCCGGCCCGCTGCCCCGGGCGAGCTGTGCCTCCAGGTCCGACAGCGCCGCGTGCAGCTCGTCGTTCGCCAGGGCCAGGGCGTCGGCCGCGGATACCGGCTTGCCGGCCACCTGGCAGAACTCCAGCCGCTGCGGCTCCCACTGCTGCGGGGTGAGAAGGAAAGAGGCAGGGTCGGCGTACCGGCGCGACCCGGGGACGTAGACGTCTCCCGAGCGCAGCCCGTCGCGCAGGGCCATCAGCACGCACAGCTCCCAGTAGTGCCGGTAGGCGGTGACGTCGCCGTCCTGCGCGGCCTTCTCGAGGTAGCCGGCCCAGCGGGCGGGCACGAACCCGCCGGGCGCGCTGTCGGGGACCTTGCGGGCCCTGGTCGCGTACAGCCCGGCCAGGATGGTGACGGCCTGGAGCAGGTCGTCCGTGCCGGGGCCGCCGGCGAACCGGACGGCGGCCAGCACGTCCGGGACGAACTGGCGCAGGTAGGCCATGGAGGCGTCCATCATCGCCAGGTGCCCGTGATCGCGGGGCAGCCGCTCGCGGCGGGCTTCCCACGCCGCCCGCATGCGCTCGTGGCCTATATCCCCGCGCAGCCTCGCGCCCACCTGATCGTCGCCGATCTCCGGGTCCAGCACGATCTTCAGGATGTCGTCCAGCAGCGCCTGCCGGTTCTCCCCGCCGCGGGCGCGCTCGGCCAGCGCCTCGGTCAGCCGTGCCCGCGCGGCTGACTCCCGGCCGGACAGCGCCTGGTCGAACAGCAGCAGGGACTCGTCCAGCACGTCGACTGCGGACTGCGTGATCAGGGTGAGCAGGATCGGGTACCGGCGCGCGGGCTCGCGCCGCGCCAGGTGCTGCGGCGTCAGCCGGCGGCCCACCCCTGCCAGGAACCGCCGCCGCTCCGCCGGCAGTACCGACAGGTCCAGCGTGTCCGCGTCCAGCCCGCGCAGGTAGGCCAGCTTCTCCAGCTCGCCCTTCACCGCCGCCGGGGTCGCCGCGACGGGCCCGGTCCCGAGCCAGGACAGCCGCGTGCGGCCGAGCACGGGATCGACCGCCAGCATCTCGTCAAGCTCGGCCTGCCGCCGCTGGGTGAGCAGCGGGGCGACCCGCGTCCAGGTCTCCTCCCGGGCCCGTTCCCGCGCGGTCGCGACGCACTCCAGGATCTTCACGATGCCCGGCCGGACCAGCATGGACGAGGACAGGTACTCACAGGCCTGCCGGAACAGCAGCTTCGGCGAGTCGTGCTCCATCGCCCGCGCGAACAGGAACTCCTCCAGGTCCTTCCAGCGCGGGCCGTCGACCGTCCGCCAGCCCAGGTACCCGGCAACCTCGCGCAGGTGACCGGTGCGGGTCTGCTCACGGGCACCGTAACCGCGCAGCGCGCCGACCGGGATGCCCAGCTTCTCCGACAGCCGCGCCACCACGGCGGCCGGGGCGGCGGCCACGTCGTCAGGGACGAACCCGAGCCATGGCAGCGTGCACAGCTGCACCGCCACGCCCATCACGTTGTCCTGGCCCCGGAACTTCCGGGCGAACGCCTCATCAGCCGGCGCGAGCGTGAAGTACCGGATCAGCTCAGCACGCGCAGGCTCCGGGAAGCCCCGCAGCTGCGCCAGCTCATCCTCTGAGAACACGTCCCTGGTCGCCACCGGCGTCCCTTCCCCGAGGAGAAGACCTCGCTGGAGAACACCTATCCGACATGGACGCTCACTCGCAGCAAAACCGGGCAACCCGGCCTCTCGTTATGCGGCTGTGTTCCTAATCGTTGTTTTTGCGCTGGATGGTGCCGAGAGCCCTCGATGGCCCGCAGGACACGGCGGCCGGCCAGTTCTGGCACCAGCTCGTCGATCGGCTCCTCGAGGCGAAGGAGGCCCTCTTCGACCAGCGACATCGTGGCCACGGCGGTGATGGGCTTGGTGAGCGAGGCGATCCGGAAGATGGCGTCGCGCGCCAGGGGAGCGTCGGCGGCGAATGACGGCCTGCCCACGGTGTCGATGTGCACGTCATCGCCATGGGCCACCAGGGTGGTGAGCCCCGGCAGGCGACCGGCCGCGACATGGGCGGCCATCGAGTCGTGCAGGCGGGCCAGGCCTTTCCTCGAGAGATAGCTGGCCGAGGGCTCATTGGTGGTCAGGGGTCGACTCCCGGTTCGCGGCATGTGGTGTAGACCTCGAGCCAAGCACAAAGTCATCGATGAGACTCGTCCGCTCTCGGGTCCTAAAGGCCCGCGCCCCGGCCGTGAACCGTGCGATTCTGTCAGATGAGGTCATTACGGTGGCCCGCATGGCTACCACCGATGAGCGCGTGAGGAAGTTAGAGGTGCGGGTCGACGTGCTGGAGACATGGGCAGGACCCGGTCAGACCGGGGCCCTGGCCGATGGCCAGCGCAAAATCAGGGCCGACCTGGCAAAGATCCACAAGACTCAGGACCGGCATGGCCGTCTGCTCGGGCAACTGGTCTCGGACGTGGACATCCTCAAGACCGACGTTGCCGGGCTGAAAACCGACGTTGCTGAGTTGCGTTCGGACATGGCCGGTGTGAAGGCCACGCTGGGGGAGATCCTCCGGCGCCTGCCCGCGGTGCGCGACTAGCCAGGCTGGCCGTCAGGGCAGCGTGAGGATCCGCGGCCCGTCATCCGTGATGGCCACGGTGTGCTCCACGTGGGCGGCCAGGCTGCCGTCCGTGGTGCGCAGCGCCCAGCCGTCCCCGGCCACCCGGAAGGCATCGCTGCCACCGGCCATGAACATCGGCTCGATGGCGAGCGCCATGCCGCTGCGCAGCCGCAGGCCACGCCTCGGCCTGCCATCGTTGGGGACGTGCGGGTCCTCGTGCATCTGGCGGCCGATGCCATGGCCGCCGAACCCAGACGGGATGCCATAACGTGCGGCCCGCCCTACCCGGCCGACGGCACTGGCGATGTCACCGATGCGTGCCCCGGGCACGGCGGCCGCGATGCCCGCAGTGAGAGCGTCCTGGGCCGAAGCGATCAGCCGCAGGTCCGCCGGGCGGGGTGTGCCCACGATGAAGCTGATGGCCGCGTCGCCGGTCCATCCCGCAAGTTCCGCGCCGCAGTCGATGCTCACCAGGTCACCGTCACGGAGCCGGTAACCGTCGGGTATGCCGTGCACGATGACATCGTTGACCGACGCGCAGATCACGGCGGGGAAGGGCGTCGGCGCGAACGACGGGTGGTAGTGCAGGAATGGCGACCGCGCCGCTGCCTCGCGGATGACAGCGTGGGCCGCCTCGTCGAGATCCAGCAACCGGACGCCCACCCCGGCGCTGTCCCTGGCCGCCGCGAGAGCGCGGGCCACCACCCGGCCGGCTTCCCGCATGGCGTCGAGGTCCGAGTCCGTTTTTATCTCCACCACTGCTGTCCCACTCCTTCCACTCGGGGCTCCTGCGCGCGCCGGCGGTAGGCACGGGACTTGGCCCGGGACCCGCAGATGCTCATCGTGCACCAGCGGCCATTGCGGGTAGGGGAGCGATCATAGAATGCCCACTGGCAATCGTCAGCGGTGCAGGCCTTGAGCCTGGCCCAGGTTCCATTGGCGGCCGCCGTGGCGGCGATGAGTAGGAGGCGGGCTAGGGCGCCCCGGGCGCCTGTGCCGGCCGGAACGGCGGCGATGGTGCCGTCATCGTCCACGCCCAGGCTGACCGGCAGGTCGGCTGCGACGGCTCGCAACTCGTCGGCCGGGCCAGCGCCCACGGCGCGCACACCCGCCGGGCCCGCCTGGCCGGCTGGACCCGCCGCCAAGCCCGGATAGCCCGGATGACCAGCGTGCTCACGCAGGACACCACGCAGTGCCTCCCTCAGGGCAACGGCGCTGGCCAGATCGGCGGCGGACACCGCGCCCGGCGTGGCCAGCAGGCCCTGTCCTGACAGCCACCGGCCGAACCCGGCGCCCGTGGCGAAATCGTCCGTGCCCTGCTCGATGTCGAGCGTATTCACGAAGGCACGGACCGCCTCGAGCTCACCCGGCGCCGCGCTCGCCTGGACCTGCCGGTCGCCGGGCGCGGCCTGCTGTTCAGTCATCCGCTGCGGTGCTCCCTTCCGGCGCCCGGGTCACTGTGCCCCGAGCAGCAAAGCCTCGAGGATCGTGCATCACCATCTAAGAAGCTTAGCCGGTTGCGCCAGAGGTGTGGCGGCCATAGACTTCCGTCACCATCTAACTGGTTTTGCTAGTGACGAATTCCGGAGGCAGTCATGCGTGAATGGGTGATGATCGGGGTCCCGAGCAGCGCGGGTGCGCATCACGCGGGCCAGGAACGGGCCCCGGCCGCCCTGCGTTCCGCAGGCCTGGTCGGGCGGCTGCGGGCGGCCGGCCTATCCGTGGCCGACGCCGGCAACTTGCCCGGGGCGGCATTCGCGGTGGACCATGAACATCCCGCCGCCCGCAACCTTGCCGCTGTCGCCCGGGTAGCGCGGCAAGTCGCGGACGCGGTGGCAGACGTGGTCACCGGCGGCCGCCTGCCGCTGGTGGTAGGCGGGGACTGCACCATCACCCTCGGCGTGATCGCCGGATTTCGGCGTGCCCATCCCGATGTCGGCCTGCTCTACGTGGACGGAGACGCCGACTTGGGCACGCCGCAGTCCAGCGGCTCAGGGATCCTCGACTCCATGGGCATCGCGCACCTGCTCGGGTACGGCGCACCGGAGCTCACCGGCCTCGGCGGAGAGCCTCCGCTGCTTGAGCCGGACCATCTGGCCTTGGTCGGGGCGGACCCACGCGAGACCGACGAGGCCGGCCGGCGTTTCCTGGCCGACCTGGGCGTCAGTTTCCAGGAAGCCCCGGCCCTGGCCGCCGACCCGGCGGCCGTGGCCAAGCATGCGCTCGACGTGGTCACGGCCAGGTCAGGGCCGCTCGTCGTGCACTTCGACGTGGACGTCGTCGACTCAGGGGACCTGCCGCTCGGCAACTTCCCGCACTACGGCTCCGGGGTGTCGCTTGAGCAGGTGGCCAGCTGCCTGCGGGTGCTGCTGGCCCACGAGTCGGTCGCGGGCCTGGTGCTCACGGAGGTTAACCCGACGCATGACGCGGACGGGACACTCATCAACGGCTATCTCGACGGCCTGGTCGGCGCGATCGCCGGCAGCTGAGCACCGCGAGCCGCCGGGGTGCGGCGCCGCCTGGACTGAGGAGCGCAGCGTGAGCGAGCCGCCGGGGTGCGGCGCCGCCTGGACTGAGGAGCGCAGCGTGAGCGAGCCGCCGGGGCGCGGCGCCGCCTGGACTGAGGAGCGCAGCGTGAGCGAGCCGCCGGGGCGCGGCGCCGCCTGGACTGAGGAGCGAGGAACGAGCGACGAGGGAAGGCGGCGCCTTCAGGCACCCCGGAAGCGAGCGGGAGACAGAGCACGAGCGACGAGGGAAGGCGGCGCCTTCAGGCACCCCGGAGGCGAGCGGGGATACAGCACGAGCCCAGCGCCGCGCAGGCGGGTTAGGGCGTGTCCCTACTACTCCTCCTCGGTCCGCCCGCCTAGGTGACGGGCCATGAACCGCTCCGCCGCCGCGTAGAAGCGGAGCCTGTTCTCAGGCTTGGCGAAGCCATGCCCCTCGTCGGGGAAGAGCAGGTACTCGTGATCGATCCCGGCGTCCCGCAAGGCCGCGACGATCTGCTCCGACTCGGCCTGCTTCACCCGCGGGTCGTTCGCTCCCTGCGCGATGAGCAGCGGGATGCGGATGCTAGACGCCCGCGACAGGGGAGAGCGGGACCACAGGAAGTCGGCGTCCGCCTCCGGGTCGCCTACCCGGCGGTGAAACTGGGCGATCATCGGCGCCCAGTACGGCGGGATCGTCTCGATCAGGGTCTTCAGGTTGGAGGGGCCGACGATGTCCACGGCGCAGCGGAAGACGTCCGGGGTGAACGCCGCCCCGGCGAGGGCCGCGTAGCCGCCGTAGGAGCCGCCATAGATCGCGACCCTGACTGGGTCGGCCCAGCCCTGGGCGGTGACGAACGCCACCGCGTCCACCAGGTCGTCCTGCATCCGGCTGCCCCACTCCCGGTCCCCGGCATTGACGAACGCCTTGCCGTAGCCGGTCGAGCCGCGGAAGTTCACCTGGACGCATAGATAGCCGCGGTTGGCCAGCCATTGCGCCTCCGGGTCGAAACCCCAGGCGTCACGCGCCCATGGCCCGCCGTGCACGTTGAGCACCGTCGGCAGCCCCTGGCGATCGGCCCCCGGCGGGAAGGTCGCGTACCCGTGGATGGTCAGGCCGTCCCGCGAGGTGAACGAGAACGGCTCCATGGGGGCGAGCTCGTATCGGGACAGTTCCGGCTGGTGCTCGAACAGGAACCGGCCGGACCGGGTGTCCCGGTCATAGCTGTAGTACGGGACCGCGCCGGCGTCGTTGGTGAACCCGATCAGCCATGTCCCGTCAGCGTCGTCGGCGTCCGCGAAGGACGGATCCCCTGGGTGCAGCGCGCGGACCGCCGCCAGGTCCGGTGCGACAGAGGGGTCGAGCACCTGGTATTCCATGCGGTCCTTGAGGAACGTGACGATCTGAGGCTCACGGGTGTCCGGGTGCAGCCGCACGCCCGTCACGTCCGCCTCCGGATCTTCGGCCAGCACCTCGGCGTCGCCAGTGGCCAGGTCGAAGCGGACCAGCCTGGCGGTGTCCGCACCGACCGAGCTCTCCGCCAGCAGCGAGGCGCCGTCCTCGCTGAACGCGAGCGGCCCGGTGGTCAGCGCGTCCTCGGCACTGATGGACAGCAGCGGCCGCCACTCCTCCTCCGCGCTGCCACGGACCATGACGATGGCGCCGCCGTCAGGCTGGGGCGCTATCCCGGCCCTGACCACGAGCTGGGCATCGGCGACCCAGCCGATGAAGCCCGGGTTCTCGACTTCCTTGACCAGGTCGCCGGACACCAGGTCGAGCCGGTAGACGTCGTGCAGCTGCGGGTTGTCCCGGTTCAGCCCGACCAGGATCTCGGTGGGGAACTTCTTCTCGGTCGCGATGATTTGTGTCTGCACGTCGTCGAAGGGAGTGAGGTCGCGCCGCTGCATTGTCTCCAAGTCGACATCGTGCAGCCGCCAGTTCTCGTCACCCCCGGTGTCCTGCAGGTACATCAAGTGCCGGCCGTCGTGGGCCCAGGCGAACATGCGGATACCCCGGTCGGTATCGTCCGTGACCACCTGCGCCTGCGCCCATCCGACGCCGTCAGCTCCCGTGGGGGCGACCCAGACGTTAAGCACACCATCGTGCGGGGCGATCCAGGCGAGCCTGGACCCGTCGGGGGAGATGCGGGGCATGACGCGTTCGGGATTCCCGAACAGGACACGGCGGGGGATAAGTTCGGCCATGAGCCATGCCTACCATGTGCCCGGCCGTGCGAAGTACGGGACACTGCCCAGTTTGAGACGCTGGGCAGGCTGAGACGATGGGCAGTTCTGCGCGCTACGATCTGCCGGGTGCTGCGAACTTCCCGGAACGTGTGAACGTGACCGGGGGAGAGGTGCGGGACGCCCTGGTCATCCGGCGCGGCCACGTGCTCACCATGGACCGCCGGCTGGGCGACATCCCCGGCCGCGCGTTAACAGGCCGCCTTCGCGGCCCGCTACCCGTCGGCCGGGTACCTGCTCGCCCGCCGGCTCAACGAGGAGCTGATCACGGGCATGTGGGACGACCTGCTGCGCGTCGCCGCCTCCGTCAAGGGCGGCCACGCCACCGCCGCCCTCGTGGTCGGCAAGCTGTGCTTGTCCAAGCGGCAGCAGAACGCCCTCGCGTCCGCGATCAAGGAGTACGGGGCGCTGCGCCGCACCGTCTACGCCGCCCGGTACCTGGCCGACGAGACCTACCGGCGGCGGAGCGGCCGCCAGCTGAACAAGGGCGAGAACCTGCACGCGCTCAAGCGGTCGCTCGCCTACGCCGGGGAAGGGGCGCTCCGTCGCCGGCACCACGAGCAGCAGGCCGAGCAGATGTGGTGCCTGACCCT
>WNFE01000335.1_pt1 | contig 33387 bp, 38 predicted proteins | sample 5400451 | NCBI WGS metagenome assembly WNFE01 (sample SAMN13153344, study PRJNA577476) | soil metagenome | isolation source: 200 cm saprolite under Douglas fir tree site 2 hole 2 | place: USA:California | collected 2015-04-18
GGGTGTGAACATCAAGGGTCCTATTGGCGTGAGAAGTGCGAGTCATGGTCGTAGGCGCCTCCATACTCAACGGAGAAAGCGCCGAAGCCGTTGACTCGGGCTTCGAAGAGATCGTTACGGGGACGGTTCCAGTATCCGACGGTTCAGAGGTAGTGGAACAAGGGGTTCAAGGGCAAGGTCAAGCCATCGACCAGCAGGGCTTCACCGGGGAAGACCGAGGACAGAAGAGACAAGGACAGGTGTAAAAAGTTGCAGAATCTTTCGAGCGGAATATCGGCTTTCGACGAGTCCATGGGCGGATTGCCTTCCGGCAGCATCATTCTATTCCTCGGAGAGGCGGATACAGGGATGACTACGTGTGTCCAACAGATCATGTATCGAGGGTTACTTGATGGTCGTCCTGCTGTTTACTTCACGACTGGCCGTTCCTGGGAAGATATCGTCTCGGAGATGAACCTGTACGGCTGGGGTCTTGAGAGATATTTTGATTCTCGGAAAATGTGGTTCATTGACAGTTTCGGGATGAAGAAGGAGAAAGCCTCTGGGATGGTTAACTGGGATATTGGACCAGCGAATCTCTTGGCGAAAGAGTTTCCACAGGTCGTTGCGCCATTAGGAGCTTGTACGCTTGTGGTTGATAGTTTGAGTGATGTTATTCGTTCTGCGCCGTTTCCGGCTGTGGAGCAGACGTTGAAGACGTTGCAGACTCACGTGCGTGAGACGTCCGGACTGTATATTCTGTTGGCTAACAAGGGTGTTCACAATGAGCATGTTGAGAATACAGTGAAGCATCTTAGTGACGGAGTGGTTGACTTGTCGACTGAGCCGTTTGGGAGCGAGGATTATGCTCGTAAGATGAGAGTGTTAAAGATGCCGGGAGCTTTTACGGACATGAAGGTGTACGCTTACAGGGTGGGATCGGCGGGAATTGAGATGGCAGCGTTGCACAGAGTGAGGTAGAATAATGACAACTGTTGCTCTTCAGTTCGATGAGATCATAGGTCTTCTCGCGAATGCCGGGTTCGTGTGGGCGCTACTGGTGGCTACTTGGGGGGCTGTGAGTTACTCGTTCATGCGGCATCGGAAGCATGGGCCGAAGGTGGGACCTTCGCAGACTGCGGGTGCTGTGAGTTTTAGCTTGACGAAGCCGCGGTTGTCAGAGGAGGAGATATTCCGGATATTGACGACGACTGAGACAAATATTCAGATTGTCCGGATCTGCGAGTCTCCGAAGACGGCTCGCGAGATCTCGAAGGGTCTCGGCGACATCTATCCTGGTCACAAGGAGAAAGGGTTCCCTGCCGAGAAGTTGGGGGAACACTTGGCGAATCTAGAGCGCCTCGGCGCAGTCAAATTCAATGGTGAAAAGTGGGCGGCTAGCGATATTGGTGTGAAGATGGTCCGGAAATACTTCGGCTAAGACTCTTCTTCACGAAATTCCCTCTTCCAAGCATAGAAACAGTTCCAAAAAGCACTATCGCGTCGCGAGAAAAAAATTGTCGCACCCCTTTTTTTTGCTGGGCTCTCGCTAGTTGAAACTGTTCTACGCGAGTCTTCGGTTTCAGGGGACAGAGTAGGCGTGGATCATGATCTTCGAAACGGTACTCTTACCCATAGCGACAATGATGAATGAACGTGGTTACGGGACCGCCCGCCCCGATTCCGGATCAGAGCTTATTCTGAACGATTTCGCGGATCGAATATCCTCTCTTTCTTACTCTGAAAACTAAATTGGGGCTTACTGTCTCTCGACCGGCAAGTCGGAGAAGGAGAACCTGTCTGTCAGGGTATGCCGAGCATGTGGGCAAACAGCTTGCGTTCCGCCTTCCTCCGATGGATGACTAGCGTCGGCTCACGGATGCCCAGCTTCTTGGCAAGAGCCTCAGAGCCTATCCTACGAGGAAAGTCATAGTATCCATTCTTGAACGCATCCATGATGACAGTCTTCTGCTTCTCCGTCAAGCCCTCAAGCGGCGAGTTGAGCGAGAAGACCGCATCAGTCAGAGAGACAATCCTCGGGTGCAGTCTTACCCTTTGAAGAGTCTTTAGGAAGATCCTTAGACTCCTAGCATTGCCCAACAGCGTGATTCTGAGCCGTCCATCCCTTACCTCATAGGGAGTAGAGAGGTATCCTCCCGGGACTGATGATATGATGCTGAGAAGCCGGCGTATTGGGCGTTTTCGGTAGAAGCAGACATAGGTGTCCACAGCCTCTTGGTGAAGTACAGTTACTTCTTCGGATGACTGGGTAAAAACGTCCTTGATGCTCGTTGCTGGGTCACTGAGCTGAACTCTACATATCTCAACCACTTCGTTAGGAGTGCTCTTCAGAAACGAGAGGACCTCTAGAGATCTGATCCGATCGTCAAATCTGTGCGACTTACCAAACGCCTTGGTGATGTCCGCGGCGGCTAGTTCGACTGTGATCCTGCGCATCGGAAGAAAGAATGCTGTCCTGGTATACGGGCTTTGCCCCTGAAGCTATCGTAATAGCCTGAACACTAATCCGTCTACGTCGGGAAGGTTCCAAATGTGGCTGCCGTCCGGCGATCTATAGAAAGGATCATCGAATCCGACCCGACAATCAGGACCGGCCTCCAACGAGGCATAATTAACTCTAGAGCCCTCTCTAGATACATTCTGGAGAATTGCGCCGTAGACTCGACGCCTGACGCGGTCCTTGGAATTCTCAGACGCTATCCGTTAGATGGCGTGAGAGAGGACGGCAGTAGACTAGGACTCGAAGACTGCAACATCTCAATGAGAGGCGGAGTAGCCTACTTGACGATTGAGAACGCTCCAGACATCATGAAAAGGGTGGCCGAGTTCACAAGCACAATCAGGTCAACGAGAGGCGAAAACTTCAGAGTCATAGTAGGTTCAGACTCAGTCCGCGTGATAGCCGGCCAAGAAGCCCTCGACAATTTCAGACAGAGCTTCCGCCCCAGAGAGATTATCAGCTACACCCCCGAACTTGCCGAAATCTGTCTACTACTTCCATCCGGAACAGAGAGACTGGGAGAGATCGCTACCGCGATCATCGCCCAACTAACCCTGAACAGGATAAACCTTGCTGGAATCCTGGTCTGCCCTCCAGAAGACATCATTATAGTGCCAGAGATCGACGCCCCCCGAACCTTCGAAGCTCTACAACAACTGCAGAGAGAGGAAGCCCAGAGTCCTCCTAAGGTCCGGGGATCCAAGAAAGGCTTCCCGAAGCGAGAGAAGCTTCTAGATATTTTGCGACTTGATGAGTCCATAATGAACCCCATCTTAGCAGCCTGAGAGAACTCTAACCCTTCTATGGACACGAGTCGACTCAAAGTCTGGAAACTCCCAGATATCTTGGATTCCTTTTCCAACTAAATGTTCCCGTCTAGGACAAGGATGAAAGGAAATGGAATCGAGTTCTGAGTCCGGGCCAGAAGACCTTTGGAGTCAGCCGTCGTAATCCAACATGGAGTTGGCTAATGGGGCTGCCCCGTTCAGCTCTCATGTTCGTTCTTGTCACTCTGATGCTTGTCTCTGCACTTGGGTGATATTACGGACAGAACAAATACTCCCATGCCGTTTCGCCCAGTAAAACTTCACCAGCCTCAAACTTCACCCCAAGTCAGAGTTATCCAAGCACTGACGACACGATCCCGCTGGAACAGCAGATGCGTTTCTTAGCTGGAAATATCGATACGGCAAAGGCAATGTCTCTGGCCGTCGGATCTCTGGAGTTCCACGTCCTAGCCGGCGGGAATGAAGTCCAATTCGACGGCATATTCTTCCTCTTCTCCTCAGGCCTTGATTCTAGCCGTGTGCCGGGGGTCGTGTTGAATAGTGTCAATGTAGTACTCTCATACCACGACAACAACGGCTCGATGGAAAATATTGTTGTCAGCCCAAATCCTGCACTCACTTCAGTCGACAAGGTCACCGTACATCCAATTTTCTTCAGAAGTCACCCTCCGACGAGTCTCTCGCTCGGATCCGCCTAAGATCGCTCGACCCCGAGAGAGGCGCCTGAAGAGCAAACATTCTCGGACATACGGACCAACGAATAGACCGATTCTACTCTACAAAGTAGAGAGAGGGAAAAAGTCAAACTAAAGTCCTGTCTCATAAAGCGTGATCAGAATTGGAACCCCGGAACCCGTACGACCCGCTACGCCCCATGCCCATAGAACCCCATCCCGCACCGTTTCGGCCACCTCGAGAATACCCGACGCCCAGAGAGCAAGAGCTAGGACGCGTACTGAAGGAACTGCTTGACAAGTTGACAAGCATAGAAAATAGGCTGAAAACAATCGAAGATCTCCTCAAGACAAGACGCTGAGAAAATCTGACTTACAACCCCTAGTGCCTTGGCGCCGCAGAGCCTTGAACAGGAGAAGATTGACGTCGAGATAGGGGAAGGTACAGTTGTTCACAGAGGGGCGACGCTTCGAGGACCGGTAGTAATAGGAGAGTACTCGGACATCGGCAGTGGCGCATACGTTGGGCCCTACACATCTGTAGGAAGCCACAGGAAGATTCTTGGTGCCGAGATAGAGAACAGTATCATTCTCGACGGGACGGTTGTTGACTGTCGAGAGAGGATTGTGGACAGCATCATAGCTAAGAATTCCTAGATTGTCTCGAACCACGGTTATCGGCCTACAGGAAGAAGATTCGTGGTAGGCGAGAGCACTTTCGTAAGTCTTAATCAGGAACGCCTCCTCATTTTCTGCATGAGTGCTCTGAAGGGGCAAAGTAGAAGAGCGGGGTGGAGCATGGTTTTCTGTGTCGCTGCAGGAATGGGCGCGTATTTGATCTTTCGAAGAGTCAGGAGACGAAGATTGACCACATCCATAGTCTCAGCCCCTTCGACACAGTCGAATCATGTAGGTATCCTCGGATGGATTCAATAGGTAAGAGTGACGAAACTCGAACGATACGGATTAGAGCTCTTTCGAAGCTCAAGCGAATCCCGCTACCGGTATTTCTGGTGATAATTCTGGCAACCGCTGCAGTGATTGCGGGAGTTGTTGTCTTAGTGGTCTTCCCAGATTTTTCGATTTCCGCGGACCCAATAATGGTTGCCGCAAACAACGATTATTCGATAGGAGGCATGACGATAGTACACATTACTAGCCTGAGAAGCTTTTCGGGTGTCGTTACACTGGACATTCTCCGTTCCCCGACGGTAAATGCCTGGTTCAGTTACCCCGGGTGCTCTCCCAACTGCACGTCTACGACAACGCTTCTGGGTCACAGTTCGGACATTCCACTCGAGGTATCTACTCAATCTCCTCTAGATTCTACTCTTGGCATTAAAGCGGGTAGCGGCTTTATTTCACATACCTTGAGCCTACCGATAGTCGCACGGGAAATCCGGATCACCCTTCAGCACCCTAATGCGACTATCCAGCAAAACGGATCGGTCTCATCCACAGTCACGATAACCAGTCTAAACGGCGCTTCTGGAAATGCAAGCCTAACCTCCTCACTCACGAGTTACTGCCGCGATTGTGGTGTAGTTGGCAGAATCGTTACGCCACAGAGTGTCCTGCTGTTGCCGAATACTTCGGACAGCGTAAACCTCACGGTCTTTACTGCAGCTTTCACGGTGCCGATAACTTACAATGTGACGTTCATCGCGTCCCTTTGTTGCAGTACGTATTACCGTTGGACCAAGTATTACGCCGTCACGGTTGTCTATGCGCCGGAGTCCATCAGCCTCGCCAGCTACCAGTTCAACTCCAACACGACCGCAACGTTGAACATTACGAACAATCTGGGACTGGATGACCAGCTCTATTCATATCAGCTAACCAATGCCACAGGAAACGTGTACAATTACGGCTACGATTGTTACCCAGGCTCGTGCTTTGGGCCAATTTTAGGGGCTAACGCGACCACTCCGATCACCCTCAACACATACGGGGGATTCTTGTTCAGGCCAGGTCAGACTTACACATTGACCTTTACAACAACTAGGAACAATCGTTTTCCTGTGATGATCACTCGTTAACCGGCTTCTATGATTGCTCAAGGGGAGCCATAGCCAAAGAGCTTCGATATGTGGAGTTCGCCTTCTCACCGGGCAGACATTGTCGCCATCGAACGCGCGGGATTGGCAACTTCCGTTCGACCTCGGCTTTTGATCAGTGTTCGGAATCTGTCTGCTATTTCCTTGACACCCTCCCCTAGCGTATGTCGGGGTTTGAAACCGACCTGTTCGACCTTGCTTCGTCTAGTTCGTAGGATACTTGATTGAGGTTTGGCGTAGGAGTAATGATTACTCGCGCGTCCGGGGCCTCTCCCCAATCACCGAAGTTATTCTGTTCATAGACGCGTTCTCTTCGACCACATTGTACACCTCGCCCTTCATTCATTTCTCTGTCAAGGCAAAGGACAACGCGCTTACAGAATCCAGAAGGTGGAGGTAGAGTCTCTTCTCGGCCTGGGCCGACTCCCACACAGTCAGTGGCATACCGATACACGCCAGATAGGTGAACCTGTCAACGACTGTGTCGAAGCGCATGCCGATGGAGTATCCGAACACCGTTCCGAGTCTTAGGACTGTGGCGTGAGACCGTTCTGTCTCGATGCTTGCAGGCAAGCATTCTCGGCTTGTAGCTTCGATTCTCCGTATGGGCTGATGGGTTTGCAAACGTACTTCTCATCGACTACCCCGGTCGTAGGGCCGTAGACGCTAGCAGTGGAAGAATAGACATACTTGTCGACTCCAGCGTTGACGGCGTGTTCAACGACCCTTCTGCCACCTTTGACGTTTACATCGAATGTGAGTTCTTTCCTCTCAAATGAGAGAGGAGCATTCGTTATTCCTGCCAAATCCACGACCATATCCACATCCTTGAAGGCAGCCTTCAAGTCGTACTCATCGCCGCCATGGCCTTTGTAGAACTGTACATCCTGAACGCACAATATGTTGCTGCGGGAGTACCCATCAGGATCTACGGATACCCTTGGCCTACCGAACAGGTCACCACCGAGTCATGTCTTGCGAGATTCCCTACTTGGACCCTCGATAATCCCGACTGCTACTTCCTAAACTACGAACATCTCCTCATGATTTCCATTGCCGCATTCTTCATCGGATTCATACTTTTCAGATACTCCAAACCAGAAATTCCTACGCCAGAAGGAGATCAAAGCAACAGAGACTGGGAGGGTAAGATGGGTCCGCCGAGATGAAGGCTCTTACAAGGAAAACAAAGCGGCTTCTGGGACAAGTCCTATTCATTTCCGGACTCTGCACGTTCCTCCTGATGTTCATTTTGGTCCAAGTGATGAACTCTGATTATGTGATCGGGAACGATCAGATCAAGTTTCAAGGCTATCCATCGGGTCCGTCCCAGATCCTCTCGAGCTCATGCATACTCAAGGCCTCGGACTGGAGCCCTCGCACCCAAAACTGCACCCTCTTCAGCTATAACGATCTCCTGTACTTGTCCGCTCTGCTTTCGTTCGCGGGCATAATCTTGCGCCGGTACTACGAGAGCTAGGACCAATGGTTAGGATCGCTGAGAGCCGCTCGACCGGTAGTATTCCAGCTCTGACTTTGCAGCCATCACGAAATCGTTCTGGCTCAGACCCTTAATCGCACGCGTGGACAAGACTACCTTGACGCGACGCCACCCAATGAAAAGGTCCGGATGATGATTCTCTACTTCTGCAATCTTCCCTACTGCGCAGGCAAACTCTAGACCAGCAAGATAGGATTTGAAACGAAATTCTTTCTCTATTGAGCCGTCCCGAATAATCCATCCAGAGAGAGGCTTCAAAGCCTCTCTCGCCTCGTCAACCGTAAATGGCTTTACACCCTCACAGGGGGCACACTCCCCCGAGGCTAACTCCTCAATCGTCAGACCGACGCTTCCCATAGAGTAATCAGAGATCCACCGAAAACAATCGTCGTTCTATCACCAAACGCTCTTATCAAACCATGTGAGGCTATTGATAACCACGAAGCTCCATCAGCATTTCCAGTGCACCCATGACAGTGGCGTGAATGAACACTAGAGATGTCGAGGTCAAGAAAACGAATTAGAGGATCGACCGTCCGAGATGTGTCCTAGTCATCCATGAGACTTCTCGTCATCCACCCAAGAATGAGCGTGTTAGGCGGCGGCGAACGCGTAGCAATACACTCAATCATTGCAGCACTCAAGGGTGGATATGAGGTGTACCTTGCCAGCGAGGATTTCGACGTGGCAACCTTCGAGGACTTCTTCGCCTGCCAGGGTCTGTTCAAGAATGTTCACATGCTCACATACCCGACCTTTCGACCGATAGCCGAGAAAGCGGTTCTCTATCAGAGGCTCCTATACCACCAGTGGCACGTAAGAGGAATATTGCCGAAAGCAGGGGATCTTGATCTGATTCTCAGTACTCAGGATGTGGCCTACTTGCCACCCGCTAGGGTTCCGGTAATACAATACTGCTATTTTCCCGAATACTTTGTTCATCTAGAGTCGAACCCGTCTTCCTTGTTCTGGAGAATGTACTATTGGCCTGCTACACTGTTCTACCATAATCAGGTCGACCGTATCGACTATCTGCTTTCGACCTCCAACTTCACTCAGGGCATTGTGAAGGAGAAGTGGCGACGCGAATCTACTACTCTCTACCCACCCTGCCCGATAGACCTCTACAAGAGTCTCAAGAGCCCGAAAGAGGATTTGGTAATAACGGTTGGCAGAGTCGTGCCCGAGAAACGGATGGATTTATTTCTCGAGATAGCTCGCAGGCTTTCAGAGGTCAAGTTTGCGATAATCGGAAGCGTCTCCCCCGAGCGAGAGCCGTACTTCCACCACCTACAACAAATCGCCCCGGTGAATGTGTCATTTGTAATGTCACCTTTGAGAAGGGTGAAAGATGTGCTTGCCAGGGCAAAGATCTACGTACACTGCGCCCGGAACGAACACTTTGGCATAACTGTCGTCGAAGGAATGGCTGCAGGATGCGTCCCAGTTGTTCACGACAGCGGGGGACCTCGAGAAATTGTTACCGACGAGGTGGGCTATCGATGGAGGTTCGTCGAAGATGCTGTTAATCAGATTTCAAGCGTCATCCGCGACGAAAGTCTCAGGAGAGAATTGTCAAGACGCGCTGTCTCTCGAGCTGAGCAGTTCAGACCGGAGGCGTTCGAATCGGGCCTAGAAAAAGTCCTACGGATATACGAAGAGCATTCTCACGATAGTTTGTCTAGTGTTGCTAATACACGGCTAACGCCAGATCCAGGGGCATAGTCCAGCCAGCTCGTACGATAATTTCGGCTCTCTAGTAAGGAGTCCAATTCGTTTTTGCGTTCTTCATCGTGCAATTCTATCATCAGATAGTCAACGCGACCTTCCTCCAAGGCCTTCTTTGCCCCGCCCAGAACTAAGAATTCGGCACCCTCGACGTCGATTTTCATCAAGGAGACCCTCTTGCTGCCGAGTAGATTATCGACTGTATCGGTTTCAACCTCGACGAAGTGCACTGGAGCGCGCGTGCTTTCGTCCGGGATTGCCCTTCCTTCAACATTAGATGGACTGATCAGACTATTGCTGGAACCAATGGTCTTTTCGCGAACTTCAGTGTGCAGGTACAACTTGGCGCGTCCAGAAGAGTCAGATAGGGCAACAGGGATCAGGCTGACATTCGAAAGGTGCCTCTTCACGATCTTTCGCTGTAAAATTTCTATGGCTGTCGGATGAGGCTCAAAAGCTGTTACATGGCGGAAATTTCTTGCGAGCATGAACGTGTAATATCCTGTGTTGGCCCCCACATCCCAGAATGCGTCGCCGGAGATGGGGGTCAATGCTCGCCGTACAGCGAGCTCGTAGTCGCGAGCATACGAGTGACCGCGGCGGATTCTATAGACGAGCTTCCATTTCAAGATCCACTTCCAATCAGGAATCTTCAATCCTCGGACTCACGTCCTGAAGGTGATAATCCTCATTCCTATCCATGTGATAGAATGGTTAATCACGAGACTTGGTACCCTTCATCATTTCTTTTTGCGCGCCCCAACGAAGAAATCATAGGACAGCATCAGCGGAACTGGAAACCGCAGGAGTGCCATTTTCAGACTCGCGAATGGTATCCATCGAAACAATCGTCGGCCCGACACCATACCTGTGAAGATTCCCTTCGTATAAGTCACATCAAGTCCTAAGTGCCTTAGTGTCCAGCAGAGATCATTAGGGGCAAACATCCGCTTGTGCTCTGGATTGCCTGAATAAACATTGACGAGGAGACCGTTCGGAGTCGAAATGATCATTCTACCCCGATCTCTTAGGACTCTAACCCACTCCATCAAAGCCGTCATGGGTTGCCCAAGATGCTCAATGAGTTCCCCAGCAAAGACGAGTTGAAACGATTCGTCCCTGAAGGGAAGATATTCGGCGGATGCTAGAACCGTTACGCTTGGTCCAGCCTCGATGTCGATGCCTACGACTTCGGAAAAACCCATTATCTTGAGAATTCCCGCGGCACATCCGACGTCTAGTCCCGAAGAGAATTGGCGAGGGACTAGCTGTCTTAGAATTTCGAGGCGTCGACAATGCAGGTAGTCACCGAATTGCCTGAACCAATCTTTCCATAACAGTAAGCTCTGATCGGACGAAACTTGTCCCGCGGCTCGTGTGCCCTGCATTAGCTCCCTTTCGGTTCAAGTCTTGGAGGCCCTTCTTGGACATTTTGCTACCGAGAATCCACCACCAAGCACTCCTCATGTGGTCGCGCTTGGAGTTCTATTGAGGAATGAAAAGTGAGAATCATGCTGGCCAAACGAACGAGAATTAATACGCTCGGAAAGTTCTTGCCTATGTCGACGATGAGCATGGCGTTCACTGCCAACTCTGAATTTGACGGCGATTCCTTCGAGGGGTGAGCGGCAGTCCAATATGCAATAATCAAATTGGGGAGAGACTACGAAGGAAAGATCGAAGACTTCTCTGAAGCAAGGAATAAGTTTCTCGCGGAGCATGAGTGGGTACTTTTCATCGATGATGATGAGGAGGCTTCTCATATGCTCTTGAGTCACCTGAGCGGCTTAGTACCAAAGTTTCCATATTATTGGATCAGACGAGTAAACCTACATAACGGAAGATATCGGGAAGCTTGGAATCCGGACTTTGCCCCACGGCTTGTCTCGAACAAGGTGAAGTTCGTCGGTCGAGTTCATGAGAGAATTATACCGAAAGACCCCCACGGGATCATGGACTTCCCCATCCTCCACAATCACGTGGGCCCGTCAACCTACAAGAATTACTGGTACCAAGACCATCCCGTCTATCGAGTATGGATGGGAATCAAGAAAGCGATGGAAGTCATCAGAGATAGATGACGGATGCTTGGACAAGTGCGAGTCCCAGCTTGAGACAGATCGCTGGTGTACACGCAAACGCTGACTCTACCCCCGGATTACCGAATACTAATTCTTCCAATATGAGAGTTACTGCCGTTTGCATTAGTCGGAACGCCGAAGCATGGAATTTCCAAGACATTCCGTTCTACAATTACACTGAAGGATGGAAACCCTTTCAGCACGAGCAGACAACACAGAGAGTTGCCTATCTGGCGGAGAGACGGAACGCAGCTGTAGCTAGAGCACTAAGCCGGTTCCCGCAATCGGAGCACATATTGATGATAGACAGCTACTACGTCCATCAAGAGAAACAAATCGAAGGGCTTATCGAAAGGTACGCGAAGATGATTCGTTCCGACTATGCAAATGGGTGCATTCTTGGAGCAAGCACTTGGGTTCTTGACAAGACACGAGTTAGATCCGTGCTCCGCTTCTATGACGGTTGGACCACCCCGGAAGCCTCCAAGCTGAAACTAGAAGACGTCGAGGCGAGTGCAGAGATAACTAAGGTAGCTGCCGTTGGGGCCTGTTATTTGTATCCACGGTGGGTCTGGCAGAAGGTTGGTTACGATGTGTTCGAAGACCTCCATGGTTGTGAGCATAATTGGTTATGCGAGCGAAGTGGCTTGCCCGTCTTTCTCAGTTTCGCTGAGAAGTTGTGGCGAGACCCAATTGTTTACCCATGGAGAAAGAGAATAAGAATGACTTTGCATCTACGTAGATTTCTAGGCTAGGGAACTTTAGCCTGTTCGATTGGGTCTTTACTGTTAGAAGGCCAAGCTACTATGGACGGCTCTGGGAAGGGAACAATAAACTTGCCCCCGGATCTTAGATATTCTCGCTCCTTATTCAGAATTTCATATTTGAAATTCCAGGCTAGCAGAAGTGCGTAGTCCGGCTTCGACTTTTGGAACTCATCGGGGGGAACAATTGGCAAGCGAACTCCCGGAATGAATTTTCCCTGTTTTAGTGGTGTGTTGTCTATGACGAAATCAAGGATCGAGCGATCAATTGAGCAATAGTTGAGGAGAATGGTCGCCTTCGCGGGAGCCCCATATCCTACAATCCTTTTGCCATCCTTTCTTAGTGTCCGAAGAAGGTCTATGAGTTTTTTCCTAAGCCCTTCGACGTGATCTGCAAATCGCTCCAATGAGATGAAGTCCGCTCCCGCCTCTTCTTCTTGAAACACTTTGTTCAGATCGGGAGATTGTTTAGGATAGACACCTAAATGGGCGGCAATCCCACGAATAGTGCCTCCGTGAATTCCGGGAAAGTAGTCCAAGTCGATAAGCTCCAAGCCGTTTGTCTCCATAAGGACAGAAAGAGGTTTGAAGCCAAAGTATGTTAGATGTTCATGATACATAATATCGAAATTGTTGTGGCGTAATACATCCACGACCCAAGGCACTTCAAATGCGAATATCCCTGCTGGTTGTAATAGGTGGCTCACCGAGGTGAGAAACTTATTCAGGTCGTCGACATGCGACAGTACATTGTTTGCGGCTACTAAGGTAGCTCGGCCGCGTCCGATGTGTCCGACGATCTCGGGTCCAAAATAATCAATAAGCGTATCGACCCCCTCTGAAATCGCTCTATTGGCTACGTTTCGGGCAGGTTCGACACCAAGGACGGACGCGCCATGTCTTTTGAACGCCTTTAGTAGCGTACCGTCATTGCTACCAATGTCCACAACTAGATCTCCATCTTTGAGCTGAAATCGGTTCGTCATTTGATGCGCATATCTATCAAAATGTTCTACCGAAGTATCAGCAGTCGCGGTCAGAAAAGCGTAGTCATCATACATTTCTCTCTCGCTTACGACGTCCAAGAGTTGTATGAGACCGCAATTATCGCAGTAGAATAGCCGTAACGGATATCTGGGCTCTGGCGTAGGGTCTTCGGCTCTCTCCGGAGTGAGAAAAGAGTTAGCGAGCGGAAGCGAACCCAGATCAAGCCCGAGCTTCAGTTTCGAACTGCCACAGGCTCTGCATTTGGATAGCATTGATTTTCGCAGTTTACTTCTTATCAAATGGGTGTTTGTGTCTTTCCCAGGGATACCGCTTCTCTCCCTCGGGAAAACCTTCGTTCTCAAGCTCGAGGATTGTCTTCGAGGTGGACTCAAAATCCTACCGAAAGATCTTTGAATTGCGTTTTTAATAAATGCGAGGAGAGTGAGGCGTTCTCATGCTACCGGGGGTTTTTGTCCGTGATGTGAGGAAAATGGTTGATGAAAGGGGATTCTTTGCGGAAATTCTAAGAGATGATTGGAAAGATGCACTCGGAAAAGATAGGATAGTTCAGACAAATCTGTCCATTAGTCTCCCTGGAATCATCAGAGCTTGGCATCGACATAGCAGGAGTCAGATCGACTACCTGATCGTGGTTAGAGGTATGGTAAGAATATGCGCCTATGACGATAACAAAGGGTCTTCGTCGAAGGGAAATCTAGACGAGATTGTCGTAAGTGACAAGAAATTACAATTGGTCCGGATCCCTGGACATTATTGGCATGGCACTAAGAACTTGGGTTCCGACCCTTCGATGACTCTGTACTTCGTCACCCAACTATACAACGCCAAGGATCCAGATGAGGAGAGGAGAATGTGGAATGATCCAGCCATAATTGATCCAGAGACGAAAAATCCCTATGATTGGAACAAGTCGATCTTGGCGTAGCCATTCGATTGTCCGACGAAGTGCTGAACCAAATTGCTTGCCTTAACCAATTTGAATTCACTAGCTCTCTTTCGTTGTATTTCAGAGCTCAGACATGGCACGGGCAACCAGTATTGAATACAAGCTCCAGTCAGAATACTATCTCCCACTCATTTGCAATCCTCGGCAGTGGGATCCGTTTGAACACTTTTGCCTTTCGCCCTTTGCGAAGCGCAGGGAGTATTTCGAAAGAGTTTTTGCGTGCTTGCGTGCCTTTAGGCTTTAGGATCCAAAGATGGAAATGATTCCTCCTCGTCAGGAACGCATAATAGACCGATCTCGGGGAGAGCGCTAGGATGCCGCGGAGGGTTTCTCGCTTGTATCCATCATCCAAGGGAAAACGGATGTTTCCTGCCTCACCAACTCGACGAATCTCTTGTATTGCCTTCGTTGGGTTAGAAATGTGTTCAAGGACGTGCCAGCACCGGACATGACCGAAGGATTTGTCGATAAAAGGAAGAAAGTGGGCATCTGCCATGACGTTGAGCACTGACCTCATCCCTGTTTGAGTCCGAAAACCAATATCGAGACGGACATCTCCCCAAGTGTCAGGGCCACATCCTATGTTCAGGGTGGGTTTGCTCATTGCGAGAACTCGGTAGTTGAAATCTTTTCAGCTAGCTTGGGACCGTCCTGAAGAGTCAAAGACGAATCTTTGAAAACCGACTTGTGTTGTAAATGTAGGAATCTCGATACTGGCAAGAAAGGGTGTCTTATAACGATCAATCGACTCTTCCCAATATTTGGGCTAGGACCCAAGCTTTCGGAGAAACTAGCATGCTTTCGATTATAATCGTTTCGTGGAATTGCAAAGAGGAAGTCGTGAGTTGCTTGGACTCGCTTGCGCAATTAGCAGAAATCACGCCCGAGTTCGAAACCATCGTCGTTGACAATGCTTCAGAAGACGGTACAGTGGAAGCGCTTCGCAACTTCGCGTCAGGTTATAAGAAACTGAGCATGAGAGTAATTCCGAATTCGAGAAACGTAGGTCTGTCGAGTGCGACTTGCCAAGCCTATCGGGAAGCCATCGGGGAATGGATATTGCTCTGTAATCCTGACATCGTCTTCAACAAGAACTTCGTAGTCTTACTCTCTTATGGATACTCACATCCTGACCAAATGATTACGGCTGAGATGGTGAACAAGGATGGGACGCCCCAGCGGGTAATTCACCGGCGCTTTCCCTCTGTCACTCGAGTGTTCTTCGACTTTGGTTCAGTCGGGTCGTACTTAGATGAGAAATTACTGAATCATCGGGTTAGGAAAAGCTATTGCTACCAAGACGCAGAGTTTGGTCCGGTCGTGGCGCTCGAATCTTCGGGAGCAAGTTTCTTGCTCATTAGTCGTCGTGTCGTGGAGAAGTTAGGGCTGATCTTTGATCCGGTTTTTCCAGTGTGGTGGAATGATGTGGATCTCTCGAAACGAGCCGAAGCCGTGGGGATCCAAAGAATTCTGTTGTCCAATGTCAAGGTGAAACACGGTCTCGGTAGGGGTTCACGAAGTGCCCTAGGACCAACACGACGTTTTCTATTCTGCAGAAGCATGATCCTTTACGCGCGTAGATGGAGAATGCATCCTCGCTCGATGCAGCTACTGTTCTCAGCTGATGCAATAATCGGCGTATTTCTTTTCGCGATGGTCCAGGGCAGAAGACAAGGGTTGTTCCATAGTCTCAAGGGATCAATCGCTCACGCTTCTGCTCAAATTAGTGGAGTACTGGGCGGTTGACTGGTCACCGCCCACTTTGGGAGGCGGGTGATAAAGGTCCCGAGTCATCAAAACTCGTTGATCGACGCTGCCTGCACTTTCATTTGTCTTATTCCTTCATCCACGGACAGAAACCTCATTCGAAGAGTTCTTTCGGCTTTTTCGACTCGTAAGCAGCAGTTTTTCGGCCGTATCGCAACTTGATCAAACTCACTGGCGAAGACCGGGTGGATCAATTCAGTTTTGTAGCCGAAGGTCTGTGCAATCTTGAGAGCGAACTCATAACGGCTCAAACAAGATCTTCCTGCAACGTGAAAGATGCCACTTTCATTCCTCCTTGCAAGGTTTAGCAGGGCTTCAGCCAAGTTATCCGCGAATGTGGGAGAATTATACTGATCTCTGATGGCTCGAACACTTAGATTGGTTTTCAGTCTGTCCAGAACGTACATTGCGAAATTCATTGCCTTCGTAGATCCTGAAGATCCTGCACTCTTCCGAGAATGCCAGCCATAAATTGCGCTAGGTCGGGCTATGGCATAATCTGGTAGCTGAGACACGATATTCTCCGCCTCGAGTTTTGTTGCAGAGTAATGGTTGATGGGGTGGGGTGTATCAGATTCAGCATAGTGGCCATAGGCACCATCGAAAACTGAATCTGTGGAAATCTGAATGAGTCGACTCTTGTTGATTAGAGCAGCATCTGCTAAGTTCTTCACTCCACGAGTGTTGACGTCCTCAGCCTCCTTCTTGTGGGTCTCACAATAGTCAACGTTTGTGAGGGCAGCGGCGTTGATTATGATGTGCGGCCGGATCTTGCTAACTAGCCGCATTGTTGCCTCCCGATCCCTAATGTCGAGATTAAACGTGCGCGGGAAATTTGAGTCCAGAGTATTGTTCGTGTGGTATGTTTCAAATTCTTGATTAATAGCTCGGGAAGCGACCTTTGAACCAACTAGACCCGTGGCCGCAACTGTCAGCAGTTTTTTCAAGAGGTAATCGTTGTGCTTTTGAGGTGCTTTTCAAGGTTAAATTAACGGGCTTCCTGGATTGACATGGGAAGTCAACGACTCTAGGATGTGGTGTCTTTCTTGGCCAATCTCGTCGTAACCGGTGGCCTAGGTTTCATTGGGAGCAATTTCGTCCATCACATTTTGCAATCTCGACAAGACCTGAATATTAGGAACGTAGATAATGAGAGCCTTGGGAGCAATACAGCTAATGTTCTTGATGTCAGGAGAGACAAACGCTATCGGCTTGTCAAAGGAGACTTGAGGAACTATGACTTCATCAGCCTAGCGTTGAAGGACGCCGACATCGTAGTCAATTTTGCCGCACAGACCCACGTTGATAGAAGCATATCAAACCCAAAACCGTTCTTTGAGAGCAACGTCAGGGGTGCTTTCAATCTCTTTCGAGCAGCCAAGGAGAGAAATGTCGACAAGGTAGTGCATATCTCTACAGACGAAGTGTATGGACCTATTGATTCTGGATCAGTCGATGAGAAGAGCCCTCTCAACCCGTCCAGCCCATACTCTGCCACAAAAGCCGCTGCGGACCTAATTGCTCAAGCTTGGAGCGTTACCTACAAGCTTCCTGTGATTGTTCTCCGTTGCACCAATAATTTCGGACCTCGTCAACACCCAGAAAAGTTCATTCCAAAGGCAATCATCAGAGCGCTGAACGGAAATGAGATTCCACTTTATGGCGGCGGAAAACAGGTCCGAGACTGGATCTACGTCAACGATTTTTGTAGCGCGATCGAACGGGCCATTGACCGGGCCGTTCCCGGCCAGGTATACAACGTCTCTGCTGGAAACGAATTGTCCAACAAAGCAGTTGCAGAAAGGTTAGTGAAGCAACTGGGCGAGCCTTCTGTTAAGTTGGTCGACGTTGCGGATCGACCCGGCCACGATTTCAGGTACAGTTTGAACTCTGAGAAGACTCGCCAAAGCCTTGGCTGGAAACCCAGCCACTCATTTGATGAAGGGTTGGCGATGACGGTGAAGTGGTATCGAGAAAATGTCTCTTGGTGGAAACCTATAGCTACCGAGAAGGTCCTGGCAGAAACTCCTTGGAAAGAGCATTGGTAAGTCCACTAGAATTGTAGTAACGTTCTGCCATCAGATCGTTAAGCGGGTGAAGCGGAATGTGTCCCGTCTTCACTTGTCTCCTTCGGTAACAGGGAAGCTCCGTACCCCCTGCTCCCTCGGAAGACCCACGTATTCTCCGTCCAATAAGGCGCTGGCTTTGTTTAGAAGGTCTTCTAGCTGCTTTCTCTCCTCTGGAGTCGTTGTCTTCTGCTGGTCTAGCATCTTGGCTAGGCCTCTGACTGTAAGGATCCACAGAGGCAAGAATACCTCTTTTTCCTTGCCCGGAACAACCTTGTATATGTACGGGTTGGCCTCGGTCGCTACTGAGGCGTCGGCTGCATACGCTCCGGTCCTCTTCATGTGATAGAGACCGGTAAGAATGCCGACCGGGATCGCTACGAGAAGTCCCACCGCGGTGAATATTCCCAGAGTCGGGAAGATACTGAGGAGGGTCTTGTTTGGTTCTACTCCGAGTCTAAAGAGGACTATTATGTTGCTTGCGAATCCGATGAGGAAGGCAAGGTAGAGATTGTAGCCCTGCCTGAAATAGAACCAGGCACGGAACAAAGCTTTCCAGAGATTCACCTAAGTCAGCTCCAACTCGATCGAGTTCCCGACAATCCTTATATCAATATGTGGCAAAAGTGACGACCGCTGGCCCTTGCAAATACGGATTCTGCTGCTACCTCTAATCTGGGGGGTCTTTGGCATCGGAGAAGTAGTGGCCCTTAGCTATCTCTACGGACCCGTAGCGACCAATATCCCATACCCGGCAAATGACAAACCAATAGGCGGCTCATACCTCCCCGTACTGTTCTTCAACTTCGCTGCGCTAATCGCAGTGATCGGATTGAGCCTGTATTCATTAGGAATCTGGAATATCGATTTCTCGAGTCGGAAAGTGAGGACAGATCTCGTAGCTCTCGGAGTCATGTTCGCGAGTGGGATCCTTGTCTTCTACTATGCTATCTTTCTCTTTCCCTTGGCGGTGGCCTTGATCTATTTTCTGGCTACAAACATAGAGTAACTTGATTGATACTCGTGGACACTTGTAGACCTGACGAGGAACTACAAGTCAGGTCTTCCACTTGCATACCAGGCCGAGCCTACGACAGAGTTCGCCACCAAGAAAGAGCCAAGAGAGCCAGACTATGCAGAGAAAAACGTCAGGATCCTCCCGACCATTACTCGTAGCATGGGCTCCCTTTTCCCCCACTCTCATCGAGGTAGGCTCTCTCGTCGGAGGACGGGTTGTCTTCCTCAACGTCCTTTTTGGAAGGAAATTTGCTGCGCCTTTACGCTACGCATTCCTTGCCCTCAGAACTCTTTCACTCCTAAGGAAAGAACAACCGAGCGTCGTGCTTGCTCAGAATCCACCGATATTCCTACCACTTCTTCTGGTTCTGGCAAAACGCTTCTACCGGTTTAGGCTGGTCGTTGACCACCACGCTGTCTGGAGCATGAAGACCCTCCGTCAACCGTTGCTGTCTCAAGGGATTGCAGTCCTAGAGAGTTTCGTTTCGAAGAAGGCTGACTCCAATATGTCACCCAACAACAGCTGGACTAGAGAGCTTTATGCTAGGGGAGCGACTGACGCCTTCACATATCACGACTTCATCCCCAGATCAGCAGCAACAACTGGTGGACATAGCAAGCAATGGGCAACGTTCTCATTACCTCCTTTCCGCTTCTTGATAATCGCAGGCCACGGAGGACATCCCCAAGAACTCTTGGAAGAAGAGGTTGCAGCGATCAGAGGCCTTGAGGGTTATCTTCTCGTAATCACAGGGAAACGGGAAAAGCTAGGGCACAGAATAGCCAGGCTCAACCCGCCGAACAATGTGCTCTACCCTGGCTATCTCGATGATGCGCAGTATGAAGCGCTCAAGAGAAATGCTGACGCGGCGTTGTCACTGAGCACTGAACTGAACACGGTGCCTCACGCAATACACGAATACTTGGCATATGGCGTTCCCACAATAGTCTTGAAAGATTCACTTCTCCATTCGCTGTTCGACGGTGCGATCGTCGAAATAGATGATGCTCGACCCGAGACTGTTAGAAGAGCATTGGCGAGGATAACTGAGGATTCCGCTTTTCGAGATCGACTGCGTGAGAACACGAATCGCAACTACGAGACGCGGTCCAAGATGCATTTGGAGGAAGAGTCAAAGCTAAAACGTGTCCTATCTCGTTAGAATCAGCATCTTCCTCAGTTCCAGACGCTGTCCTTTAGAGACTCACGAAAGTACTCTCGCCGACAACAAACCTTCGCCCACCGGAAAGGGACGCCTGGTTGGAAATGATCTTTGAATCCTTCCCAATGATGCTGTCAACTATTCGCTCCTTGCAGTCGACTAGCGTCCCATCTAACACGATACTATTCTCGATCTTCGCACCGAGTACCCTCACATGGCTCCCCAACGAAGCATTCGGGCCAACACTGGCACCGTTCCCGACCTCAGAATTTTCACCTATCACTACAGGCCCTCGCAAAGTCGCCCCTCTCCGCACAACAGTTCCCTGACCCACCTCCACCTCGCCAGAGACCGCCACTCCGGCTTCAATCGTACCACCAATAGCGCTCTTCAGATCTTTCAGGACGAGCCGATTTGCTTCCAGAATATCCTCTGGACGTCCAGTGTCCTTCCACCAGCCTGAAACCTCGTGGTATCTTATCTTGCCACCCGTGTCCAACAGAGCCTGGATCGCGTCAGTAATCTCCAACTCGTTTCTCCAGCTGGGCTTCAATTTCTCAATAGCTGAAAAAATTGTGGAGCGGAAGAAGTAGACTCCAGCTAAAGCTAGGTCACTAATGTATTGCTTGGGCTTCTCAACCAGCTTGACGATCCTTCCTCTCTCTATCAGAACAACCCCAAACCGGTCAGGGTCCTTTACTCGGGTAAGAATGACACTTGCGTCTGCTTCGGACCTCAAGAACTCGCTAGCTAACTCCGGAATATTATCCTTGAGCAGATTATCGCCCAAATGAACAATGAACGGTGAGTCTCCGAGAAACTTCTGGGAGATTAGAACTGCATGAGCTATGCCCTTCGGTTCCGGCTGGGCGATATAAGTAACCTTGACACCAAACTTCGAACCGTCCCCTAGGGCTTCGACGATCCCCTCCTGCAAGGGTCCGAGGACAACGCCGATCTCTGTGATGCCAGATGCTCGAAGCTGGTCGAATCCGTACATCAGCATAGGCTTGTTGGCGATGGGCAGCATGTGCTTGTTCCCGGTGTACGTCAGGGGGCGAAGTCTCGTTCCATGCCCGCCAGCAAGTAGCAGACCCTTCACACTGGTCACCCAGACTCTTCTATCGCTGGGTGGAAAAGACTGGTGATAAATGGGTTCAGTTCAAAATCCTAACTGCGAAGAGCGACTGTTCACGAAATAGCGACTAGACTGGGTTGATCCCGTCAAGACTGGCATAGTATACTCCCACAGAACTCGACTGTACGAATACCGTTAATGTTACTATCTGAGGCGTGACCCAGCCTTGATTATTCCAGACACTCTGGGGATCTATTCTGATCGTGTTCCACATGGATGTCTGTGTCGGGACAACAATTGTGGTGTTTGTCGCGTATGCCGTAATCGTCTGTTGTGTAGCCTTGTTTGAGAATATGAAGTATAGTGTGTGGGTCCCGTCTGTTACGCTAGCTGCAAACATCGTCTTGCCGGTAATGTCTGTCGTGAGTGACTGGTTGAAGTGGATGTTTACGCTGGTGGCGTTGAGCAGAGTCTTCTGGGATAGCAATATTCCTTCAACTTGCCCCTTAGGGTTAGAGGTGTAGTTCAGCATCATTTGCACGCCACTCGTTCCATTTGTTCCAAGAGGGGTAATGCTGGATGTTAGAGTATCGGTGTTGGACAGAGACGCAGTCCAGCCAAAAGGTGCTTTCTTGCCAAGGCTTTGTTCTAGAATCCACCATTTCAACCAAGGATTAGCAAGTCCCGGAGCTGGTACGTCAACCTTCCATGATGACGACTCGCCAACCAGTTGACCGGTAAGTTTGTCATAGATCATAATGTGGAACTGGTTGCCTCGAGGCACAGCGCTCAGCGCGTCAGGAGCATGGATCATGTAGGTGTTCTCGGAGCCGCCTAACAGCGCAGTGGTAGTATTCGTTGACCAGTAGAATGGCAAGGGACCATACTTGACGAAGAAAGTTGGCGAGATGGGAGTTGCCATGAGATTCGTGAGCGTTACGTTTATGCGTGTTGCGGCTCCGATGCTGTCCGGATCCATTACGCCGTTGATCTGAATTGAGGCCTTGGCGCTTGAGACCTGCGAAATGTAAGCGCCTGAGACTCCAACGAAAACTAATGTTACCACCATAACTAGGACGATTGTTGGGGTCAGCTTCTGACGGAATATCCGAAGGAGTGTTCCGCCTGAGGGACGCCAAGCGATGCTGGGGAGTTTCATCGTCAAATGTGGCCTCAGTCTTGGACCTCCGAGGTGGCCTAGCTCAAAGACGAGCGGGAACAACCAGTAGGCCATGTAGTTGGGGAAGGATCGATAGTAGAAGAAGAATAGGAAGATTGGAAATGCGAATACGATGCTGTTGAGGCCCCGATAGTTCCGGGCATAAATGTAGAGAAAGATGCCCGCGGTCCCCAGCATTAGCGCGAGGAAGAATGCAGAGGGGAGTGCGATCCCAAGGTCGAGAAGAAAGCTAGAGAGACCTATCCCTCCCGGAACCTGCGGTGTTGCGCTCGGCAAGTAGGGAGCGACAATGTCGGCCCACCAAGAACTTGGAGATGTGACTATGAACGGCAAGTTCGGGAGGAAGAAAGCTGCGAGCATGAAACCAGTATTGGTAGCGAGGCTACGCGGCCTTGACTCCGATTTCTCCTTCCAGAGCCGAATCATGAGGAATGGAGCGATCACAACAGCGATCTGTTTTACCGCAATGGCGAGTCCGAGTGACGCCCAGCTAGCCTTGGGATGACGATACCACAGAACCGCCGTCAGAACTAGGAAGAACGCCCAGACGCTGTCCGTCCAACTGCCCGCAATCACGATTGAAAATAGGCTGAATGGAGCCAGAGTGACGCTCTTCAGTCTCGCAGGAGCGAGGCCGAATAGCAAGAGGATCGACATGACGTGGAAGATGAAGACCGAATCGCGCAGATCGTGCAGACCTACCATGTAGAAGGGAAGCACTGAAAGGAAGCTTAGGGAAGGATAGGCGAGATGAAAGTCAAAGGAACCATCAACGCCTGGGGTGTAGAACGACGAAGAGAAACCAAACTGGTCGAGTAAGGGCTTGATAGAGAATCCGTAAGGACTTTGAAATTGTAGAACGCGCAAGACCCCCATGTAAGTCCCCACCATCGTATCGGTGGTGTAGCTGACTACTAGAAATCTAGACACAACGACATAGAACGATAGAATAGCAACAAAGTGGCCTAACAGAGAAAGCTGGTTGGCACGTGAGAGGGTCAGCCCTTTTTTCAGCGCGGAGACAAGATTGAACAGGCCGAACCCAGCAAGCCCAATGGACAGCACGAGTCCTGCGACAACATTAGGTTCAACTACAAGAAGCCACACGCCGGCCAAAACTAGCAGAGCACCGGATAGCCCAAGTCCAGCACGCGAGACCTTCGTGGCCTTGGAAAGAATGTCGTTCAGACCGAGATAGCCTTTGATCTTGGTCCTCGACCAATCAAGTGCTTCGAGGAATTTCGAGAAGATCAAACGGCAGACCACGACAACCGTATTTCAGATTACCTTATGATCATCATGTGTCTGAATTTTCCCCTTTAAGGGTTGTGCGGAAAGCGAAGATATCGATAACCGTCTCAAGCGAGCTGATCTTGTAGATAACGCTCTTGAAGTGTCGGAAGAGGCGATGATCCTCGCTCTCAGAGTGTCGCTGCAGAATGAAGGGTCGATTTTCGATCCTGTTCTGAAGCGTGAGGCTACGTTTCGGCCGTTGATTCTTCAACCGCGTCATCTATCAATTCGCAGACGACGTGTCCGATCATGATATGACACTCCTGTATCCTTTGAGTGTCAGTCGAAGGAACAATCACCTTGTGGTCGCATAGAGGAGCGAGCGATCCCCCATCTCCACCGGTGAGGGCTATCGTCTTAGCACCAATCCTCGCGGCCTCTTGAACACCCAGAATCACATTCTTAGAACGTCCACTCGTGCTTATCCCCACCGCGACATCGCCCTTCTCAAGGTTCGCGTGGACCTGTCGGGAGAAGATTTCATCGAAACTAAAATCGTTCCCGATTGCCGTGAGAATCGACGAGTTAGTCGTCAGCGCGAGAGCTCTCAGAGGTGGTCGTACTCTCTTAAGTTTGCCGACGAGCTCTGCCGAAATGTGTTGAGCGTCAGCAGCACTTCCCCCGTTCCCGAAGAAGACGACTTTCCTGCCCTGGAGTAGTGCTAACGTGATGACGTGCGCCATTTCAACGATTTCGTTTATGCATTGCCTGGCGAGTCGCTCTTTCGTCTCGATGCTGCTCTTTATCGACGCAAGTACGAGCGAAATTTCTCGGTCATTTCGAAGGGGAGGATTTTGTCCGGCAGGCCTACCTCCCACAATTTGCCCACTTGTTACTTTGGGCTTCGCCATGTCTGCAATCCATCCTCGTCGAATCTAACGGGAAAGGTCTTGGCTCCGAGACTCTCTAGCGCTTTCTCCACCTGAACCTGTTTCTCAGAGTCGCAATACAGAAACAGGAAGCCTCCCCCGCCTGCTCCAAGCAGTTTGCCACCGATGGCCCCACTTGATTTCGCGACGTGAAGAAGTTTCTCAACTTCCGCAGTGGAGATAGCCTGGTCGAGGGTTTTCTTAAGGTCCCATTCAGAGTTCAAGAGTTCAGCGAAGCCGGTAAGGTTTCCCGTAAGCAAGGAATCCTTCATGTTTAGGGTCAATTCTTTCATTCGCTCCAGCGCTTTCATAATCGCCGGGCTCTTGTGTTCGTATGATTCTATCTGTCTCTGGAGAATCCCACCAGAGCGTCTTGTGGTTCCGGTAAAACAGAGGAGGCTGTTATACTCAAGCTCGTTCAAAGTCTCGCTTTTGATCCGGAGAGCATTTACGATAGTGGCTTCCTTTTTGAACTCGATAAGGTTGAAACCTCCGAAGGTTGAGGCGTATTGATCCTGCATTCCACCAGGAACACCAACATCTTTTCTCTCTACATCGTAAGCTAGATTCGCGATATCGTAATCCGTCATTGAGGCCCCTTTCCACTCTCTAAACGCACCTATGAGGGAAACACAAAGAGCTGAAGATGATCCGAGACCTGTACCCGGTACCGCATCATAACGAAGACTCGCGTCAAATCCCTGATCAGTAGCAAACCGCTTTGCGACCGCCCGAACAAATTCTACTTCACCACCCCCCTTCAGATCCTGAAGTGTTTCGGGGCCATAACGTACATCCTGATCTTCTCGAGAGACGCTGATTTTGTCATCGCTCCTTGCTACGATAGAGCAGTATGCGTAATTCTGGATCGTTGACGATAGGACTACGCCTCCCATCAAACTTGGATATGGAGGAACGTCCGTTCCCCCACCGGCATAACTAACGCGGAGTGGAGCTCTAGCCCGGATCTTAATCAAAAGAATTCGACCGCTCCGGACCCATTTTCAGCAAGCACAATAATGTGAACTGCCTCAGCCAAACCGCATCCGTTGGTCGGCACTCTTATTCCATGGCAGCCCGCCCGCCTCGCCGCTTCAAGATCTATCTCCTTATCCCCGATCATCCAGGACTTCTCCATATCGATCCCCAGTTCCTTCGCCGCTTTCAGTATCAGTCCAGGCGCGGGCTTCCTACAATCACATCCTTCATCGGGCCGGTGAGGGCAATAGTAGATACCGTCAACTGTACAGCCGAATCGTGCAAGCTCGTGACAGAGTTTCTCATGTATCTTCGACATTTCATGATGAGTGGTGAGCCCTCGCCCAACGACAGACTGATTCGTTATGATGACGATTCGGAATCCCCGTTTCTGAACCTCTCTAAGGGGAGCCTCGATACCTGGAAGAATCTCAAGCTCTTCAGGAGTCTTAACGTAGTCCTCTCGTTCCCGAGTGAGGACGCCATCCCGGTCGAGGAAAACCGCCCTAAACAGGGGCAACCCGCTGCGCCACAGAAACTTAGATTTACGATACGTTAATAGTGTTTCCTGCACATAGAATAGTGATGAAGTGTACCGCTTGGACGAGTTATCGAAATGATGAAGAAACCTATTCCGTTATGGGTCCTACTAATCGTGTTAATTGCGGCTGCCTCACTAATCGCAGGTTTCGTCTTTGTCCCAAACCTTCTAGCGCCAAAGCCAGACTTCCAGCTGAATGCATCTACCAAATCCGAAACACTCCTCGCCCACGAGGAAGGCAGCTTCGACGTTGAGGTGACAAGTCTCAACAATTTCACCGGAATCCTTTCCGCTAGCGTAAACCATCCTTCAGGGTTGTCGACATCTCTCTACGTCCCTGATGCGATTCCCTTGTACCATACGGTAACCATTCACGTCCAAGTGCTTCCGTTGATAGTGGGGAACTACAGTGTGACTGTCACTGTTGTTAGCGGGAAGATATCGCATTCCGTAAGTGTCCCTTATGTCGTGGAGGGGTTACTCGTTGGTTCCGGTCCCAATCCGCTCAACATCCCATATGGGTCTCGCGGAAATGAAACCCTGACTATCACGGGTCAGAACGGATTCTCCGGAAACCTTACCATAAGTGCGAGTGTGCCCAGTCTCTCCCCTGATGGCAGCAACCGTAACTCAGTATTTGTTGCAGGGGTCTTCCCGACAACCGCCCAAATAACGCGAGACGGAACGATGACCGCCACTATCGTTATAGACGCCACAAGCCAGGACATTTGCCGGTATTTGTGTTATTACGCCTTCAGTTCGGACGTGACTGTCGCGATAGGAGTAATAGGGCCCATTAACCCCTACCTTGGCCCCTACCTTCAGCCCACATTCAGGGAGGTCGTAAATGAGTCCTTGGCAATGCAAAGCTACAGCTTCTCTTCCGGAACAAATATGACCATAAGTTTGACGAATAACGGCTCTAATCGGGTCGGCATAGCCAGTTATGTGATAGCTGACTCCCAGGGAGATCAGTATTCAGGATTCCCCCCCGGTTTTCTCTACGTTAACCCAAACTCTACGTTACCCGTCGGCCTCTTCATCGGAGCCGCTTGCCCTGGATGCACCCTTACGGGCTCTCCTTTCACACTTAACGTTGGTCAAACCTACACGATCACCATTAGCACATACAGGTCCAATCAATTCACATTCAACGCCACAAGATGACGAAATCCCATGCGCACGTCCTAGTCACCGTATTCCTTGCGAGGTTTACGAATCGTTTGGACCAGTCGTCCGGCTTCCTTTGGTTCTTCTAGGGCAGTGAATGCCAACCGGACTACTCCTGGCGGCAACCATAGCCGCCGCGAGGATATCCACCATCAACCGATGCCTCGGCCTTAGAGACTCAGACGATTCCATTAGTGAGGTTTCTATCTTAGAATCCGTTGTAAGTTGGAAGTCGATACGTCCGGTCCTGACATATCAAACACATAGTCGCCAAAAGATGAGAGGAGGCGGAATGTAACTCTAGGCCGTATCGATGATAAACTCAACCTTTTTGTTCCCCACAGGCTTTGGGCTGACGAGAATATGATGATGCCCTCGGCTACCATTATCATCCCCGTCTGGAACGGCGAGAACGGGCTCCAGAGCTGCCTCAATTCTATAATGAAGCAAGACTTCGCATCATCAGAGGTCATCGTCATAGATGACGGAAGCACCGATCGATCTCTCGAAATCGTCAAGACCACAATGGCTGAAGATCCACATATCAGAATTCTCACGCACCCTGAGAACCAGGGTCTTGGCAAGACGCTGAACGAGGGTATCAGGACCGCGAACGGAGAATTCGTTTTCATTGTTCACCAAGATTGTGAAATCGTCGATAGCAACTTTCTTAGCAAATCGGTAGCGGCGCTCGACCAGAATCCCGAGATTGCCGCCGTCACCGGTCGACGCCTGTATCAAATCAGCAGGCTCTGCGATAAAGAGAAGCTGTTCATGGTCGCGAATGGGCATCTGGCTGAGATCGATCACGAAGAGATAGCCACGGAAGACCTGACTTTCACTGAGCTCAAATGCGACCTGTTTCGGAAGAAACTAGTCGAAAGTCTAGGAGGATTCTCCAACGGCAAGTTCCGAAGTTCCGGCGAAGACCAAGTGTTGAGCAGCAGGCTACGAACGTCGGGCTACAAGCTCGTAAGGCTGGGGTCAATAAGCTACAAGTTGGGATTCGGAAAAAAAGAATCAACCTTCAAGGGAATATTCGAGAAACTCCGTCAATACGGGAAAACGCAGGCGGGGGTCATTTTCTCAGAACGCTCCTCTGCCCTCAAGGGCATTTCTCGCAACAAAGCGCTTTCTGACAGGGCGATGAACAGACTTCAGATGCTCCTATCAGCAACTGTTATCACTGCCGGACTAGCGCTTGCAGTGCTCTTCCCCTATTTCATTTTCCTACCTCTCTCTATGGCTATTATTCGGCTTCTAATCTATGGCAGCAGACTTCGCAAAATCCGCGGCCGAATAAGACTCGCACTTCTCGGTCCCATCTTGGACATTTTCTACTCGATCGGATTTCTCGAAGGAATAATAGCATCAGCCGCTGGAAGGCAACTATGACTATCACCGTTCCATCGTACCTCATCACCCTGCCAGCTAGAAACGAGGAGAGTCGACTTGTATCCGCAGTCCAGAGAGTAGACGGCCTGCTCCAACAGCTCGGATATCCGTACACGCTACTGATCGCGGAAGACGGCTCTACAGACAACACGTTCAAAGTAGCGAAAGGACTGACCAGCTCATACCCCAACCTGAAGATAGTTCACAGCAATTCCAAGCTTGGTAGGGGAAGGGCGCTTCGAAATGCATGGAAGTCGACGAGTGCCGACGTTTACGTCTTCATGGACGCTGATCTGGCGACAGATCTGCGCTTTCTTCCAAAACTGGTCTCGAGAATGCAGAGCGAGAGGTTAGACTTTGTAACGGGCTCTCGCTACTCTCCAGGGTCAAACCTGCGCCGGCCCCCGTTGAGAAAGATGTTCTCTCTAGCCTACAACGCCATCGTACAAACTCTCTTTCAGACAAAGATCTCAGATCACCAATGTGGGTTCAAAGCGTTCAGCAGAAGAGCTGTAATGACCGTCTTACCACTGACTCGCGAGAATGGTTGGGCTTGGGACACGGAGGTCATAGTCTACCTGAGGAGCCTGGGTTGGAAGATGGCTGAGATCCCCGTCTCTTGGAAAGAAATGAAATCGAAACGAACGCCTATCAAGAGACTTGTAATGGACATCTGTGAGCAGGGACCCGCCCTCATTAGGATTCTTGTAAGATCTAGGAGAATGAAGTCAAACCCGTTCCCTAGTCATGTTAGAACGATTTAGTGGGGCCATTTCTCAGGCGCACCAAGTCGTTAGACGTCAACTTGAGAGACGTCCATGGCTGATAATTGTTCTTTTCGTAGCGATAGCTTTCATTATCTTCGTCTGCTTCTCTACCGAGAGATATCTCGCCTTTCAAACCAACTATTTCGATCTCGGACTCTATGCGAACTCAATGTGGCGGACTATCCACGGTTATGACTCATGGCCCACCTTGATTCTCCCCTCCTCGCCTGGGCATATTAATCATATTTCTCCGATTCTGGGTTTAGTCGTTCTTGCATATGCTTTGGTTCCTGACCCTCGGACCTTACTCGTCGTTCAGGCAGCCGCTATCGCCTTCGCGGCGATTCCGTTGTACATGATCGCTCTGAGACAGACGCAACGCCAGTTTCTCTCCGTGACCGTAGCCGTATTATTTCTGGCCAACCCAGCGCTCCATGGAATCATAAGGTTTGATTTTCACACCGAATCATTCATTCCCCTCCTAGTCTTTCTGATGTATTTCGCGTATCCTCGGCGATCGCCTATCTTGTTCTATCTCTCGCTTGGAGCGATGCTTTCAACAATCGAGTATTCCGCTGTCTTGGGCATGGGAATCGGCCTTGCCCTTTGGGTTGTGAAGAAGCGGATGGATAGACGAATTCTTGGCACGTTCCTTGGGTCTCTCACACTTTTGGCGATAATAGCACTTTCAACCGTCGGCCGAGCGTTTGAATCATGGAATTGGAGTCCAAACTGGCTGGAGGGACAATTCATCGGGTCGGGCACCGCGTTTTGGAGCAGTACGGGAGTCTTTCTAATGGCTCTTCAGAGCGCCATTCCGGCGAAAATAACTTACTTGGTGGTGGCGACTGCTCCAATGTGGGTTGCATTCAGGAGGTACTGGTCGAGAATAATTCCAGCATTTCCTTGGATGGCGGTGGTAATCATAAGTTCAAGATACTCATACTCAAACGTGAACTTCCAATATTCAGTTTTCCTCGTCCCATTCATCTATTTAGCATCGATTCCTTTCCTCGCTGGGATCGCGAAGCATAGAACGATAATCTTGGGCCTCGTCACAATCGCTCTATCGGTCACCTTCCTTTACAGTGCCCTTAGCCCCACGGATCCTAATTGGCCCACGGGGAATCCCCTCGCCTCGACAGTTGCTTCAATCGGCAATGGTTTGCCTCAAAACGCTACCATTCTGACCGAGAGCGACCTGTATCCTCAACTGTCCAACAAAGCGTACGTGTCGTTGAACTACTCGTCGCCAGAACCGCCTCAGTACATTCTCGTCAACGCTGACAGTTCATGGTACAACTGGACTAGTCCGGCCCTAGGATATCCTCTTTCTCCGCGAGAGCAGGTGGAACTTCTCACTAGCCAGTATCCCTACCAACTTGTCCTACGTGATCGAGGACTTCTTCTGTACCAGCTGGGTTTGCGTTAGCCGAACTCTTCTTAGTCCTGAGACTTACGGCTGTAGTGTCAGAGTTATCTGAAGCCAATCATAGGAGGATGAGGCTCCCGAGTTAGATGTGAGCACGATAGTCAAGTCTGGACCAGTTGGAAGAAGAGTAGAGGACTGCTGCCAGTTGTTCATTGTGACCAGTCGATTGAATAGGAACAATTGCTGGGACCCTTCAGTCGCTAGGACTGAATAGGTGACTCCGTTAGACTTGCCCACGGCACCGTCCGCCAATGCAAAGCTCGTAGTGAGATTGCTGTACTTGTTGTTCGGAATGCTGATCTTGATGTAGGAATTCCCTGAGACGAGGGGAGGATGGAATAATACTTGATTGCTAAGCGTAGTTCCTCCGACAGTAGGTAGGGAAGCGTAACGAGCCGAAGAGATCAGTATGCGGCCAAATCCATCAACAAACGACTGGTTCGAGTACCCATAAACCGTCGAATTGCTGAATGCTTCTACTGAGTCTAGGTGTTCGGAAAGGTCCCAGTTCGGGCTGTACCGATAGATGGCGATCCCGTCTATCAGTCTCTCAAAGACAAAGTTGTTGAGGAAAGCTGCTTTCCATAAAGGGTGCAGTCCTATTACGGAGAGAGTTTGAGGGGACAGATCTGCGACAACGTATTGCACCCCGCCGGAAGCCATGAACTGAGAGATCTCAGTCACGTTGGGAAAGAGATGGAAGGGATCCTTGGCCACCGGGACAAAGGGCTCCGGTCCGGTAGATCCATAAAGTTGGAGTTCTGTTATTCCTAGAATAGGTTCGCGTTGAGCGATGAGCGCAATTGCCGGGTTGCCAGCTAATATCTCGTCTTGAGGATTCGTGTTGGAATGAATGTAGGATGCAATATCGTAGACCCATGATGCCGGCTGATTTCTCCATGTCATGGAGGTCGTATAGAGCATCCCCGCGGTTACGCCTGCGCTGGCCAGAATGAGTGCGAGGAAGAGGATGGGCAAGCGAGCTCGTACGATCAATGAAAGAGGCCCATGAGCGAATGATCCGATCTTTTTAGCTGCCGAAGATATTGCCGGAGAGGCGAGAAGCGTAAGACTCGGCGCAAAATAGTAGTAGTAATTGACAACCGGAACCCCGTAGAGGAGGATCAAGATCGCGGTTGAAATGAACCAGAAAGTAATCAGAGCCCACCCTACTGGGATTGGTCCCTTCCGTGAAATTGGGCGAGATATTATCCGATAGGCAGCAGCGGCAATCCCGGGTAAGACGACCAAAAACGCGAGGAAAGCATAGAGATACGAGTCCGAAGGTTCGTACGCTCCATAGGATGCTTGGGGGTCGGCAGTCCGCCAGGCGAGTGTTGCTACGAGAAATGCAGCGATGCCAACCCCCGTTATTCCGAGAGCCAGGTTCCGTCTATTCGAGAGCGTTCGAAAGAGGATCATTACCATGAACACTGACGCTGGAACTAGTAGGTAGAACCATTCCCGAACAGCCACATAGAAGATCCTATCCTTGAACGCAGGGGGCGAAGTCCGGGCCCAGATGAACCATGCCGCACTCTCTTGTTGTCCACTAAATCCGAAATTGGAAACCATCCAGTCGAAACTCGAGAAGGCGCTGAATAACAGAAAGATTGAACCAAAGGCCACGAGAAAAGACCCCCATGAAACGAACGTCTGGAAGACCAGTCTTCTGAACCCGTCTCTTAGAGAGAAACCGTTCGCGCGGTTGAAGAATGCCAAGAAAATCGGCAGGGTTACCGCGTAGATCGCAATAGCACGGTATGCGAACGTTCCGACTCCGATGATCAAGCCGAACAGGAAAAGAAAACGGGTATCATTTGCCTTCAGACTCTTAACCAGGGCCCACATACCGAGAACACTGAGAAACAACATCAAACTTCTCATATCAATCACCGTACTGTACCACAGAATAGTGGGTGCCAAACTGAAGATCAGAGCCGAAACAAGACCCGTCACTTGATCGAAAATCTCCCTCGATACCTTGTATAGTATCGGGACAGTCATAACGGAGGGGACAACCGAAGCAAGAGATACCACCGGGAAGCTTATGCCCAGAGTCCTGATGGAAAGCGCGACCAGATAGATATACACTGGATCCCGAATGAAGAAGTCCCTGTAAGGAATCTTCCCATTGTTGATCAAGTTTGCCCAGTAAAGGAATAGTCCACTATCCCCGCCTATGGGCTGGCTAACGACGAGAAACAGCCGTAAGATGAGCCCCAGAATCATGGAAACAATGATCACTATGAGAATGCGCCCCAGAATCATGGAAACAATGATCACTATGAGAATGCGGGAGCTAGTCGAAATCCTCATTCGGGGCTACCAACCAGTGGAACGAAACATTTGGACATGGAGAACCGATAGCTTTCGAATTTAATGCTTGAGTACGTCTATGAGGGGCGGTCATTTAATCAAAAAAAATTGTTTCCGTCTCATAATGAATCGTATCACTTATACAAGGGGAAGTGGGACGACAGCGTGGCCAGTTGATTAGTCTGCAAAGCCCTACGATTGATTTGAAGGCTCATAGCGAGGCGTCAGGAGTCAGGATGAAGGTTCTAGTAACCGGGACTACGGGGGCGTTGGGAAGCAATCTCGCGAAACGCCTGCTGGCTGAG
>WNFE01000330.1_pt1 | contig 33345 bp, 27 predicted proteins | sample 5400451 | NCBI WGS metagenome assembly WNFE01 (sample SAMN13153344, study PRJNA577476) | soil metagenome | isolation source: 200 cm saprolite under Douglas fir tree site 2 hole 2 | place: USA:California | collected 2015-04-18
ACCGAGACCGAGATCCAGGGAACCTGCGCGGCGGGATACGAGCCGGTCCGGGACGCCTTCGCCGAGAACTTCGCGGACCGTGACGAGATTGGCGCCAGCGCCGCCGTGGTCGCTCACGGCGAGCCAGTGGTGAACCTGTGGGCAGGCTGGGCCGATTCGGCTGGCACCCGGCCCTGGCAGGAGGAGACCCTGACCAACGTCTGGTCCACGACCAAGCCAATGACCTCGTTGTGCGCGCACATCCTGATGGATCGGGCCGGGATTGACCCAGACGTGCCCGTGGCGTCGTACTGGCCAGAGTTCGCGGCCGCTGGCAAGGGGGAGATCCCGCTGCGCTGGGTGCTGAGCCATCGCAGCGGGCTGGCCGGGCTCACCGTTCCGGTCACCGCCGCGGACTACGAGGACTGGGAGAAGATCACGGCGCTGCTGGCCGTCCAGGAACCCCTGTGGGAGCCGGGCACGGTCAGCGGATACCACGCGATCACGTTCGGCTTCCTGGTCGGCGAGGTCGTCCGCAGGATCACCGGGCAGAGCCTCGGCAGCTTCTTCGCCGGGGAGGTGGCCGGCCCGCTAGGTGCCGATTTTCACATCGGTCTCGCGGAAGAAGATCTGGAACGCTGTTCCGATCTGCAGGGGGTCCGGCCGTCCGCCGAGGAGCAGGCCGGGCTGGCCGAGGTCTACGCCAACGCCCATCCCGCGGCGATGGCCGCGCTGGCCAATCCGCCCTTGACTGGCGATGAGGCCAACGCACCGGGCTGGCGGATGGCTGAGATCCCGGCCGCGAACGGGCACGGGACGGCGCTCGCCCTGGCCACGATCTTCGGGTCGCTCGTGGACGGGTCAGAGGGCCTGATCTCCGTGTCCATCCTTCAGGAGGCCTGCATGGGTCAGGGCAGGTGTACCGACCTGGTCCTGGGCATCCCGCTGGAGTTCGGGCTCGGGTTCGGGCTGTCCGGCCCGGAGCACCACTACGGCCCCAACCCAGACGCCTTCGGCCACGACGGCTTCGGCGGATCGGCGGTGTGGGCCGATCCGGAGACAGGGGTCGCCGGTGCCTACGTCATGAACCGGATGGGGATGAACCTGCTCGACGATGAGCGCCGGATGGCGCTGGTCGATGGGATCTACCAGAGCCTGCGGCGCGTGCTCTGAGCATGGCCCGGCCGCGGTGCGGCGCGGACTCTGAGCACGGCCCCGGTCGCGATGTGGGCGCGGGCACTGAGCATGGCCCGGCCGCGGTGTGGGCGCGGACTCTGAGCATGGCCTGGCTGCGGTGCGCCGGGTTAAGCTGAGCCTTGTCCGGGGCCGGTCGCGGGCCCGGCGCGGCGCATACGTACGCACGGAGGTTGCCGTGATCGCGACAGCGCAGGGCGGGCTTGGCGCGCTGTCCGGCGCGTTCGAGCACGTTGCTGCCTTCGGGCGGGCTGCTGGCTTCGCGCTTTTCGCGGCCTTCGGGCGCGTCCCCACGCACGACCTCGTGTTGCTGTCCGGTGGGCATCAGTCCGGAGTGATGGTGCTGGCCGCGATCACGCTCACCGGCATGCTCGTGGCGCTGCTCGCTCAGGGCGCGCGGATCGCCGCCACGGCGGCTGCGGTTCCTCTCGGCTGCCGGGTCGCTGCGCTGCGCGCCAAGTCATGGCGGGCCGGATTCCTGCCTCAGCGTGATCCCGACGCGCCGGGCCGGTCCCGCCCCCGAGCGCCCACGGCGAGCCCGGCGGCCGCCTGACCCCGCCTTCCGTGATCCGGCGCTGGCCGGCCGCGCTCTCTGTCGCTGCCCGCTGACGCCTCGGTCCCGGCGTGCCCGCGGCCGCTTCCAGCAAGTCATCCATTTCCTTGACCCGCTGGAGGGCTCTCGTTATGTCAAGTCTTTTCGGTGTTCCTGTGGACGCCGCCTATAACCTTGTGTCCGCACTGGCGGCCGCCTTCGCCCCGTTGCTTGGCGGCCTGGCCGTCGCCGTAGCGATCATCGTCTTCACCATGGCCGTCCGGTTGCTGGTGCTGCCGCTCAGCTATTACGCATTGCGCGGCGAGAAGGCCCGCGCCCGGCTGGCGCCGCAGGTTCAGGAACTGCAGCGGCGGCACGCACGCCAGCCAGAACGATTGCAGCGCGAACTCACTGCCCTCTACCGGGCGGAGGGCACCGGGATGTTCGCCGGGTGCCTTCCCGCGCTGCTCCAGATACCGTTCTTCAGTGTCGTGTACCGGCTCTTCCTGTCCCGCAGGATCGCCGGCGGGCCCAACACGCTGCTCACTCACGATCTGCTCGGCGCGCCGCTCAGCAGCCACTGGTTCAGCGGGCCGGGCCCGTTCAGCGCTCAGGGTGGGGTCTTCGCGATCCTCTTCGTGCTGCTCTGCGTGGTAGCTGTGTTCTCCGTGCGGGCCGCACGGAGAGCCGCGCCGGCCGGTGGAGCAGCTTGGCCCGGTGGAGCAGCTCGGCTCGGTGGAGCAGCGCAGCCCGGTGGAGCAGCGCAGCCCGGTGGAGCAGCGCAGGCCGGCCGGATGATGGCAGCCCTGGCCCGGTTCATGCCTTTCGGGACTGTGCTGATGGCGGCCGTGCTGCCGCTCGCTGCCGGGCTGTACCTATTGACCACGACCGCATGGACGGTGACCGAGCGGACGGTCCTCCGGCGGGCGATGAACAGGAAGGGCAGGACGACTGATCCGGCAGAGCTGATTTCCTGAGGGGCCGACTCCCAAGCTTTCTGAGAGACCCGCGACAGCACTAAATGCGTGGATCGGGCATTAGATGGTGCCGTGCGCGACGTGCTAGCGGCCTGGGGTCAGTTGACCGTGATCGGACCCATCGATGGCGGGAACCGGAACAAGGTGCTGGAGTTGCGGCGGGGAGGCGATCGGTTCGCTGTCCGGCATTCTCGGCGGCAACCCGCCAGTCTGGACTGGGAAATCGACCTGCTCGATCATCTCGCCCGATAGGGCTTCCGGGTCCCGGTGATCGTCCCGTCGCTGGATGGCCGCCGCCACATCGATGGAGTCGTTGTCCAGTCTTGGCTGCACGGCGCTCCGACAGTTCTTCTAGGCGGCGTATGGATCCGGGATGGCTGTGTATTTTCGCCCAGTCGGCGTGGTCCACGTCAGGACGCCGGCCGCGGTTTGTTCTAGTCGCCAGCCCAGGCGTTGCTTCAACCGGTGATGTGTGCGACACAAAGCTCCGAGGTTACAGGCGCATGTAGGCCCGCCGTTCTCGTACGCAATCGTGTGGTCCAGGTCACCGCGCCAGGCCGGCTGTCCGCAGATCGGGGATCGGCAGGTCTGGTCCCGGGCAACGATGAAGTCACGCAGCCGGGCCGGGGGACGGTAGGCGGGGCTCGCGTGCAGGTGGGCACAGGTACCCATCGGCTGCCAGCCGGAGGCTTCCGTCGCAGCGTCACGGGCAGCCTGCCAGGCCCGGACGAGAATCTCGCCGAGGGCACCCAGGGCATGTAGGTGGGAAAGAGCCGGTGCGGTGACGCTCTCCAGGATCTCGGCCGGGACGGTGAGGGTGATCCGGCTGAACAGTCCGCCCGCCGCGCTGGAGCGCTGTGTTCGACTGCGGCGTACGCGTGTTACGGCTAGCGCCTGCCCGGTCGGTCCGGTCACTATCACCCGCCATTCACAGGCACCATCCTCGGCTGCCGTCCTGGCCAGCGTCAGCGCGGTGAGGGGGGTGACCGGGCCAAGCCAGCACAGGTTGCCGGGTTCGCCGGACAGGCCCGCGAGGGTCCGCCAGGGCACTGTGACAGTCAGTCGCGCACGAGGCTCCTTCCAGGGCGAGCCCCGATTTCCGGGTGAGCCCCTGGCGTTTGCTGATTCCTTGCCGCCAGGGGAGGCTGCTCGGTCGGCTGACTCCTGGCCGCCGGGGGATTCCCCGATACCAGTGGATTCCGCGTTATCTGTGGTACCTCTGCCGCCGGGCGAGCCTCTGGCCAGGTCGTCTCCGGCCATGCCGGGCCATTGAGGAGCACAACCGGGGCCTGGAACGCCACCGGGAAGTGACAGGTCCGGCCAGGTTGGCGGGGATCCCTCAGTGACGGGAATGTTTTCGTAGTCCGCCGGTCCACATGGCGGGTCGCCGGGCTCGTCCTCGATGTCCGGGGCGTCTTCATCCGTCGGATCATCGAACCTGCCCCCAGAACCCCACGGCAGGCCAGGCCCGGGCGGCCAGCCTGGGCCGGGGTTGCCGGGGTGCCGGTCGCCTGGGCCTGGGTCGTCCGGGCCCCTGTCATCCGGGCCTGGGCCGGGGTTGCCGGGGTGCCGGTCGCCTGGACTCAGGTCGCCGGGGTGCCCGTCGCCTGGGCCTGCGTCGTCCGGGCCCCTGTCGTCCGGGCCTGGGTCGTCTGGACCTGACTCGCCTGGGCCTGGGTCGCCTGGGTCGCCGGACGGGGGGATCGGGGGCAGCGTGCCCAGCAGCAACCCGAGGAAGGCCTGGGCGCGCAGCAGATCGATCCCGCCTTCTATCCCTGCCGACTTCATCGCTTGGGCCAGCGCGCTGATCCGCGCCATGGCCGCGGCGGACTGGGCACCAGGAAGGTTCTGGCCAGACAGAGTCGCCGTGCCTTCCTCGTCGCCGTACAGGCCAACCCGGGCCTTGCGCTCGGCCTCCTGCCGCCGCCTCTCTGCGCCGTGAGGATCCACGCTGATCACGGCCCGGCGCAGCGCGGCACGCAGCTGGCCCAGCGTCTGCTGACCGGCCGAAGGCAGGACCCGGTCCTCGACCGCCTGCGCCGCATCGTCGTCGAGCAGGCTGGTGGCCTCGGCGATCAGCTTGGCGCGGGAGAGGTCGATTGTTCCGGTGCGGAGGGCATCCAGCGTGTTAGGCAGCCGCCATGAGAGGGTGATGGCCGTGTTGGTCCACCATGACGCGCCGAATCGTGACATGCACAGGGCCAATGCCACCTCATCCGCGGCGTCATCCGGCACCTGCGCAGGTCCGCCGTTGGGACCGACGGGAACCGAGTCGTCCCGCGCCGCGGCACGCGCCGCGATCTCAGCGACAGCCGCTAGCTCGCGGGCCTGCGCCCAGGACGCAAGGCGCCGCGCGGCTGCTGCGGCACCGGCCAGCGAGAATCCGTTCAGCTCTCCTGGTTTTGTGGCAGCCAGCCATTGCGCCAGCTCCGGTCCTGGCACCATCTCCTCGACCATGCTGCCGGCGATCTCCGCAAGGGACACCGGCTGCCGGTCCCGGGCTGATACGCGGTCGTCGGTCGGCGTTTCATCCGAGGCGGCCATCTCGCGCTGAGTGTCGGCGGCTGCATGCATGATGTCATCGAGCGCCGACTTTCCTGGCCACATGAGGGTCAGCCCGGTGGGGAGATCATCCGGGGAGGAGAGATCGTTGCCGCGTAGATCTGGGATGGGGACGCACCTCCGATCGACGAAGGGCTCTTGCTTACATCGGCTATAGAATATAGTAGCGTATTTGACTATCAGATGCTCTTCTAAACGAAGAAAAATTCGATACCTTACACGCAAGCTAGCCCGCAAGTCGCGCACCCGCCACTATCAGGCGCCGCCGTGCAGGCTGTGCCGCTGGGCGGACCGTGCTGCGATGCGGGTCGACCTGCCGTGCGGGCGCCGTGCTGCGAGGCGGGCCTGCCGTCAGCCCGCCTGCTGAGCCGTGCGGGCCGTGCCGCCGCGTGGGGCCGTGCCGCCGCGTGGGGCCGTGCCGCCGCCGGGCCACGCCTTGCTGCCTTGTTCGCCGCGCGTGTGTAGCCTCACTCCGAGGAGGTCACCATGCACCAACCGCCTGTTCCGCATGTCGCACGTACGGACCCGGAGATCGCCGAACTGATCAACGAGGAGGCGCGCCGGCAGTTCGAGAAGATCCGGCTCATCCCCTCAGAGAACTATGTATCGCTCGCGGTGCTCGAGGCCGCGGGCACGGTGCTGACCAACAAGTACTCGGAGGGCTACCCGGGTCGCCGCTACTACGAGGGCCAGCAGTTCATCGACCAGATCGAGACGCTGGCGAGGCAGCGGGCCCAAGCGCTGTTCGGCGTGGACCACGCGAACGTCCAGCCGTACTCGGGATCACCGGCGAACCTCGCCGTCTACCTGGCCTTCTTGCAGCCGGGAGACACGGTCATGGGCATGGCGCTGCCCATGGGCGGGCACCTCACGCACGGCTGGTCGGTGTCTATCACCGGTAAGTGGTTCCACTCCGTGCAATACGGCGTGCGTGCCGACACCGGGCGGGTGGACCTGGACGAGGTGCGCGACCTCGCCCGCAGCGAGCGGCCGAAGGTGATCTTCTGCGGGGGCACGGCGATTCCGCGCACCATCGACTTCCCGGCCTTCGCCGACATCGCCGCCGAGGTCGGCGCGGTGCTTGTGGCGGACATCGCGCACATCGCGGGGCTCATCGCGGGCGGCGCGCACCCGACGCCTGTCGGCCACGCCGGAGTGATTACGACCACCACCCACAAGACGTTGCGCGGCCCGCGCGGCGCCATGATCATGTCGACTGCGGAACACGCATCGGCCCTGGACAAGGCGGTATTCCCGGGCCTGCAAGGCGGCCCGCACAACCACACAACGGCTGCGATCGCGGTCGCGCTCAAGGAAGCGGCGGAGCCGGAGTTCCGCGACTACGCCCGTCAGGTCGTGGCCAACGGGAAGGCTCTGGCCGAGGCGCTGTCAGCGCGGGGCTATCAACTCGTCTCCGGTGGCACCGACAACCACCTCATTCTGATGGACCTGACCCCGCAGGGCATCGCCGGCAAGCCTGCGGCCAAAGCGCTGGACCGGGCCGGCATCGAACTGAACTACAACACGGTGCCGTTCGACCCGCGCAAGCCCTTCGATCCGTCCGGGGTCCGGCTTGGGACCCCCGCGATCACCACGCGCGGCCTCCGTGAGGAGCACATGCCGCAGATCGCCGCGTGGATGGACGACGCGATCACGGCCGCGGTCAAGGATGACGAGCCGGCCATCGAGCGGATCGCGGGCGAGGTCCGCGACATGCTCGCAGCGTTCCCGATGGCTGGCTGGTCGCCAGGCGACTGATATTTACGCCGAACGAAAAGAATGCGCCAGCGCCGACGGACGCTGATACGGGCCGCAGAGAGGTAGCCGGGTGGAGACGGAGGAGGTGGAATTCTCGGGTGCCGGGGTGCGGCTGAGCGGGACCATAACGTGTCCCGGCACGGCTTCGGCTCCCGGTGTGGTTCTGATTGGTGGCTCGGGACCTTCGGACCGGCATAGCGATGGCTTGTTTGACGCGCTGCGCGAGCACCTGGCCGGCGTCGGCGTGGCGGTGCTCGCCTACGACAAGCGTGGCGTCGGCAAGTCCACAGGTGCATGGCCTGCGGCCACGGTCGGCGAACTGGCGCAAGACGCCGCCGCCGCCGTGGCGACCTTGCGGGCCCATCCCCGGATCGCCTCCGGCGCGGTCGGAGTGCTGGGGAACAGTGAAGGCGGGTGGGTTGCGCTGCGCCTGTGCGCGCGGCCAGGCGCGCCGCAGCATCTGATCTTGAATTCCTGCCCGGCGGTGTCCTTCGCCGAGTCCGCGGTGTTCGCCCTCACCAGGGTGGGCGTCGAGCAGGGCGTGGCTGCGGCCCTGGTGCGGCAGCTGACTGCGGCGGCGAGCGCGGGCCACGGGCACCAGGAAGGACAGCGCTTCATCGACGCTTACCAGGACGAGCCTTGGTACGCGGTGCTGCGCGCCGTCGGCTTCACCTTGGACGGCACGGTCTGGTCGCAGCTGAGCGCGTGGGGTGACCACGACCCCTACGACGACCTTGTCCGGCTGAAGATCCCGACCCTGGCTATCTTCGGTCGCAGCGATCCGCTGGTACCCATCCAGGCCAGCATCGTGCGCTACGACGAGACAGCTGCCCGCACGGCGCGGCACCAGCAGACCGTCGTCTTCCCCGATGCCGATCACCAGCTGCGGATCGCCACCGACTTTGCCCCTGGATATCTGACCTGCCTAAGTAACTGGTGCCGTGAACAGGGAGCACCGCCCTGACGAACTTCGGTCATCTCCTGGCAAATTGGCGTGGAGCCTTGGGTTGTCCCCCTACGCTGGGCATAGACGTGCGGGCAGGGCCAGCCAAAAGTAATGAGGGCATCTGGGACCCTAAGACCAGTGGCGTGGTGACACCTGCACCGACAGAAGCCGCGCAGGGCCCAACGGAGGTATGGCCCAGGTGACACAAGTGTCCAGCCGGCCGGCCGGCTCGTCCGGATCGGCCGAGCAGGCCAGCCAATCCGGGACATACGGTCCCGTCGAAGGGCGCGGTCCGACTGGGCCGATCGAGCGGCTCATGAGCACGGTGATCCGCAAGCTCGCCTGGAGCGGGCTCGCCAACCCCAAGGTCGCCATCACCGTGTCCGGAGTCGGTCTGCTGCTGGGCATGATCGTCGGGGCGACGGCGCCGAACGCCGAGACACTGCCCATCAGGCTGCCGCTGTCGTACCTCCTGCCGTCGCTGAGCCACCACGGCATCATCGCGATGGTGTGGCTCTATGCGGGAGACATCCTCGCCTGCGCGGGGCTCGCCGGGATGCTGTGGGCGCACAGCCAAGGGTGGCGCCCCGACCCGCGTCACCTGCTGCTGGTCAGCGCGGGCGTCGTCGCGGTCATGGTCAGCCTCACCCCGGTTGGCTCATCGGATACCGCGAGCTACGCGGCGTATGGTCGCATAGCGGCGCTGGGCGGGAATCCGTATACGACCAACCCGATGGCATGGCTCGGGCGTCACTCCGCATATACCCATGTCGTCGGGGCGGTGTGGAAGAGGCAGCCGTCCGTCTACGGCCCCTTCGCCACCATGGTCCAGAGATTCGCGGCAACGATCGGCGGCGCGCACGTCGCCACCACCGTCTGGGTCTTGATGATCCTCAACGGCATCGTGTTCGTCGGCGTCGGATTCTTGCTCCTCAAGACCTCGGACGATCCTGTGCGGGCGACGCTGTTCTGGACGGCGAACCCGGTCCTCATTCAGCAACTGGTGGGCGGCGGTCATCTCGACACGTTCGTGGCGGCGGCGGCCATCTGCGCGATCCAGGTGGCGCGTCGCGTCTCGGGTATGTCGGGCGACGTACTGATCGGCGTATTGATCGGCCTGGCCTGCGGGGTCAAGGCCAACGCGGTGCTGGTCGCGGTCGGGCTCGCGTGGCCACTGCTTCGACGACACGAGTGGATGCGCACCACCCGGATCGCGGCCGTGTCACTGGTGACGGTGGCCCTGCAATACAGCTTCTACGGGCTTGACGCGCTGAAACCGCTCTTCGGTGGGCTGAAGCTGGTCACGCTGCCATCGCCATGGCGGCTCTACCAGCTGTTGGGACAGACGCTGGGCGTCGATAAGGCGAGCATGGCCACGGTCATCGGCTTTCTGTGGCCGATCGCGATGGTCGTGGTCGCGGGGTTCATATATCGGCGGATCTCTTCAGATCAGCCGCGCGAAGTCGTGGCGCCATTCGCTCTGACATTCGCCTGGGTCCTCGTCGCCCCATGGGTATTTGCGTGGTATACCGCGATCGCATGGGCCGCGCTGACCCAGGTTCCGCGCAACCGGATGACCCGATGGCTGGCGATTGTCACGGTCTTCCTCGCCCTCTTCAATTCCAGCGGCGGGCAGCTTGTTCGAGGAAAATGGTGAGATCGAACAGCCTGGTGAAGCCCGAAGACGCGGACCGCCAGGCCCACCAGCCCGAGTCGGCCAGGCCCGGCCAGACGGCCCGTCGGCATACGGCCAGGGTCGCTGCTGGCCTACGGCGGCACTGGCTGGCCGCCGCGCTGCTGGCCGTGGGCCTGGCGCTCCGGGTGCTGGTCCAGTTGGCCTACCGCCCCGCGTTGTTCCTCGACGCGGAGAGGTACCTGTACAACGCCTACGGTAACGATCCGGTCGGCTATGAGGGACCTCTGCGGACGATCTTGCTGGTGGGCAACTTCGACGCCGTCGTCGCCATCCAGCATCTGCTGGGCCTGGCCATGGCGGTGGTCATCTACCTGCTCCTTCTGCGGCGCGGCGCGTCCCGCTGGCTGGCCGCGCTGGCCATGGCGCCGGTCCTGCTGGACGCCTACCAGCTGCAAGACGAGCAGACGATCATGCCGGGCACCTGGTTCCAGGCCCTCATCGTGGCTGGCCTGGCCGTCCTGCTCTGGCAGCCGAGGGCCAGCTGGCGGCGCACCGTCGCGGCGGGCATCGTGCTGGGAACCTCGGCCACCATCGCTCAGGTCGGCGAAGCCCTGATCCTGCCTGCAGCGATCTACGTGCTTGTGGCCAGTGGCGGGTGGCGGCCTGCGATCGGCAAGGCAGCCATCTTTGGTGCGGCTTTCGCGCTGCCCATCCTGGCCTACTGCACCGGTTCCTACGTGCTCTCCGGGAGCTTCTCCCTGTCGCATGTGGGCGGCACATCCCTCTACGGGAGGATGGCGGAATCTGTCGACTGCGCGACCATCAGGCTGCCCTCAGCCGAGCGGGGAATGTGCCCGACGAGGGCGCAGCAGGCCAAGGGGCCCGATTGGCTCGAGTACGCCCAGAATTCCCCGGTCCAGCCGTACTACTCGAAGCTGCCGCGCGCTGAAACCAACACACTGGTCTCCGACTTCAACCATAGGGTGCTGACCCAGCAGCCGCTGCGGGTGCTCGATACGTACCGGCGTGACGTGGTGAAGGTTTTCGCGATCACCCGCACGACGAGCCCGGGTGACACGCCCATCTACCGCTGGCAGTTCCAGACGACGTACCCGTACCACCCGCCGCATGCCACCATGCCGATCGTCAAGGGCGTGATCGAGCGCTTCGGCGGCGGCCCGCCGACCGTGTGGCGACCCGTGGCCACATTCCTGCGCGCCTACCAACTCGGCGGTGGCTACACCCCCGGCCCGCTGCTGGTGGTATTCACGCTGACCGGACTGGCCGGCTCAGCTGCCCTGCTGCGCCGGCGGGCGGACCCGGGGACCCGCCAGCTCGCCCTGGCCTGCCTGCTGTTCTTCGCCTCGGCAGTGTCGGTGACATTGGTATCCGACGTGTTCGAGTTCTCCTGGCGGTACCAGCTGCCCGCACTCATCACCCTGGCGCCGGCTGGCGTGCTCGGGATCGCCGTCATCATCCGCTCGATCAGGACCCAGCGCCGGTCCGGCGGAAAGACCTCGGGCGTGGCGGCGCCCAAGAGCTAGGCGCCTAACTGTCAGGCGCCTGACAGCTAGGCGCCTGACAGCGCAGAGCAGTGCTCTTTAATGGAGACGGTGCTCTGCTAGAATCCTGGGCGTGAACGCAAGCCGCACCGCGCGGGAGCGAGTCCGCGAGGAACTCACCAGGGAAATCACCGAGATCGCGCGCAGCCAGTTGGCCACCGAGGGCGCGGCCGGCCTCTCGCTGCGCGCGGTCGCCCGGGAGATGGGGATGGTCTCCTCGGCGATCTACCGGTACTTCCCGAGCCGCGACGACCTGCTCACTGCGTTGATCATCGATGGGTACAACGCGATCGGCGTGGCCGCGGAACAGGCGGACGCGGCATGCCCACCGGGCGACTACACCGGGCGGTGGCTCGCGGTCTGCCGCGCCGTGCGGAACTGGGCGCTGGCCCATCCTCATGAGTACGCGCTGGTCTATGGCTCGCCGGTGCCGGGCTACCAGGCGCCGCAGCAGACGATCGCGCCCGCCACCCGGGCCGCCACCGTCTACGGGAAGATCATCAGCGACGCCCACCGAGCGGGCGCGCTGGACCCGCCCGGCATCTGCCCGCCCCCCCCGCAGTCGTTCGGCCCGGACGCGGCCGCGCTGCGCGCCTCGGTGATGGCGAAGGTGTCCGATGATGTGGCCGCGCGGGCGGTGGCGGGCTGGACGGCGTTGTTCGGCATGGTGAGCTTCGAGCTTTTCGGCCAGTTCGAGAACGTGATCACCGATCGGGACGCGTTCTTCGAACACAGCATGCGCTGCCAGGGCCGCCTGACGGGCTTGTCACCCTGATGCTGCTCTCCTGCTAGCGGCTGGGACTGTCGAGGCAGGCATGCTACGTATGTGCCACGCAGGGCGTGCTACTTGGTCGCCTCGCTGGCGGGCTTGCGCCACTGGATCGTCGGGCGGAGCGCCTCAAGCCGGACCCGGTGCGCGTACCGCTTCGTGATGCCGAGCAGCGAGTCGATCAGCGTGTCCGACAGCAGGTGTGGCTCAAGGCCGAGCTCGACGAGCCTGGTGTGGGTGACGTTGTAGTAGTGGCCGTAGAGCTCGACGCGGGGGTTGTCCAGGTGCTCGATCTTGACCGCGTCGGGGCTGCACCGTGCGATGGTCTCGGCGATCTGGCCGACCGACATGGACTCGGTCATCTGGTTGAAGACCCGGAACTCGCCCTGGTCGGCTGGGTTCTCGCAGGCAATCTGGACACATCGGACCGTGTCTCTGATGTCGATAAGGCCGCGGGTCTGGCTACCCTCCCCGTACACAGTCAGCGGCTGGCCCAGAACAGACTGGATGACGAACCTGTTCAGCACGGTGCCGAACACCGCGTCATAGTCGAACCTGGTGGCTAGCCGCTCGTCCCTGGCCGTTTCCGGGGTCTGCTGGCCATAGACGACGCCCTGGTTGAGATCGGTGGCGCGGAGATTCCAGATCCGGCAGGCGAACTCGATGTTGTGGCTGTCGTGGACCTTGGACAGGTGGTAGAAGGAGCCCGGGCGCTTCGGGAACAGGACCCGGTCCTTGCGCCCCTTGTGCTCAACCTCCAGCCAGCCTTCCTCGATGTCGATGTTGGGCGTGCCGTACTCACCCATCGTGCCCAGCTTGACCAGGTGGATGTCCGGATTGGTCTCGGCGATCGCATACAGCAGGTTGAGATTGCCGATCACGTTGTTGGTCTGGGTGTAGACCGCGTGCTTCCGGTCAACCATCGAGTACGGCGCGGCGCGCTGCTCGGCGAAGTGAACCACCGCGTCGGGTTGGAAGTCTTCCACTATGTGGTAGGTGAACGGCGCGTCCACGAGGTCGCCGATGTAACACCTGATGTCCTTGCCCGTGTACTCCCGCCACACCGCGACGCGGGTCTGCAGGGTCTCGATGGGCACCAGGCTGTCAACGCCGAGTTCGTGGTCGTACCCTCGGCGGGCGAAGTTGTCCGCCACCGCGACGTCGTGGCCGCACGCCGAGAGGTGAAGCGCGGTCGGCCACCCGAGGTAACCGTCCCCGCCCAACACCAAGATCCTCATGACCTTGCTCCTGCCTTGTCGGTGTGTGTCGCTTGGATTGTTCCCGTCACGCGGCGCCTATGCTTCCCCGGTCGGCGCCTGATAGCAGGGGGTGCCCGTCCGCGATGGCCTACATCTGCTGCCCGCTGCCGGCGTCCACGCCGACGCGGCCCAGCCTCAATGCGGAGGTCGCCTACTTCCAGCCTCGTTCGGTTCCCGTACTGTATACCTGTCTGGATGACCTGTCGGTCTTCCGAGTAGCTAGGACTCCCATGACACTCGTTGCGCCCCGGTTTGTCGCGTCCCTGCGGCGTCGGCTCCGGACCTCGCTGGGCAGGCGGTTCAGCAGGTTCGTGCCCGTGGCGGTCGTCTCCTTCGCGGCGAGCCAGATCACGCTGACGCTCCTGCTCGGGCCCGCGCACGCGACGGCGGGCATCTCGGCGGTCGCGGCGTGGTTCGCTGGCGCGGCGGTCAGCTACATCCTGAGCCGCTGGGCGTGGGAGCGGAAGGGCAGACCGAATCTGGTCCGGGAGACCCTGCCGTTCTGGACGGTATCGGTCGGTGCCGCGGTCGTTCTGACGCTGACGGCGAAGTTCGCGAACCAGGAGGCCCTGCGGATGGGTCTCTCGCATCCGATGCGGGTGCTGTTCGTGGACGTTGCCTACCTCATGGCGAACTGCGTAACGTTCGTCACGAGGTTCGTGATTTTTCACTACGTCCTCTTCGCGGACCGGGGATCCACCCGCCCGTCAGCGCCTGCTGCCCGGCCGTCAGGGGCGGCGGGCCCGTCTCCGGCAGCGGGGGCGGATCCGGCCCGGGTCGCGCTGGCCATGGGCTCGGCGCGAGCCAACGGTTCCGCGGCATGGGCCCGGCTCCCCGCCGGGCCGCCGGCGGGCCGCCCGGCGGAAGCCGTGGACGACGCGGTCGCCGAGCGGGGCCCGCGCCGCTGACGTTCCCGCCACCAGGTGCGCGCGATCACGCCGGCAAAGTGGAGGCCGTAGAGCACGTTGTGGCCCTTCTTGCTCTCGCCCACCTGCCGCTTGTGAATTGTGGCGGGCGCCTCCAGTACGCGAAATCCCCTGGCCAGCACGGCGATCAGTAGTTCGGACGACTGGTACTGGGGCTGCTCAAGGCGGACCGCCCCGGTGACCTCGGCGCGCATCGCGCGCAGCCCGAACGAGGAGTCGGTGATGCGCTGACCCGTCAGCACGCTGATGGTCACCGCGAAGACCCACGTGCCCAGGCGGCGCACCGGGTCCTTTGTCTCCTGGCTGCCAAGCTTGCGCGACCCGGTCACGAAATCGGCCTCGCCGGACACGACCGGACCGAGGACGCGCTCCATTTCGGCCGGGTTGTACTGGCCGTCGGCGTCGGTGGTCACGATGTACCTGGCCGTGCCCGCCCGGGCCAGGCGGTAGCCCAGCCGGAGCGCGGCGCCCTGGCCGCGGTTGACCGGGACGTCGCAGACGAGCGCGCCATGAGCGCGGCCCTCGGCCACCGTCCCGTCCCTGGAGCCGTCCGACACCACGATCACAGACGTGGTGAGCCCGCAGAGGGACGGCGGAAGAGACTCGACTACCGAGCCGAGCACGCCTTCCTCGTTGAAGGCGGCGATCACGATGGAAACGGGCGGCAGGTGCGCGGCGCGGTCGCCGTACTGTGCGGCGAACGCCTCGATGGCGGCGGTGTCGATTGCTTCGTCGGCGTTCGGCGAGGAGGTCATGGCGCCGTCACCACAGCCTTGGCTCCCGCCGCGAAGTCCGGCCAGACCGTGGCCAGGCCGGACTTCAAGTCGCAGGAGGGGGAATAGCCGAGCGCCCGCGCCGCGGAGATATCCACGATGACGGCTGGCATCTCGCCGGGCTTGGCCGGGATGTGCTCGGCAGGCAACGGCGCACCGGTGACGCTTCGCGCCGCCAGCAGGATGTCGTTCACCGTGAGGGATTCCCCGGCGCCGAGGATCAGCGGGCCGGTCGCGCGGGCCCGCCACGCGGTGAGTATGCCCGCGACGATGTCGTCCACATGGATCAGGTCCCGGACCTGGTTGCCGTCCCCGTACACCTGGACGCCGCGGCCATCGCGCGCGGCTCGCATCAGCCGCGGCACGAAGCTGTCCTTTGCCTCCATACCCGGGCCGTAGACATTGGAGAACCGGAGGGCACAGCCCGCCACGCCGTAGCTGGCGGAGTAGTAGCTGAGCAGCATCTCGGCGGCCGCTTTGGTGCCCCCGTAGGGGGTCAGCGGCCGGGCGGGGGTCTGCTCGGTGATGACCTTCCGGCCGACGTTGCCGACCACGGCGTTCGTGGAAGCGAGCAGGAACGCGGCGACGCCACGGTTGCGTGCGAGTTCGAGCAGGGTGGCGGTGACATCCACATTGGTCCGGTAGGTCTCCACCGGGTCCTCGATCGAGCGGAGCACCGACGTCACGGCGGCCAGGTGCATGACGGCGTCGGTGCCTGGGCTCACGGCCTGGTCGGCAACGGACGGATCGCACAGGTCGCCCACGACAGCCCGCACGTCCGGATCGCGCGGCGGGCGCTTGTCCGCCACGGTGACCTCGGCGCCCAAATCCTGCAGTGCCTTGACCAGCCGCCGTCCGATAAATCCGGCCCCACCGGTTACCAGCACCCGGGGACGTCCTCCATCCGCCATCGATTCTCCATTCGCCGTACGCCGTCGTGTTACCACCCGGTTACACCGGACCTAGCCGACATATGGTGGCCGGTCGAGCTGAGTACAATCTGTCGAAACGCTGAGCAATTCAGCTGTCTCGCGCGGTGGGATATACCTGATTGCGGCCTGTTCTTCGCGCCGAAATCGGTCATTCAATCCCGCCGTGCCCGGCTGTCGCGTTGCCCGACGTGGTTCCAGGTGTTGTTCTCGGAAACGCGACCATGCGGTGCGTGGTTAGTGTAGCGGCGCAGCGTATGGCCCAGTGACCAGGTTGCCGGTGTGCCATGCTGGTAGCTTCACGGCAGCACGGCTGGGCGGGCACCGGAGGAAGTGATCCCATGACGACCGGGGCCGCACATCCGCGCGCGGAGGCGAGCCACCCGGATGAGTCGCAGGCGATCGTGCGCTCGCGCATCGACCTGAGCCGTCTACCCCCGCTGAGCCGGGCCGTCACTGAGCACGTCATCGTGGCGAGCGCCGACTTCGATTACGCAACTGATCTGGTCTGCGATGAGGAGACCCTGGCCACGGCGGTCGCCGAGGTCGCGGCGGGCGCCGCGGTGGTCGCCGACGCCGCGATGGTCGTGGCCGGGATCACCGGCCACCCGGTCACCTGTAAGAGCGACGAGCCGCTGACCGAGCGACTGGCCCGCACCGCGGGCATCAGCCGGGCCGCCGCGGCCGTGCGCCTGGCCTTCGGGCAGGCCGGCCCGGGGGCCATCTGGGTCGTGGGCTGCGAGCCGACCGCGCTGGAAGAGGTCATCAACCGGGATGTACAGCCGTCTTTCGTCATCGGCCTGCCGGTCGGCTTCGCAGGCGCCGCCGAGGCCAAGGACGCGCTTCGCGCCAGCGGCCTGCCCTCGCTGAGCAATCTCTCGGAGAAGGGGGGAGCCGCCGTGGCCGCCGCCGCATTCAATGCTCTCCTGGGCGCCGCAGCCGGCCGGGGCTAAGCCGCTGAGGAGCGGCGCAGGCCGGCTAGTGGTCGGCACGCAGACCACTGGCGTCCGGCCGGCCCTGAACTGCCGTTACGCTCGGTTGTCGGCCAGCTAGAAGTGGAGGAGAGCGGACTGTCATGGTCGCCGTCGAGGCCGCGCCGTACCTGCTCGCGCTGCGCCTGAATGGCCGCCGCGTGCTGGTCGTCGGCGGCGGGACCGTGGCCACCCGGCGGGTTCCCGCTCTGCTTGACGCGGGCGCCGACGTTCTCGTCGTCTCTCCGGACCTGAGCCCGTCTCTGCACGACCTCGTCCTGGCCAGCCGGATCCGCTGGGAGCCGCGTGGTTACACGGCGGGTGACGGCCAGGGCGCGTGGCTGGTCTGCGCGTGCACCGATGACCGGGTGGTGAACGCGGCCGCCGCCGCGGCGGCCGAGGCCGCGGGGATCTGGTGTGTCCGGGCTGACGACGCGGCCGCCTCGGCCGCCTGGACCCCGGCGTCTGGGCAGGCCGGGGACGTGCGGGTCGGTGTGCTGAGCGGCGATCCCCGGCGCAGCGCGGGCATCAGGGACGCGGTGCTCACCGGCTTGCGGTCCGGCGCGCTGAGCGCACGCCACCACCGGCGCCGCACCGGCGGTGTCGCCCTGGTCGGCGGCGGCCCGGGAGATCCCGGGCTGATCACCGTGCGGGGCCGGCAGATCCTGGCCGACGCCGACGTCGTCGTGGCCGACCGGCTCGCGCCCCGGTCCCTGCTGGACGAACTCGCGCCGAGCGTGGAAATCGTGGACGCGGCCAAGATCCCGCGCGGCCGGGCGATGGCTCAGGACGACATCAACGCGCTGCTGGTGACCAAGGCCCTGGAGGGTCTTTTCGTCGTCCGGCTCAAAGGCGGTGACCCGTTCGTCTTCGGGCGCGGCGGAGAGGAACTGCTGGCCTGCCTGAACGCGGGCGTGCCGGTGACCGTGGTGCCCGGCGTGTCAAGCGCGACCGCCGTGCCGGCCGCGGCCGGGGTGCCGCTCACCCACCGTGGCGTCGCCCAGGAGTTTCATGTGATCTCGGCGCACGTCCCGCCGGGCGACCAGCGCTCCACCGTGGACTGGGCCGCCCTGGGCAGCTCAACTGCGACACTGGTGCTCTTGATGGCACTAGAGCACCTGGAGCTCATCGCCGCCGCGCTAATTCAGCACGGTCGTGCCGAGAGCACCCCTGTTTCCGTCATTGTGGACGGTACCCTGCCCACGCAGCACATAATTACCACAGGACTGAACACGGTCGCCCGGCAGGTATCAGCAGCGGGCGTCCGTCCTCCGGCGGTAGTCGTGGTGGGGGAGGTCGTGAACGTCGCGGCGCAGATAGCCCGGCTCTCGCTCGGGCCAGGCGGGGGAGCCCCGGCGGGCACCTTTACGCCCGCGCCCGCGCGGGCACCATCCGGGGTGCCGGGGATCAGTACGGCAGGAGGGTAATGACGGAGGGACAGGGAGTGACGGCCGCTTCCGCGCGCACCGCTGGCGCGGACACGCCGCCGCCTGCCCAGGGCCCGCCCGCTGCCCCGCTGGCCGCGCCGGGCACCGTGGTGACCGGCGATGTGGTGACCGGCGATCCCGCCGCCGGTGCCGCTGCGCCACCGGAGACGCCGTACCGCCGGGTGGACGCCCGGCAACTCGAGGCCGCGATCCTCGGGCTGCGGCACCGGATCGTCGACGTGACGCTGCTCTTCGATACCGAGGGCGTCGACGAAGCGAGAGCGGAGAGACGCAAGCTGCTCAGCCAGATCGACGACTACCTGCTGCCGAGGCTGCGCCAGTCCGGTGCCCCGATCCTGGTGGCCTTGGTCGGCTCGACCGGGGCCGGCAAGTCGACGCTCGTGAACAGCCTGGTCGGAATGCAGGTCAGCAACACCGGCGTGCGTCGGCCGACGACGAACAGCCCCGTGCTCGCGTGCCATCCCGATGACGCGGACTGGTTCGCCGAGAACGTGTTCCTGCCTACCGTGCCCCGCGTGCGCCAGGAAGGACTGGCCAGGTCGGGCCGCGATGGCCTGCTCGTGCTCGCGGCCAGCGAGGGAATGCCCCGGGGGGTGGCGATGCTGGACACCCCGGACATCGACTCGGTGGTGCAGGCCCACCGCGAGTTCGCGCACCAGTTCCTCGACGCGTCGGATCTGTGGCTCTTCATGACCAGTGCCAGCCGTTATGCCGATAAGAGCGTCTGGGAACTGCTGCAGCACGCCAGGGACAGGGGCGCCGCGCTGGGCATCGTGCTGTCCCGGGTCCCCCCGTCAGGCGCGGGTGAGCTCACCAACCATTTCGGTGCCATGCTGAGAGCCAACGGGCTCGGGGACAACCAGCGGTTCGTGATCAACGAGACCGTGATCACCGAAGGACGGCTGCCGCCCGAGGCCTCCAGCCCGGTTCGCGAGTGGCTGGAGGACACCGCCGCCCGCGGAGACCGCCGGGTCGCTGTCCTCACCCAGACGATGGCCGGCGTGCTCGATACGTTCCGCACCAGGATCCCGGGCCTGGCCGCCGAGGCAACCGCGCAACTCGCCGTGCGCGCGGACCTGAGAGCCCAGGTGGAGGGCGCGTACGCGAGCGCGCTCGCGGAGACCGTTGACGCGCTGCGGAACGGCTCGCTGCTCCGGGGCGAGATCCTCGCCCGGTGGCAGGACTTCGCCGGCACTGGCGATCTGCTGCGTTCGCTGCAGTCCGGCCGGGGCGGGTCGGCCGGAAAGCAGCACAAGCGAGGTTCGCAGGGGCGGGCGCAGGCGCTCAAGGCCGCCGTGCGCGCCGGGATCGAGTCGCTCGTGGTGTCCGTTGCCGACCGTGCCGCGGAGGCGTGCATCAGCCGGTGGCGCGCTCACCCGGCGGGCACGGCCCTGCTCGACCGGCTGTCGGCTGGCAACCGCGATGAGGACTGGGCAAGTTCACAGTTCGCGGCCGACGCGGGGCTGATCCTTGGCCTGGACATGGGCCCCGTCCGCACCGGCGGGGGCGCGGCCGATGAGCCTGCGGACCTGCTATGGGAGCCGGCCGCGGCACTCGGGCGGTCATCGCCCGACCTGGCCACCCGGTCGGTGCGCGCGGTCAGCGGCTGGCAGGATCACGTGCTGCATCTGGTTCAGGCGCAGAGCGTGACCAAACGGTCGATCGCGCGGATCATCTCATTCGATGAAGACTCGCTGAGCACGGTGCTGGTGATCGGGCTGCTGGGTTTCGACGCTGGTGCCACCACGGCCGCCGAGGGCGTGAGCGCGGTCCCGCAGCACCTGCTCACGTCGCTCTTCGGGGCCGGGCAACTGCGCGACATCAGCGCGAAGGCACGAGAGGACCTGCACGAGCGGATCGCGTTGCTCTTCGACGAGGAGATGCTGCGTTTCGCGGCGGTCGTCAATGCCGCCGGTGAACTGGACGACGAGATAGCGCAGCAGTTGCGTCAGGCCGCCGACGCGCTTGAGGCCGCCCGATGACCATAAGAGAGCCCACTGCGACCTGGATGGGCAGCGGTGGCAGCGGCCTGTCCGTCCGGCTGACCTCCCTGGCCCGGATTGTCCAGATCGGTGCCGCCCGCACCGGCCCGGACGGCTTTGACCCCGAGCTCCTGCGGGACGCCGAGCAACTGGTCGCCCGGGCCGGCGAGCGGCTGCGGCTGTCCGCGAACCACACCGTGGCGATCCTGGCGGGCGGCACCGGGAGCGGCAAGTCGTCCCTGTTCAACCGGCTAGCCGGGGCCGATTTCTCGCCGGTGGGGGTGACCCGGCCGGTGACCCTGGATCCGCACGCCTGTGTCTGGGGCATGGATGGCGCGGGGCCGTTGCTTGAGTGGCTGGGTGTCCAGCACAGGTACCGCTACGCCCGGTCGAGCGCCCTCGGCGAGGGCGAGAGGTCCCTGCGCGGCCTCGTCCTGCTTGACGTTCCCGATCACGACTCGGTGCTGGGCGGTACCGCGGAGGTGAACCGCCTGGTCGCGCTCGCGGACATGATGGTCTGGGTGCTCGACCCGCAGAAATACGCCGACGCGGCCGTGCACAGCCGGTTCCTCACCCCGATGGCGGGCCACTCCTCCGTCATCACGGTCGTGCTGAATCAGACGGACCTGCTCACCACGGCCCAGGCCGATGACTGTGCCTCGGACCTGCGCCGCCTGCTCGACTCCGAGGGCCTGCATGATGCCCGGGTGCTGCTCACCTCGGCCCGCACCGGGGCCGGCCTGGACGAGCTGCGGAAGTTGCTGATCGAGACGGTGTCCGCGAGGCGGGCGGCCAGCGAACGTATCGGGGCCGACGTGGACGCCATGATCGAGCGCTTCCTCCCGTACGCGGGGGACGCCGACGCGGTGGGGTCGGCCGGTGGCGCGGAGGACTTCTACGTGCCGCCACGGGCCGCTGAGCTGCTCGCCGAGTCCTTCGCCCGGGCGGCGGGGGCATCGGGGGTCGGCCAGGCCCTGCAGAGCGCGCGGGAACTCAGGGCGGTGGACTATGTCGGCTGGCCGGTGGCGTGGCTAGCCGACCGGATGATCGGCCGCGATCCAGTGCGCAAGCTGCGTCTCGGCAACCTCTGGGATGAGCTGCGTGAGATGTCGGCCGGGCCCGCGGGCGCGCAGCAGGCCGAGATCGACAACGCGCTCACCGCCATGGGCGATCAGGTCGGTTCCTCCTTGCCGCAACCCTGGTCGCACACCGTGCGCGCGGCAGCGCGGTCGAGGGCTCGGCAGATACCGGCCGCGCTGGGGGCGGCGATCGGGGAGTCGCTGCCCGCCGAAAACACCGTGGCGCCCTGGTGGCGGCCGATCGCGGCATTGCAGGGGCTGTTGCTGGGGTGCGTCGTCATCGGGCTGGCGTGGATGGTGGCGATCCTGGTGCTCGGGGTGTTCGGCGCGGCACCGCACGCGCCGGCCATCTTCCGTGACCCGGTGCTGCTGCTCTGGATCGCCATCATGATCGCGGCAATACTCGTGCTCGGCTGGCTGACCGCCTCGGGGTGCCTGTCCCGGGTAGCCACCGCGGCGGCCCGGGAGCGGGAAGAGGTTGACGGGGAGATGCGTTCCCGGATGACCGATGTCGCCGAGCGGATGGTGCTCCAGCCGATCAGGCAGGAGCTGTCGGAATGCTCCCGGTTCCACGCCGCGCTCCGCGACGCCAGGCAGCAGGCCGAAGATCCGCAGGACACGCATTAGGCACGTCCCGCGCAGCAGGCTGAAGATCCGCGGGACACGCCTAAGAGCGCCGGGCGCTCTAAGTTCCGCTCACGGCTTAATGCCGGGGGAAGCCCTTCCGCCCTCCTGACGTTCATTGTAATGATGTAATCACAGCGTTCGGAGGCGACGTGGCAGCTGATTCCCCCCTTGATGCCTACTCGCGGATCGTGGCCGGGGTAGCGGCCGAACTCACTGGCAAGGTGGCCAGCTTGCGGGTGCCACGGCGAGGCGACGGCGGAGGCGGCGAGAGCCTCGGCTCGGCGGTCGTCTACACCGGTGACGGGTTCCTGCTGACCAACGCTCATGTGGTGGGCCGGGCCGCGGCGGGCACCGCCTCGTTCGCCGATGGCTCCACGGCGCCGTTCCGGGTGGTGGGCGCGGATCCGCTCTCTGATCTCGCCGTGCTCCGGGCGGCCGGCCAGACCCCGCCTCCCGCGGAACTCGGTGAGGCGGATGAGCTGGTGGTCGGCCAGCTTGTGGTGGCCGTTGGCAATCCGCTCGGCCTGGCCGGCTCGGTCACCGCCGGCGTGGTGAGCGCCCTGGGCCGGTCGCTGCCCACCCGCAGCGGGTCGGCGGCCCGGCTGATCGAGGACGTCATCCAGACTGACGCGGCACTGAACCCGGGGAACTCGGGCGGCGCGCTCGCCGACAGCCATGCCCGGGTCGTGGGCATCAACACCGCGGTCGCCGGGACAGGGGTTGGCCTGGCGGTCCCGGTCAACGCGACAACCAGGCGGATCATCTCGACCCTCATGCAGGAGGGCAAGGTACGGCGCGCGTATCTGGGACTGGTCAGCATGCCGGCCCCGCTGGCTGCGCCGATGCGGGAGCGATTCGGCCGCGCCAGCGGGCTGCGGGTAGTGGAGGTGGTCCCCGGCGGGCCAGCGGCCCGTGCCGGGCTACGTCCGGGGGACCTGCTGCTGAGCGCGTCGGGTAATCCGGTAACCAATGCCCAGGACCTGCAGCGGCTCATGTTCGCGGAGGCGATAGGCCGCCGCATGGCCATCACTGTGATGCGCAACGGGGCCCTGGTCGACGTGATTGCCGAGCCGTCGGAGCTTGTCGCCGCCTGACGGGCCCCGCAGGATGGTCTCAATGATCGCCGGGCCGTCGGAGCTTGTCGCCGCCTGCCGGGCCCCGCGGATGGTCTCACACGCCACTGTCAGTGGAGTCCGCCGCGTCCACACTTCCGCGTTGCCGTCGGCATTATCCACAGGGATTCGTTCGGCATGGTGGCTGTTTGCGTGCGCCGGTCATCGTGGTGGGCATCCGGCGGCATGGTGCCGCCAACGCGACGCGTGCTGGCAGCACGCTGCGACACGAGCCCGGGAGGATCGGGATGATCAATGAGGCGCAAGTGTTCCTGGCTGGATACGTGGCCACCGAGCCCACGTGCCGGACGACGACCCGCGGCAAGCCGGAAGCGCATATGCGGGTGGGCTACACGCCGCGGCGGATGGACCGGGAGACCGGCGAATGGGCCGACGGGCCGACCTCCTTCGTCAGCGTGAAGTGCTGGGGCAAGCTCGCCGACAACGTGGCGGTCTGCCTGCGCAAGGGGGAGCCGGTGGTCGTGATGGGCCGTATCCAGGTCAGGCCGTATGAGAAGGACGGCGCGCAACGCCTGTCTGTCGACGTCTACGCCACCTCGATCGGGTACGACCTGGCCCGGGGGGTCGCCCGGTTTGCCCGGACGCGGCCCTCGTCCGGTGAGACGGCGTCCGAGCGGCAGGGCGCTGGCGTTTCCGCGGCCGATTCTGGCGGCCCGGACGACGACGACCTGGCTGAACTGGCCTACCGGCGACCGGGGGACACACCGGAAGCTGCCGACGGGCTCAGCGGGGCGGCGGGCGCGCCTGCGGACGCCAACGGCGGCGGTTTCTTCGACGACAGCGCCGTCGCCGCCCTGGCTGAGCAGGGCGACGGTGAGGCGGCGGCGAGTTCCGCGCCGTTCTGACGCGGCCCGCTGCCGGCTGGTCCATGCGGGCCAGCCCGCTGGGCGGCCCGTGCGGGCCGTGCGGGCCAGCTCGTCTGGGCAGCCTGCGCGGGCCAGCCCGTCTGGGCAGCCCGCGCGGGCCGTGCGGGCCAGCCCGTCTGGGCAGGCCGCGCGGGCCAGCCCGTCTGGGCAGCCCGTGCGGGCCGTGCGGGCCAGCCCGCGCGGGGCGTGCCGGTCCGCCCGCGCGGGGCGTGCCGGTCCGCCCGATGTCCCGTCGTCCGAGGCGCAGCCGTGATGCACCTAACCTTGAAGCATGCCCGAGTTCATCTATCAGATGCATGCCGTGCGGATGGTGCGCGGCGACAAGGTCATCCTGGATGACGTAACCCTCGCCTTCCTGCCCGGTGCGAAAATCGGCGTCGTCGGCCCGAACGGCGCCGGGAAGTCGTCGCTGCTCAAGATGATGGCAGGCCTGGAACAGCCGTCGAACGGCGAGGCCAGGCTCTTCCCCGGCTTCACGGTAGGCCTGCTCTCGCAGGAGCCGGAACTGGATGAGAGCAAGACGGTCCTCGGCAACGTCGAGGAGGGCGTGGCCGACGTCAAGGCGCTGCTGGAGCAGTACAACGAGATCGCCGAGAAGATGGCGACCGACTACTCCGATGAGTTGCTCGCCGAGATGGGCCGGCTGCAGGAGCAATTGGACCACAGAGGCGGCTGGGACCTCGACAGCCAGCTTGAGCAGGCCATGGACGCGCTGCGCTGCCCGCCCCCCGACGCCGACGTGAGCCTCCTGTCCGGTGGCGAGCGCCGCCGGGTCGCCCTGTGCAAGCTGCTGCTATCACAGCCGGACCTGCTGCTGCTGGACGAGCCGACCAACCACCTCGACGCCGAGAGCGTGCAGTGGCTTGAGCAGCACCTGGAGAAGTACCCGGGGACCGTGGTGGCCGTCACCCACGACCGGTATTTCCTGGACAACGTGGCGCAGTGGATCCTTGAGCTCGACCGTGGTCACGCCTACCCCTACCAGGGCAACTACACGACGTACCTGGAGACGAAGGCGTCCAGGCTCAAGGTCGAGGGCCAGAAGGACGCCAAGCGGCGCAAGCGCCTGGAAGAGGAATTGGAATGGGTGCGCTCCAGTCCGCGGGCGCGGCAGGCGAAGAGCCGCGCCCGGCTGGACCGGTACGAGGAGATGGCGGCCGAGGCCGACTCCCAGCGCAAGCTGGACTTCGAGGAGATCCAGATCCCGCCTGGCCCGCGGCTTGGCAGCCTGGTGGTCGAGACCGACGACCTGGTCAAGGGTTTCGGTGACACCGTGCTGATGGAGGGCCTCAGCTTCTCGCTGCCCCGCAACGGCCTCGTTGGCGTGATCGGGCCGAACGGGGTCGGCAAGACCACGTTGTTCCGGATGATCGTGGGCGAGGAGAAGCCCGACTCAGGGACCATCCGGATCGGTGAGACCGTGAAGATCTCCTACGTCGACCAGTTGCGGTCCGGTATCGACCCCGACAAGACAGTGTGGGAGGTCATCTCGGGCGGCGAGACGACCATCCGCGTCGGCCACGTCGAGATTCCTAGCCGGGCCTACGTGGCAGCGTTCGGCTTCAAGGGCCCGGACCAGCAGAAACCGGCTGGGCTCATGTCCGGCGGTGAGCGCGGCCGGGTCAACCTGGCGCTGACCCTGCGCCAGGGCGGCAACCTGCTGCTGCTCGACGAGCCAGCCAACGACCTGGACGTGGAGACGCTGTCCTCGCTGGAGCGGGCGCTTCTCGAATTCCCTGGCTGCGCGGTGATCACCAGTCACGACCGCTGGTTCCTTGACCGCATCGCCACACACATCCTCGCCTGGGAGGGCGGCGCGAACTGGTTCTGGTTCGAGGGCAACTTCCAGGCCTACGAGCGGAACAAGATCGAGCGTCTCGGCCCCGAGGCGGCCCGGCCGCACCGGGTCACCTACCGCAAGCTCACCCGCGGCTAAGCGCCATGCGAAGAGGTGCCTGCGGCTAGGCGCCAGCGGAGCTGGGGAACGGGTCAGCTGGGGGTGAGGCCGAGGTCGGGGCCGTGGCCTGCGGCCGATGGCTGGTTGACCAGGCTGTTCGCGGCCATCACCAGATAGTCCCAGAGCTGCGCGGCGTGGGCCTCGTCGAGGTCGAGTTCGTCGAGCGCGGCACGCATGTGCCGCAGCCAGGCATCCCTCTCCGCTTCCCCGATGGTGAAATGCGCATGCCGCATCCTCAGCCGCGGGTGGCCGCGGCGTTCGCTATAGGTACCCGGGCCGCCCCAGTACTGGATGAGGAAGAGCCGCAGGTGTTCCTCGGCAGGCCCCAGATCCTTGCTCGGGTACACCGCCCGCAGCATCGGATCGGCGGCCACGCCCTGGTAGAACCGGTGCGTAAGGCGGCGGAACGTCTCCTCCCCGCCCACGGCGTCGAAGAAGCTCAGTTCCTGTGTCTCACCCATGGCTGTCTCGTTCATAGCTGGCGTCCAGGTTACGTGTCCGGGTTGACCGCCGGGGCCGCCGGGGCCGCCGGCCACTGATCGTCAGGCCCGGCCGCGTGGGCCTGCGCCTTCGCCGTGGCGGCGGATCCCGCGCCCAGGGCACTGGCGACCGGCTCCCCGGGCACGTCCGACTCCTCCAGCGCGATCATCAGCCGCTCCCTCAGTTCGCGGGCGACTTCCCATTGCCCGAGGGGGATCGTCTTGGCGACCAGCCGCATCATGATGGAGTCGCTGGATATCGACTCCACGCCCCAGACCTCCGGTTCCTCTAGGATCACATCGCGCCAGCGTGGCTCCTTCCACATATCGGTCGCGGTCTGCTTCATGACCTCGCGTACCCTCGGCAGGTTCTGCCGGTAGGTCACGGGAAAGTCGATGACCGCCCGGGCCCACCCTTGGGATTCGTTGCCTATCCGGGCAATCGTGCCGTTGCGCACGTGCCAGACGACGCCGTTCACGTCGCGCAGCCGGGTGACGCGCAGGTTGACCGCCTCGACCGTTCCTGTGGCGTCGCCCGCGTCGATGACGTCGCCGACCCCGTACTGGTCCTCGACCAGCATGAAGATCCCGGATAGGTAGTCCCGGACCAGGCTCTGCGCGCCGAATCCGAGGGCGATGCCGAGCACGCCCGCGCTCGCTAGCACGGGCGCCAGGTTCAGGCCCAGGTCACCAGCGATGGTGATGCCGGCGATGCCGAAGATGATCACCGACGTGGCACTGCGCAGGATGGAGCCGAGCGCCTGGGCACGCTGCTGTCGGCGTTCCCGGAAGAGCCCGCGCGAGCCGTCGGCCTCAGAGTCGGCGGCGTGCCTGGTGATCCTCTTGATCGTCCGGTGGGTGACCGCCCTGATAGCCAGGGCGAGCGCCAGCACGAACGCGATGCGCAATGTCACGGTCACCGGGCCGGCCAGGTAGACCCGGGTCAGTTCGGCGGCGCTCCCGTCGTGCGACACATCCCAGATGAGGCGGCATGCGATACCAGGGTCATGGCCGCAGGCGGACTCGAGCGTGGTGGCAGGCTGGGAACCTGCGGTGATGATGGCACCCACCACGGGGAGCACATGCGGGATCACAGGAAGCATCCTTTCGGTGTCGCGGGCCCATCAGGTCCAACCCCATAGTGGCCGGCTCGCTGACCTGCTGGCCGCGCACACCAGTCCCAAGAACAGTCTCGGGACACGGTCTGAAGCCAGATTCCCGTGAGGGCGTGCATTCGCAGCGTGCGGAATGCAAGATGTAGATAGAGAATTGCATTTTCAAAGGGTACACATCGGCATGAAACGGAGATATCGCCAGGTTCGATCTCGCTATAGTTACCTATGATCTACATTGAGTAACCATGCACTGCCTAGTTTGGGGGGGCGTGCCAGTGGCCAGGAAAGGGGCCGGGATGGCGGCAGGGCGCGGCGGGTCGGCCGACGGATTGCGTGCAGCACAGCAGGACGAGCCAGCGGAGAACCTGGCGGGAGCCCCAGATGGCGGGACGAACCCCGCAGGGGCCCCAGACGGCGAGATGAACCCCGCGGGGGCCCCAGATGGCGGGACGAACCCCGCAGGGCCCCCAGATGGCGAGATGAACCCCGCGGGGGCCCCAGATGGCGGGACGAACCCCGCAGGGCCCCCAGATGGCGAGATCCGGCAGGAGATCTCGGTCGCCCGAAGAATCAGGGCACAATGCCTGGCCTCCGGTCGCACCCCGGCAGAGACCGCGGCCGCCATTCATGACCAGTGCGGGCCGGTCTTCGGCACCACGTGGATCCGCGCCCGCCGCATGGCGCTCGGGATCGCCCTGGCCGATGTCGTGGCCCAGATCCGGGCGCGGTATGAGGCCGAGGGCCGGACGCCGCCGCGGTTCAGCGAGACCTTGTTGTCCGCCTACGAGAGCGGCCAGAAGCGGCCCGGTCCCGAGTACCTGCACTATCTGTGTGCCGTCTACCAGGCGGACCCAGAAGATCTTGGCTATCAGGACCCGTGCTTCTGCGGGAACCGGCACCGCAAGCGTGCGGACCTCGCGGCGGGCACGGACGCCGTGGCGACCGGGCGCCGTCTGACCGCTGTGCGACCGGTTCCTGCGCCTCGTGACGGCACAGGCGCGGCAGGCGGCGGCCTGCCGCCGGCCGGCATGGCGGCCGGCGGCGGTGGCGCGGTGACCCCGGTCACCTTAGTGCCGGCCGCAGCCTGGGGTGAGGGCCTGGAGGCCGGAGGAGCCTGGGGCGAGGGCCCGGGGGCCGGAGGAGCCTGGGGCGAGGGCCCGGGGGCCGGAGGCGAGGCGGATGATGACGTCGTCAGGCGGGCTCTGCTCCGGCTGATCGCCGACGCGGGAACCCCGGTCGATGGCCGGTTCTTCGGTGCCGCGGACCGCGTCCGCCGCCGGATGGACGACGCACTGCTTGGCGGGAGCGTGTCGGCGACCATGCTCGACCAGTGGGAGGACACCGCCTGCGGCTACGGCAGGCAGTACCGGAGCGCACCCCCGTTGCGGCTGCTGTGTGACGTGTTGCTGGATCTGGGTGATATCCGCAGGATGTGCGAGGAGCGCCAGCCGCTGGATTTCGCCGAACGGCTCTGCCGCCTCGCGGCGAGGCTGGCGGCGCTGTCCGGCATGACCATGATCAATATAGGCGACCAGCGCCTCGCGCGGTCCTTCTTCCGCACGGCGCGGATGGCCGCGGACGAGACCGGCGACCGGCACCTGCGCGGCTGGGTAGCCGTCCGGGAGTCCATGGTGCCGCTTTACTACGGTGATCCGGGCGAAGCCGCCATGCTCGCGCGGGCGGGCGGCGACCTGGCCGGGCGCAACTCCAGCGTGGCCGGCGTGATGGCCCCGGTCATGGAGGCGCGTGCGCTCGCCAAGCTCGCGTCGGGTGAGAACAGTAGCGTCCGCGAGGCACTGGAACGGGCCAAGGCGGCGCTGGACCGGGCCCATCTGGCGCTCGGCGGGCTGGCCGGGGAGGTCCGTGGCGATACAGCCTTCGGCTACACCGAACGGCAGCTTCTTTTCCATCAGGGCGATGCGCTGGTCAGCCTGGGCGATCACAAGGGCGCCGAGAAGGCGTTCGGGCGGTCGCTCCAGATGTACTCGCGGTGCGAGATCCTCGACAGGTCACTGATTACGCTCGGCCGAGCCCGGTGCAGGCTCGAGGCGGACGAGCCGGAAGAGGCGTTGCGGCTGAGCCGCGACACCGTGCTCGCCCTGCCCCGGCAGCACCGCTCGGGCCTGGTGGTCCGCACCGCCCGGTCGCTCGGCGAGTCGGCCGCCGCGAAGCACGGTGACCTCCCAGCCATCCGCGAGTACCGCGAGGCCCTCCTCACCGGCTAGGGCTCCGGTCGATCGGGCCGTCCACGAGCTCACCGGACACCACGTCGACGACACGCAACGCCCATTCCTCGTCGCCGCGTTCCGACAACTGGTAGGCCAGCAGCCGTCCCTCGCGGTCCGGCTGCCAGTAGTCGAGCGTGGTGGCGCCCGACGGGTCTAGCGCCATGGGTCGATGAGCGCCCGTTCCGGCTCACCCGGGGCCACCGTCATCAGCACGGGGTGTTCCTGATCGGCGCCGCGGTGCAGGAAGAACTGCCGCTGCCCGCGCCACACGGGGGCGCTCACGTACCCGGCGCTCATCGGCTGGCGGACCCGCACGGCCAGGGCCTGCCTGCCCGGCAGGGCCGTGGCCTGCTCGCGCAGCAGCGCGTCCTGGGCTTCCAGCCAGGCCAGGCTCTCGGCACTCGCCGGGTCCTCGAGCCAGCGGTAAGGGTCATCCACGAGAAAACCGTGGATGTTCTCGGTGAGATCGAGGCGGCGCGCCATGGGGTACATGGATCGCACTCTACGAGCCCTGCCCGTTATTCTGTCCTTGGCATGGCGCACCAACCGGGAGGCGGGCGTGCGACGGGTACTGCTGCTCAATGTGACGTATGAGCCGTTGACGACGGTTGGCCTGCATCGCGCGGTGTGCCTGGTACTCGGCGAGAAGGCCGAAGTCGTGCACGATGATGCGGAGGGCAACTTGCTCCGCTCCACCTCGGTCGTCCTGGCCATGCCGTCGGTGATCAGGTTGCGCCGCTATGTCCGGGTTCCGTATCGCAGCAGGGTCCCGTTGACCCGGGGCGCGCTTATGCGCAGGGACAACTACCAGTGCGCGTACTGCGGGCACCGCGCGGAGACCGTCGACCACGTGCTGCCGAGGAGCCGGGGCGGCGCGCACACCTGGGAGAACTGCGTAGCCTCCTGCATGCGGTGTAACCACAGCAAGGCCGACCGCTTGATCGAGGAACTCGGCTGGACCATGCGCTGCGTCCCCGCCGTGCCGCGCGGCGCCCACTGGAGGCTGATCGGAGCCGCGCACGATGGTGACCCGCAGTGGGCGGCCTACCTGGCGGAGTCCAGCGCAGCCTGACGATGCGCAGGGGGTGAGCTGCTGGCGGCCGCGCTGGCGGCGTCCCACCGCTGCTCGATCCGCCCGAAGCGCCAGATGGACAGGGCAACGGCCCAGGTCACGACGAACACGCCGACGATGACAAATCCGGCCTTGTTGATGTCGAAACCCCGCATGAAGGTCCAGAACCCGCCGCCGAGGTGACCCTCCTGGCCGATGAGCCCGAGGATCTCGATGGTGCCGATGAACACGGCGACGAATACCGACAGGGCGGTGATGGTCAGGTTGTAGTACACCTTGCGGATCGGGCGGGCGAAGGCCCAGTCATACGCGAAGTTCATGAAGCAGCCGTCGGCGGTGTCGAACAGGCTCATTCCGGCGGCGAACAGGATCGGCAGCGACAAAACGGCATAGAACGGCAGGCCGCTGATGACGGCCGTGCCCGCGAGGACGAGGAGCGCGACCTCGGAGGCGGTGTCGAAGCCGAGGCCGAACAGCACGCCGATCGGGTATATCTTCCAGGGGGTGTCCACCCGGCGGGCCAGCGGCCCGAAGAACCGGTTCATCAGCCCGCGCTTGTCCAGTTGCTCCTCAAGCTGCCTGTCGTCGTAGCTGCCGGTGCGCATCTCCCGGAACACCCGGACGATGCCGAGCAGAATGACCAGGTTCATCGCGGCGATGATGTACAGGAAGGTTCCGGAAACCGTGGTGCCGATGACTCCGGTCATGGCGTGCAACTGCGAGCCGTTGTTCTTCACCTGCTCGTTGAGGGCCCGGATGCCGAAGTTCAGCAGCAGCGCCAGCACGAAGACGATGGTGGAGTGCCCCAGGGAGAAGAAGAATCCCACCGAAAGCGGCCGCTTGCCATCGCTGATGAGCTTGCGGGTGGTGTTGTCGATCGCCGCGATGTGGTCGGCGTCGAAGGCGTGCCGCATGCCCAGGGTGTAGGCCAGGATCCCGGTACCGAACCCGAAGATCTCCGTCTTGCTGATGTGGTAGTGCCCGCTGACGGCCGCGGCCAGCATCACCCAGCCCGCGACGTTCAGCCCGACGACCGCCGCGACCATGCCGCCGGTGCGGGCCCATTCGGCGGGGGTCAGCCCGGCCCGGATCCGGGCCAGCCGCGCGCTCACATCAGCCATCCGGCGGCCCCTCCCTCGGCTGCTAAGACCAGCGCTACTTTAACGATAGATGCGAGCTAGTCGCAACAGCAGGTAGGCCGCAGTTGCTTGTGTATGTCCAAGTCGTTCCCAGTGTTACCGTCGCTAGCAGTGGGCAGCGAGCGGGGGACACGGCATCAGCAGGGAGGTGCGGCGGTGCGGCGGGACATCTTCACCCCCGAGCACGAGGCGTTCCGGGACATGGTGCGCTCGTTCATCAGCAAAGAGGTCACCCCGCACCACGAGCAGTGGGAGCGGGACGGCGTTGTCTCGCGGGATGTGTGGCTGGCCGCCGGCCGAGCCGGGCTGCTCGGGATCGACATCGACGAGAAGCAGGGCGGCGGGGGAGACCCTGACTACCGGTTCTACCTGATCCTCAACGAAGAGCTGGCCCGGGCGGGCACCACAGGCCCCGGCTTCGCCGTGCACAACGACATCAACGGCCAGTATTTCCGCCGTCTGTGCACCCCCGAGCAGGGTGACCGCTGGCTTCCCGGGTACTGCTCGGGCGAACTCATCACGGCCATCGCGATGAGCGAGCCGGGCGCGGGCAGCGACCTCCAGGGGATCCGCACCACCGCCACCCGCGATGGCGGGCGCTACATCCTCAACGGCCAGAAGACCTTCATCTCCAACGGCCAGCTCTGCGACCTGGTGATCGTGGTGGCCAGGACCAACCCAGACGCCGGCCATGAGGGCATCAGCCTGCTGGTCGTGGAGCGCGGCATGGCCGGCTTCGAACGCGGCCGCAACCTGGACAAGATCGGGATGCATGCCCAGGACACCTCGGAGCTGTTCTTCTCCGACGTCGCCGTCCCGGCGGAGAACCTGCTCGGCGAGGAAGGCGGCGGCTTCGCCGCCCTCATGCGGAACCTCCCCCGGGAGCGGGTCGCGATCGGCGCTACCGCGCTGGCCGGGGCGGAGAAGGTCTTCGAGGACACGCTCGCTTACTGCAAGGAGCGCCAGGCGTTCGGACGGCCGATCGGGAGCTTCCAGCACAACCGGTTCGTGCTCGCGGAGATGGCCACCGAGCTGGCCGTGGCGCGGGCGTTCACCGACCGCGCGGTCATGGAGCACAACTCCGGCCAGCTGACCAATGAGGATGCGTCCATGGTCAAGTGGTGGGACACCGACCTGTGCAACCGGGTCATCGACCGATGCGTCCAGCTGTACGGGGGCTACGGCTACATGCGCGAGTACCCGGTCGCCCGGGCGTTCACCGACAGCCGGGTGCAGACGATCTTCGGCGGGACCACGGAGATCATGAAGGAGATCATCGGCCGCGGCCTTGGCGTGTAGGCCATCCGGGCTTGAGATGAAATTCGGTGAGTGTTAGCCCTGGCTTTTCATCCGGGATGCCCGCCGAGCGGCGCGTCGACCATAAAAAGTGCTCCTGAACTGGGATGATAAGAGTGCTGAAGCCCTTATCAACACGAGTTCGAGGAGC
>WNFE01000354.1_pt1 | contig 33148 bp, 29 predicted proteins | sample 5400451 | NCBI WGS metagenome assembly WNFE01 (sample SAMN13153344, study PRJNA577476) | soil metagenome | isolation source: 200 cm saprolite under Douglas fir tree site 2 hole 2 | place: USA:California | collected 2015-04-18
GCGCTAGGAATGACCAACCGGTGGTAGACTGCGCGTATGGCTACCAAAAAGAAAACCAAGAAGAAGCAAACGAAGTCCAAGAGAACTGCGGGCAAGAAGGTGGCTCCGATGAAGAAGGCGGCTAAGAAGAAGTCGGCGAAGAAGAAGGCAGCTCCGAAAAAGGCGGACGTGAAAACGAAGGTCGGCGGCAAGAAGACAACCGGCGGGAAAACGGCGGCCGCACTTAAGAAACAGGTTCGGGGGAAAAGCCAGAGCGTGGATACGGTGGCATTCGCACTGGAGGGACTGGGAGCGCGGTCGGGCGAGCAATCGGGAGATTTGCAGGGATTGTCCAACGTCCAAGGTGCGGATTCGGAGAGTGTGGACGAATTGCTCGAGGAAGGAAACGCGTTCGAGGCCGAGGCGGTGAAGGGCGTGGAAGACGCCGGGGACGCTGACGAGGGGGAAGTTCGCGCTCATGAGGTGCCGCAGGATGATGTTCTCGGTGAGTATCTGGATAAAGAGTAGTGAGTGAGCGGATCATGCATGCCGGTGCAGGTGGAGCCGCTGTCGTGAGTGCTCGAAGGAGCCGCTTCTTCGCTAGTGTCAAAATCTTTCCTAAGGGCTCTCGGCACAGGCGGAATCATCGGATTTTACAGCTCTTCCACCTCGCCACGCTGGCGAGTGCCGAAAGTAATTGGCTTTGACCTAGCTCCTGAATTCCAGCATGTCCCGCCTCGGACCCAACCCGTAGTTTCCTGCCGCGATGCGTTACGTTGCAGTGGCAGCTCTATTGAAAGATGCGATCGCGTCTTCCGCCTTGTCGAATACCTCAAACACTGTCACGAGCTTTGTAATCTGAAGCAACTCGTGTGCATGACTACCGAGGTTGGCAAGCTTGATGTCACCGCCGACCTTCCGAGCCGATGCGTACAGACCCACTAGGGTACCCAGGCCGCCGCTATCGATGTGCGTGACCTTCCCGAGGTCAAGCACGATTTGGCGGGATTTGTTCAACAAGTCTTTCACAAGGAGGCGCAGAGATGCTGACTCTTCGCCAAAGAAGATGGCGCCGCTGAGATAGACAACGAAGACCCCATCTGACCTGCTGGTAGTGGTGTTAAGGGCCATGAAAACGTCCTGCCACCGTCGCGCGGGGCGCGGAATTGACTGTCGGTTGAGCCAAAAGGGAAAGGGTGGATGCTCAAAACGTATCCCCCCTTGGGGCCGGATTGCAAGCCCCGAATTGCTGGCTCAGGTATTGCGCTCTTGTCGCCCATCTTGCAACAGGTCATCCCTGCCGGAATGGAATCGCCACCAGCGCTGTGAAGCGTTTATTGGTCTTGGCCAACTCCTTCCATGAGAAGGCCGGTGAGTGTCAAGTCTGTTTTTCTTTTTCCTCCCTGTGGATTTCTTGCCTTTGAGCCGAGCCGCCTCTGTCGCCATCTTTCCATCCGCACTCTTTTGTTGAGCGATTCTCGCTCGGTGCAAGTCGGGTTCCCGTTTCAGCAGGTGCTGCTGCCCGATAATCGACGTCGGCTCCCGTCTCTTGGCACGGAAGTTGCGCCAGGAGTTAGTCGCAGTCGCCTGAACTCGGCGGTTGAGCTCGGCAGTCCGGATGCTCGGCTATCCGCTCATCCTCAGGACAGGGAATGGCGCACCTCGAGTTTGGGCAGGACCGGTTGGCCCTGCCGGATCCGTTGCATGTGTTCGAGCTGGCTTTCCGTTCGGTCGATGCAGCGTTCGATGTGTGCTTCATAGCGCAGCAAATGATGTGGCTGAGATGAGTCCGGGACGTATTGGCGAAGCGCCTCCAATCGCCCTCTCTCAGATTCGATCGACTTATCGCGCTCGAGCCACCTGATCTCTTCATCGAGCTCCTCGAGGAAACTCGTCTTGCACTGCTCGGGCGAAGCCGACCCAGTTTTCCGTCGCTCTTCTTCCGAACAGTTGGCTTTTGAAAGCCAAATTCGGTACCTCCCATAAAGGGTTAGTCGCCCCTTTTCATTTGTGCGGTTCTCATAGAGTTTAGTCCATATGGCTGAATCCCGATTCCTATCAAAGCCACCCGTGTCGATTCTCGTTTTCAAGTCTCTCAGCAACGCTAGACATTTTCCCCGAAGTTCAGGGTCCGCAATTCCCTGCATCAAATTGCGGTACTCCTCACCCTCGGGCGTCACTATTATGGTGACCACCTTGATCGGTTGATGTTCTTTGTTCCCGCGCGGAAATACGATGCCTGTTTGAATCTCTGCAGTCTCAGCGATGAGGACTCGCCGAAGTCGCCAGTACAACGTCGCTAATTTATCGACTTTGATTCCTTCGAAAGCTCCTTTTGGCTGATAGTGCGCTCGAAGGCCTCCCAAGAGGTAATCGAGTTCAGAGCGTGACTCGCCTTCGAGTAGGACCACGCTCGAAAAGATCCCGTGTTTCGTTGCATTGAATTTGCTGCGCAGCTTGCCGACCAGTGTACGCGGACCTGTGCTCCTCATTTCGCCCTCCAAAAAGAAAGCTGAAAGGAGGGTGCGCTGACCGGTCGCACGTAACCCATCTCCTCGACCGGGTTCGCTTTCTCTTCGCCATTGTATCCGGAAGTCCGCGGAAGTCAAGAAAACTTTTGCCTTTAACAGAATGCACCACGTCGTCACTGGGTGCTCTGGACGTTGCCGCCCGGGTGCCGTCAGGCGTTTTTTGAGCGAAAACTACTCGGAGGGCGATTTCTTATGGTAGGTCACTAGGCGCTGGAGGTACTTCGATCCTTCTCTTTTGTAAGTTTCCACTCCACCAGCGAGAAACATTTCGCATATTTGCGAAAGAGTTCTCCCTTCACGTCTTGCCACGTCTTGTAGCTCCCTCTTCAAGCTGGCGGGGAGTCTGAACCCAACCTGTTCATTCTTGGTTTGCATATCAAGTCTGAATTTTAGTGCCTTCCCTGAAAGAGATCAAATTAAAGTGCTTGACATTGCTGAACAAAGAGCTATACAATGACTAACAATGCTTAACATCAGGAGGACGCCATCAATGTCTATGACCAGAAGCAGCGTTCAAAGGATTGAGTCACTCGTGCGACAAAACGCTCGGCTTGCAAGGCTTCTTCGGTCAGACGAATTTGGAAAGTGTGATCTTACTGCTTTGAAGAAGCTGACTCTTGAGTCTGGTCTCTCCATTGCTGCAGGGGAGATTCTCTGGCTCAACGACGGATGGTACGTGACAAGCCGGGGCTTATTAAGAGTAGCCAAAGACAATCATTGCTCTGGAATTCATGCCCATGTCCTTACTAAATTAAGCGACCCACGTGGCAATCGTTGGGTTTTTAAGGCAACGGTGTACAAGTCTCGTTACTCTAGGGGGTTCGTCGGATACGGTGATGCCGATCCTTCGAATGTCTCTCCTTTGGTCCGTGGGGCCGAGATGCGCGTTGCCGAAACACGCGCCGTCAACCGGGCCCTGCGCAAGGCCTACGGCATCGGGCTGTGTTCCGTTGAGGAGTTGGGCTGGCTTACCGGTTCTCCCGGTCCAGTGCGGGAACAGAGCCACTCTGTAAAGCCTCCTCACCAGAATGGTTCGAGCAACGGGCAACCCAGGCTGCGGGACCGGCTGTGTGTCTTAATCCGCCAGTACAACCTCGATCCCACATTGGTCAAAGCGTACGCGGCCGACTTTCTGCGGCACGCCGACGCTCAAAGACGCCAGTCGCGATTTAGTTGAGTCCTTTATCTCTCATCTAGCGACGTCCGCAAAGGAAAACAGGGATGGCCTGCTGTGCAAACTCAATTCCTATGCTCAGCCTGTGGAGGTGAAACTATGAGGCGGCAGATTCAAGGCCTGCATTTGAATCAGCGGGGAGTCGAAAACAAGCTCGAAGGATTATTCCTTGTTCGCGTGGACAAGGCTCGCTACCGATGGCATCCACAGAAGCCCTTCGTAGAGATCCGATTTGTTGTTTTGGAACCCAAACCTTTCGAAACCCGGCTCCTGTCGGGGCGGTTGTACTGCACCGAAAGAGCCCTCTGGAAACTCAATTCGTTCCTTCGAGATTTTGGCTACGACACACAGCTCCTCAAGGATGACCAGGTCGATGAAAAAGCGCTCTGCAATCTTCGCGGGGTCATCCGGACCTCTTATACCACCCTGAACGGACGCTCATACCAAAACCTCGATGCCTTCGCCCCCGAGGCTGACTGGGAGGCACTCGATTGCACATCACTGGCCCACAGCGATGGGCGGGGAGGCAATGATGGTCTATAGCTACACCCAAATTAGCCAGTATCTTCGCTGCCCGCGCAGCTATCGCTACCGTTATTTGGATGGCTGGAGGGAAAAAGAAACCCGGGCAGCGATGGTCTTCGGTCGCTGCTTTGAAAAGGCTCTTGGTGCCTACTTTTGTCAGGAGGATTGCGCTGCTGTGCTTTTCAAGGAATGGGATGCGTACCGCGATGCTCCACTTGAATACCGCAAAGGAGAGACCTGGGACCGCCTCTTCCACCAGGGAGTCCATTTACTCGAAACATTTGCGCGGGATAATCGCATTCGGATTCGCTGTCCGAAGAAGAATCTACAAATCAAAATCCTCCGTACAATGCCGGGAGGAAACGAATTCGTTGCCTATCTCGATGCCATCGGAGAGGTCGATGGCCAGCACTGCCTGATCGACTGGAAGACAACAACCAGTCGCTATTCGACGGAACCCGAGGGACTACTTTCACTCGATCCGCAGCTCATTTGTTATTCCTGGATCAGTGGGATTCCGGAAGTAGCACTGGTCGTATTTGTGCGGAAACATGCTCCGGAAATTCAATACTTGAGAGCGTCCATTTCGGAAGAGCAGCGCCAGGAGTTCGGGCGCCTTGTGGAGACAACAATCGGCCAGATCGAAGCGGCTCAGTTTGTTTCGCACAGCGGTATCCGCTTTCCCCAAAACGGCTGCTTGAGTTGCCCACATCTGGGGCTTTGCCTGAACAACCAGCTGTTAGTCGACACGAATCTCGTGCGCAAAGCAGGAGCGAGCGACCTTGATTGGCTTGACGAGCTTGTGGATTAACGGACGGACCGCCGTGGCACCGGAATTGAATCATCGGCGGGCAGTCTTCGTCTTGGGCAAGATCGATGAGATCTTGAGCTGGGAGAAGACCAAAGAGCAAGAGAAGGACGCGCGGTTTGTCGAACTCGGAGAATATTTGTGCGAGGTCAGGTCGAAGCAGTATTGGAGGCTAGAGAAACTGAAGTCGTTCGATGAATTTCTTGAGAAGCGCTTTCCGGAATCGCGTCGAAAAGCCTATTACTTGATGGCGATCCACGAGCATCTACCGCGGATCGCGAAACCGGAACTAAGGTTGATGGGATGGACCAAGGCGAGGGAGTTGGTGAAGGTGGCCCGGAGGGAAGGGCAGACGTTCGATTGTGCACCCTGGGTGCACAAGGCCAGTTCGATGCCCAGGGAGGAATTCAAGCAAGAGGTCGAGCGGCACCTGACCGGGCACGAGACCGAGCCACACGAGATCCTTTACTTCAAGGTGTACAAAAGCCAGCTGCCCGTGATCGAAGAGGCGCTCGAAACTGTTGGGTTGATGCTCGGCTCAAACAAGTCGAGGGGTTACTGCCTGGAGATGATCTGTGCGGATTTCCTGGCGGGGGCCAAGCTGGGAGAGACCCAACAATAGATTCGATTATGCAAAGTTCGATAAATCCGACGTCTCTACGTCAAAAGCACCCCAGGCATAAACTGAGCCCGGAAGAGTACACGAAACTCCGAATCCGGGTCCTGGAGAGAGATGGTTGGCGGTGTCAAGAGTGCGGTTCCATGGAAAGTTTGGAGGTCCATCACATGAAACGCAGGAGCCAGCTCGGTAGCGATGTGATGCACAACTTGATTACGCTTTGCGTCGGTTGTCATGGCAAATGTCACGGACGGCGCCGCTAGAAACAACGATCCTCAACGCAAGGTTGGCGGAGCGGTTGAAACCGGCGGTCTTACTTGCCACGTTGGGGATTGGAAGGAGGGTGGCGCAGACAAAGAAAGAAATGAAGTAGTCAAGCGGGATTAGAAAAAGCGGTTGCGCTCAAGAGCTCTTTTGGCATTTCGCAGCCTTGTAGTTGGCACACTTTCGACCGCAAGATTTGCAAAGGAAATATTTTCACTATCCCAGACCTACAACCGAAAATACTTCCGTTACCGCCCGGCATACATCCAGCATGTCCATTTGGGAGAGTGTTGGATGTACGAGAAACATGATGCTCGTTTCCCCCAATTTGCGCGCGATTTCGAGCCTCTTGCGGGGACGCATTTCTGTGGGGAATGCTGTCTCTAGGTAAATTTCACTGCAACTCCCACTGAAGCAAGGAATTCCCTCCGCCGAGAGAGCCGCCACAATGCGATCTCTGCTCCATCCGTTTCGCAGGATCGCGGGGCGAACAAATGCGTATTATTTGTAATGAGAATGACCAATCCAGTCCGGCGGAACGGTGACACGCAACGCGCGAATCTTGGAAAAGGCTTGCGTCAGAATAGGCGCATTTTGCCTTCGCGTTTCCAGGAGCCTTGGCAATTTCCCCAAGATTACCCGCCCTATCGCTGATTGCATCTCTGTGAGTCGCCAATTTGTTCCGAACGATTCGAGGCTCAATGGATACTTCGGGAGGAAGAAACTGTTGAGCGCGGTAAATGGGAGACGCAGCGTTTAGCTCTGGCCCGCAGCTTTTTCCAGGCGAGAACCCACCGGCAGTTCGCTATTTTTCACTTGCTTGGGGTCTCCGTGGAAACTGTATTCGGGAACAATTTCCTTTATCTTCGACCGGATAGGGTCAGCACCATCGATCGACATTGAAGCACGAAGTTCGTCTAGCTGACGGTACAACTCCGCCCAGTTCCTTAATGCTCCGTTAGTTCGCTTTATCTTTTCGCAAGATGTGGGTATCACTTTTTCATTCCCATAAAAAAGTTCCTCGTTGAGCTTTTCTCCCTCACGCAGGCCGGTGAACTTGATTTCCACATCCTCTTCTGATTTACCCGAGAGTCGGATAAGGCTGCGCGCCAAGTCGAGAATTCGTACTGGCTCACCCATATCTAACACTAGGATGTCCCCATGGCTACCAATGACAAAAGCTTGCAACACCAAGGCCACGGCTTCTCGTGTGATCATAAAGAAGCGCTTAATGTCTGGGTGGGTGATCGTAAGTGGCTGATGGTTGCGAAGTTGCTGTTTTAGGACGGGGACCACACTGCCACTCGAACCTAGAACGTTTCCGAACCGTACCGAAACACAACGCATCCCATTGGGCGGCTTAGACGAAGTGATTAATTCGCAGATTCGTTTGGTGGCGCCCATCACATTGGTTGGATTCACCGCTTTGTCGGAGGAAATCAAGACGAAGCTCTTACACCCTGCCTCCGCAGCTAAGTCCAAAAGGCCGACGAGTCCGAGTACGTTGTTCTTCACAGCCTCTTGAACGTTTGATTCCATCATGGGCACATGTTTGTATGCTGCAGCATGAAAAATAATCTCTGGGCAGAATTCCAGAAACAGGCTGCGCACTCGTTCAGCATCGCACACGTCGGCAATGCGAAATTCAAGCTGCGCACCATTCTTATGGTTAATGAGGCCTAAACGTAGGAAGTAGAGTCCCGTTTCGCTTTGATCCAAACAGATAAGTCGAGTAGGACTATAATCGAGGATCTGACGACACAGCTCAGATCCGATCGAGCCAGCTGCACCCGTCACAAGGATGGTCCGGGCGGTAATCTCTTTCCGGACGGATTCAAGATTGATTTGGACGGGTTCTCTCCCAAGCAGATCTTCTAAGCGTACTTCGCGGAATTGATTGATGCTTGCTTCTCCGCGAATTATGTCGCCGAGTGTTGGCACCGTCTTGAACGGCAGCTTCGCTTTCTGACAGGCCTCTGTAATCCGCAGCATCTGTTTGCCAGAGACCGAGGGAATAGCTATTAGGATTTCATCAGCAGGATTAACCTGAACGAGATTTTCGAGTTCATCAATAGTGCCCAGGACTGGCACCCCTTGTATGCGGACTCCGAATTTCGATGCGTCATCATCCACACACCCGATTGCAATATAACCACTTTCTGGTCGCGCAAGTTCACGAATGACCATCTGAGCGGCAAACCCTGCTCCGACCAGCATCACCCGTTTCGATCGCGAGGAATCGCGCCGGACGGATTCGACTAAGACACGTGAAGCGAGCCGAGCGCCCGCGAGCAAGCATGCAGTAAAAACGGCTTCCAGCACGTATACGGAGCGCGGGAAGGCCACTGCACCGAAAAGATAACGGTTCACCACAGAGAAGACGACAGATCCTACCGCCACGGCTTTCAGGATGTTTATTGCTTCATTCACGCTTGCGAAGTGCCACCAACCATGATTCAAGTTGAATAAGCGCAGTGTGATCAGGCGGACGACAACAAGCAGCAAACCAGACGTTAGCAAGACACGCCGATACGGCAGCGAGAAATCAAAGCGCAGCAGCCATCCCACGACCAAGGAACCCGCCACCAGTGCCGAATTGAAAGCGTAGATGAGCACCGGCCGCCTATGGAAAAGTAGCTGCGGCAATCGGAGTAGGAATTCGCGCATAGATTTAGGTGAATCTCCAAGGTTTCATGTTTCGAGAAAAGGGCGATCCTTCCTGTCTATTGGACAAAACCCCGTTTAGTGTCTGCAACGGTCTGCTGATGTTGCGATAGAGTCGATGTGAACAGGACCAGATGGAACCAGTTGAACAATGGTTGGAATGGGGAGTCTTGGGGATCGCAAGACGCCACTCCCGAAATTTCTTGTAAGTTATTCCGCCCGTTATGATCTGATTAGTGCGTCACGCCGTGTGCGCGCAGCACTTGCACAATAGTTCGAAGAAGAATTCTCATATCGAAGAAAAGCGTCCTTTTTCGCAGATACTCGCATTCGTATTCCACTTTTACAGGAATTGGTAGGTCGTCTCGACCGTTGACCTGGGCCCAGCCGGTCAGCCCGGGTACAAGTTCATGTATTCCATGCTCAGTCCTTAAAGCCACCAAGTCATCTTGGTTATGGAGCGCGGGGCGAGGTCCCACAAAACTGAGGTCACCCTTGAGAATGCTGTAAATCTGTGGCAACTCGTCAAGACTCGTTTTTCTGAGGAACGGACCGATGACCGTCATCTGTGCCTTCGGATCGCGCAGGAGATGAGTGGCCACCTCAGGGGCATGCACATTCATGGTGCGGAACTTTGGCATCCTGAAAATTGTGTTATTCCGGCCGACACGGTCAGACCAATACAGCACAGGGCCTTTGGACGTGAGCCACACGGCAATCGCTATTGCTGCCATCAGAATAGAGAGCAGGGGCAATAATAAGAGACCCAGAACGAGATCGAACGCCCGCTTACGGTAAGACACGACTGCGGGCACCCGATTCGAGTTCTGCATGCGTTGACCGCCACCGGTTCCGCCAGCTTGGGCAGGCGATTGCGCCAGCTGTTGAAACTTCAAGCTTTCCTCCGGCCCAATCTCAGCAGAAAAAAGGACGAACTCTCATAGCTTTCCAGCCTATTAAACTTTGAAGATCACAAATGAAATTGTCAGAAACTCTATTGTTTGGAAGAAGGGCCGAGACGTGATAGAAGCCGGCCAGGCCCGCTAGAAGCTCCGCCGGCCAGCGGTTTGCTGGCCAAATACCACTCGATTGTCTCTCTGAGCCCCTGCGATAAGGTATAACGAGGAATCCAACTGGTTTCGGAACGAAATTTTGTACAATCCATTGCCAGCGAACCGAGCAACCGGCCCACCTCTGCTGACTTGCCGACGATACTTGCCACTGCGTTGAGCAGACTCGGCGCACATCGAAACATCCTCGGTGGAAGCTCCATGGCATCTGCAATGCGTCGGATTAATTCTGGCGTCGAGATGTCCTCACCATCGCTGACTAGGAAAGTCTGGCCTGTTGCTCTCGGGTGAGTTGCACTCGTTAAAATAGCATCGGCCAAATTTTTAACGTAGATCAAGCTTCGACGATTGGATACTGATGCGAAGGGCAAGGGAATACACTTTTGTACGAGGTGAAGCAGATGGATGAAATTCGCTCCGACTCCCCTACCGTAGACCAAGGGTGGTCGTAAGACTACTATCTCCATCCCAGACTCGGCCCCAATTCGCTGCAGGGCCTGTTCCGATTCCCACTTGGAGATTGCATAAGGACCTTCGGGTTGGGGAACGTCTGTTTCCCTGAAGGGTTCGGTTGAGGTTTGTTCACCATTCACCTTTATGGTGCTCACGTAAACCATTCTCTTGGCCCCTGCCGAGGCAGCCGCTCTTGCTAACCGTTCTGTCCAGGCGGTGTTCACTTCCCTATATGTCGCGAGGGGATCCGATGCATTATCCTTCGCCACGTGTACACGCGCTGCCAGATGCACCGCCACGTCCACACCGGCAAGAGCTCGTGACCAATCGGTGTTACGGTCGAGGGAGGCCATCGGGATCGTCTCAACGTCTGCCGGCACCAACACCTTAGAACTCGGTGACCGATACGACCCTCTGACCTTCATCCCAAGACTCAGTGCCCTCTCGCAGACAGCACGCCCAACAAAACCACTCGCACCGGTAACCAACATAAGATTCAAGGTCGGCCCTCTTTATACTGGATCGCTCGAAAATCGACTATAGTGCAGTAGAAACGGATGCAATGTCCTCTCCAATGCAGGCACCTGGATTTTTAGCGGGCCACAGAGAACCAAGAAGCCGTTGGTATATTGCCATCATCTGGGCAAGTACGGTCTCTTCGGAGAACTCCCGGACCGCAATTTCTCTTCCGCAGGCGCCTAAATGTGACCGAAGCGCGGGATCGCTGATAAGAGTCTCAAGGGCTTGTGCCAAAGCTTCTGAATTGTGGAGGGGAACCAATAGTCCGTTCTGGCCATTTCGAACGATATCTCGACAGCCGGGCGCGTCAGTGGCTACTATTGCCCGCCCACAGGCTGCAGCTTCTATTAATACTCTCGGAACGCCCTCACCATAATAAGAAGGAAGACAAACAATGTTCGCTTCAGTCAGGATTTTCACCATGTCATCCTGGTGGCCCCACCACTCAACAAGACCGGACGATGCCCAAGCGTGTAACTGTGTTTCCGTAATTGAGCCTGGGTTTTCAGGGTCCGGCTTCCCGACCAGAACAAGTCGCGCACGTACGTTTCTTTCGCGCAACTTTCTGGCGGCTTCCACGAATTCACCAATGCCTTTTTCCCAGAGCATTCGCGATGCAAGGAGGACTACCGGTGAACCACTCGGTTCCGGATGAGGGAAAAACTGTTTAACGTTGACACCAGTGCCGCGGATAATGTCCGTCGTGTGCAGTCTTGCCACGCCCTCTCTGAGCAAGAATGCGCGATTCTCTTCGTTCTGAAAAACTGCTCTGGCATTCTCATTTCCGAGCGCTAGGCGAAGAAGAGCTAGGAGAACTAGTCTCAACAATCGCATTTGCCATGTTGGGCTCATGAAAACATGGCCCATGCCTGCAATTGCATTCACAGACGGGATTCCACCTAAAAGCCTTGCTGCGCAGCCGCCATAAATTATTGGTTTTAGTGCGATATGATGAAGCAAATCCGGACGTTCGCGTCTGTACACCTTCATAACTTGGAAAAAGGCGTTGAGCTCGCGAAGCGGATTCAGACTGCGACGAGAGAGCTGCCAAGGGATGACCTTGAGGCCTTCTTTGACAAGTATTGGGTGGAGATGGGTGAAATGAGTCATCACCACAACCTCCGCTCCAGCATCCCTAGCTGCGCGAGCAAGTTGCAGGCGGTGTGAGGCGAAATACCAGTCCTCGGTTACCAAGAATAGTAATTTCAATGGAGTCTCGCGATCGATTCCGATGTTGAATCCCTTCCCCACGGATGCAGGGTCAGCTAGAGCAAACCTGCCTCAGCCACTCTTACCTCCTTCACACAAGTGAATTCGGGGGCCTGGTGAACAGACCGGTGGTGGAGAAACCAATCTTGAAAGACTAAAACGTCCCAAAGCAAGTATTGCCAATTACGACCGCCGGAGAGATGCTCGCGCCATTTCTTTCTGATGGGCACGACATTAAGGAAACCGTGCCAAGCGAGATTCTTCTCTGAAAGGAGATCTTCGGCCCAATCACGGAGAGGATCTCGCAACCAGCAGTCTACAGGTACTCCGAAACCCATCTTCGGCCGCTCAATCAAGTGCTGAGGGACATATTTGTTGAGGACCTGACGCAGAATCCATTTGCCGACGCCATGGCGGATTTTGAGTGTGCGGGGCAATCTCCAAGCAAACTCAACGACGCGATGGTCAAGCAGGGGCACCCGGGCCTCTAAACTAACAGCCATGCTAGCGCGATCGACTTTTGTCAGGATGTCATCCGGCAAGTAGGCAAGCAAGTCGATCAACATCATAACTTCTTCAATATCAAAGGAAGTGGACAGCTCATCGATGGAATCACGAAGTGTACTTGGTTCGTATGAATGAAGAACGATATCACCGGGATTGTGCCAGTGCGAGAGAGCGCGGTAATAGAGCGCTTGTGGACTTTTGATGGAAAGGAGGGTCGCTAATTTGTGGGCTTTGTCCCCCGGAGTTGAAAGGGTGAATCTTTTTGGAATAAGTGGACGGAGGCTACGGAAAGCTGCGTCGATTCGTTCTGGCGGCACAGCTCTAAGTGAAGAGGCGGCGGCTTTTCGAAGAGGCAGTGGAAGACGCCCAATGGAATTCCAAATCTTACGAGTAAGGGGATACCGATTGTAGCCCCCAAAGAGCTCGTCTCCACCGTCGCCGGAGAGGCTGACAGTAACACAACGACGGGCCAACTTAGAGACTAAATAGGTCGGGATTTGAGAGCAATCCGAAAATGGCTCGTCGAACATGGCCGGAAGCAAAGGAATAACGTCTAAGGCATCTTTAGAATCAAGGTAGAGCTCGGTATGATCGGTGCGCAGATGCTCTGCAACTCTCTTGGCGTCCTTTGCCTCGTTGTAGCCTTCTTCATGAAAGCCAATTGTGAAGGTTTTGACAGGTCGCTGACTCTGCGCCTGCATCAACGCGACAACGGTGCTGGAATCGACCCCGCCGGAAAGAAATGCGCCGAGAGGAACGTCGGCAATCATTCGAAGCTTTACGGCCCGGAGGAGAAGCTGATGGAGCTCTTCGACAGCCTCAGCGTCGCTGACTTGTAACGGCGATAGCTGTCCGGTGCGCGCGACTTCTTGCGCAGACCAATAACGTTGGACTTGGGGAGTTGCGGGCTCGAAGTCGAGAGTCAAAATGCAACCCGGTTGGAGCTTATGAAGGCTTTTGTAGATACAGTGGGGCGAAGGCACATAGTTGTGCCGCATATAAAGAGCGAGGGCGTCCCGGTCAATCTCTCCGTTGAAATCCGGATGCTGCCAGATGGCTTTCAGCTCTGAAGCGAAAACGAAGGCGCTGCCTGCGCGACCGTAGTAGAGCGGCTTGATACCGAGGCGGTCGCGGACAAGGTGAAGTTTTCTTTCTTGGCGATCCCAAAGAGCGAAGGCAAACATGCCAACGAAGCGCTGGACAGCAGACTCGACCCCCCATCTTTCAAATGCTTCGAGCATGACTTCGGTGTCCGAATGGCCCCGCCAATTGTGGGTGCCAACTTCGGTTCTGATTTCCTCGAAGTTATAGATCTCCCCATTGAATACCATGACGTAGCGGCCGGAAGCAGAGAGCATCGGTTGATGACCTTCAGCTGAGAGGTCGAGAATTGACAGTCTCCGAAATGCCAAACCGATTCCCGTTCCCACATCGTGGAAGTTGCCGGAATCGTCGGGCCCACGATGGGCGAGGGCCGCTCCCATGCGATGTAAGACTTCGAGCGGATGCTCAAGACTGTTTTTTGCGTCCCAGTAGCCAGCTATGCCGCACATAGAAACTAAAAGCCTTGTACTCTAATTAACTTGTCCACTTGAAATGGCGCCAATGAGAGCTAGATTTGCAGTAGCTCTTGTAAAGCAGCGATGTGAATGTAGCTTTCTTCTCTTGTTTGGTCCAGTACAGCAAGAACTGCGGATTCACAGAGGCCGGGTTACCAGAGCTAAGGTTGTAACGTTTTTCCCCTGTTTCGTCGGCCAGGGCAAATTACCTAACGGCAGGACACCAATGGACGGATTCTCTTTTCGTACGCGCTCAAGGGCGTGAAAAGGGCCGCCGATCGTCGCGTTATCAGGATAAAGCGACTTTGCTCCGGGATAGTAATCATGGAGCAAGATAACACCGCCCGTCTTCAGAAGGGAGAGTGCTGCGCTGACCTCCTGATAAACAGCCCGCGCCCTGTGGTCGCCATCAAGAAAAATGAAATCAAAGCGCTGCTTGGTTGTGCGCATGAGATCAAGACAGGCTCCGGTGTGAAACTCTATATGATCAAGGCATTCCAACTGGCGGGCGAAGTCCCTGGGCGACTTTGGCAGGCCCAATTGCTTCCAAGCACCCCGCTCAGGATGGTTGACATCGACAATGTCGACGCTGGTCACCCTGCCATCTTGATTCAGGCGCTTCAAAGCGCGGGCAATGTGAAGCGTGGACGCGCCAATGTGCGTGCCCACTTCCAGGACGTTCTTGGGTTTCAGGGCCACAATCAAGTAATACAAGGCGCGCCGGTCGCCCGGATTGACGCCCCCCATTTTGTCCTCATCCCCATATAAATTCTTGATGACGTCGTCATCCTTTTCCCACGCGATGGCAATCTCCTTACTCCCAAAGATATCTGCCAGCAGCAAAGTATCGGGAGTGCGCAGATTGCCGGAATCAAAGCTCTGCTGCGGCAGGGTTATAAGACGCAGCCAGTCTCTTGCTGTCGCGGCCCTGTTTAAGACAGGCGGGGGAACAATTGCCTTGGCCAGTTGTTTCAGGCTGTGCCCATTAAACATATGCGACCCCGGCGATAAGTAGTCTTACCTGCAAACTTGCTCCTGAACGGCGGCTGTTTCTTTACATGCGTTATGCATTGGATAATTGGGCTGCGTGGTTTCGCGGCATCTGGAAACCAAACGACTAATTCAAGCGCTGCGCACCTCGGCGAGTGGACACTTCAGACACTCATTGTAGAGGTCTTCATACCGAAGCGCGATTCTTGACAGGGAGAATTCGGTTTCAATTCTTCTTCTGGCCGCCATCCCTAGCTCTTTTCGCTTCGCAGGGCCAGCGTCGATGAGCTGTCCAATTGCGCGTGCAAACGCTTCTGGATTTCGGGGAGGGACGGACACTCCGGTATCACCGACCAAAAACGCACTGTCGCCGACATCTGTAACAACGCAGGGTACTCCACATGCCATCGCTTCTCCAATGGCGTTCGAGAACCCTTCACCCCAGGCAGAAGAAGAGCAAGCGATGTCCAATGCAGCCGTGAGTTGTGGAGTATCGGTTCGCTCTCCGAGCAAAAGGACACGACCCGTCAAGTCTAGTTGCTTGATTAGCCTGGTAATCGCCGGTTCGCCTTCCGTCAAGCCTTTACCGACGAGCAAAAAACGTGACTCTGGATGCGGGGCAGAGACTAAAGAGGCAGCCCGGAGAAATCCGAAGTGGTCTTTCATGGGGTGGTAGCGGGCAACCAGTCCAACCAAGACTGCATTGGATTCTAAGCCAAGCTGCTCGCGAATGCCGCAGCGAGGGTGTGCGTCAGGTCGAAAGATGTCGCAATCAAACCCGTTCGAAATTACAGCGCTCATGGCACTACGGTATCCAGACTTCTCGTGTTGTTTTGCCCCACTCCGACTGTTATAGATGATCGCGGACGGATGCCGGGACAAGAATGCCCCGAGTCTGATAAGGCCCATCGTGGTTGGCTTTTCCCCGTCGACCTCATCAAGCGACATTCGAATGTTCCAAATCACTGGAGCAGTGATGCGAGAAGCAAATTGAGTGAGGCTTGCTGCGAGATTGCCGTGAGGCATCCAGCCTTGTATGACCTGTGGACGAAACCTCCTCGTCAGACTCAGGAGCGAGAGGAAGCTCGCGGGATTTGGCGCAGAGGGACGGAGATGAAGGCACTCGACGGGGACGCCTAGTTTTGCGATAGACGGCCCGATCATCCCTTCGTTTTTCAATGACACTACCATCGATTGCCAGCCGCCGGAGGCGGAGAGGAGTTTGAGCAGCATCATCTCCGCACCACCGATGTCTAGGCCAGTGATGATGTGCATTACGCGGGTCAAGGCATCGTCTCCAATGCCGTTTTCTCGCGCTCCACAAACGTTTCCACTGAAAAATTCTCTGCGACGCGCTGCCGCAGCCCAGCGCCAAGGCTAGCTCCTTCCAAGCGTAGCCGTTCCAGCATGGCTATGATACCCGCCGCTAGCGCCTCGGGATTTGACGGTGGAACCACTGCGGCGCTTTCACCGAGGATATCGCGCGCATCGCCCACGTCGGTCGCGACACATGGTACGCCACAAGCCATCGCCTCGCCGAGGACATTGGAAAAGCCCTCGCCGAACGCCGAGGACGATACCAGGAGGTCAAGCGCGTTATAGACGGCCGGCAAGTCGCCGCGCGGCCCGGCCCAGATCATTTTTTTGTCCAGTCCGAGTCCACGCGCCTGTTCTTTCAAAACTGCCGTGTAATCCTCCGGGCCGGCTCCGACGCTTACGAAGCGCACGTCCTGTTCTCGTCGCGCCAGCCTCGCTGCCGCCGCCAGAAAACTTGGGTAATCCTTCATGGGGTCGAGGCGGGCGACAATGCCCACTAGGGTCTCATGCGGCAAGGCGCCCCACTCCGTACGCACCGCACAGCGAAGCCTGGCGTCAGGCCGAAAATTTTCGACGTCAATCCCGTTGGTGATGACAATAAAACGATCATTGTCGGGAAAGCCGCGCGACACGGCGTAGCGCCGGCCAGCCGCCGAATTGGCAATGATAAGATTCGGAAAGCGACTAAAACGACGTTCTAGCCGATAAGTGAGCCGCGACAGCCAATCATAGCACGCAAGATCCACATCTGAGGCGCGCACACCCCATGCCAGTTTCAGCTTCGGCGAGCGTAGTCTGGCCAGGCAGGCCAGCAGGTTGGCCACTGGCATAAACGCATACAGCACATCCGGCCGCTCCTCGTCCAGAGCCCGGAATAGGCTGCGCAGAAAACCGATCACGTCCCAGCGGCCATGCTTTCTCAGGCAGCGCACATTCACCGTGGGAGACAGACGCTCGCGCAATGGACCGTTGGGATAGAACACAAGCAAGCTCACGGCATACCCCGAACGTGCAAGCCCGTTGGCCAATATGGTCAACTGCATTTCGGTGCCGCCATAGTTCAACGATCTAATTAGTAGGGCGATGCGCTTAATCTTGAACATAAAAAGGATAGCTTCCACTCGATTTCATGCCTCCCAATCCATCGTCGGACACATCGTCGTTAGATTGGGTCATTCTTAGTGACGCGACCGCGATGCGGACTCCCGCTCAGGCTCCTGAGGCGCGAATCCTGCTTCTTGGCAGTTTGTGAATACAAATTCGTTACAGCCAAGTTTCCGACCACAACTGGCTAGCTTGTCTAAGCAGAATCCCCGGCGTCGATAAAAATCTATAATTTGATTTGGAGAGGCAACCTCGAACGGGTAGCCCCCGACCCAATCAACAATATCTATCCAAAGAGACATTCCGCGCGGAGAGGATACAGTGGAGGCGATTCTCGGTTTGCGAAGCCGGCAGAGGTCGACAAGAGTCATCCCGCTTAGAATCGAAATCCCAATAGGCCACGAGATCAGAAATCGAAGGTTCTTGGGCGTCCGGTTGTATGTCCTTTTAACAAATCGCCAAATATCACTCTTCTTGCCTTGGTCGTTGTAAATGGCTATGAAGAGCTTGCCCCCCGGTTTCACCAAGGGGACCATATTCTCCAAAGCCTCCCACATTGCTCCCGTGTGATGCAATACTCCCCATGCGTAGACCATTTCAAACGTCCCCGGGTTGCGCAAGTAGGATTGATCCAGGGCGGAGCCCCGTTCAATCTGCCAATCTGGATCCCCCGGGAAAAAGGTGTTCTTCAGTTGGAGCGCGCAGGCGACAGATTGTGGATCAAAGTCAAAGGAGAAAACCCTGGCTCCAAGCCTTCGAGCTGCGAGGCTGAAAAGGCCACTCCCGCACCCAACATCCAGGAAGGTCTTCTGATTGAGATTCTCGATCGCGAGCATGCACCGAAGAGAGGCCTCTGCTTGGAGAATTCGTTTTTCATCGAGGCTCCGGAGGAAGCGTTGCCAATTCCTGCCGAACTCGAACCGTTCCTGGTCTGCTGCGGTGGTGCCAAGAGTTATAGAATGTACAGGCATTTATCGTTTAGAAGTGAATCAGATGCTTCATAGGGTCTGAAGAGGGCCGGTTTCCTGCGAGATCAAACTAGGAACCGCTGGGTGCCGGGGACCTTCTTTCTTGCGCAGCCCGCTAGCCCAGTCCAGAAAATTCTTCAAATTCAATTCCCCGTCGTAGTCGCGGTGCACCCGGCCGAAGCCTGCCTGTGCAATCCTATTTCTTTCCTCTTCGTGTTCCAGGTAGTACTCGATCTTTTCAATCGCATCCTCGATCGAGTCGTAGAAAACAGCTTCTTTATCCGGCTCGAAGATCCGCGCATGCGCATTTAAACCCGCCTTGTCGCAGAGCAACATCATCCCGTGCGCCGGGGCTTCGTACATACGCATGTTCCCCGTCTCCCTCGGTATCATAGAGAGGTGCATGTTGATGCCTATCTTGGTGCGGTAGTAAAGACTAGTCCTTTCCTGGGCCGAGATTGCACGGACTCGGGTCCATAGTGGCCGCCTTCCCTTCACAATACGAGCAAATCCGCCGTACCCGGCCAGGGGCCACTTTCCATGAATCCTGAATCTGGAACCAAATCGTTGCTTGAGCTTGATCAGCCGGTCTACTTTTGGCCCGTATTGCTGGCCGACATAAATCAAATCGATATCTCTCTCTCGGAAGAAGCTCTCGCCGCACCGAAGAGCCTCCCTGCGTGCCGCAATCAGGGGCCATAAGTTCGCTTCGTCGGCCACCTTCCCTCTGAGTGATGCCTGAGGCAACCAATCAAGTCTGGGTGGAACCTGCGGCAACCAATAGGTCTGTTTACACCCCCAGCGCTCCAGCGCCGCCGGAAAAAGAGTAGTCTCATTGAAACTAGGAGTGATATAAAACGCGCCGTCGAACGCCCACAAGTAAGGAATCCCTCTCACGTACGTGGACACGGGCTCGTCGACAAACCCTAGCACTTTGATCGGCTTCTCCAATTCGTTGTATAAGATTTCGGGATGGACCGGGTTATAGTTATGGAAAACAACCAAGTCAGCGTTTTTGAATTTATCAACGAAATCACGAAGAAAACGCATGTACGAGGGATTTCTGTTCCTATACATCTCGTCGATCCATTTCGCCTCGTAGAGTAGGCCAAACACCTTGGCCACCCCGCGCGGCGAAGTACCCTTCTGAAAGTAAGGCACAGGATCGAGACTATCGATCGAATAACCGTGGAAATTTTCCATGCGTGGAAAATGAAATACGCAAACCCTCTTCATCAGCCAACCCTTGTCCCCGCAGAATGAGCAGCCTCAGCCTTTTCTACTATCACTTCAATGCCTCCACACCCACTCTCCGGATCCGGCGCAATTTTGCTTGCAGACGTGAGGCCAGTCGCCCCAGCACTATAAACAGATCCCGAAGCTTGCATAAGTTCCTTATCAGAATTTCGCCAAGGAATCGCGCGGACTGCACTGTTCATAGCTTATTGGGTCACCACATCCTTCTCCTTCGCAAACTCAGAATCCCAGAACTCAACAGACCGCCCATTTCCTATGTCCGGCTCACTGGCGCTAATTCCCACTCGCGAGTTGAAAAACCCTAATCTAACCGATACCAGCACCGTGGCAAGTGCAGAGATTTATTGGTTGCAACGTTATCTCTATCCAAAGGGTGAGGAAACTCGTGCTTATCTTTTGTGCGACCCACTCGATTCTTGTTGTAGAAAGTGAATTCCATAACTCTTGGAACTTCGATCTCACCTTTTCTCACGCTACCGCAACAATTATTTGGATGGATATGCGCCACATGAAAATGTCTTAATACTCTTTCAAAGCATGCTTTATAGATGCGGTAAATCAATGGATCGAACATTTTATGAAGATAGTGAAACTCAATAAGCATGATTCTGAAGCTACTCAACACGTCAGCCGGCGTGCTAATTAGTGCCTCATATTCGGATCCCTCAACATCCATCTGCAGAAGCAGATCCCCCTTATAATCGTTCAGGTATCTTTCCTTCCAAGACTTGAGTGTAAAGAAGATGTCTGTCTCATTGGCGCCAAGATATTTCTTATCAAATGTGAATTCTGGTCTCTCGATCGGAGGACGATCAATGGAATAATCTGCAAGAAAGGACTTTATGTTCAGGAGCGCTAAGTGATTCTCAAAATCCGCAGATGCGCCTACCCCAGGGGAAAAACAATACTTAATCCCTTCGAGGTCGTCCGGGAGCAAGTATCCGCCATCCCGATCGCTGCCAATTCGAATTAAATCTTTTCCGCAATTCTGTGGTTTTAACTTTGTGATTAAATCAAGGACGTTAGCGCTCTCTATTTGTCCTGTTAGAGTCACACCTGCTGCGAAGGCGGCGTCTTTAATAAATTCCATTAGCATTCTTTTAAGTTGTGGGCCGGAGTTTTTCATTCAACTAAGGTGCTGCGTCCGATCGGAAACTTGGAACAATATCATCATTTTGGTGGCGACTACACCAAAGTAGCTCAAAGCTCTCACGCCGCTGTATAATTTGGTCATGTGGTCGCCCCTGCTTCGCTCAAGAAGCCTCGCATTGGCTGGAGTTCGCTCTCTACTGTGGTACACACCGTTTCGGCACTACATGTATTACAGGTACAGTTATAGTTTTACGCCAGAACAGCTTGCCTTCTTTGTAGGCTGTATCAACGACACCAGAGGAGTTGACGGCGACATTTTCGAGATCGGCTGTGCTGCCGGACAGACTACCTGTTTTCTGAATCGGCACCTCCAGCTATCGGGCATCGCCAAGGATTACTATTGCATTGATACATTTCACGGGTTCACCTCTGAGGACGTTATCTTTGAGGTTACCGAGCGAGGAAAGAAGTGGAACGATTTTACCGGTTTTCGCGTCAATCGGCTGAAATGGTTTATGTATACGCTGAAGCAAAACGGTTGCTACCGCGCGTCATGCATTCAAACCGACGTTCAGAGGTACAGGTTTTGCCGCCCCATTAGCTTCTGCCTGCTCGATGTTGACCTCTACCGCCCCACGCTTTACGCTCTGCAAAACATCTGGCCTTTACTCTCGCCCGGTGGAATCATTGTGGTCGATGACTGCAAACCGGCAAACCAGTTCGATGGAGCGCTTCAAGCTTACATCGAGTTCACAGAGAGCCAGAAGATCCCGCGACGATTTCTAATGGACAAATTGGGATTAATCCAGAAGGGATCTCCCTCTGGGCTAAAGCTTGGGATGGGGAATTAGGATCCAAGTGATTGACTTCTTCAAAGACTGAAACGAGTAAATTGCAGCCCTTGCCGCGGATGCGGGCGCCAAGCAATCCGATCCACACTCCCGCCGTAATCTCGAGAGTTTATCCGCTCACCGTGCTGTAGAAGCTCTTCGTATTGATCCTGATCCCCCATCCTGGCGGGCCATAAATTGGTTGTAGATCCACGCATAGGTTTTCTCCAGACCCGTGCGCAGGGGAATGTGCGGCTCCCACTTGAGATATTTCTTGATCAGAGTGTTGTCGCTGTTCCGCCCGTTAACTCCATTCGGAGCATTCAAGTTGTAGTTGCGCTTCAATTTGATCTCTGCGATATCCTCGACAATATCCACCAACTCGTTGACACTAACGGCCTCGCTTGAACCCAGATTGATGGGCTCCTCTATGTCCGAATTCATGATCAGGAAAATTCCTCTGACGCAGTCGTCAATGTACATAAAACTTCGGGTCTGAACGCCGGTGCCCCAGATTTCGATCTCACGTTTGCCATTCAACTTCGCTGCAATCACTTTTCGGCAAATTGCGGCAGGGGCCTTCTCCCGGCCACCGTCCCATGTCCCCCAGGGACCGTACACATTGTGAAACCGCGCTACGCGCGTGTACAACCCGAAATCTTCACGGAAATGCCGGCACATCCGTTCCGAAAAGAGCTTTTCCCAGCCATAGCCATCTTCAGCAAGAGCCGGATAAGCGTCATCTTCCTTCAGTAGGGGTGCTGCGAAAGTCTTCTGCTTGTCCGCATTGTAGACGCAGGCGGAAGAAGAAAAGAAATATCGTTTCACTTCATTCTTTACAGCTGCCTGCAGCATCTGAGTGTTGATGAGCACGGAGAGCATGCAGAGGGCCTTGTTGTTCTCTATGAAGCCCATGCCCCCCATATTTGCCGCGAGATTGTAGATATCGTGAGCGCTTTTTGCGGCTGTTTCGCAATTTTCTTTGATGTTCAGGTCCAAAGATAAGTTCTCGACATCATCAAATCTTTGATGCCATTCCTCGAGAGGCTTGATATCTACCGCCCGGATCCGCCTGCAGCCCTGGGCACGAAGTGACGCAACCAGGTTTCCCCCGATGAATCCGCCCGCACCGGGGACGACAATCAGGTTTTCGTTTTGCAAAATCGCTCTCCTCCGCTCATTTCGCCCAAGAGCCACTTTATCTCAAAGAAAAGAATGGAGTACCATTTTTACGGCCGCCCAACGAATTCATTCATTCGGACTAACCGTAACCATCGTTCCATTTTTCAAGTCAGGTTAAGTTCGCCGGACTTGATTAGTACTGATACTAGCAAAGCTCTTGATGGTCGAGCTCGATCGCTGTTTTGCCTGGTAATGCACCAGAAGAGCGATAGTTACCCACCAGGTTAACTGTTCTTTAAGGACAAAAAGTAGAACACCATCACGGAAATAGACAAAGAATGCCAGCACAACCCACCAATACACCAGCCATCCCACAGCATCTTCAGGCTCAGCCGGTTTGACGCGGATATGAATCCACTTATAAAAAAGGCCCAACACAAAGAACAACGCGAACATCCCCATATACCCGAAATTGACCAGCAAATAGCCGTGAAGTCCCAGAACCTCCCCAAAGGGATCGTCATCGTAAAACGCGTGTCCCAAGAAATATTCACTTACTTGACCATACATATGGCGCGTTCTTTTGAATCCAAAAAGCTGTGAGGGAAAGAAATCGCGTGGCAAGTTAACGATATCAGTTAAAAATCCGAATTGCCAAAGTGAGGCTTTCTGCACCCCCACATAATGGATAAAGGAGTCCGCCAGTCCCTGTGATGCGTTATCGTAGGCTAACTCAAGCAGCGCCCACTGATTTGCATCATTGTCGCGGGCGATTTGAAGCAGCGTCGGCGCATTCTCAATGGGATCCATAGCGCCTATCATCGACCCCAGACCCGCAATAACAAAAATCAACGCAAAGGCTACCACTGTCACCTTCTTCACCCGCCCGCCCGCCGATGCGTACACTAGATAACACAGCAGGATAGGATAAATAAATGGACGCCGCCCTCCGGTAGATAAGGCATAAAAGACAAAAAATACGCAGGCGCAGAACAGAAACACTTTGTCGCGCGCCGTTATCGCTGTTCTTCTCACCCTTTTCCCGATGATGACGGCAAGAAACAAAACAAAGGCATCCGCTGAGAATTGAGAAAAGTGTCGGTAAAAAAGGTATTTACCTTCGAGGGCAAATTCCCCGGATCTTACTTGACTGGCCATCGAGATGGCTTGAATTACTCCTCCAATTTGTACAACGTAGATGACCGCTGTTAAAACGCCCAGGAGGAAAATAATTTTAGCGACATACACGGAATCCTCGAGGGGAAAGTGATTTCTTCCGTCGCGAACGGCTGACTCAGAACGATTTGAAGATTTCACCCAATACCCGAGGCAAAATAAAACATAAGAAAATAATAGCGATAATGCTGTAAATGCATCGCCATGTCCGAATTCTTCATAAGCGTACTTCTGCCTTACAACGTCTGCCCCGAGACATGTCACGTTGATCGGCACAAACACAAACAGAACAAAGTAATAGCAGTTGAAAACCGTCATTGCATCGATGGGCCTACCACTAGAGTGGCGACGGAACTCTAAGGCAGCAATCAGAAGGCCCAGTATGATGTATATAGCGATGGTCAATGTAATTCTAATTTCGGAGACTGCCCAGGTTTATAAGACGACATTGTAATTGAGGCCTGTCATTTTCATGATCTGTCAACCCCAGCTACGCTTGTGGCTCCTAGTTTTAGCGGGGAGCATTACACAGCAATCCCTTTTGTTCGACTGGTATTTCCAAACCTTCGGAGGACCATGAGCACCAGGGCCATGGCCGAAATCGTAGCTACAATGGACAGGCCCAAAGCAATGCCCACGGCTCCCAGTCGTCTTGAGAGCGCCCATGCCAAGGCACCCGATGCAAGAACGGAGAGGGAGCTATTGATAGCGACAACGCCGTAGGCTCCTTGGGCCACCAGCAGTCGCATCGCCAGCATACCTACCAACGCACCAGGAATTTGGATTAGGTAAGCACGCTGGATTTCCGCCACCAGTTGGGTATCTTGGGCGCTGAACGCGCCGCGCTGATATACCAATGCCACCAGCGGCTCCGAAAATGCCATCAGAGCCAGCACCAGCAAGGCTCCTCCCCCCAGAAGCACCAGCGCGTAGCGGCGGAACGCGCGTTGGCAGCCGACATCATCCCGCCGCGCAAGCATTTCCGAGAAGAAAGGTAGTACGGTTACTCCTACCGCTGTTACAAGGATTCCGCTGAGCATCGCAGGCAGTTTGAAGGCGTAACCCATAGCCGCTATCGTGCCCTTGCCCAAGCCCGAGGCAAGGCCCTGTTCAATCATGGGACCAAACGAGAGTACAAAACTGCCTCCAAGCAGTACCGCCGAACCATTGGCCATGCGGCGGATTTCCGGGGTTAGAAGTATGGGGCCTGGCAGGAGTGACGCCCCACCACGGTAGAGCTGCCAATGCAGCGCAATCCACTCCAAGAGTGAGCCAAGAACTAAACTCACCACCAGCGCGTGGACATCGCCGCCGCCCGCAACCAGGACGATGGCGATGGTCACAAAGGTGGTACATGCCGGTACGAGCGCGCTGGGCAGGAACCGCTTGTCTGCTTGCAACGCACCTTGGCCCAAGAGGTTTAGACCAGCCAGAAAATAGTACGGAACCAACCACAAAAACATGGCGCGGACGACTTCTCGCTGGGCGGGATCAAATCCATAGCCCACGATGTCGATCATCCAAGGCAACATGGCCAGCCAGAGAAGGAGCGCCGCTGCCATTGCCACTAGGGTCCCGGTTGCCGTGGATCGGACAAAAAGAGCACTCGCGTGCGTCCCTCGTGTTTCACGCACCTCGACGAGTAGCGGGATAAACGCGGTCTGGACAGCGTTGAGTAAGAGACCCAGGGGCACAACGATAAGCATGAGCCCCATGAGGTAGGCGTCCATGGCCCCGCTCACCCCGAAGGCTGCGGCGACCACCGCTTCCTTGACGAAAGCCGCCAATTTTACGCCGGCGGTGACGGTGGCGAAAAGCATCGCTGCTCGCGCCATCGGCTGGGTAAAAGCACGGCGGGCAATACTTTCTAGCCTGAAATGAACCGATTGAAGGGCACCCATCAGGGACGCTGCCACGGTCAATCGTGCCCTTTTTCACATTCTACATTCAGGACAAGCACGCCTGATGTTTTGTCCATATGAGGCACCTAGGCTTGAGAATAGTCATCCATATCAGCTTGTTCGACTTTTCTCCAATTATACTGGCGGACAGAAACAGATGCAGCATCTTCCAGGTGTCCGCGCAGCGAAGCGAAGTCAAAGATGTTGTAATGAATATTGTTCGCAACCCGCATCTTGTGTATAAATATCGGGATCAGGGCGACATCCCCTTAGCAACCTCGCGTTGGCTTCTTGCAGCATCATAATAAGCTTTAAACCAGGCGACAAACTTCTCCACGCCTTCTTTAAGCGGTGTGTGTGGCACAAAGCCGACCGCTTGGCGCAAATCCTCTATATCCGCGTGTGTAGCGACGACATCCCCGGCCTGCATGGGCAGCATGTTCCTGACCGCCTTCTTGCCAACTGCGTTTTCAATTGTTTCGATGAGTGTCATGAGCTCCACAGGCGTATCGTTGCCAATATTGTATAACCGGTATGGCGCATCGCTGCTGGCGGCGTCGGGGGCGGATCGGTCGAACGATGGATTAGGCATTGGGATTCTATGCAGGACTCGCACTACACCTTCGACGATGTCGTCAATGTAGGTGAAGTCGCGCTGCATCTTTCCATGGTTGAATACGTCAATCGGCCTGCCTTCAAGAATGGCTTTCGTAAAGAGAGACGGGGACATATCCGGCCTGCCCCACGGCCCGTAAACCGTGAAGAAGCGTAGTCCGGTGGTCGGAAGGGCATATAGATGGCTGTAGGTGTGAGCCATGAGCTCATTGGATTTCTTGGTCGCGGCATAAAGGCTTATTGGATGATCTACGTTGTCGCGGACGCTGAATGGCATTCTGATGTTCGCGCCATATACGCTTGAACTGCTGGCATACACCAAGTGCTCCACCCCATTATTGCGGCAGCCCTCCAGTACATTCAGAAAGCCCACGATATTGCTGTTGATATAGGCATGGGGGTTCTTCAGCGAATAGCGCACCCCGGCTTGCGCGGCGAGGTTGACAACGCGCTGCAAGCCCGCGTGGCCGAACAGATCTTCTATGCGGACTCGGTCGGCCATATCCAGCTTGACGAAGCGGAAATTCGGAAACGGGGTAAGCTGCTTCAGGCGATCTTCCTTCAAGCGGACGTCATAGTAATCATTAAGATTATCGATGCCGACCACCTCAACGCCCTGCTCCAGCAAGCGGCGACCGACGTGCATACCAATAAAGCCGGCCACGCCCGTAACCAATATCTTCATTCGTTCCTCACGCTTTGAACGTCAGGCTCCTCTTTGACTCTTGTACTGGCTGCACGTCCGCGGCGTCCACGTCCACCGCGAAGGCGCGCTGGATGAGCCCGATGGAGACGACGAACCGGAACTTGTTTTTTTTGCACCGCAGGATCCCTTCGAAACCGGCAAGGGGACCGAAGACGATGCGCACGCGGCGGCCGACGGTGAGAAAAGGGTGTGGTTCGGCGTGCAACTGATCGGCCAGTCCGGAGCGCAGAATCTCAACCTCTTCATCAAATAACGCGGTGGGTAATCCCCCAAAGCCGATCAGTCGCACCACGCTTGGAATCTGCAGCACGCGCAGGCGGTCCTGCAGTGCGAGGCGAACGAAGATATAGCCAGGAAAGAGTGGCACGGTTAGGCGAACCCGGCGGTCTTTCCAGCGGCGCACGCAACTGTAAAGCGGAAGAAAGTGCTCTACCTCTCGCTCCCCCAGTTCAACCGCGACGCGCTTTTCATGCTTTGCGCAGGTGTACGCGGCGTACCAGCGCGCCTGCGACATGGCTTGCTCTTGCTCCCGCAAGTCTGCGGCGTTTTGCTGTTGCTCCAACACATTCGTCGCGCTTCCCGGTATCACCGTCGAACTCGCCACGCATCCTCCTCTCCGGGTGGCCTTATACAGCTTCGCCCTGTCACTTACAGGGCGTTATGTGACCTAACCCTTTATTTTACAAATGCTTGCGGACGACTCTAGCGATCAGCCGACCCATCTGACGATGGGCGATGACCGCCGAGTCCAATCTCTGTCTCTTGTGCTTTCGATTCGGGGGCGTATCCATTTCGTGACGCCCACGGCATGCGCGCTTTCACCGCGCCCGCAACTTCCAGCGCCAGAACCTTCCGCGGATCCCGCGCATCGACTTCCTCCCACCGCGCCGCTCCCAGCACCCAAACCACAGACAACGCCAAAACTAGAAACGTGCCGAGAAACATGATCACCAAGCGGTGAGGAAACGATTTCTTCTCCGGGATTCTGGCCGGATCCAGCACCTTGACGCTGGGTGTTTCTTTTGCCTCTTGCACTTTGGCAAGTTCGTATTGTTCGGTCAGCAGTTCGTAGACGGTTTCCTGGATTTTCGCGCGACGGTAATAGTCGGCGTACTTCGCTCCGAGCAACGGTAGACTCCGAATTGTGGGATATGGCAGACCACCGCCGGCCTTAGCGGCGGATGGATCCCCTGCCTGCTCAGTGGATGCGCCGGCGCCATTCACGCCGTTTGCCTGCGTACCACCGAGCTTTTCGAGCTGTCTGCGAAGTTCCGCGACCCGAGCCTTCAGAGAGAGGACGCGGGCGTTTTTGTCGGTATAGATCTGCCGGAGCCCCTCCAGCTGTGATTGCGCGGCGATCATCTCGCCGGCAATTGTTCCCGCCGCGTCCAGCATCGCCTTTCCCTCCTGCTGGATGTCGAGAGTATTGTTCTTGCTGGAGAACTGCGCGAGTTGGTTGGTGGCATCATCCAAGTCTTGCTTCGCGACCTTGAGGCGCTCTTCGAGAAACTCGCGTTCACGATGCGCGGAAGAAGTCGAGAGCTCGGAAACGCGCGAATTCAATTGGTCGACATAAGCGCTCGCGAGAGCCGCGGCCCGCTGCGGACTGCGATCAGTCACGCTGATGGTGATAATGCCGCTCTTCTTATCTTCCGAAATCGATGAGTTTTCATCCAGTGTCGTCCGCGCGTCGATGACAAGCCGCTTGCCGTAAACTTTCTTCAAATCAAACTGCTGTATGAGACGATCTTGAGAAGTTTCGCTCCTCAAGACGCCGATAAATAGCGCACCCGAACTCTTGAGCCCGAGCAAGTCGCCCGCTACGCCTGCCAAGCCCCCTCCGGCCTTCGCCGCCATAGCCGCCATCATGGCCATGCCCGAAGTAGACTGCGGATCGGGCGGCATGAGTTGTGTAATGGAGGTGTAGGACTTAGGAATCAGGAACGCGACCAGAGTTGAGACGAGCAGTCCGACTGCCACAGCTCGGAAAAAGAACCGGCGACGTCCCCAAAGTAGACGTAGCTGTTCCGCTTGCCACTCGCGCGAATCCTCGAGCGGCATTGCCGGCAGCGAAACGTCTCCCGTGACCGGCTGTACCGCCTCAGGCTGCTGTTTGGTGGCTGTCTGCGTCACGTCTCTCCCTGTCTCCGTTCTTTCCTTGCATACCGCATTCACGCCCGCTCACTTCCACGATCGAGGCCAGAACGTGAGCTGGATGGAAGTCGTCACGTTCGATCTAGGTAGCGGGTCCAATACTGGATAGTTCCACTTCTCATACTGCACCGACCCCGAAAGCATGACTGCGCTGCCCACCCAAAAGTCTGCTCTCAGCCCCCCGTCGTTCAACGTTCCTCCCTGTGGAAGATACTGCCCGGATACCTTCTGGTGCCGGTAGTTGAACTGAATCTTGTTGCGGGACGTGAGCCAGTATGTGCTCGAAGCCTGCTCGCCCTGTCCAGCTCGTCCCAACCAACTGCCGACGAGATTGCCTAGGTTCGTGTAAGAACCATCCGGATATTCAGCGTTCACATAAAAGCATCCATTACAGCCCGGGAAATCCGGAGGTACCGTCGACCCGCCTTCCACCCGTAGGTCAAGCTTAGGAATCCCTGGAATCCGAGCCATATATATGCCCCCTCTGATCGCGGACTTGCGGGGGTAGCCCAGCGGAGAAAACTCATCTTCATCAAACGCATCGCCGTAGAATGTCAACCACTTGCGAAGCCCGGGAACCCTGTAACTGAAGTCCACACCCGAGCGCCGATCCCCCGGATCATCAACGCCACCTTGAGTGGGGGCATTCCCGAGAGAGTAGCTTCGCAGAAAAGTGTGCAAAGTTAGCGCGCCCGGGCCGCCGGCAAAAACAGTCGTAGACGAAACGCTAAACTCAAAGTTCGGTGTAGGCTTCAAGCTAATTTTTTGTCCTTGCAGGTAAGGCTGCCGATCTAATGGATGACCAAACTGCCCCACGATACCCGTGTTGGTGTGGAAAACAAATTGATGGCCGTCGAACTGCCCGAGAAACCACTCCACGCGGATGGGACCCAGCCAACCCAAGACACTGGGGAGCTTGAATGGTGAGACGCGATTAATTCGGAACATGTTCAACGGCTCGGCGTTGTCGCTGAACATCAGTGGCCCGCCCTCGGTAGGGCTCCACCACAGGCTTTGTTTTCCGAACGAAACCTGCCAGTTCTCGAAGTTCATCCCGACATACGCGTCGAGCAATCGAACTCGATTGACGGCAGAAAACGGCGTAGCAGGCGGAACTCCCGGAATGTTATCGACCGAAGCGATGAATTTTCGCGCGCCATCGGCTTGAGCTAAAGCTGATGGGGAGTGCTGATATTCAGCGCGTACGTAGCCGACCCAACGCCCAGCCGTTGTCCAAGCCGAAAAGCCATCAACGGAGTTGAACCCTTCCTGATACGGCCTGCGGAAATCGTTTATTAGCGTCTGCCCAAAATGATTGCCGTCGGTCAGCGGCTCACCGGAGACTCCCGTAACACGCGCGTAGACAGATTCGACGCGCCCGCGAAAACGTCCGTTGCCGCCCCTTCCTTCGATTTCGTCGCGGAATTCCGTTTCGAGCAGGCGATATATCTTCTCCGCCTCAGGCCCACCTCGACCTTCTCCATCTACCGACTCGGAAGCTTCTTGCAAGAGTCGAACGCACTCATTGCGTGTCCAAGGCTTCATCCCTGCGAATCCACTGTCGATTAAGCCCATGGCTGCGAGGCGGTCGAGGGCCGGATAGATCCAGCTATCGAGCGGAACGTATGGAGATCCCTGATTTGCAGGAGAGGAGTTCCCATCGCCCCGAAAGAGTTGGCTGATCGATCTCCATTCCCCGCCGCCGAGTTCCGAATCGTGATGCCGGCTGTAAATGTTCTGCGCGATGAGATTACCCATCACGCTGCCAACGACCACGTCCGAAGGAAAGTGTCTATGAGCCTTCACGCGGGAGAAGCTAACCAAAGAAGCCAGGCCATAAGCCATGATCTTGGTGAGTGGACCGGGATATTCGTGCGCGACGACTCCCGCCACGGACCATGCAGTTGCGGCATGCCCCGAGGGGAAGGAGGTGCCACCGCTCTGAAAAAATGGTCCGCTGCCATCGCCTTGATACGGTCGTTCGCGCCGCAGCGAGTACTTCAATCCCTCGACCGCTACCCAGCTATTTACGGCCGCCTCACCGGCCAGAAATCCGGTCTCGCTCCAGTGCTCGTTGTGTTTCACATGACCCAGCACCCACATTCCGCCTGCACCACCGACAAGTGCTGCCACACCAGCATTCGAAAGTGTCTTGTAGTGACTAATCGTCGTCGGATTCTGCGACAGGTGCTTGCTGAAATCGCGATCCGTCACGAAAAGCCCCGCCGTAATACCGCTGAGCGGCACAAGCCACTCGGTATCAGAAAACCGCAGTTTCGCGGGACTTGTCCAGATTTGTCGTTGATCGTCCACGAACCTTCCTACCAATCCCATCCGCGTCCCCTCAGACGTTTTTCCAATCGCGTTTGCATCCGGCGCCGAATTCGTCCCAGAAGAATCGTTGTGTTTCGCCGGTGCGGTTTCCGATGCGACGGCTCCCGCTCCTTGTTCCTGCGCAGAGCACACACTACCTGTGTAAATGCTCACCGCGAGCACCGCTCCGAGCATCCAGACTTGGCGTCGCATCGTCATTCGTACTCACGGAATCGCAATGGCCGCTGCCAGCGCTCCCGCCTCGGCAACCTGCGCGATCGCCGCAATGTTTTTCCAAGTATTTCCGCCAACAACAACCTTTTCGGGCACTACGATGGTGTCTCCGGGACCAACGGCAGCAGAGAGCACGCTGCCCGACCACAGCCTACGCTCCTGGCCTGTCGCAACGGAGCCGTCCGCGCGAATGATAAAGATGGCGCCCTTGTTTGCAAGTTGCGTGGCGCCGCCCGCGCGTGAGAGATACCAGCCAGCGTTTCTTCCCGGCATATAAGTGAGCGCATTGGCGTTGTACACCTGACCCGCCACGATCACCGCACCCGGCTGCTTGGGAATCGTGAGCGAATCGCCGGCGCGAAGCTCGATATCGTCGGGCGAACCCGCAAAGTCTTTGCGGTCCGAGCGAAGATGGATCACCAACCGCCCCGAAACGGGAGCCTTACGGAGTGCCTCCAGCGTGCGCTGGCGCTGCTGGATGGCGGCCTGTTGCAGTGCGGCTTCTTCCGTTCCGGTCGTGGATGCCGAGGTCTTCACCACCGTCGACTCCTGCTCGAGCCGCAGTCCGCCGGCGCGTTTCAGCAACGAACTCAAGCGCTCACCGGGACGAATACCGTATACGCCGGGCCTGTGCACCTCACCACGCACTGAGACGACCGCGCCAATGTCACTCCAATTAGCCTGTTGGGGGACGGTCAACACATCGCCGTCGTGGAGCGGCAGATTCTGGTCTTCTTTTCCTGCGAGCGCCGCAGCCAGGTTCAAGTCCTGATGTCCAGCCTGCACGCGCTCCCCGGACGAATTAGAGATCGCATAATGCGTGAGATCGCCTGCGTCAGGATTTGCGCTGCGCAACAGCCCTCCCGCGGACTGCACCAAGTCTGAAATCCGCATGTTTGCCGCGAGCGGATAGCGGCCTGGCCGAGCCACGTCGCCTCGCACCAATACGCTCGCAGGAGAGACTTGCAGCGGCTGGCGGTGCACCAGGATCCGGTCGCGCGGCTGGACCAAAACATTATTTAAAGGATCTCCAGTGAGTGCGTCGTTCAAGTTGATACTGAAGACTCGTGTGGTCCCATCCGGCTGCCGGCGAAATAGCTGTCCCGAATCAAGCCACGCATCGGGTGTCACGCCTCCGGCCTGAAAAATCGCATCGCGCAAATGCTGCTGTCCCGACGTGCGATAACGCCCCGGCGCGCGGACTTCGCCGGTGACGAGCACTTCGGGATCTGGCTCAAAGTCGAACCGCCCGAAGATGCGCACCGTATCGAGAGGTTCAAGCTTCGGCGCTTTTTCCGGGTGTTCGAGAGCAGCTGCTAGATCAAAGGTCTCGACACTTGGATGGTAGTCCGGTGCATGCAGCCGGACGATTTCGGCATAACGAGCGGAAGGCTCGGGAAGAAGGTCTGCATACGAACTCACGAGGTCCGTGAGCTTCATCTCTGGCTTGTAGGAGTACCGGCCCGGCCGCAACACATGTCCTTGGAG
>WNFE01000334.1_pt1 | contig 33113 bp, 29 predicted proteins | sample 5400451 | NCBI WGS metagenome assembly WNFE01 (sample SAMN13153344, study PRJNA577476) | soil metagenome | isolation source: 200 cm saprolite under Douglas fir tree site 2 hole 2 | place: USA:California | collected 2015-04-18
CCAAACGTAAACGCCGCTCTCGCTCGCATATGAGCCAGTTTGCAGTGCTTGGCCTGGCTGCTATGTTTTTGATGGTGTTGATGATGGGAGGATTAACCTCGTTGCTCATAGTAGCTCATAACAATCTACAAGTAGCCATCACTAGTAACTCTTCTAGTCTACGCCAACCCACTGAGGTCGAGCAGCAAGTATACACGACAAGTACACCTTACCAGCATGTGGTTAGTGCAGTGGCTGATCGTGCTTATATCTACTATTCAGCCTACAGAGATGGAGTAGGGACCTCCTGGATGCTCGAACAATTAGATCGCACAACAAAAATAAGTACTCCTCTGCTCAGTACAGCCAACGCTAATCCATTGATTGTATTGGGAAGTTCTAATGGCTCAATAGTATGGTTACAATTTGATGGCCTTAAACTGAAACCACAGAATAACCTCTCTAAATACGGTCTGCATCCTTATGTAATTCTGTGGAGCTTACATTACCTTTCCTCGGAGCAACAACAGCAAGTATCTTTAGGCATTCCTACAGATTCAGAGGTAATTCTCAAAGGAGCTTTTGATCAGGATATGGCCCCCAATTGGGTAACTACCCCTGTGCAAGGAATCTGGTTCTTACAGAATTCGTTGCTCGTTGCGATGACAGATAGCAATGGCATTTCTCATCTCATACGCTATCAGTTAAATACGGTGGGTAAACCCTTAATGACAGAGATTGCAACTGCTGCCCCTGGTCATATCCTTACCTCACCAACTGCTAATAGCGACGGCACGCAGATTTACTGGTCAGAGGAATGGCTTTCCAGTTCTGATATACTGAACAGCAATATCTGGATACAGCAGGCAGTTGAAGCTCCACCATCTCATGGACTTTGGGCACCACATAAGGTAATTGTAAAGCAACTATTCAGTACAGATGGAATGTCGTTCCGCCCGCAGGTAGTCGATAATACCTTGTTTATGCTACGTACTTCTAATCAGGTCAATTCAGCACAGGGAACGCCCACGACTACAGGGACAGGGACAGGGACAGCTACTCCAACACCTGCATCTTCGCCAAACACGTCCGCGATTCCACGGACCGATACTGGTATCTATGCTGCCCCGCTCGATGTATCGGCACGCGGTACCATTCTCATGCAGCCACTCAACGGTGATCCGACCGTTTCACCAACTGTAATGAGCAATACCGGCGCATCACTGCAAGCAGGCTCCGATTTCGTGCTCTGGCAAGAAGACAAAGGCTATAAGATGTACGATGTGTCAGTGGGGTTAGGCGTTCCTGTAGGAAATATACTCGATGGCGCTACTCTCCTGGCGGTCAATGGTGCCAGCACAGTCTGGATGGTAAACAATGGAACCAATGCCACCAGTAACCCAAAACCATTAGTGACCTTGATGGCATTTAACTGGCCAACGAAGTGAGCTACTTTCAAGGCTGCTAAATTACAGGTTATTGGTTTGGGTGTCTTGTCTCTTTTACGAATTGCCAGCCACCTCCTCATCGGCCCCATCCACCACCTCACTCAATGCGGTGCTTACCAGGTATTGGCTGCGCTGGAACATTCCTGTGTTAGTTTGCAAGAGCATACCCACTCAACACTATTTATGAGTTCCCGCCGGTATTGCCATCCCCTGTTTCTTCCTCGACCATTTCCTTGCTGATCTCCTGGATGTCCATTCCCAGGCGGCGAGCCATTTCGGGATCAAGCCGACTGAGATGATTCATGACCTCCTCGTGCTGTGCCTCCATGCGTTTGATAATCTGCATGATGACCACATCCTGGTGGTCGAGGTGATCCATGATGTTGCGGGTTTCTTCCTCGCCCTTGGTGTTGCAGTGGTAATCGCTCTCGACCATTAGCCGATCTTTCGATGCCTGGCGGTTCTGGGACATCATTATTATCGGCGCGGCATACGCCGCTTCAAATGATAGCGCAAGATTCAGCAATATGAAAGGATAATTATCCCAGTGGTTAATCCACGCGACACTGTTTAAGACAAGCCATGCTACCAATATACAGCTCTGGATAATGATGAAGCGCCAGCTACCCATAGTAGCAGCCACACCATCTGCAACCCTCTGTCCCGCCGTCAGCCGCTCATCTGCAACTTTATTCACGTTGATGATGGTGGGGTGATCGTGCTTAAAGGTGGGGAATTTGAAATGTATCCCTTCTAATAAGGTCTTATACACATGAGGAGCCTGCATATTGTTTTGAACAATGGTTTTAGAAGTGGGGGTAATATCCATATAGTTTCTCCTTAGCCGAAATTAGCACCCCAGGAGTTTCGCAATCAGCATGCGTTGTACCTCGCTGGTGCCTTCACCAATCTCATTGACTTTTACGCTCCGCCAGTAGCGCGAAACCGGGTATTCATCCATGAAGCCGTAGCCACCATGGATTTGAACCGCTTGATCGGCCGCGCGTTTGGCCGTTTCCGATGCAAACAGCTTTGCCATCGATGCCTCTCTTGTATATGTCTTGCCCTGCATATGCAGCCACGCGGCCTTATAATACATTAAACGAGCCAACTCAATTTCTGTATCCATGTCGGCAAGCTTAAATTGAATTGCCTGGAATTTGCTGATGGGCTGACCAAATTGCTTACGCTCTTTAGCATAGCTCAAGGCTTCGTCCAAACATGCCTGGGCTAAGCCGACGGAGAGGGCTGCTATGGCAATTCGTCCTGCGTCGAGAATCTGCATGAACTGCTTGAAACCATCCCCACGCTGTCCCAGGATATTCCCCTCAGGAACCATGCAATCCTCAAAAGTCAATGGGCGCGTATCAGAGGCCTTCCATCCCATTTTCTTGTAGGGATTACCAATGATGTAACCGGGAGTACCCTTTGGCACAATGATATTGGTGATCTCATTGTGTCCATCGGACCGCTTACCCGTGACAGCGGTAATAGTAACACCACTGGTCATTTCGGTGCCAGCGTTGGTGATGAAACTCTTTGAGCCATTGATGTGCCAGGAACCATCATGCAGCACAGCACGTGTCCGGGTACCGCCAGAGTCAGAGCCAGCTTCAGGTTCAGTTAAGCCAAAGGCCCACAATTGCTCACCACGTGCCAGCGGCGGCAAATACTGCTCCTTTTGTTCTTTGCTACCGAAGAGATAGAAAGGGGTGGTTCCAAGCGAGGTGTGCGCTTCCATGGTGATACCGACCGAGACATCGCCCCGGGAGATTTCTTCCATGGCAATACAGTAGGAGAGAAAGTCTGCGCCCGCGCCACCATATTCTTCCGGGAATGGTAACCCTAATAATCCTAGCTCGCCCATCTTCCGAATAAGCTCATACGGAAATGCGCCTGTACGATCCATTTCCTCTGCCAGGGGCTTAATCTCCTGCTCCGCAAATTCCCGGCACGTTTCTCGAATTGCCAGTTGCTCTTCATTGAGCGTGAAATCCATAGCGCTATGCTCTCTTTCTGTGACTTGTGGTTGTGAATGAATGAACAAATCATCAACTGGCTTTATTATACGTGTTTCTGGCAAGAGAGACATAGGGAATACAAACTCGGATCTCCATACACTCAGCAGTTACAAGCGTTACAAGTGTTACATGTGCTGCAAACCCACTTAAAGCTGGAATCGTGCGCCTGCCCTATCATATGCCTCCTGATCTTTGCGGAAGCTATCGGCATTCGTGCCACGCGCAGTTGCCAGGAAATCAGCCAGGAGTTGTACAGGCAGTGCAGCTAACAAAGGTGTTAGTTCTTCTACCAGGTCTATCCCGTCGCAAATAGCAAATCGCGACCATCCATGGCGGCTGAACAAGTTGGCCGTCTCTGTTGAAGGCACTTCGCCAATCAACCAGACATGCGACCAAATCTCGCTTAACGCTAATAAAAGATCAGCCATTCGTGCTTGTGCAGCACCCTTGACACTGATAGGAATTAGCATGTCATCAGCCTCAAAGGCCACCTGAGGTCCGTGAATCGCCTGCTCCAGTTCAAAGCCTTCTGCAGTCACATATGCTGCCTCTTTTGCCTTGAGCGCACCTTCCGGCGCTGTAACAGCGTTCGGCCCCGCGCCTATAAAGTATAAGCGTCGTGAATTTGCTATAGCTTCCTGGGCAATTTGTCGCACTTCATCTTCCCGTGATAGGATATCCTCCATCAATGCAGGTAATTGTGCCAATCCTATTTCAAGCTGTTCTGCCCGTCCTGTATGGCCCATGAGAGCCGCTAATCTCGCAGCAATTTGGCTAAGGCGTACCAATGCACCAATATAGCTAACCGAGTGGGCTGAAGAGGGATCTTGTCCCACAGTCTCGATAATGATATCGGCACCCTGCATTTTCGAGTTCTTGCCTGTAATCCCCACTGTAAGTACTCCGCTTTGCACTGCACGCTGCAGCGCACCGATCCCATGTAATTTGCTACCACGATGGCTAACCACGATCACCCCTTCATCAGGACGTAGCGGTCGTGGGTAATGCACAAACTCAAAGGAGCGCACAGCCCAGGCGTCCGCCCCCGCGAAACGCAAAAGATATTCACCAACTGTGGCAGCGTGAAAACTGGTGCCTATACCTGATACGAAAATGCGACCTGTATGGAACAACTTTTCTGCTGCCTGTACCGGTCCATCCCAGTCAGCCAGTAGCTCACGCACCGCACTGGGTTGCGCGTGAATCGAACGATATAACCCGGTAGGATTTTCTGCTATCATGTGCAACTTCTCCAAATATGCAACCGTATTACTAATAGACGTACGCAAAGTGTAACGTATTGAGAAGGCTGTGCATAGAGCCAAGCGAGAGTATAAAACCCATCCAAACAGGCACTATACTCTTTTGTAGTGGGGAAGCCGCTTGAACTTACACCCAAACAGTTATCTCCGTACTATCCAGTTACAATTAACTCGCAAGAAGCGTTTTATCAATGTTGCTGAAGTGGTAGGAGTAACGGACACTGCAAGTGCTTCAGGCAGATAAACTGGAACCATCCAAGCCATTATCATCTATCAATATCCTATTGAGGAGAACGTCAATGTCTAGCAAAATCAGTAGTTTTGTTCCCAGCTCCGAGAGGCTGGATAAGATGTCTTTTGAGGATCGTCTGCAGTATGGCGCTGAGAATGCTGTACGCTGTATGGGTGTTACCTCAAAAGACCGTGTCTTCATCATGACTGACTACGAGCGTGAAAGTATTGCTCGTAACGTTGCGGTAGCTGCCCTTGATCGACATGCAGATGTTACTATTCGGTTCCTGGAACACTATGGGGAACGCCCGCTCACTGCATTTCCTGACGAATTGCGTAATGATCTGCTTCAGATTCGACCGACAGTGACCTATTATATTGCAACCGCCAAACCTGGAGAAATTGCTTTCCGTATTCCGCTCCTTCCTTTTCTAGCGAATGAACTCAAGTCGCGGCACGGACATATGATTGGCATTGATGAAGCAGTCATGGCCGATGGTATGTGCGCCGATTACGATGAGGTATTCAGCCTGACCAACCAGGTTTATGATCTCGTACGCAATGCTAAAACCATTCATGTCACCTCCGCCAAAGGGAGCGATGTGACAGCCACATTCAACAAAGATTGGAAGTGGATTCCGTGCCATGGGCGCTACGATGAGCAGGGTAAATGGGGCAACCTCCCTGAAGGCGAAGTCTTCACTGCGCCCACCAGTGTGGATGGCATTCTGGTTTGTGACGTGTTGGGAGATTTCTTCTCAGAGAAATATGGTGTACTGGAGCATCCCGTCGTGATTAACGTAAAACAAGGCTACATCATAGACGTCACTAGCGAGAATACAGCGCTGGCAAAGGAAGTGTATGATTACCTCTTCTCCACCCCCAATGGCAACCGCGTGGGAGAATTTGCCATCGGTACGCTTACAAGTCTCAAGAGACTTGTGGGCAACCTGCTGCAAGATGAGAAGATGCCTGGCCTGCATGTTGCCTTTGGCAATCCATACCCCGAGTTCACAGGTGCCGATTGGAATGCTAAAATCCATGTTGATGTCATTCCAAGCCGCTGCACTATCGAAGTCGATGGCAGGGTCATTATGCGTGATGGCGAATTCACTATATAACTTGTAAGTATATTGGTCACTGCTCATTTTGAAGAAAAGATAAGCAGCGACCAATATTTTTAACAAAGATGATATTGACTGGTCTTGTATTCTTAAACATTGACATACATCCATGCTTCTTGATAAAATCAAGATGGTTCTTCTTTTACTACTGCGTTTCGTTGTATCCCAGGTATCACATTTGCTTACTTTCGTAGACAGTTGTGAAAGGAGCATCGCGTGTCTACAACCAGGGGGCAACATTTAATCGGCCAGGAAATAGGCTTATGTATCCTCGAACAATTACTGGGCTACGGAGGCTCTAGCGCAGTATTTCTGGCTCAAAGTAGCTTGAATGATGAAAAAGTTGCCGTGAAAGTTTTTCTACATCGGTCCACTATGGATAAGCAGATGCAGAAAAACTTTTATCATCGTTTTCTGCGCGAAGCAGAAGCTACCAGCGAATTGGATCACCCAAACATACTCTCCATCTATTCCTATGGTGAACATAATGGATTGCCATACATCGTTATGCCCTATATGCCTGGTGGAACCTTATCAGAATACGTCGCAAGGAATGGCCCTCTCTCATTAAAGGAAGCACAACAGTATATCGAACAAATCGCTTCTGCCCTTGACTACGCCCACAAAAACGGACGCGTACATTGCGATGTTAAACCTGCCAACATTCTCCTGGACGGCTGGGGCCATGCCATGCTTTCTGATTTCGGCATCGTGCGTCTGATACAACCTGATACCGCAAGCGCAGAACAAACCATGAAATCTCCAGAAACACTAATGGGCACTCCTGACTATATCTCGCCAGAGCAGGCCCTCGGTGAGCCACTGGATGGTCGCTCGGATATATATTCTCTTGCAGTGACACTTTTCTTTCTCCTGGCTGGTAGCCCACCTTTCAAAGCCGAATCTTCAATTGCCATGGCCCTCATGCAAGTTCATGAAACGCCACCAGCCCTCGGGTTAATGCGTGTTGATATTACCCCGCAGATCGATAGTGTTATTAGCAAAGCGCTCTCTAAAAGTCCTGAGGAACGCTACCAAACGGCCGGTGAGTTTAGTGCCGCTTTCGCCGATGCAGTCGCTAACGCCGAACACGATATTTACTCAGCCAGTGAAGCTAAAAGAAGAGCTATTGGTCACATTAGCGGAGGCAAACCAGCTATACCAACATTAGTTACAGTCCAACCTGCCTGGAGCCACTCTATTAAGCTGCGCCGAATTGTAGCGCCCCTGGTTTTGCTGCTAGCGCTAATCCTTGGTTCGCTAGCCACCGTAAACATCATCTCGAATAAGCATTCCACTGCGCAACATACTCCCCCTACCACAGTTACCGATTACCTGGCAGATAAGCAAGGTGGCTGGCCGCAAGGTCAAACTTACTTCTTCAGGGATAGACAATATTATATCCAAAACACATCATCTAAGTGGATTGCAACAGAATTTTACGAAAGTCATCAGTTTACCAATTTCAGTCTTACAGTTACAACGTCTGAAATACGTGGTTCGCATGATGGTGGAGATTATTATGGCGTTGCTTTCCGCTCCTCCCCCGACCAGCTTCACTATTATCTCTTTGAGATCAACCCAGGGGGTGATGATTACGATTTCTTGCGCTTCGATGGTCAGGCCGTCCCCCAACTATTAGGATCTGGCAATGTGAAATCGCTCTTACCCAATTTCGGCCAGAACAATATCATCGCAGTCGTGGTAAAAGACAACACCTTCAGCTTCTCTCTAAATAATAGACCTGTGGGAACATTCACCGATCGCACTAAAGCTGCATTACCCACTGGTAATATCGGTCTTAGTGTAGATGGACAAGGTACCGAGGTTGCGTTCTCACACTTACAAATCCATAGCCTATAATCACTCCCTAACGCAGACTGAGTCCAGGCCTCTCTTCGGTAATTAATTTCAGCCTACCCAATCGGAATAACCCCTGATGGTCTGGCCGGGAAAAGCGTATTCAGCACCAATTCTGATTCTTTCTTAGCCCGGACACCTGGGTAGGCGCAGCGTATGTAAATTGTCAAATCGAAGCAAGCTACAGGATAGGAGCATCCACGTATCATGAGCTGCAAATAATTGACATTGACCTCCCAACGCACTATACTGAACGTGGCTGAAATCATCACATTGCCACCAAAATCATAACTTAGCCGCTATGTAGTTGACTTCTTACATAACGGATCAAGAGGAGGATACCTAAACTATGACCTATGTTATTACTCAGCCGTGCATCGGGGTAAAGGATGCTTCCTGTGTTGATGTCTGCCCTGTCGATTGCATCCATCCCACTCAAAGCGAGGACGGATTCGAAGAGGCTGAGATGCTTTACATAAATCCCGACGAGTGCATTGACTGTGGCGCTTGCGAACCTGCCTGCCCTGTCACAGCAATCTTCGAAGAATCGGCTACTCCTGAGGAATGGAAGCAGTATATCAAGATCAATGCAGATTTCTTTAAAGGTTAGCAGATTTGAAGTGAACCTTTTGCTTTTGTCAGCTATCTAATTGTTTTAGGGCAAGCATGATTTATCGGAAATACGAGTGCTCGCCCGAGAATTACACTGCTATATAGTTCTATATCCTACGTTGTTATCGTAGACCTTGTCTCGAAGCTGTGATATAATGCAATCGCAACTAGAGTACACACCATTTTTGAGGGAGCAAGCTCCTATGCCAATTACACGACGCAGACGCGCAAATCCGCCCGACCAGCCTGAAGATAACAATCATCTCTCAGATCAATCTGAGAGTGTCCCAGAGACGCTAGAAACTGAGCAAGCTCCGATCCTATCGATAGATGGAGAGCATACGGACATGCCACTGAATGAGCGCATAGGAAATTCGCATGTATCGTCTACTAGCTCCCCATACCCATCTGTGTCCAATGGTGATCGTGCAGAGCGGTCAGAGTTCACACCTCCTATAGAGGGAGGAAGGCGCACTGCTCGTGGCGAATTATTCCGTCGACCACCGCAGCCACCTCCGCAGCCAGTACCGGCAACCTACGCTGCTCAAGCCTCCATTGAAGCGCCGACACACGAAATCTCCTTGCCACTAGGGAATCTGCTTCACCTGGCCTATAATCCTGGCTACACTGGAGCGGACGAGGCACGCAGTCTGCTACTTCATCGCTTGGCTGAAGAAAGCAAAGCTGGTGGACGCGCTCGTTGTTGGAATTGTGGTTCCATTGCTATTGCCTACGATCGCTGGAACACACGCAGCAAGACATTCGGCGAAGTTGGTGTGGCTTTCTGTGAAATCTGTGGTGTATGGAGTGTCATGTGAAAACCCATTGATGAGCGCCACTTGGGCATTTTCCAGCTTCGCCATCTTGTAGGTATGACTGTCCCTGAAAGGCTGTACATCCATACCATTTAGTTTGTAATTCAAAGTACCTGGCAAATAGCCAGTTATGGTGCCACTATATCTGTTTCTTTCTAAGGAGAATGCAGCATGACACAGGGTCAGGAGGAAAACGAACTACGCCATTGCCCGCGTTGTGGTGGTCTGATGCAGAAACCTGCAGGAAGTCTGCTCTACTGGCATGTGGACAACAACCACCCACGATGTGATATTACCAATATTGTTGATACTTCTTTTACAACACGGCCTGTCGATGAGCCACCCAATGAATCATCTAAAGGCAATCGTCGGAAGAAATAATCGCCATTTTTTGCTGTGTTAGCAGGAGTGTGATAAAATTGTTGGAGTGGGACAAGTAAGCCACGGGCAATTATTAGATCAATCCGGTGCTAAACCTCTAAGTTCTGAAAAGTGGTAGGTAACATACAACCATTACCATACGTCCTACGTAATTTCTATGAGAACAAGATAACTTCTCTTCGACATAAATGAAGAGATTAGTGTTCAATCGAGGTTTCATCAATCGAGGTTTCATTATGTATAATCCGCGAAGTAATATGCCATTTGGAAACCGTGGCCTTTTTGGCTCCTCACGCTACCAGTACCAACAAGCACCTTATGCTTATGAAGGTGTGCAAGAGGGTAGCCTGATCAGCAAGGTCATGGGTTTGCTGGCCTTTTCGTTCCTTTTTGCTTTTATTGGTACCTTTGTCGGGCTTGCAATCAATCTTAGTTTTAGTGGCTATTGGATTGTCGCCATTGGAGGTTTCATCGTCCTCTTTATCCTGAATTTTGCCATTAATAAGCCGGGATTGAATCTGTTCCTGCTTTACCTCTTCACGTTCCTGGAGGGTCTGGCACTCTCACCACTCATCGGCCTTTACCTGGGTCTTGGTAATGGTAATATCCTGGGTGAAGCTTTTTTGATCACAGCTATCACCTCGCTAGCATTATCGGTATACGCCTGGACAACAAAACGCAACTTTAACCGTTTGGGTACTTACCTGTTCATGGGCGTGATCCTGCTGATTGTAGCAAGTTTGATAAGCATTTTCTTCCATAGTACACTTTTTGTGCTGGTGATCTCCATCCTGGGCGTTGCCATCTTCTCCGCTTACGTCTTGTACTACGTGCAGCAAGCTAAGTACATGGCTGATACGATGCCCAATGCCATTGGTCTAACAGTCTCACTCTTTATTACCGTGTTGAACCTATTCATCTTCATACTGCGAATACTAACTATCATCCAGGGTGGCGGCAATCGGAGAAATTAGACAATCAGCTCCCTTTGTATGGCTGAGTTTTCTATGGATACACGAGGGGTGCGAGAATATGTCGCACCCCGATTATTTTTGAGACTCTAGATGTCCCTCACCTCGAATAATTAAGTACAGGATGTGCAGGAATAAGATTAGAGATAAGTTTGTTCATTTGAGTAGAGGTTAATTCTGAAACTCTAATTATCTTCAAGTCTAGCCAGTACATCGACATGAAAGTGAGTAAGTAACGTAATGGATTCACATGCAAACCTCATCTATGTAGGAGACCAGGATTTCGAGGAGAAGGTGCTCAAATCTGATAAACCTGTTATCGTTGATTTCTGGGCTGCATGGTGTGGCCCCTGTCGCGCCATTGCTCCCGTTTATGAGAAGCTGAGTAACGAATATGAGGGGAGACTGGGCTTTGCTAAATTAGATACCGACCAGCATGAGCGAATTCCTTCCCAGTATCGTATTCAGGCTATTCCGACTCTCATCATTTTCAATCAGGGCCGGGAAATTGGCCGTTTAATCGGACCACATCCACTGCGACTTAAAAACGAGATCGATAAAGTCCTCGCCGATAACGGTGTCAGATCTGCCTAAACTCCATAGGATTATAAGGTGGTCTTGTCAATCTAAGATAGGACAAGTCTAGCTCTCAAAGAAAGGAGCTAGACTTGTCCTCTGTTATTTTACGGATGATGAAGTCTCGTATGGAGCATTGCTCTCGCCAGCATAATTAATCAAGTCTGATATATAGTCTGAAAAGCCCTCGACGCCTCTCTCCGTTTATGGTATATTCTTTCCATATCGAATAAGGATTTTCCAGATGGTTGTCTGGACATAGGGGGAACAGTATATGCCAACGTTAGAACGATCAAATCCGCTTCCGCTTTACTATCAACTCAAAGAGGTGCTCAGGCACCAAATTCAAGCAGGGCATCTTGCTCCGCATACTGCCATACCTTCTGAACCAGAGCTGGTGGCACGCTATCATGTCAGTCGAGCAACCGTGCGGCAGGCACTCACAGAATTAGTAAACGAGGGTCTGCTCTATCGACAGCACGGGAAGGGAACGTATGTGTGCGAACCGCGAGTTCAACAGACGCTGAGCGAACTGACCAGCCTGACGAATGAGTTGAAACGACGTGGAAAACGTCCCGGAGGACTCTTGCTCCTGAATGAGCTTGTGCGGGGCACACAGGCCATACGCCAGCGCTTGCAATTAACAGATGAGGAACAATTACTTCGCCTGGAGCGCCTACGCACTGCAGACGCCATTCCCATTGCTTATGAGGTTGACTACCTCCCATATCCACGTGCCATGAGCGTTTACCAGAGAGCAAAAGAAGTAGCAGAAGGCTCTCTCTATCAACTCATGTCGAGTGAAGGACTTAGTCCATATATTGCTGAGTATGCAGTTACAGGCGATAAGGCCTCTGTGCGTGAGTCTGAACTCTTGCACATACAACCAAATGAACCTGGTTTGCGTTTCGCCTGTACAACCTTCGATCAGACAGGATCACCTATAGAGTATTCGGAGGTATTTTTTCCAGGAACTCGTTACGATTTTCAAGTTACTTTGCGCTTATCAAATCAGCGATAGACATAGATGAAACTGCTACTAGAAGCAACAGCCCGAACATGCTATACTACGCAGGGAATTTCAAAGGATATTTGACACAGCCACGACATGGGAACATATGTGAGTACAGAATAGAGGAGAAACAGGGTACGTACTATGGATGAACAACGGAACATGGCAAACGGTGATAATGCCAGCCAGGACGGCACTGGAGGGCAAGAACCTACTATCGAAGAACAAGAATGGACTGACAAAGGCAATGCTGCCGCGCAAGAGGGAGACTATGAGGCCGCTGTAGATGCTTTCCAGCATGCAGTCGACATAAATCCTAATGATGCCCGTGCTCGTTATAACCTGGCGCTGGCCCAACAATACCTAAGTAATTATGAGACCGCTGTTGCTGGCTATCGGAGAGCTATCGACCTTGATCCGCAACTTATTGATGCGTACACCAACCTGGGCAATCTCTATAGCGAACTTGGTTTGAACGAAGAAGCGTTGGAAACTTTCCAGCAAGCTCTCGAGTTCGACCCGGACAATAATGAACTCTATCTCAACGTCGGAGATTCGTATCGCAGTCAGAATCTTTATGAGGATGCGATACAGGCCTATCGCCAGGCGCTCATCCTCAATCCCGAAAATACTCTGGCCGCTGATAACTTGCGTGATGTACGTGAACGTGTAAATAACCAATCACGCCGTATTATGGATCAAGAGAGACGAGTAGACGAAGATCCTAGTGACACATCACGGTACGCTGAACTTGTCAGCCTTTACCTCGACATGAGGCGCTATGATCAGGCACTCTCTATCGCCAATCAGATGCTTGGGCTTGATCCTGAAGAACGTACTGTCTATGATACACTGGCATCGGTTTACGAGGCAATTGGCGACTCGGACCAGGCAGTAGAAGCCTATGCGCGCATAGTAACAATTGCACCTGATGATGCTGATGCCTGGGAACATCTTGGCACCTGGCGCTCCCTTCAAGGAAACAATGAGGAAGCAATTCAGGCGTATGAGCAGTCTGTTCGGCTTGATCCTGCTCGTTACGCCGCTCGCTTTAGCCTCGCGGAAGCCTATTTGGAGGCTGAGCGCTATGACGATGCCGTAAAGGCCTACCAGGCCTTGATCAATGCAAGCAGCGACCTGGATCCGGATGACGTGGCGGCTGCCTATGCTGGATTAGCTGATACCTATAATTCTATGGAGCACTATGATGATGCGATCCAGACCAGCCAGGAATTATTACGGAAGTTCGAAGGTGATCCAGAGGGCTACTACCAGCTTGCCACGGCCTACGATGCACTCGGTCGTCACGAAGAGGCTATTGAAAACTACGAGGATGCCATCGATAGCGATCCGCTTAATGCCGACTACTACAATGATCTTGCCGATACACTTCGCGAAGTGAAGCGCTACGATGAAGCTCTGGAAATGGCTGAACAGGCCATCGCCATGGATCCTTCGATGATCCTCGCTTACGAAACCCTTTCACAGATACACGAGGAGATGGGACACCCAGAGGAAGCAGCCGAGGCTATGGAACAAGCGAATACTCTGAGGGCAGCAAGGGCTTAAGTAAGAGAGCTAATAAAAAACTGTGAACGACCCGGGCAAGCCGGGATCGTTCACAGTTTTTTATTAGCTTACTCTGGCTGTCTCTCTTCTATTGCTTTGGCAAACCCTTCCAAATCATCGATACGTTGCTGGATATAATCATAGAGGAGATCATGGTTAAGCTTACTGGGGTCATGTACCAGAACATCGCGCAGGTTGGTAAGAACCTCAAGTCGATAAGCTAATGGGTTTGGGATGATTTGTTGAGTTGCCACAATGCTCAAGAGTTCATGATAGCCTTCAGGACGACGAAGTCCAAGCGATGCCACCAGAATGCCACAGATCTGAAGACATGCTTCTATCGCTATTTGCAAGTATCGTTCAGCCAGACCATAGATGTGATAGTCTGTCGTGAACTCTTCACGCTTTGTCTTACCCAGATCATGCAGAATGGTTACCGCCTCCCGCAACTGATTCAAGTGGTGTTGTAATAATTCTTTGTCGACTGGCAGCACCTGCCCATAAAGACGACGGCCGAGTGCCTGGTTCTGAATCTCGTCAAATTTTTTGAAATCCAGGTAATCCATTATTGCCTTCGTCTCAAATGAGACTCGTAGCTTTTCATCGCGACTGAAAAGAATCTGCCCATACTTTATCACCTGCAATTTGAGCAGGAGGGAGGCCTGGTTCAGAATCATCACATCGATGTTGTCAGATTCCAACCGCTTCGCCAGTTCACTGAAAAAGTAGAGCTGGTAGTCGAGAAATTGATCTGATTTGATCTGCTCCATCAGCAAAATGGCGATATCAACATCGGTGAGATGCCCAAACGAGGTACGAGTCGAGAGTGAACCGGCGAGATAGGCAGCATTAACGGGACTTTGGGTGAAGAGTTGATTAAGCTGAGACTGCTTTTCGAATAAGTTCATCAACGACCTTCTGGAGAAAACTTGTATGATAGCTCTTGGATGTAACGAAACGCTTTTCTCCGGGAAAAACTATGATTACTTACAACTGTACCATAAAAAGATCTGTAGCGTAAGCCTCTAGGCCTCTATTTTGCTCACGAACAAAAACGCACAAAAGTTGTAAAATCCTACCCTTCTACCCACTCTTCTCCATTAGTTGCTACCTCTTTCTTCCAAATAGGCACCGTCGTTTTGAGCGTATCAATGATATAGCGGCAAGCGTCAAAAGCTTCGGCACGATGGGGAGTTGCCACAACGACAACTACACTGGTTTCTCCAATCTCGAGTCGTCCAATACGATGCGCCACCGCGACACGATCTACGCCCCAGCGCTTCTCAGCCTCGGTAATTATTGCCCGTATTTGTTGTATTGCCATCTCTGGATAGACATCATATTCGAGATAGCGAACCTGCTTACCTCGCGCATTGTCACGTACTACGCCCTCAAAGACCACGATGCCTCCTATGCCCGGATGAGTAATGGAAGCGACAAGAGCTTCGCGGTCAAGCGGTTCATGTGTAATTTGAATCAATGGCTCCACAATGGATACTCCTGACTTGGTAGCGTCCCTCCACCTACAGGAGGGATAAACACAACCTCGTCACCTTCATGAAGTGTCGTATCTGCTGGTACGTAGCCGTGGTTGACGGCGCAGGCAGAGCGTTCCATGATGGTCTGCAGGCGTGGGTAACGGATAAGGAGTAACGAACGCACCTCGGTGACGCTAGCTCCTTCGTACACTGTCAATATTTCCTCATTTTGCCCGGTGATTTCGCGGAACGAGGCAAAATAGCGCACATGAATCTTCATAGGAGTACTATAGCATATTTAAGATCAAGATACGCAACACGACCCGGCGACTGCAAATAGGTGCCGGGTCGTGTTGCGTATCTTGACCATCCACTTTCTTACTACGATGTTTCAGGTAAATGATATACCACTTCAAACTTATTGGTTAGGTAACGCACAAAGTACTCTGGATTGGGAACCTCGCCAGTCACGCGCTTCATCAACGTTTCAGGCTGGTAGATCGCGCCAAAGTTGTACATCTTCTCGCGCAGCCAATCCAGGATAAAGGTTGTATCGCCGCTTGCCAGGCGTTCATCGAAGTTTGGGAAAGTCCTGCGGAGAGCAGAGTAAATTTGCGCAGCGTAGAGATTACCCAACGTGTAACTTGGGAAGTAGCCAAAGCCTGAAGTCCAGTGAATATCTTGCAACACTCCTTCAGAGTCCGTCGCAGGCTCGATACCCAGGTACTCGCGATATTTTGCGTTCCAAAGGCCCGGCAGCGTTTCAATGGTTTCATTACCATTGATCAGCGCTTTCTCGAGCTCGTAGCGCACGATAATATGCAAATTGTACGTCACCTCATCCGCCTCAATGCGAATCAAGCTCGAGTGTACTTTGTTGAGTGCGCGAGCAAAGGTGGCCGCATCCACAGAAGCGAATTGCGCGGGGAAAACTTCACGAACGGCCGCAAACTGACCTCGCCAGAACGCTTCTGAGCGTCCAATCGCATTTTCCCATAGGCGCGACTGCGATTCATGTACTCCCATAGAGGCACCACCTGCAACAGGCGTACGCGCAAGTGTTGGCGCGCTCCCTTGTTCATAAACAGCGTGACCACCCTCGTGTATCGCAGCCATCACGGAGGACTGGATAAAGTGCCTATCGGGGTGAACGGTGAGTCTTACATCAAATGGGCTGCCAAAACTTGTAGTGAAAGGATGCGGTGAAACCGCAATCCCACCACGTGAGAAGTTGTAACCTATGCCACGAAGCAGGGCCTTAGACAACTCCACCTGTCTCTCTTCCGAGAACTCACCCTGTAGACAGGAGTCATCAACAGTGTTGCCGCTTGCCTCAATGCGTTGCAACAGTGTCGTGCTTACTTCGCGTACAGGAGCAAATAGTCTATCCAACTTGCTCGTTGTTATTCCTGGCTCAAATAGATCCAGGAGCGCATCGTAACGTGTCTCGGCAAAGCCAATGCGGTCCGCAACTTCACGTTGTAGAGCGACGGTACGAGTGAGCCAGGGTGCGAAACTAGCGAAATCGTTGTGTTCTCTGGCACGTCGCCACGCCTCGAAACTACCAGCCTGTACGCGAGCCATCTCCTCCACCAGTTTGCGAGGCAACTTTGTTGCACGGTCGTAATTCCGCTGTGCCTCGCGAACCAGGCCACGGTCCGCATCGGTATAGTCTGAACGCTCGATTACATCGCTTAACTCCTTGAGCAGAACTCCCAGTCGCGGGGCTGTCCAGTGTTCGTGTATAACCCCCTGAACTGCTGCCATCTGGTAGCCACGCACTTCTGCGCCGCCTTCCGGCATCTCAGTATTCTGATCCCATTCTGCGAGATCGCCTAAAGCTTTGAGATCCTCAATTTCGTGCATATGCTCGAGCAACTCGGCAACACGGGCATCCTTGCTCGTGAAGTTTGGAACCATTGTCTCTTGATTTAGCATAGTCAACCTTTCGTTTCTCTTTTATCTATTACAGAGAGTCGCAATCGAGAAGCTATCCAGCTCTCCTTAGAACAAGTTCCGCCAGCGTACGTACAGCAACTCCAGTAGCGCCTTTCGCCTGGTACGGTATTTTAGTGTCTGTATAAGCTGTACCAGCGATATCGAGGTGAGCCCACTGCGCATCCCCCACGAAACGCTCCAGAATTTTTGCCGCCTTTACCGAGGAACCAAGTCGTCCAGCAGTTTGTTTGATATCTGCAATATCGCTCTGGATCTCTAATGCATACTCGTCATCCAGCGGCATGGACCAGAACTTCTCGCCAGCTACTTGACCAGCGGCTATAATCTCATTGCTGAGTCCGGGATCGTTACAAAACAGGCCCGTCATGATCGTGCCAAGGGCGATGGCTATACCCCCAGTAAGCGTGGCTACATCAATAATTGGCGATAGGTTCTCTTTGACAGCATAAGACAGCGCATCGGCCAACACCAGGCGTCCCTCAGCATCCGTATTAATGATCTCAATCGTCTTACCATTCATGATGCGCAGAATATCGCCCGGGCGGTAAGCCGTTCCGCCGGGCATATTCTCGGTTGCCGGAACGAATGCAGTAACATTAATGGCGGGTTTTAATTTGCCGATGGCTTGCATCGCTCCAATAACGGCCGCTGCCCCTGCCATGTCGGTCTTCATATCCTGCATCTGCTCGGCGCTTTTGAGGGATAGGCCACCTGAATCGAATGTAATGCCCTTGCCAACAAGCGCCATGCCTTTGCCCGGGCTTTGAGGTGCGCCGCGATAACGCAGAATTATGAATTTGGGAGGTTCGCTGCTACCTCGCGCCACAGCCAACAACCCACCCATTCCTAATTCCTCCATCTCTGGCCGATCCAGTATCTCGCATTCCAGCCCAAATTGTTTTGCCATAGTTCCGGCACGATTTGCCAATTCGGAGGGTGTCAGTACATCGGGCGGCTCATTTACGAGATCACGGGCAAAGTTTGTGGCTTCGGCCAGGGCAATGGCGTGTCTCATTGCCTGATCAAGCATGGTATTGCTTGCACCATTTACCAGCAGGTTGATTTTAGTAATGCCTCGCCCGTTTCCGTTACCGTTTGATTGCTTATATTTCGTAAAAGTATACGTGCCTAGCAATACTCCCTCTACTGCTGCCCGCACACTCTCATCAAGGTCAAGGTTAAATTCCTCTGACTGAAGCGCAAGTGCGACCTGGTGCGCTCCTGTTTGTTGCAAATGTCGAGTAGCAGTGGCGCTGGCGCGGCGAATTACCTGTGTATGTATCTTCTCCTCAGGCCCCATACCTACAACGACAATGCGTTTAGCAGCCAATTTGCCCATCGGATGCAGGGTAAGCAACTCTCCAAGGTCGCCTTTGAACTCGCCTTCAGCATAAATAGATTGAATCAGGCCGCCAAGCAGGCTATCCACCTCCCTGGCTGTAGCCGATAGTATGAGTTCTTTGGCCTGGTTTCCCACCTTCTTATAGGTCGCTCCCACGACCAGTGCATCACATTGTATATCTTTTACGGCTTGCTCTATGATGCGAATATCCATAACGATCAACCTTCTAGTCAATTACTCAACAATGGGGATCCAAAAGGGATTGACCGGTCATCCCATAAGCATGACCGGCCAGATGATCACATTTATTAAGATGTATCATAACAAATTCTTGCGAGATGCGCTACTTTTTTGTAGAAATGTACTGCTATTTATCCCTGTGGAAGCAACCTATCCACCACTTCTAACAGTTGGCGCGGCTTAAAGGGCTTAGTCAAATATTCATTGCACCCGATGCGCATTGCCGCTTCGTTTTCATCGTTCAACGCATAAGCAGTGACAGCTACAATTGGCACATTCGATAGGGCAGGGCGTTCGCGAATTAATTGTGTCGTGCGATAACCATCAAGGACCGGCATAGAGAGATCGGTTAGAATCAAGTCTACACCTTCGTGGTCAAGGATGTTCAATGCCTCCAGCCCATTCGATGCAGAAATGCAGCGATAGCCGCGTGTGGAGAGGACGCGCTCGATCAGTATGCGGTTTGAAACCTCATTCTCAATAATAAGAATTGTTGGTTGGCGTGTGCCAGGTGTTGTAACTGGCGGAATAAGTGTATTCATTTCTGTTTCTTTCAATTCTTGTTTCTACTTCATGAAGAATCCTGCTATAATTAGACGCGGATTCTACTAAAATCGGGGGCTGGCTCCCACGGACACCCACAAGGGGCCCCACCCTGGCACCACTCCACCCCTGTCCCTACGACACCCGGTGGTAGAAGCTTAGACGCGTACCCTTGCGGGGGAGGCTACAGGCAAAGTGAATGAGAAGGTTGAACCCTGTCCCACGACACTCTCCACAGAAACCTCGCCACCCTGTAATTCGATCAGCTTCCTTGCGATCGTCAGCCCCAGGCCTGTTCCGCCAAACTGGCGCGTGGTACTGCCATCGGCCTGACGAAATGCCTCGAAAATATAGTCAAGCGCGGCAGGCGAGATACCAATACCCGTATCACTGACCGAGATATGCAGCATGTCGAAGCGTTCGAGTAACGTACATCGAATGGTTACTCCACCCTTCTCGGTAAACTTCAGGGCATTAGAAACCAAATTGATCACGACCTGGCGTATGCGATGACTATCTGCCATAACCAGCGGCAACGAATCATCCATCTCCAACGTCAGATATAAACCTTTATTGTTCGCCATGGGCCTCAGTTGGTTCACAGCCTCTGTCAGACTAGACTCTAGTGCCAGTGGCTCAACCTTAACCTCCAGGCGATCTGCTTCGATCTTCGAGAGATCAAGCATATCGTCTACCAGGCGAGAAAGGTCTTCTGCGCGGTGCACGATGAACTGAATATATTCTTCCTGCTCAGCAGTAAGCTCTCCTTCAACGAACCCTTCTAATATTAACGCACCGTAACTGATAATGCTGTGTAAAGGGGTACGTAATTCATGGGTAACAGTAGCAAGAAATTGTGATTTTAGATTATTCACACGTTCAAGAGCCGCATTTTTATCTTTTACTTCCACGAAAAGGAGTGAGTTTTGAATTGCCATGGCTGCCTGAATCGCAGCAGTGCTTAACAGGAATGTATCACGTTGACTTATCTGGTAAGGTTTGTCACCATAGAGTACAACTGCACCAATAGTCTGCTCTTGTAACTGCAAAGGCACAGCGATGACCGAACGATAACCAGCCTCCAATGCCATGAAGGACCAGGCTTCGCCATGTTCTTGAGAGATAATCTGTATATCTTCGCTATACGTAATCTTCTGCTTCTGCATTGCTCTACGTGCCAGGATCAAATCTAGATCACGTAAGGCGGGGCGTGGAATACGAGGGCGACGCAATGGAGCTTGTTCCCTTTGAGGGGTGAGTTTAGGTGCGCGGATAGCCGATCGTTTCCCGCTTGACGGTTGAATAGAGCGAGAAACTGGAGCCGTAACAGCCATCATTTTTGTAGTCACTGCCATAGTGATATTTCCAGCAGGATCTGTGTGTATCGTGACAGCTCCATGCTGCTGTGATGAATTGGAGGCAACATGCCCGTTAGAAAGCTGTGAATCCGACCATTGAGCTACCGCCCAGGGGGATTGCATCTCTCGACCATACAAGAGCAGTGAGACGCTTTTCGCTCGCATAATGCGTCCCAGGCGAGAGACGATTTCGCCAAGCAGATCCTCCAGGTTCAATGTCGAGATCAGGACATCGCTCATCGCAAGCAAGTCACTCATTTGCCTCGTGATGACGTTGCTTTCATTCTCCTGAGAATATAGGAATTCTGAGAGTAGACCGAATGAGCGGTCCAGCATGCTCAACTCATCGATTGTCGAACCCGAAAGTTCTGTATTTGCATTAGCTGCTACCAGAGCGGCTACACGAGCTTGCAACCTGCGTATGGGTCGTACGAAGAACGTTCGCGCAACGAGAGCATAGACTGTTATCCCAAAAGCGATAATAAAGATGCCCATTCCTATCAGAATCAGTACAGCTCGTTCTGTAGTAGCAGCATTAAATCGATAAAGAGGTTCAATATCCACAATCACCAGCGAAGGCGAGCCATTTAAGTGATTCCGAATTTGTAAGCTATCAGAGGACAACGTGAGGTAGTTATCGATTACATTGACCGCTTTAGGCGTACAAAGGTCATTTTCTGATAGATGGGCAGTAAAACTGTGCATAGTCGTCCCTCTGATGTGCTTTGATTCGCACACGGCTACATTCAATTCATCGATGCGTAGCTGATTGGACGCGGCCTGTGCTAGTTCAGAGGCAAAACTGTCGTCGATGTCACGCGTAGATTCCAATACATTAACCTGAGCTTTGTATGCATTCTCAAGGGAAGACAGGTGTCGAGTAGCGGCATTTATTGCTGTATGCTTGTAATAGAAATTCAACGAAAGCCAGAACCCAGCAGAAAAAAGGAGCATACAAAGCAAAAGCGTTAATGCTGCGCTAATTACTAATTTTCCCCCCAATGAACGCACAGTGAATCGCATGCAACACCTTCTTTAAGCTAAACAAAAGTAAGGGGAGGACGGGGTGCCAGCTCGTCCTCCCCTTACCACGCGTACGCTAGAAGCAACGCGCGACTCTGGGAGGTGCGCGTGCAAACCCCATGGGGAAAAGGTTGCACGAAAGAAATCAGATGTACGCTACAAGCTTGCTCGTCGAGGTGGATCTGCTTGCCTACGAACATCCCGCCTTCCATCCCAGGCCTATGTATTATAACGTATAACCATCCTTTTAGTTATCATTTTTGGTATCAATTTTCTCAACAATAAGAAAATCCGCCATCAATTTCTGAAGATATTACAACTATGCTCGCATCAACCCATACCAGTATCCAAGGCGGGCAAAATGAAATATACACTTAGCTTAGAACTCAGGCAGGGATTAAGGTATCTCCGTCCACACAAGGGGACTGTTAGCTCCCTGCTTATCAACTTGCAGCGAAGTGTTATGCTGTGTATCTACCAGGTAAAGACCCTGGTACACATCACGCTGGGCAACAACTAATTGGTGCGGTGATGTGGTGGACCAGGTCAATGTTGAGGCAACTCCTTTCAGGTTGAGGAGAAGCGTACGAATACTAGCCTGTAGATTGACAACACCAATGCGAGTTCCTGTGCTATAGGCCAATTCCTGACCATCCGCAGACCAGGCCGGGGCAGGATCATTGACAACAGCAGAGGCGATGAGCGAGTCAACGCCTGTGATTACATTTATAATATGGAATGCACCCTGGCCAGAAGAAAATGCATCCAGGTAGTCAACATGCGCGCCATCGGATGACCATTGGGCAAAGCTAACTTGCTTGCCAGAAGTCAGGCGCGCAAAACCAAACCCAGGTGTGACATCTACACGCCATAAATCACCCACACGGCCCGAAACTGAAGACACGGCCAGCCAGCTTCCCAGGCCATCGTGACCATTGCGGCTATAGATCGCCTGGGCGTAATTGCCAGCTAGTAGTTGCTGTGGCTCGACCGCTTCACTTACACCTACACGACGTACCCATATGCTGTGGACATGTCCGATTACTCCAACACTCCAGGTAATGGCCGGTGCATCCAGGCTTGGTGACCAGTCCAGGGTGAGAATAGTGTCTCCTGCATTTGTATTGGAATTAATCCCACCGGTTATCGTCAACACGCCATGGTTCTGTGTATTATAGTCGAGAATGCTGATTGACCCCTTGTTTGTGAGTTCATAGGCAAGGCGTACACCGTCAGGTGACCAGACCGGGTGAGAAACGCTGCCTGTGCCGGAAGGCGGCACCATCTGTACGGTGCCTGTCTCAGTCGAGTAGATATACAGTCTTGTTTGACCTGTACCAGTAGGATCAGCGACGAAGGCAAGCATACTGCCATCATTTGACCAGGCAAGGCTATTCAGGATAGTTGCTCCCGTATCCGTATCCCAAACAGATGTGGGCTGCACACCTGTTTTGAGCAAAGGTTGCTTGATGATGGTATCCTGTTGTCCATCGCTGCGTATAGTATGCACAAAGGCCCCCTGGAGATCAATGTAGGCAAGCATATCACCAGCTGTACGACCGGCCTGAGCCGGACTTACCACCCAATTTGCTGCTACCATTAGATTGGCCGGTGTCAGGCGATCAGCTTGCCTGCTGCTGCCATCAGCGAGTACGCTCCAGAGTGTTCCATCACTTAGAAAGACCAAACGCATACCGGCTGATAGAGGTCCACCCTGCTGTGAACCAGCGGGCGGAGTAATTGCCCCATTGTTTGTTGTCTGTGTTTGATGCAGCCAGGAGTTAAGGCTGAACAGCCTTCCGAGGCCAATAGCCAGGATCACGACAGCAGCGATAGCAATAAGCAATGCACGTAGACTTACTAAATTTCGACGTCTCCGGGAAGGCTGTCGTTGCTGGGTTGCAGGCTTCACCGAGGGGGTTGGCAAGGTGCTGCGGCCCCCAGGGATTGCTATAAGTTGAGGCCGTCCTGACATATCGCGACGAGCGCTTCTCGTGGGGAGCTTCGGTACAGTCCAATCCTGTTGTTCCTCACCACCGATATCAAATGTACCTGTGAGTTCAAGAAATTCGGGTGAAGAAAAGATGCGGTCGCGTAGGGCCGGATCAGGGCTAACACGGGGAAGAAGCGAGAGTAAGGCATCGTTGCGACTGAACTCGGCGAGCATTGCACTGCATTTTATGCAGGATTGTAAGTGGGTTGCAACCTCCAGCCTTTCCTCGGGTGCGAGCGCATTGTCAAGGTAAGCACTGAGCAGTTCCTCGACTTGCTCGCAGTTCATTTTGTGCCTCCTCCTTGTTCTAAGGCTCTGTAATGTTCTCTAAAGGATTGACGTGCACGAGACAGGTACATTTTGACACCGCTCTCGGCGATATTCAGAGCCTGGGCAATCTCGCTGTATGAGAAGCCTTCTTGAGTATACAACAATAATGCTGCCCGATACTGCTGGGGCATACGACGGAGAGCCGCACGTACAAGTTCTGTCGTACCATAAATTTCTTGAGGGTCAGCGCTTTCAACATCTGCTGGTTCATGATCGAGATCTTGCCAGGGGAGCCAGGCAATCAATTTGCGACGACGTAGCGCATCATATGCTGTATTTGTAGCGATACGATACAGCCATGCCGATAACTTCAGGTTCGCATCCATTTTCGGCAACGCTCGAAACGCTTTCAAAAAGGTATCCTGTGTCAGATCATCCGCCTGCTCGCGGTCTCCTACCAGGTGATACACATAATTGTAGATAGGCGTTTTATATTCGTCGTAAATCTGGTCAAAGGACCAAGAATTCCCCTTGGTTTCCACCCTGGCCATGCACTACGTCCCTTCAATGGCTACAGCTACCGACTTGTCCGTTCCATCAAGTGATAGTAGCACATCTCCAGGCCGCGCAGACTTAAGATCGATGTTCCTGCGGGTGCGGAAAAGCTTTATATCCTTCTGTGTAGTGGAACGGACAATCAACGCTTTCAGTAACATGATGCATGTAGTAATGATTAAGCATCCGCGTGATTTATTGTTTATCATGTTAGCATATTTGCCTGAAGCGCCGAAATCAGTAGCCATTGTGTTAGTACTAATGGGGGGAATGAGTCTGAGTCCCATTTATTTGCCCATAAACCTCCAGGTATGATACCATACACGCAGTAATCTAACCAGAACTGAGGAGCTTTCCCTTTCTATGGCTGACAAAAAGCACCTGCGCGAAATTCAAACAGTGTGGTGGCAGGAAGACACCCTGGGTGAAGCTGTGTGTATGATAGATCAAACGCTCCTACCTGAGCAGGTTGTCTACCTCACATGTACTCATGAGCGGCAGGTTGCAGAAGCTATCTCAACATTGAAAGTGCGTGGTGCTCCGGCCATCGGCGTTACGGCTGCGTTTGGCATGGCACTGGCCCTTTATCGCTTACTGCACGAACGAGGTGAAGCGCTGACACTCGGGGAGGCACAGGAGCATTTACGAACTGTTGGCGAGTTGTTTCGTAGCACTCGCCCTACAGCGGTAAATCTCCCATGGGCAATTGAATGCATCTTGCGCAGGGCCAATCAGGCTATCAGCAAGCAAAGCTCGTTGCCAGATCTTGCCCAGTCTTTGAGAGATGAGGCCCAGGCAATTGCGGATGAAGACTTTGAGGCTTGTTTGAATATGGGCCGTTATGGAGCGGAACTGATCACAGACGGAGATACACTGCTGACACATTGCAATGCGGGGTCGCTGGCGACTGTGGGTTGGGGAACCGCTCTGGCACCGATGTACGTCGCTCATAGAGCGGGTAAACACCTGCATGTATTTGTCGATGAGACCCGCCCTGTGCTACAAGGAGCACGTTTGACCGCCTGGGAACTTCAGCAGGAGGGAATCCCTTTAACGTTAATCACTGACAATATGGCGGGCTATTTCATGCGGCAAGGGGCTATCAAAGCTGTCTTTGTGGGTGCTGACCGGATTGCAGCTAATGGAGATGTAGCCAATAAGATCGGGACATATAGTGTAGCGGTACTGGCACGAGCACACTCCATACCCTTTTACGTGGTAGCTCCACGTTCCACGATTGATGTAAAGCTTTCATCTGGTGAGCAGATACCAATAGAGCAGCGTAACCCTGAAGAAGTCACAAAGGTGCGTGGAGTAGTAATCGCCCCTGCTGGAATATGTGTAGCAAATCCAGCTTTTGATGTCACACCTAACTCCTATGTGACTGCTATTATTACCGAGGCTGGCATAGCTCGACCGCCCTATAAAGAATCTTTGCGTGATCTTTGTTTAGGCTATCATGATACTGAGAGGCAGGATGATAATTGATGGACAAGGGAGTTGTGCAAGCTGTTGCGGATCATTCAGAAAAAGTGATGGGCAAGGAAGGATTCCATTATAGCAGCGCAGTGGTGGCCAATTGCAAGATGCTGAGTGCAGAACTGGAGGGGCGCGGGGAAGATACAAGCACCCTTGATATGGATGCCCTAGTTATTGCAGCTTATTTGCACAATATCTCTACTGTGGAGTTTGGTTTCCAAAATCATCATCTGAAATCTGCCGAGATGGCTGTGGAGTTTTTGCGTGAACTTGACGTGCCAGTCGAGCGCATCAGGAAGGTTGAGCAGACAATCCTGACGCATACCAAAGCCGTTGCTCGTGATGAATGGGAATCGGTTCCCCTCGAAGGGCGCATCCTGTATGATGCTGACAAACTTGGTCGGCTAAGCGGCCTGGCTGTTGTCACATCATTAATCGAGTTCGGCGCTCGATACCCCAATCGAGCCGTTAACGCTGAGATCCTCGCCGCTATTCTTCGTCATGTCGAAGAGCGTTTTATCGACCTGTACCAGTCTCTCAATACTGCTCCCGCTCGTGATATGGCTCAAGAGAAATTCGGCAATACACTGGCATTTCTTGATGGTGTCATCGAACATTTGAGTGATTCAACACCTGTATAAAGCATGTACCTTGAAAGTGAGGATGGAGGAGTGTCCATTCTGGTTGTTGGTTCTGTGGCTCTCGATACAGTCGAGACTCCGTTTGCGAGAGTGGAGGAAACTCTCGGTGGAGCTGCATCCTATTTTGCAACTTCGGCTTCCCTCTATAGCCAGGTCAACCTGGTGGCCATCATAGGCAGCGATTTTCCACGCGAACATATCGATTTCTGGCATAGACGCCCGGTAAACCTGGCTGGTCTGCGGATCGAAGAGGGAAGAACTTTCCGCTGGGCGGCACGCTATCACATGGATATGAATTCACGAGATACGCTGGATACCCAATTAGGCGTCTACGCAGGTTTCCACCCGATTATCCCCGAGGACTATCGTTCCAGTCAGCTATTGTTCCTGGCAAACATCCAGCCTGAATTGCAGATGGAGGTGCTAGAACAGCTACCTAGAGTACACCTCAGCGTACTGGATACGATGGAGCTATGGATAATGACTGCTCGCTCACAGTTGACGGAGGTTATCAAGCGTGTTGACGTGCTCTTGATGAGTGAAGAGGAGGTACGCCAGTACACCAATCGCTCCAGCATCGTTTCAGGTGTTCGCCAACTCCTGGATATGGGGTTAAAGTATGTCGTGGTCAAACAGGGGAGCTATGGAGCATTGCTCTTTGGCGCAGACGGCACCTTCTTTAGCGCAGCCAGTTACCCGCTCGAAGAAGTTATCGATCCGACGGGCGCAGGCGATGCGTTCGCAGGTGGTTTCCTTGGCTATCTTTCGACCATTGAACCGAAGCAAGATGGTCACTATAGCGTTGACGAGATCAAGCGAGGGGTCGTACACGGGAATATCATTGGGTCGTATGTATGTGAAGATTTCAGCATTGGTCGCTTGCGTACCCTGACGATGGATGATGTTGCTAAACGCTATCGGAGCCTCGTTGAGTGTTCGCATTTCGATCCTGACTGGTGTCCCAGGTGATTATAAGCTGGATTAGGCTAATCAGGGGTGCAGCGGTCTTATCTGACATTTAAGATGTGATCATTCTAAAATGTTGGATGTAATTGTAGTTTGTATCACTTGTATCACTTGTAGCAGATGTATCCGGTTGTATCTATCTTGAGTAAGATATGATACATTATCACGATGAACAAGAGATACCATAGTTAAAAATATGTTTTCAGGGAAAGGGAATACATTATTAATGACGACTTCAATCAAAGGAGATGTCAAAGATATCTCACTAGCGGCACGTGGTAGAGATCGCATCGAATGGGCGGCAAAGGAAATGCCAGTGCTACGCCTCATCCGGGAGCGTTTCACGAAAGATCAACCCTTAAAGGGCATACGTATGTCGGGCTGCTTGCATATTACTACCGAGACCGCGAACCTTGCCATTACCTTGAAGGCTGGCGGTGCAGACCTGATGCTGTGTGCCTCGAACCCGCTTTCAACTCAGGATGATGTAGCTGCCGCCTTGATCAGCGAGTACAGCATCCCAACATACGCCATCAAGGGCGAGGATGAGCAAACGTATTACCGCCATATCAATGCCGTGCTTGACCATCAGCCTAACATGACGATGGACGATGGCTGTGATCTTGTCTCGACTCTTCACACAACGCGCACCGAACTGATTCCTACAATCATCGGTGGTATGGAAGAGACGACTACCGGCGTCATTCGCCTGCGCAGTATGGAGAAGGCTGGTATATTGCGCTTCCCTGTGCTGGCGGTCAATGATTCCGATACCAAGCACCTGTTTGATAATCGTTATGGTACGGGTCAGAGTACGATAGACGCGATCGTGCGCTCGACCAACATACTGCTGGCGGGACGAACTATTGTGGTCTTCGGCTATGGATGGTGCGGACGCGGTGTTGCTTCGCGTGCGCATGGCATGGGCGCCAATATAGTTGTAACGGAGGTCAATCCCATTCGCGCACTGGAAGCCATGATGGACGGCTACCGCGTGATGCCCGGCATTGAGGCTGCAGCACTAGGTGACATTTTTATCACGGTTACCGGCGATGTCAATGTGATTGACCGCGCACACCTGGAACGTATGAAAAATGGCGCTCTGATTGCAAACTCTGGCCATTTCAACGATGAGATCAATATTCCAGCGTTGGAGAAGCTCTCTATCAAAAAGCGACGCGTGCGTGACTTCGTAGACGAGTACACCTATGCCGATGGACGCCAGGTTCATTTGCTGGCTGAAGGACGACTCGTCAATCTATCAGCGGCGGAGGGCCATCCTGCAAGCGTGATGGATATGAGCTTCGCCAACCAGGCACTGGGTTCCGAGTATATGCTCGTGCATGCGAAAGAAATGTTGCCTCGCGTTCATACGTTGCCTGCTGAAATCGATAAAGAAATTGCACGTCTCAAGCTCCACTCAATGGGTATACACATTGACATACTGACTCCCGAGCAGGAAAAATATCTGAACTCGTGGGAATCCGGTACCTGAAAGCTTTTCTTGACATGCAAGTTCTTTTCTCGTTATACTCTGTATAGCTGATAGCATACATACAACCAAAGATGCGCAGTCATATCTGCTCTCATCCAGAGAGGTGGAGGGAAACGGCCCGATGAAGCCCGGCAACCCACCTGCCTGCAGGCAGGAAGGGTGCCAATTCCGGCGGAGTCTTCCGCAAGATGAGGGGGGTGAGCCATAACTCTAAAACCCCTGAGTCTCAGGGGGTTTTTGTGTTCTGGAGAGATCGTCTACTACCAAGCATATTCTTTCCGGCTTTCCGTTCTTAATATGAGAGAAAGGAGATTACACTTAACTAATGAGCGACTTTATGAAAAGTCCGAAATCGTATTTTACGAGCGAATCGGTTACCGAAGGCCACCCTGACAAATTATGCGACCAGATATCGGATAGTGTGCTCGATGCGATTTTGGCTCAAGATCCTATGGCCCGCGTGGCATGCGAGACTGCCACGACAACAGGCCTGGTACTCGTGGCGGGCGAAATCACGACAACGGCCTGGATTGACATGCCCGCGGTCGTGCGCAAGACAATTGAGCAAGTAGGATATATCAATGCGGATTATGGCTTCGATTATCGAACTTGCGGGGTAGTGACTTCAATTGGGCAGCAATCGCCAGACATCGACCTGGGTGTCAGTCATTCAATGGAGATGAAAGCTGGCATGGTGCGACTGAGTGATGACGAGTTAGAGCGCATAGGCGCTGGCGATCAGGGTATGATGATTGGTTTTGCCTGCAACGAAACTCCCGAATATATGCCGATGCCGATTAGCCTGGCGCACAAACTCACCCGTCAACTCTCGCAGGTGCGGCGAAGATCATGGGGTGGTAGTGGCCCAATGTCCTACCTGCGCCCCGATGGTAAGAGCCAGGTGACTGTACAATACGACCATGGCCGTCCTGTGCGAGTTGATACAATTGTCATCTCGACGCAACACGCGGACTACGTCGACCATGAGCAGATACGCCAGGATGTAATCGATCATATCATCAAGCCCGTTATCCCTTCACATTTACTCGACAATAACACAAAGTTTTTTGTCAATCCGACCGGGCGCTTCGTAACAGGCGGGCCAATGGGCGATGCCGGGCTGACCGGGCGTAAAATCATCGTGGATACCTACGGTGGCATGGCGCGGCATGGAGGTGGCGCTTTTAGTGGCAAAGACCCGACAAAGGTAGATCGCTCAGCTTCCTATGCAACACGTTATATTGCTAAAAACATTGTAGCCGCCGGGCTCGCTGATCGCCTGGAATTGCAGGTCTCCTATGCAATCGGCGTGGCTCGTCCACTATCGCTTTTTGTGGATACATTTGGCACAGGCAAAGTCTCGAATGAGGAGATCATCCGCTTAATCAACGAGCATTTTGATCTGCGCCCGGCCGGCATTATTCAATCACTGAACCTGCGCCGGCCCATCTATCAGCCCACTGCCGCGTTTGGCCACTTTGGGCGTACAGATATCGATGCGCCCTGGGAAGCCCTCGACAAAGTGCCCATGCTGCGCAGGGGCATTGGTGCCAAAGCGGAGAGCAACGGGGACATCCTCAAAGTACCATTTACTGAAGGAGAAATGTTGGATAACAGGGCGACCGTAGGCAGCGAGTGGGACGATCGTGGGCAGGGCGACCCTCGTGGCTTGCAAGGGTAGGTATTGGGGAGGAACCCCATTGGGAGCGGCCTGTGTATGGAGTACCAACCTCGTAACCCTGGGTGTTTCCCTACATCGTAGCCGTCGGGAGCAATTGGCGCTCCCTCTGGGAGCAGCATTACGGTTCGCTTGCTGGTCTACGATGTAAGTAAACAGGAGGGGTCACGATGATGGTAACCCATACAGCCTGTGTATGGGTTACCATCATCGTAACCCTGGGTGGTTACCTACATCGTAGCCATCGGGAGCAATTGGCGCTCCCACGGGAAGCCTATTCACCGTCCGCTTGGTGGTCTACGATGTACGGAAACAGGAGAGGTCACGATGTGAGTAACCCATACAGCCTGGATCGCGTAGGGGTGGGGGACCCTTGGGTCGCCCTTGGTGGGAGAACGCTCCCCTCGGGTTGGGCGATGCAAGCATCCCCACCCCGCTCCACACCGCCCCCGCCCCTACGCGATCGGATGCGTCTAAAGACGCTGCACACGGGGATGCATACCAAACCTACCCGTGCAAGCCCCCCGTAGGGCCCGATTGATCGCGGCCACCGCCGATTTATCGGCCAGTGGGTTCCTTATCGGCCTCGGTGAATGTTCCGCTATCTGGATTATTTTGTTACATGCCATAATCGGGCCCCCAGAAGAGCACTAGCGTCTGGTTCCCCCGAAAGTCGGAGAGCCGCAATAAAAGCCCTGTCATGTTTGGGAAAATAGTTTGTTTGTTGGTCTGCTCTGCATACACGTTACAGCGCGGTGTCATCCTCGCCTCGCCTCTTCTCTAACCACTTCTTAATACTCGCTTCTTTCCCCTGCTGTCCAGGCGCATAATACCGCCGCCCCTTCAGACTCTCAGGTAAATACTCCTGAAGCCGCACGGCAGGTGGCCTTTCTGGATCCTCAATCTGCATATCCTTATAATACTCGTGCGCGTACTTATAATCCTTACCGTAATCCAAATCCTTCATTAACTGCGTGGGCGCATTGCGAATCCAGAGAGGAACAGGATCGTTACGGGTTTTCTGCACATCCTCTTGCACATGGCTGTACGCCTCATACAAAGCGTTACTTTTAGGAGCGGTTGCCAGGTGTACGACCGCCTGTGCCAGGGCAAGATTGGCTTCTGGCAAACCAACGAAGTGGACAGCCTGCTGTGCCGCCACACATACAAGTAATGCCTGGGGATCAGCCATGCCCACATCTTCTGAAGCGAAGCGAATCAGGCGGCGCACAATATACAAAGGGTCCTCCCCTGCTTCAAGCATGCGTCCCAACCAGTACAACCCCGCATCGGGGTCAGAGCCACGCAGCGCCTTGTGGAGAGCGGAGATCGTATCATAATGCTGATCGCCCCCCTTGTCGTAGAGCAACGCGCGGTGCTGCATCGCATCCTCAACTGTGGACAGCGTGATATGGATGGGTACGTTCTCTCCCGATGCTTCACCGCCTCCCTGGGCTGCCAGTTCCAGCACATTCAGTGCGGTGCGAGCATCACCATTGGCAAAAACGGCTATTTGATGGAGCGCATCATCATCAATTGTTATTGCCAGTTGGCCCAGTCCGCGATCTTTGTCGTCGAGGGCATGGCGCAGGATACTCAGGATCTGTTCTTCCGTTAAAGCTCGCAGCGTGAAGACGCGGCAGCGCGAGAGTAGAGCTGCATTCACCTCAAAACTGGGATTTTCGGTGGTGGCCCCAATGAGTGTCACGACTCCACGCTCGACATGTGGCAGGACGGCGTCCTGTTGGGCTTTGTTGAAGCGATGTATTTCGTCGATAAACATGATAGTTCGCTGCTTCGTGAACTGGCGTAGCTTGCGTGCATCTTCCACTACCTTGCGCAGGTCGGCGACACCCGCTGAGACGGCACTGAGTGTGACAAAATGAGTATGCGTCTGGCGAGCAATCACCTCCGCCAATGTCGTTTTGCCACTGCCGGGTGGCCCCCACAAGATCATAGAGGGGATATGATCCTCCTCGATACTTCGGCGCAAGACACGCCCAGGCGCCAAAAGTTGCTCTTGTCCCAGGATCTCGTCCAGAGTTCGTGGGCGCATGCGCGCCGCCAGCGGTTCTCCTGCTGAAGGAATGGGAGCGCTTGTTGGTGACATATTCTTGTCACTATTCGGAGTAATATCCGATCCAAAAAGAGATGATTGATCTGGCATAGTTTTAGTTCTTTATTCAAAAAGGTACATTAAAACTCAGATTAAGGATACCATTTTCAATGATG
>WNFE01000809.1_pt1 | contig 33048 bp, 27 predicted proteins | sample 5400451 | NCBI WGS metagenome assembly WNFE01 (sample SAMN13153344, study PRJNA577476) | soil metagenome | isolation source: 200 cm saprolite under Douglas fir tree site 2 hole 2 | place: USA:California | collected 2015-04-18
CCCCCTCTCCATCAAAGATGGAGAGGGGGAAGAGGTGCTGGCGCATGGCTCCTGAGGCTGCTTGCGGCCAGATAGGGTGCAACTGTAGTGCGTTTGCACCGTAAATTTTTGGTTTTTCCCTTTCTTTACCCTGTTGAGGCCAGGTGTAGAGCCAGACGAGACGGTGTTCAAAGGTGTGCAACTTGTGCAAATCACGCTCAATTTAGTGGGCCTCAGGGCGACCGCTATAGACGAACAGTAGCACGCACATGGGAGAGGGAATGATACCTCTCTTCTCCTACCATTCTTTTTCTTACGCGGCTCCCTGATACTGGTGGCGTACGATCACAGCGTGCACAATGGCAGGACGAGGACAAGCGAACAGGGCGAGGACACGTAAACAGGGCGAGGACAAGCCTCGCCCCTACTATGCGACGATGTGGCTCGACACGCCCGTCCGTATCCCTGGAGTTGGGGACACATCACCTTGTACATGGCCAGGGTCTTTGCCAGCAGAATCCTTTCTGGTTGCCCGCGTCCTGTTCCCTTTACCTACCTGTGGGGGAACGCGATCACACCCCCACTGACATTGATGAGCTTTTCGTTTGGTTGATGCCTATTGGGGCAGAGGGTGCTCCAGGCGCTGCTAATCTAAGGATGTGTATACGACTAAGCGCAAAGTGGTCTGGTGCTGACTGGGAATCCAATCCCCTGCGCACGTAATCAGATTCAGAAAGTCGCCGCTATCGTTTCCAAAGATCTCTTGAATTGGCGCATTCTGAGGAGAGTAGAGCGCTATACCTGTGACATGGAAACGCAACGTTTTTCCCACCGCATCAATTACCCTCACCTCGTCGCCGGTCTGAAGATCGCGTAAGCGCCAGAATACCGCCGGGTATCCACCGGGGCGATCAAGATGCCCATCAATCACAGCGCTTCCTTGTTCACCCGGAAGCGAACCTGAAGCATACCACCCTACATCTATCCACGGATTCTGCTTTGGTACTGCCAGGTCTCCATTAGGGGTAACTCCCACTGTCTCTATAGCTGCGTTGACACCTATCGCAGGGATGAATAAGCGTATCGGATTGACTTTCCTGATCAGTATTAGCGAAGGCCCTGGTGGTGGCTTTGTAACCAGGCGCGCAGTGGGAGACGCGGCGTGCTGTTGCTTCGGCTGAGAAGCGTATGATGCTGAGCCGCATCCATAGAGGATGAGAGTCATTATGAAAGCAAAGAAATACAAAAATCGCGTGACCGACCGCATATGTTGGACTTCAGTTCCCTTTCCGGCTGCCTTGTGCACCGAACCAATAAAAATTCTGTTTGAGATAGATTGCTTATGCTACAATTTTACTCTCCGCTGCCACGTCGCTATACCTGCACCAAGCGCAAGTAAAGTCAAAGCCCCAATGAGCCACGGCCAGAGAGTCAGTGATTGCGAGTCCCCTATTATAGCACCTGGATTGGGGTCGCTGCCGGTTTGGGGCACTCCCGGCAAACCTTGCGCCTGTGCTGTGACAAGCTGAATTGCAGGAGTACCATTGGCCACGCCCACAGCGAATATGCTCGTCACCATATTGGCTTTCAATGTTGCAGAAACGGGAGGAAGGGTAGCATTCGATTGGGTTGCGGTGACATTGAACGTATATGAGCCTGCTGTGAGCGTGAGGTAATTACTGGCCTCTGGATAGCCCAGGCCACTGATTACCATATTACTCCCTTCAAATACATTCACAGAACCTATATCTGGAGACAAGTGATACACACGTAGCTTTGCCATGCCTGTAGAGAGCAGGTTATTATCTGTGAAAACTATTAGTGAGAGGTCAGCGTTGCTCGAGCCAAGTGCTGCTACAGTGTAAGCAATACCAGGATTGACTGAGAGATTCTGTGTGATCACCGATGCACCGATACCCTTGCCGATGAGAGCAATCTGCACTTTGTGAGGGCCTGGAGGTATAGTTGCATAGCCTGTGACCGTCCCGAACTGGAAATTACTCAGTATCTTTTTCCCGTCCAGGAAGACATCGGCCGTTCCAATATCAGGTGAGGCGTGTACAACACGTACGAATGCCGGGCTCTCGGCGGAGGCTGTCCTCGGCTGTAAGCCCACCAGAGCAACCAGAGCGAATACACCGCAGGCCAGCAAAAATCGGCATACTAGAAGTACCGGAGAATGTTTCATATTCATGAGCGTAATCTCCTTCTATCTGCATTACAAAAGTACCCCTATATATATACGTCACTCATTCACAGTTGGATGTATATCTGCTCTTTGCTCAGAGACGCCAGCGTATGATGTTTGTAGGATTATGGTAGATATTCAGAAAAGCCATCATCGCCTCTGGAAAGTTGACGATGGGGTCAACAATCCCACGAGAAGTCAGGCGCTGCTTTTGGAAAAATGTGGTGACTGTGTGCCATAGGCGTCGCTCGTCCAACAGTGGATATTCTCGCAGTGGGTAACAACACACTATCGCTTTCTCACCTGGACGGCATGATAAGCGCAAAAATGTATTGAAATATGTACATCTCAGTTTCCGACGATTTGGCGAAGTTGGTGCACAATCCCATCTAATTCGTTAGCAGCTTCGCTCGTGGACTTCGCCCCCGAAGCAAGCTGCTCTGCCACCTCGTCTGTCACCTTAACTGCAACTGCTACTTTATTATTGGCCTCTTCCTGGTAGGCGATCGCTTTCTCGAAATACAGACCTATGTTCACCATCTGTTGAACAACATACAAGGTTGTTTGCACATCTGCATCTTGCCATTCGAGCAAACCTCTACCGAGTTCGTTAAGCCGGCGCGCTGCTATCTTCGATGCATCTGTATAGTATTGTTGGGATTTGAGACCGGTCTTTGAAGCCTCAACGATCCAGACCTGCTCTGATGACGCGTTCTTTTCTCTCCCCGATAGCTGGTTGAGTACATAGCTGTTTTTAACAAGGGATTTTACAGAGCGCAATATCGGGGAAGAAATACGATATCCTACAATCCAACCAATAACCGCCACAGGCAAGAGTATAGCTGAAGCGATCAGGACGATAATGAGCAACTGTTGATTCGCTACAGCAATCACCTCGTTCACGGGAGTCAATACAAAATAGGTCCAGGGGACTAACGACAGCGGACGTCGGGTGACTTGAAATGACGCATTCTGTCCGGCTGGTACTTCCTGAAATGTTACCGGCGGCTTAGGCTGGCTTTGTATGCCCCCCAGGTTAGCATCTGCTGAAACCGGTATTGTGCTGTTCTTTCCATAGCGATTTTCATCTGTGATGCGCTGTTGTATTGGTGCGTTGAGAGGAGCAATGGATGTAAAGAGAGTCTTTGGATCAGGATCGACAATCCGCACACCGTTCTGGTCAAGTATGAAAGCATAACTACCGGCGCCATTAACTCCCTTTTCGCTGTTGACAATTTGCCCCACAGAGTGAATGTCGAGCGTATCGCGCACAACGCCCAATAACCTTTTCAGCGTGGTTGAATAAACTGGAGTGTATAAATCGACTGTGGATTGATGTGTGACGGGATCATAGTACACGCCGGATATAAACTGCTGACCTTTTGCTATTTGCTGTGCATCTTCTGGCGGAATCATGTACTTCCCATGCGGTTGTGGTTTCAAGCCGTACAGAGAATAATCCAATAGGACCTTTCCCCGTGGATCGAAAAATGTAACAATCGTTACATCAGGATCGACCAAGCGCTGGATAGCAAGCCCATTTTGCAAGATCGTTTGCACATTTTGTTGATCTCCCGCCGGATCCAGGAGATACTGTTGAACCAGCGGGGTGTAGTCTAAACTTTTTAATATTATCAATTTCTGTGTGAAATAATTATCGATTAACTGAGCATGTGTCTGTGCATCAGTTTCCATGGTCCTGCTAGCCTGGCTTATCAACGTAGAACGAGACTGTAATTCGCTAATGACCAGTGTAAGAAGGAGCGGTAAAATGGACACTGCTATCAACCACAAAGAGATGCGTATGGACAACGGAAGCGACTTTCTTGTAGATGACTTTTTTGACATTTGCGTTCCTGTTCTTATCGATGCCATAGCATGGTTTTCCTTTCTGTTCGTGGATGGTGTGCCTTTGGCACATGCTGGGCTCTTCTGTTAATTCTGATAACCAGCGGAGCCCATTTACAATGAAAACTGAGCAGTACTCATTTGGAAAGGATCGACGCAAGGCAAACAATAAATACCAATGGTCAACAGTTCGCTGGGATTCATATTTATATTGCTGTATATCAGTTTGCAATGCTGTATGGCAGAAGTCAATCAAATAGTACTACCCGGTCATCTGACAATGACTGACTACAGCACAGGGGGCTACGTATGGGAAAAGAAGCCGAAGAAAGTTAGCATGTATGCCTATCTTTGTAGATATTTTCATCTCGTGATATACTTGTGGCGAATTGGTGTGTTAATTAATGCCCCCGGGGGAATCTTCTTCTTGGTTTATTGAGGAGTGAGCATACCCATGGCGCAGCAGAAAGAAACGATCACGAATAGTCTCGCTGATGTGATCCAGGTGATCCAGCTTAGTCGGAAATCTGGCATGCTGACCGTTGAGCGTGGAGAAGGCGAGACATTTGAAGAGGGTATGATTACATTTGTCAACGGGCAGGCGGTGGAGGCTCAAACTACGGCTTTCTACGGTCAAAATGCTTTGCGCTGGCTCAGTAGTTGGGGAACCTGTCGCTTTGCATTTATTCCCACACCTATCTCTGAGATTCCTTCCATTCCTGCTTTTGTTAGCACCCCTGCTTTCGAGCAGCGAATGAGGGATACCGGAACGCATCCGCGCATCCCAATATCTCCTTTGCGGGAATCTGCTGCTAGAAGACAGGCAAGCAACGGCAGGACAGAGCAGGTCATTTCGTTCATATCTGCATCTGTTGTTCCCCATCTTGTGATACCTCTTGAGGAATCGCTGCGTCATGTCGATCAACTGGGCTTATCGCGGCAGCACCGGCGCCTTTTGTTGCTGGTGGATGGACAGCGCAATGTCGCAGAGCTGGAGCGTTTGATAGGACGTACACAGTACGGAGTGCAGCAATTGCTGGCGGATTTAGAACAGGCTAAGATTATCCGGTCATAAAGCTATAGAGATGGAACTCGTATTTACTCACCAGCAGCGACATCATGAATTACTCTGCCCACCTCTCTCGATAAAATCGAACTTGCCATAACACATTTATCGCTATTCTTGAGCTTGCAAATAAAAAGTCATCTATATATAATAGCCAGACGTAGTCTAGAGTAATAGAGTCTTTAGTTTTATAGAGGTATGGCATGGTGAATTCTCTCCCTGTCGGAACCATCATAAGAGGTCGGTTTCTTATACAAGACCAGCTTAGCGATAGTGGTTTTGGTAACATCTATTTGGTGAGAGATCAGCGCAACAGAGGCAATAATACTAACCTGTTCGTCTTAAAAGAGGTAATCAACCCGAGCAGGCATAAACTGTATCAGATTACCCTTGATGGGATGGCGCTCAGGCTGCTTCGACACGAGGCGCTTCCTCGCGTTTATAATGTGCTTAGCGACGCCAAGTATGATCGTGTGTATGTGCTCATGGATTATATTGAAGGGCTGAGCCTGGGGATGTTGCGTCTTCACCAGCCTGGGAAGTGTTTTTCATTTCCGCAAGCTATAATTATCATGGAACCGGTCTTGAGCGCTGTTGCCTATCTGCACAGTCAACAACCTCCTGTTCTCCACCAGGATATCAAGCCGGCCAGCATCATCGTACTATCTACCAGAGATAAGGTTGTGCTGGTTGATTTTGGTGTTGGCAAGAAATATAACCTGGGCTCAACCACTACCAGCGCTCGTCACTCTTTGACTCCCTATGAAGCGCCCGAACAATATGATGGCGAAATCGACACTCGTAGCGATATTTATGGATTAGGTGCGACATTTTACACGCTATTAACGGGTATCGTTCCCGATGATGCCCTTTATCGAGCTAGCAAGAGTGTAGATTCACTAGAACCAATGTATCAAGTGGTACCGGCTATTTCAATGCATGTAGCCGATACTATTCACCGTGCCATGTCTCTCAGCGGGAACGATCGCTTCGCCAGTGTGCAGCAGTTTGAACAGGCGTTAAAAACCGATTCAACGTGGATACAGTCACCGAAAGTAGACCTGCGACACATGTTGGACCTAGCGCCGAACGCCGGTCCAGCATTGCAAAAGCCGCCAGACCCGCTGAACCAACAATCCCCTGTACCGAATATCGTCCCGCCGGTCCCAGCAAATCAAGCGTCCCCTATGTCTCCAATCGATCAGGTGCTACCTGTTTCGCACAATACGTTAGCTGACGCGCCGGATCAACAACCTCTTGCCCCTGACGTCGTTTCATTAGCCTTAGTAGAGCACCTGCCAAAGAAATCTGATGTTGAGCCAGTGGCCTCCTCACAACCAGAAACCGTGACACCGGAGCAAGTGGGATTGGAGCCAATTATTGGGGCATCGGCCTACTCTCAATTGGGAGCCGATTCCTCCGAGCAAGAATCACTAGAACCTGTTGTTGAGCCATCGATTTCCTCTGAGTCGGAGGCAGAAACGCCACAACAGGTATCGTCAGAGTCTCCCCTTGAGTCATTAACTGTAACCAGTCAGCCCACTGCACCTGAGCAAGCGGTACCTGATCCTGCCAGAGCATTTATACCTGTTGCAAGCTCAACCGCTGCATCTTTACCAGTACAGTCGCGCAAAGCACGTTCCAGGAAACGCGGCGTATTATTACCTATCTCTATTGCACTACTTGTAGGCGTTATCATTGGTATAGCTCTCTGGGCAGTTTTCTTGTCTTCTACGGTGTACCATGGCTCTCGTCCTGCTGCTCCAACAGCAGCACTACTATATCAGACGATTACTCCGAGACCAACGTCAGCATCTACTCCTGTGCCATCGTCAACCACTTCGGCAATCTTTAAAAGTTCCTATATTAAAAGTTCCTATATTGGAACTATTTTCGACATACCCGCAAATGTCAAAACAGAAATGTCTCTTACAGGACTTCAACAAAGCCAGGATGCTATTAGTGGCTACTTCACTGGTCTTCAATTGAGCGGTCCTTTAACGGGAACTGTGAATAATTCCAGGCATATACAATTTACTGTTCTGGATTCTGCGGGCCATCCAATTCTCTCCTTTGACGGGGCCATGCAGTCAGGTGGCAGTCTCTCGGGAAACTATTGCCGCCTTAATCAGGCAAGACAATGCTCAGGTGACTATGGTCTCTGGAGTGTAAGCCCTGCGTCAGCAGGCCAATTCTCATTTATCTTTTCTCCAGGAACGCGCGCAGTCTTCCCTGTGCCTCAGCGCTCACACGTAGTGTAGCGATCGTCTCGGCGGTATATCTGCGTACTCTCTCATGATCCATATGTCCCACATTCAATGCCAGGGCTTTACAGGCACGTAGTGCTTGCGGGCCGCTGCTTAATAACTCGCTCACCGTTTTCTCCACCGCGGCATCGAGTTCTTCAGCAGTGGTGACGATATGGACCAGGCCGATCTCGCGAGCGCGGGCCGCGCTGAAACGTTCACCTGTTACAAAGAGCACACGTGCGTGTGTCTCACCGATTTTGCGTACTACATAGGGTGAAATAACGGCTGGCGCGATGCCTAGCTTCACCTCGCTAAAAGCCAGTCGTGCGCTCTCGACGGCAATGACGATATCACAGACAGCGAGCAAGCCCAGGCCGCCACCCATAGCTGTGCCATTGACACGCGCCACCACCGGGCAAGGAAAGGTGTTGATTGTGTCGAAGAGATCAGCCAGGCGCAGCGCGTCGTCCAGGTTTTGTTCCTGCGTGAACGTTGCCGAGGCCTTCATCATATTCAGATCGGCCCCGGCGCTGAATGAAGGTCCATCGCCCGTCAATATGACAGCATGCAGCCGGGTATCGGTGCTCAGTTCAGTAAAAGCTGCCTGCAGATCCTGGATAAGCTGTGCATTAAATGCATTGTGTACCTCTGGACGCCGCATGGTGATCGTCGCAATCTTGTCCTGGTGGCTTCGCTCAATTGTGATGTGCGTATATGCTGGCATCATCCCGCTCCTTTAATAAATTACGTATATTTATGCGCATTTATATGCGTATTTACATCCGGAATACTCCGAAAGGGGTATCCAGCATAGGCACATTCAGAGCTGCCGCGATACCCAGCGCCAGCACTGTGCGTGTATCGCGAGGGTCAATGATCCCATCATCCCAGAGACGGGCGGTACTGTAATAGGGATTGCCTTCCTCCTCATACTTCTCAAGAATCGGCCTTTTAAACTCTGCCTCTTCTTCCTCGCTCATAGTTTTGCCGCGTGCCTCCAGGCTATCTCTGCGCACAGTTGCCAGCACGCTTGCTGCCTGTTCGCCGCCCATCACCGAGATGTGCGCGTTGGGCCACATCCACAACTGCCTGGGCGAGTACGCCCGTCCGCACATGCCATAGTTACCAGCGCCAAATGAGCCGCCGATAATCACGGTGAAGCGCGGTACAGGTACATTGGCGACAGCCATCACCATTTTCGCACCATCCTTGGTGATGCCGCTATTCTCATACTGCTTACCTACCATGAAACCGGTAATGTTTTGCAGGAAGATCAGCGGTGTACTGCGCTGCGCGCACAATTCCATGAAATGCGTTGCCTTGAGTGCACTCTCTGAAAAAAGGATACCGTTATTCGCGATGATGCCCACAGGATAGCCCATCAGGCGGGCAAAGCCGCAAACAAGTGTGGTACCATAGAGTTCCTTGAATTCGTGGAAGCGGCTCCCGTCAACGATGCGAGCGATGATCTCCCGCACATCGTAGCTCTTGCGGCTATCCCTTGGAACAATGCCCAGGAGTTCATGAGGATCGTAACGTGGTGGTTCGGGTGTAGTAATATCCCAGGGAATATACTTGCGTCGATTGAGATTGGAGACGATACTGCGGCAGATTGCCAGAGCGTGTTCGTCATTCAGAGCATAGTGGTCGGTGACACCGGAGGTGCGGCAGTGCACATCCGCGCCACCCAGTTCTTCTGCGCTTACTACTTCGCCTGTCGCCGCTTTGACCAGCGGCGGGCCACCCAGGAAAATGGTGCCATTGCCACGTACAATCACCGTTTCATCGCTCATAGCGGGAACATAAGCGCCTCCCGCTGTACATGAACCCATCACGGCGGCAATCTGTGGAATGCGCTGGCTGGACATGCGAGCCTGGTTGTAGAAGATACGACCGAAGTGCTCACGGTCAGGAAAAACATCGGCCTGTAGCGGCAGAAAAGCGCCGCCCGAATCGACGAGGTATATGCAGGGTAAATGGTTCTGTTCGGCAATCTCTTGAGCGCGTAGATGTTTCTTGACGGTCATCGGGTAGTAGGTGCCGCCCTTAACCGTGGCATCATTCGCGACAATGATGCATTCCTGCCCCTCGACAACCCCAATCCCTGTGACGATGCCGGCCGAAGGCGCTTCGTTATCATACATATCCCATGCCGCCAAAGGACTCAGTTCCAGGAAAGGCGTATCAGGGTCGCATAATAACTGGATGCGTTCGCGTGCCGGCAATTTATTTCGTTTGCGGTGTCTGGTGGTCGCCTCCTCACCTCCACCCTGCTGTACCTGTCGAATACGTTCGTTAAGTTGGTCTAGAAGTTGCTGGAAGTAGTTTGTGTTCTCTTGAAAATCGGGGCTGCTGCGGTCTAAGCGCGTTTCAATGATGCCCATAGCTGTGTATATTCCTCTCGACAACGCTGTCACGGACGCGACGTGTCGCGTCTTTATTCATTGTTTGCAGCATAGCACCGCGTGTTTAGGAGCGTCAAGTGTCAGTGACTTCATCCTTAATCGGAGAATCCGGGCGCAGCGGGTCTTCACAAGAAGAGCAAGGATGCGGTGTTTCCCGAATCAACAAAATATCGATATTTTATCACCAATGAGGAACGCAGCAGTAAGCGAGCCACTCCCCATGACGCTGCTCATGACGCTTTCATGACGCTTGCTCCTTATACTGGCACCAGAGAGGACGAGGCGTGTCAGTTGGGGAGTGGGCCTTTGAGCTATGGAATGCCCTCAATGTGACATTTTCTCAGTGCTGTTGTCTAAGCTCACAGCTCGCTCAACGGGAGCGGACGAAAGAGAAATCCTGGCGGGCCAGAGAGCCTGCCAAGAGGGTAAGGAGATACTTACATGGTACTCACAACTCTGGTTTTAGGCGCTGCCTTCACAACATCCCGCTGGTGGGTGTGGTTGATTGTTGGCTTGATTGCTGGCTTCCTGGCAACCAGATTCGTAAAAATCCCCTTCCCCCACTTTGGGATTATAGGCATTATCGTGGTTGGCCTCGTCGGCGCATTTCTTGCCGGGCTGGTGATAAACCTCTTGCTTCCCAATACCACGCTTGGTTTCTTTGCCACGATAATTGCTGCTTTCCTGGGGGCTGTCGTCCTCCTGGCAATCGTGCACTTTGTCGCTGGATTCGTGGGACGTTCGGGAACGAGTTCGTAGGTACGACGCAAGTTGTATTCAAAGAGTGAGCCAATCGAAAAGGGAGAAGATTTCAATGGATGAGTTGATTAACCAGATCACAGAAAGAACCGGTATTCCCCATGATGTAGCGAAACAAGCTGCGGACTTGGTAATTGGCTTCTTGAAGCAGAAGCTACCAGGGCCCGTCGGCTCGCAGATCGATACAGCGTTGGGAATGCAGGCCCCCGGCGATGGTGTGAACCAGCCGCAGGAGGCTAGTGGTGGGCTTGGTCATATGCTTGGTAGTATGTTTGGGAAAAAAGATGAGCAGATTCAGCAATGAGCGTCAACGCTCTTGCCAAAGGGCTTTAGCAGCGTGAAGTATGAGCAGCGGTTCAAACTGCGCTCACATTCGCCTCTGACGAAGCCTTTCAGGTAGGTAAATAACATTGTGCGTGGCTCACAGTCACTCATCTTGTGAGCCACGCACAAACAAGAACAGTTTGTTTTGTTAAATCAAAGGAGGTAATCATCTCACTGGGACTGCTCAGTCAGGTGCTCTGGAGGGCGGAAGTCCCCGGGCTGGCCAGGATAACGTGCCAGGCCTGCACCCGGTCCTAGCTCTTTAGTTGGTGTCGTGAGCTGCCTGGCCTTACGCTGCAGCGCAAGATAAATCAAATCGACGGCGCTCTCCAGGTCGAGGACTCCGGTGTTCACTACGATATCATACAGGTTCGCATCGTGCGGATTACGGTTATGCACTTCCTGCAGGTAGCGCACCCGGTCACGATCTTTGAGCTGTATGCGTGCACGTGCTGCCGCCTGGTTCAGGCCTTCACGAACCATTACATAGGCGATACGCGGATCGAGTGGCGCCACGATGCGCGCATGAAGCACATCGCGTCTACGAACTAAGAGGACTTGCGAGCCTCGCCCGACAATCACGACATGCCCCGCTGCGGCGGTTGCTTCAACAACCCGGCCCAGCGCTTCCTGGTAAGAGCGCGAGTCTGTTACCATTGGAAGAATCGGTGCAGACACAAGTGCCGCCGGTTCAAACAGTTGCATACCCTTCAGAATGCGTTCGACAAGACCCTCGACGCGTTCATCGTGCTCTTCCGCTTCTGCTTCGCTGACACCTAGCTCATGTGCCACCTGCACGACAACCTCGTGGTCAATCAACTGCCATCCCAGGCGGCTGGCAAGGCGCGTGGCAATCTCGCCGCCGCCGCTGCCATATTCGCGTGAGATGGTTATGGCTCGCATCTGGGAAACTGGATCGGGTTCTTGATTAACCTCATTCATATATGTGGCCCTCCCTATGTATTTTAGCACCTGGGTAATGGGCTTACAAGGACGCGAGACGCCGGCCTGGAATTGATAATGTCCATCATTTCTGCATCCGCAGATTCTCTATAGACCTTCTCTACCAATGTCTCTATCTCAGACAGCAGTGCGTTAAGGTCAACGCGACTGCGCTGATATTGTTCCTGGACAGCGTCAACCAGCGTTGCTATTTGCTGTTGTCGTTTGGCAGAAGCAACTTTGATAGGCAAACGTTTCCATACATTGGGATAGATGCGCGCTTTGCGGGTACCTTCATGCATATTGGAGGTGATGTATTCACGCATGAAATGGCTATTGATTATAGCAAGCAGGTAGCGCAGATCAAACAATTCAGCGATGGGGGAAAAACTGTTGATAATTCCCGTAATCTGTCGAGATTTCCGTAAGACTGTCTGAATGCCTCTCTCTTCAATGGCTCCTGCTTGCTCTAGTGCCTTCCAGGAGACTACCACTTGCACGCTATGATTAGCGAAAAGTCCAGCGCGGTCGTAATAGCCACCCGATGTTTCGCCTAGTAACAATTTCTCGGGTGTGTGGAAAAGAGCTATATGTCTTGGGCCTCGCATCTGTGGGCGAAATTTTTCGTAAGCTACATAACGCTTGCGGCGTAGATAGTAGTGGCCTACATCGTCACCAAGCACTCCATCATCGATGTATTCTGCAGGTCGTGCGTCTCCAACATCTGGAGACAAAAAGACATTGTTGAGTGTAAAGCGTTTCTGCCTTTTTCCGTTAATTACTGGATCAGCGTCCTCGTCACTCTGTGCTTCAACTCCTGTACCAATATATACAATAGAGCACAGTGGAATACAGCCCTCTGCTACGCTTTTATCAAGTGCAGGGTCATAACGCCATCGGAAAATCTGACTATTGGAAGATAGCTGCAGGATGGGCGGCAATGTTTCAAAGTGCTTACAATCAGCTTGCAGGTGCTTTCGCCGTATTACCTCATGCTGGTCATCAGGAGCACGATTCTCAAGGAGTACAATGGTGTTTTCGACGGCAGCATTTTGAAAGAGACGCAGTCCCGGGAAAAAGTCGATTTGTAGTAAGTGATATTGATTGCTAAGCGCCTGTCGCAGACGTTCAGCATAACCCTCGGTCTCGATCCCATTGGAGACAATCAAGCTGAGCCGACCTGTTTCGGGGTGCAGAAATTGCAGGTTGCGTTCAAAGAAGGGTACAAACAGATCCCAGCGTTGATACAGCAATGTGTAGATGCCAGAGTTCCAGACCTTGTTGCGATACGGCAGGCTATCAGGGCTTTCACCAGCGCTCACATATGGGGGATTGCCAACAAGATAATCCAGGCCATGCCGAGCCATATTGGGTAGCACCAGGTGATCCGGTAGTCCTTTGGCGTCCTTACTATCCCTAATGCGCTGTTCTTCATCCGAGAGAACCGGGAGTGGGGATCGAGAGCCTGAGCATTGATTTATTTTACCGTTTGCCCGCGTACATGTTTGCTCGTTAATGGTGGGCTCAAGGATATCGGAGCAGTAGATATGGAAGCGTTCAACACTTCTACACAATTGGCCTTGTTCGTCGATCAGGAATGGCAGGCACTGCATAAGCAGGTTCATTTCGGCCAGGTAGCATGCAAATGGATTGAGATCAAAACCCAAAAATGTGTTGGCCAGTATTTGAAGGGCATATGCTGGGCTGACCTCGTGTTCAGTAACCAGGCGCTGTAAAATATGCCTTTTGCGTGCCGCCGCTGCCACCAGAAACGAGCCACTGCCACACGAGAGATCACCCACCGTCTTTTCTAAGAAGTCTATACATTTCTTGTAGCCATAAGATATATCTGTAAAGGTGGGGATGCCGAGCGAATCAAGCATATAGTCAACCACTTGCGGTGACGTGTAGAATTGCCCTTTCGCGCTGCGCTCCTTATTTGCAATGTAGCCCTCGTTGTAAACTCTTCCCAGTATATCCACGCCTGGTGGACTTCCAAAGAGGTTTGTATCATTTGTATCATTTGTGTCGGTTGTATCATTTGTGTCGGTTGTATTGCTGCGTGGGGATTTTCGGGAGACGGCTCCTATTCCCGAATTGGTCTCGTGAGTATGCACTGGCCCCTTGAAGCTAAAATGGTTGAGCAGTGTATACAGAGCCAGGATGGCCTGCTCATCAGCAGTGAACCAGTCGTAAGATCCCTGGTGGTAGAAAGGATTGTCGTGATCCAGGCCTGCACGCCGGTATATTTGCTTGAGGAGCCGGAAATAGGTGGCTGAAATACGCGAGAGCAAGTCACTACAAGCTTGCATGTCGGGTACGGAAGTATCATGATGAGTGAGACAAGCTGAAATCAGTCCATGATCCTCGCAGATACGCACAAAAAAGATACGCGCAAAAAGCATGTAGGTAGTTTGCAAACAGAATTCAACCTGTGGATTACTAAAGCTGCTTCCTACTCCAGCATGCCAGGCATGGTAGGCTTCGAGCGTTTTCTTGCTGAGCACGTAATCTTTCTCGAGGAGGTCCATGGTAGTGTGAGTGCATGAGGTCTGCTGCTGGTATTCAGCATAATGCTGTTGATGCAGGGTGAATTGAGCACGAACCTGTTTATGCATTGAATCTAGCGCTGGTTTGAGTTGCTTTACAAGAGCTTCTACCTGCTCAGGTTGGTGCATGATTTCTCCTTCCCTCAGCAATTTTTTCTGCATTATGCATGAATTATGATAGAAATTCAAGACAATCAGTCTGAGGAAGTGAAGCCAAGATCATCTGAAGTGACATGGTTCGTAGCAGACGGGCAGCCTGTCAAGCGGCCTTGCGGCCTTTTGTCAAGTTGACAAAGACCACCTCACCGTGTACTATACAATGCGTGCGATACAGAGTCGTGGGTTTCCTCCTAATCTCTTCTCGTGCATCATTGGGGTGTGGCCAAGCGGTAAGGCAGGGGTCTTTGGATCCATTCACCGTTCACACCCTGACGAATTAGTGGTCATGATATATACTCCCCGAGTATCCAGCCGACTAAGAAGCCTGCGTTATCCGCTAAACGCTCATCATCAAGAAATCCCTCCTGGGCTAGCTCATTCATGTTGTCTTTGATGAACTCAACAATCATTGCAGCGGTTGGAGGGACGTTTGGCGTATCACCCTGGTGAAACCAGGAAATACCAGAAAGCACTCCATGATCGAACATACGATTGCCATAAGTCGGGGGCTTCCTCGTTACTTGTGTTGCCATATATTCTCTCTTTCTGGCTAGTCACCACTGGTGGAGGCACATATAAATCTACATATGCTAGTTTTTACTTGTTGATGCTAGTATATCTAATTTTTCCCCTTTCTGCCCTGGCCTAGTGGGATAGGTTCTTAGGCGGATTTGGTATGACACATTTCGATATTCCCATAAATACCTCACCCGCTCCTGAAAGCAAACACTTCCATAGCCAACTAGTGCATAAAGCACAGAAAATGTGATTCTCATCGACCGTGCACGTTATCTATAAGGAAGCATAACACAACAATAGGAAGGATGTTCCTGTGAGGATCCTCACAGGAGAGGAAATCGAATATGTCTAGCACTGCCTTACCTCATATATCCTCCAGCCGCAAGCAATGGTTCGCTCGAATTATGTTCGTAGTAGGATTCGTCTGTCTCCCGCTCTTTGGATGGGTAGTCAACACAACAACGACCTATGCAGGCGAGATACCTGGTGGCACTGTTAGCGATCCCGTTGTGCGCACGGTCGATATTGCCAGACCTGCCGTAGTGCGCATCATGACTACAATGGGTGGTCGTCTGACGGTGCGCTTTGCCCCGCTTCCCCAAAGTGCGACATTTCCTCTCAATGGCGGAAGTTATCCATTAACACTTTCTGGCAGTGGTGCATTCGTCAGCGCCAGCGGCGACATTCTGACGGCAGATCATGTTGTCAATCCCCCACACGATCAGTCATTGAACGAGTTTCTCTATGAGGCGGCAGCAAACGACGTTGCGAATTATATCAACCAGCACTTTTCGGTTAACCCGCCATATATGAAGGACGAAGTTCTATTTGAACTCGAATCTGGAGCTTTCCCTTCTACGCCCGCTTATACTTCAGCAACAAGCGAGGTGTACCTCAGCGCAGAGTATACCGGCCCGCAGAGCGTGTCAAAACTTGCCGATGTCCCTTCGACAACGCATGCAAAGGTTGATCGTATTGAGCAAGAAAGTTCGTTTGACAAGAACGATGTTGCCATTGTGCATGTCAGCACTATGACTGATATGCCCAGTATTCAACTGGGAGATTCTTCAGGTGTTCAGGAGCAGGATAATCTGACGATCATTGGCTTCCCCGGAAGCGGTGATGTCAACAATGCTCCAACAGATCTTCTCACCTCATCAGTGAATAAAGTCTTTGTGAGTGCGATGAAAACGACTGATAAGGGAGCGCCTGTCATTCAAGTCGGGGGCAACGTTGAACAGGGCGATAGTGGTGGTCCCGCCCTGGATGAACAGGGGAACGTTGTCGGCATTGTGAGTTTTGGCCTGGCCATTCCTAACACCTTTGGACAGACAACCTTTCTCCAAGCCAGTAACAGCGCGAAAACGTTGGTACAAGGGCTTCATTTGGAGACGACCCCTGGGCGCTTTCAAAAAGCCTGGTTCCAGGCTTTCACAGACTATGCATCCAGCTCACCTGGGCACTGGCACAGGGCCCTCAAGGAGCTACAACAGATCGCATCGCAGTACCCGCTTTTCCAGGCTGTGACATCTTACCTGACAGTTGCGCAGGCACAGGCGAAGAGTGAGCGCTTGCCGCGGCCACCATCCCAACCACAACCAGACGTTTCTCACATTATTCTGATTGTAGGGATAAGCGTTGTCATTCTGATGGCGCTGATCTTTTTCGGGGTGGTCTTTGCCAGGCGACGAGGAAAAAAGTCGCCCACAGCTGCTTCAAAACAGCCAACAGTTACCTCTAGACCTCCTGATGCTATCGTGCAGAACGATCAGATGAGGGCAGAATATGGGACACCGCCCGGCCTCTTGCCAGGCTATCCCCCTCCTCCATTCACATCACCACAAGATACATATGTAGTAACAGGCACACAGCCTTTTACGACCGATAGGCCAGGCGAAGAAGTCACGGCGACCGGACCATCACCTATGGCTGCATGGTCATTTCCAGTACCTGTACGACCATCTTCAAATCAGGAACTACGTTTATCGGCGTGTGGCCATCTGAATACCAGCGATGCACACTATTGCAGGATCTGCGGCATGCCCGTCATGCCAGGGTAATTTAAAAGTCGTCGGACCTCTTGTTTCGCGCGGACGTGTGGGGAAAAGCGGACTTTTAAATCGCCCTGTGACAATGCATCAATGCATTGGCATCTTGTTAATACCTTTGCAGCATGATATAATCGCAATGTGCCTGCGGTTCTGTAGGTTGATCGATGATCGGGCGTGGCCAAGCGGTAAGGCAGTGGACTTTGGATCCACGATCCCAAGTTCGAATCTTGGCGCCCGAGCCATTTTTTGTGAGATGATATGGGCCTGTTACAGGTCCCTGGCACCCCAGTCAGTATAGACTTTGTTGATTGCAATAATTAAAAAATACCAATGGTCATCAAAATACAGCGCTAGCTTGACCTATCATTCCTCTAGAGCTGCCAGAACAATATAAAAAAGGTTTGCAATTTCGCTATGAACACATTTGCGAGCGTAGTGCTTGCAGCAGGTAAAGGCACTCGAATGCATTCAACGCTGCCGAAGGTGCTTCACCAGGCGGCAGGCTTGCCTCTACTGGCTTATGTACTCAATGCCATCGAAGCCATCTCCTCCGCTTCTGCATTTGCTCCGCTGGCTGCGCTAACCACCAGCCATCGTCCCCTTGTCGTGACTGGATATGGAGCAGAACAGATCGAGGCAGCCTTTGGAGACCGTTGTCTCTATGCACTGCAGGAAGAGCAGTTGGGCACCGGTCACGCGGTACTGGCTGCCCGCGAGGTCGTTGATGCGCTGAATCCTCTACCTCAGACAGTGCTGGTTTGTTATGGTGATACCCCGCTCATTGGCAGCGAGATACTCGCTCGTGTGCTGGTCGAGCACCTCACAAGCCGGGCCACTGTGACCTTCCTCACTGCGCTCATCGAGCAGCCCTCTGACTTCGGTCGCGTCGTGCGCGATGCAGATGGCCGCGTGCGCGAGATCGTTGAGGTCAAACGCGCCTCCGCAGAACAGATACGTATCGGGGAAATCAACTCTGGTGTCTATTGTTTTGAGCGCAGCTGGCTCTGGTCAGCTTTGCAAACGTTGCCAAGGAATGCATCAGGCGAATACTATCTCACCGACCTTGTAGGTATAGCAAGCGCCCAGGGATGCAGGATTGCGACCGTCAGCGGTACATTTGACGAGACTATTGGCATCAACGACCGGGTACAACTGGCTGCTGCTGAGCAATTGCTACGCCGGCGTGTGCTGGAGCGTCTGATGTATGCAGGCGTAACAGTTATCGATCCCGCCACTACCTATATCAATGCAGAGGTGGAAATCGGACCTGATACCGTTATTCTTCCCGGCACCATGATTACAGGCAAAACACGTATCGGCTCGACGTGCCGCATTGGGCCAGGAACGTCCATCGATCAGTCCACCATTGGAGATGGTTGCATCGTGCGCAATTCAGTACTGGAAGAAACGACGTTTGAAGATGGAGTACGTATTGGGCCATTTAGCCATTGTCGTCCCGGTGCCTACCTTGCACGTAATGTACGTCTGGGCAACTTCGGAGAAGTGAAAAACTCGTATATTGGTGCAGAAACAGATATGCACCACTTCAGCTATGTCGGTGATGCCACGTTGGGCGAGCACGTGAATATCGGTGCCGGCACCATTACCTGTAATTATGACGGAGTACGAAAAAATCGTACGAACATAGGTAACGGTGCCTCCATTGGAAGTGATACAATGTTGGTAGCCCCGGTGACAGTTGGTGAAGGTGCTATGACAGGGGCCGGTTCAGTGGTGAACCGCGATGTCCCTCCCGGAGCCGTGGTTGTTGGCGTTCCGGCGCGTGTACTGCGGATGCGCCAACCATTGGATGGCTCCTCAAAAGAGGATGGCGAAAAGGAGTGACCGGTCTTATGGACGGCGCTGGCTTAGCCGGAAATATAGTGGCGACCCTTGGGGCCGTCCGCGCCGCTACCACTATACAAAGTCCGCAATTTGATGCTGAAGCGTGGCTGCAAATCATCATACTGATCGTGGCCTTACTGCTGGCTGCTATAGCTTCTGCTGCTGAAACAGCGTTTACCTCTGTCAGCCGCATTAAACTTAAGAACCAGGTGGAAGCGGGCGACGAAAAAGCCAAGAAGATAGAACAACTGCTGGCGCAACCGAATGTCTTCCTCTCTACCATCCTCGTTGTCAATAATGTGGCGGTCATCGTTGCTTCCAGTATGGCTACTGTGCTGGCGCTCCGTTTCTCGCCGAACCTGGGTGAGCTGATTGCTACAATCCTCATTTCCCTGGTTGTGCTGATCTTCTGCGAGATTACGCCGAAAACTGCTGCCGTGCAGAACCCCCTACGCTGGGCTCGCGCTCTGTTGAATCCTGTACGTGGCGCCGCGTGGCTGCTCCGCCCGGTTGTCTGGTTGTTGACCGGCATTACGAACTCCCTGGTAGGTCTCCTGGGCGGCCAGATGAAACACCGTGGTCCCTTTGTGACGGAAGAAGAGCTGCGTTTGCTGGTGAATGTGGGCAAGGAAGAAGGTGTACTCGAAGAAGAGGAAACGGAGATGATCCGCAGCATCTTCGAGTTTGCCGATACAACCGTGCGCGAGGTGATGATACCGCGTATCGACATGGTAATGCTGGAGAGCGATGCCACCGTCGATGAGGCTGTAAACCTGGCTTTGCAGGGCGGCTTTTCGCGCATCCCGGTCTACGAAGAAACAATCGATAACATTATCGGCGTGTTGTATACCAAAGACATGCTCAGGCAATTGCGTGAAGATCATAATTCCTTACCTATACATGACCTGGTGCGCCCGGCATACTTTGTGCCCGAGACGAAAAAGCTTGATGACTTACTGCGTGAAATTCGCCAGAGACGCATACACATGGTGATTGTCGTCGATGAATATGGTGCGGTGGCAGGGCTGGTTACTATTGAGGACCTGGTCGAGGAAATTGTTGGGGACATTCGAGACGAGTATGACCGTGAAGAGAACTTATACGAGCAAGTCAATCAGTACGAGTACATCTTTGATGCCAAGATCAGCATTGACGAGTTCAATGAGTTGATGGATACGGACCTGCAAGACGAGGATTACGATACCCTGGGAGGCTTTTTATTTGCCCAGCTCGACAAGATTCCTGTTGCGGGTGATACGATCACATTCAAAAATCTAACTTTTACCGTTTTAACCACTCGCGGGCGGCGCATTACCAAGGTGAGGGTGGAACGTGTACACGAGGCTACATCGACTCCTACGCAGCAAGCACAAGGGCAAGCGGGCCAGTTGCTATTGCCTCCTGGCAGAGAAATGAGTAAGGCTGACGAGCGTGACGCAAGCGAAGCCCCATCAAAGCCGGATTCGCGTTATGAAATTAAAGAGGTATGATCGATAATGCCCAGGCTTCCTGCTCTGCCACGTGCAGTGCGCATCGTCGAAGTTGGTCCCCGCGATGGCCTGCAGAACGAAAAGGCGCTCATTCCCACCGCGCAGAAAATACAATTCATACAGATGCTTGCCGGTGCTGGCCTGCCCGTTGTTGAAGCCACCTCGTTTGTCAGCCCACGCGCCATTCCACAATTGAGCGATGCGAGTGAGGTCATGGCTGACCTGCCACGTCTCCCCACGACATCATATCCTGTGCTGGTTCCCAATTTGAAAGGCATGGAGCGTGCATTAGCGGCTGGAGTTCGCGCCATCGCCGTATTTACAGCGGCCAGCGAGAGCTTCACCCGGCATAACATCAATGCCACTATTGCGGAGAGCCTTGCCAATTTCCGCCCTGTGGTAGCCTTAGCGCGGCAAGAAGGAGTGACGGTACGTGGTTATATCTCGACTGTCTTCGGTTGTCCCTATGAGGGAGCGGTGGACCCACGGCAAGTGCTCAATGTGGCACAGGCGCTCTTAGAGATGGGCATCAACGAACTTTCTCTCGGCGATACGATCGGAGTAGCAACTCCGAACCAGGTTGTGGATGTGATTAGCCTCTTAGTCGACGACGGTGCTATTCCAGTCGAGCAACTGGCCGTGCACTTCCATGATACACGCGGTACAGCCCTGGCAAACGTGCTGATGGCCTTGCAGTCAGGTATCAGCATCGTTGACTCCTCCGCAGGTGGCCTGGGTGGCTGTCCCTATGCCCCAGGAGCTGCCGGTAATTTAGCGACCGAAGATCTGCTTTACATGCTGCACGGTATGGGCATCCAGACAGGCGTTGACCTGGACAAGGTGGTTGCGGCTACGCGCTTTATTGCTCCGCTGCTGGGGCATATTCCAACCAGTAAGTATTACCAGGCGGCAGCAGTATGATGGGGGCGTAGGGAGTGGAACCCTGGAGCAACACCGCATTGACAGCGGGCGGACGGCTATCCCATTATTCCAAAACTTAACTCACTCATAACGGACACGATTTCTGTTCTCATGACAAACTCAGTCTCACCGGTGTATCCCTCATCGAGTACCGTCACCTTCACCAATTCCGGGCCGATCCATTCGACGCGCCCGTGCCATTCCTTGAGAGGATTGGAAGGACAGCTTCTTGGTGGCAACAAATACGTGATGATATCTCCTTTGTCAATCTGCCGCAATGCTTCTCTCCTGATATGAGGTTTGTAGGTCTCCTGCTGGAAGTGTGCTATTACTGTGCTCTGTCTCCTTTCCATAAGAGATGATAGTAGTCACGTGGAATGCTTATACTGGTGAAGTTGCGAGTGGCATCGCCTTCTCAACTTCGGAGAGCAGATCGCAGATGTGAAAGGGTTTGCGTATCACCCGTTCCATTCCTGCTAAATCATCGTGTATCTTCGCGCTCGTTGTCAACACGATGATCGGTGGAGCAACATTCCATTTCGCGCGAAACTGCTGCAGGAACGTTCCATCGTTCATCGATGGGATACTGAGATCCAAAAGAATCAATGCAGGGGAATCACCAGATTGAATGGCATGATCTGCCCACACCAATGCTCCTGGTCCATTATAGATAGCCGAAGCACGATATCCTGCCAGTTCAAGCGCCCGACAAAGCATCTCCTGGATACCTGGAGCATCGTCGATGATCAAAACGTAAGCAGAATCTTGTGGGTCGTGCACATCCTGGTCATCATTCACTGCTCCATTTAGACTATCGCTTGCACAATTACTCCTATCTGATACCTTTACCATGCATATGCTCCTTATGAAACTGATAGTTTTTGGCTAACCATAGCCATAGCATCGGCAGATGATAGGAAGACTCTGCCTCCCTTGCATTCAATCATTGCTGTAAGTTGCCGAAGACGCGTTTCATCTTCGTATCGTGTCCATAGCGGAGAGTGCGCTGACCAGGAAACCACGTCCTTGCGGCTCGGCACAGTCTTGAGTATTTCAGGGGGACCGGTCGTACTGCGATGAATACTGGAATTCCTATCCGCTTGAGAGCCGCAACTCCTCTCATCCGCTCAACAGGTGGAGGGGTATGCGGTTCTACAAAAGAAGCAGAATCCCAGCAACTGAGAGAAACCAGGGCACTTAACGTCGTTCCAGCCGCTTCCATGTGGCGACGGATATCACTTAGAGCTTCGAGAATGGAACCTGTCAGCAACGCTTTCGTGCTAAAGTTCACATTTTTGTGCATCAGTGCCAACGCCTGGAGCATCTCTATGCCACGTTCTGGGCGAGCAAAGGGATCACCGTCATAGCCGAACTGGATCGTCTCGAACGGAGTAGTGTGTGCAAAGTTTTGAAACTGGAGGAGAACTTCCTCCGCGTTGATTCTCGATAGCCCAACCTCGCCTCCGCGCGTATAGCAATATTTACATCCAAAGGGACAAGGTTCTCCAACAGGGACAAGGACGCGCTTCTTCTCGACTTTGAACAGAATTCGCGCAGTCATCGTTTTCTCTCTGGGCGCTATGCACTTCAACATTATCGTTTGTCCATTCTTCTTAAATAGACTGGAATACCTCTCATGTTACCTGGTTGCCAATGCAAATTATATAATCTCTGAAATGAGTGTAGCATAAAACTGGTAAAAAACCACACATTTTAGAAAAATGGCTAAAAATGTAGCATTTGTAAGATATTCCTTCAATAATAAGCAGTTGTAAACTTACCTGGTAAAAACAGAGGTCCGTAAGACTTTCCTTGTACTGTAGACAATTGTAAGCTCACCTCGAAGAAACAGGGACCTGTAAGAAATTTGTGTATATAGAGCTTTATGTACTGCTTCACCATTTCGGTAGCACCCTGATACTTTCTCGGGAACGCGAACAAATGGTGCTATGTGAAGAGCAAGGAGCCGGCGTGGTAGTCGGCACATTGGAAGTGTACAACGTGGCAAAATTGTTTGTATACTTGCGCTATACGGAAATATGCAGTATGCTTTCTCCAAAAGCAGAAACGTCTGCCATAAACGGAAGAAGAGAGAACAACAGGTATTTGATTCGGAAATTCTGAGCGTCCTGATTTCTTTAAGGATGTTTACGTCGTTTGCTGTTGGAAAGGATTTGGGACAACATGCCATCAGAGATACCACAAGGAAGTACGTCAGAGGCAAGATTGATTGGCGATGAGCAGTTCCTGCGCAAAATCGCCTATATGTATTACGAAGATGGGCATTCGCAGGAAACGATTGCTGAGATGGAGTTTTGCTCCAGGCAGACCGTCAGTAAGGCCTTACAAAAGGCGAAAGAGCGGGGAATTGTCCGTATTTCTATCGTTCCCGATCTTCGCACAGGCTACTTGCGCAATCTTTCCCGCGAGCTACGCCGGAAACTTAACCTGGAGGATTTAGTGCTCATTCCGGGTCGCAACTTCGAAAATGTCAGTGGTGATGCCACGATCGACGAAGTTGTAGCCGAGATTGGAAACGCCGCCGCCGACTACCTTGATCAATTACTCACGGACTCAGACATTCTCGCGGTCACCGGTGGTAAAGTATTCATGCGCAATGTTGTCCGTTACTTAAACCCAACCAGGCCACTACCGGGTTTACGGGTTGTGTCTACTATCGGGTTTGTCGAGGCCCACACGAGTTTTGGCGACGCGAATCTGATTGCATATGACATTGCCCAGGCGTATGGCGCTTCACATGCGTGGTTTTGTGTGCCTGCATTTTTGCCATCCGGACCGGAAGTCCCGGTAGAGGCAATACTAGCACTGAATCGCAGTTTCCCTTTAACGCGGGTGGCACTCGAACTCACTGCAAAAGCAAATGTGGTCATGATGGGACTCTGGACCCCACACACGAATGATGAAATAGTTATGAGAGGAATCCTCAGCAAGGAACAGATCGATTCGCTGGATAGATTCCAGCCGGTCGTGGATATCAACCACTGGGTTTTTGATGCAGAAGGGCGCTGTATTAATGAACTGATGGAACCACCGCCATATCACCTCATAGGTTTGGAGATTCCTCGTTTGAAGGAGAGAATCACAAAAGAAGGCACCCAGGTGATTCTTGTTGCAGGAGGAGGTCCTTCATATGCCCCTGCTATTCATGCTGTTCTGAAAGCCGGACTCGCGAACATCCTGGTCACTGACCACATAACTGCACAGATGCTGCTCTCATCAGAATAATTGGGAATACCTGGAGAGGATGTCATAAGCGGTACTTGCCAAGCTGATACGCCTGTGGGTTATGAATACGTAGCCAGAGTTCAACATATCCCACCTTGATATGCTGTAGATCAAGGCCAGCTATAAACTTGTGCAAAAGAGCCAGTGCTTCGCTCGTGTCTGCATCCTCCTCACACTGCATTTCAATTTCTAAAAAATCCCCAAGCCCTTCCACATGATCGATACTCAGGTGTACTGCCCCATCTATATAGACTTCTCTTGTATTATTGATGCACGCCAATTCAGTGAGATTGTTTTTTGTTACCGCCTCGCTAAAGTTGGACGAGGCAAACCAATGTGGTAAGAACCGCGTAAAAAGAGCATTCATTTTTTCGCGTGTATTTGAGTCTGGGAAGAGAGAAAAAACGCACTCCGTACTCTGACGATGTTCTGTTTCGCCTTGCTCATTGAACTTAAATTCGAGTTGATGATCATTCCTGACGCGGACAAATACTGCCTGCTGGAGTAAATCGAATCGTGGTGTATCATAATATCTGTCTACATTATGCGCTGTACCATCGAACGTCACATGTTGGAGTCTCTCCCGCAGCTTTGGCAGTAACTTAGGAAATAACTCACATTTTAGTTCTACTTCGATCATGTTTTATACTCCTTTATTGAAAGCTGGAGATGTCTTGAACATGAGGTAATGTGATATAATTGGTTGGTATAGTCGAATACACTCCTTGTGCCGGTTACGTATATGCACGCAAATACACCTGAAAGCGAGAAAGGTCGGCCAACATGTCCCAAACAAACGAAGGCTCTCTTGGAGCGCTCTACCACCCCTTACACGGTGAGCAGGTGGAAAACCCCTATCCTATTTACGCCCGTGCTCGTAAAGAAGAGCCTATCTTTTTCAGTCCTGATCTCAACACCTGGGTTGTCACCAGATATGATGATATTCTGACCATCTTAAACCAGCCGGATATCTTTTCATCGAAGGATGCTTTGCGTCCTGTGGTAAGATTTTCTCCTGCAGTGTTTGCAGAAATGAGCAAGGGGTATTCATTTGTCCCGACTACGATCGACAGCGATGGAAAAGAACATACCAGGTTTCGTAACGCAGTGGGCCAGGCATTTACTCCCAGACGTGTGAAGCGGTTGGAGCCTTTCATCGAAGAGGTTGCGACCTCATTAGTAGACGCTTTCATTAATGACCACAAAGCTGAATTAATCTCGCAATTAGCGTATCCCCTGCCCCTTGAAGTCGCTCTCTTTCTGATCGGGATTCCTAAAGAGGACATGGATTTAGTGAAAAAGTGGAGCGACAATATGGTAATGTTCATCTCGTCCCCACTTCCAGAGGAGCAACAAGTGGAGTACGCTCGCGACTTTGTTACCCTCCAACACTATTTTATACGGCTTGTCAACGAGCGAAGAAGTGCTCCCAGAGAAGATTTGATTAGCGATTTGCTTGAGACGCCAGCAGGAGAAAAGCCGTTCGACGATGCACAATTGGCAAATGTGCTCGTCAGTACAATAGTGGCGGGTCACGAAACCACGACCCAGTTGATTGGGAATGGACTTGCGCTTTTGCTCGAACATCCTGAGAGATGGCAAACGCTGTGTGCTCATCCCGAACACATTCCGCAGGCCATCGAGGAGATCTTGCGCTACGAGTCACCTGTTCCCGCGTTCTTTCGTACGACCACCAGGGAAGTGACCGTAGGCGGGATCACGTTTCCAGCGGAAACCTCGCTCCTGGTGATGTTCGCGTCAGCGAACCGGGACGAAACGCGATTTCCCCAGGCAGACCAGTTTGATATGCAGCGGTCACCAAATCGCCACCTGGCATTTGGATACGGCGTTCACTTCTGTATAGGGGCGCCTCTGGCGCGCAAGCAGGGACAAATTGCGTTGGAGACGCTCTGCCAGCGATTGCCAAATCTGCGGCTGGCACCTGAGCAAACACTCTCGCACGCCCCAGCAATCAGGCAACGGGGATTGATACGCCTGGATGTCGTGTGGTAGAGTACAGCAGAAGTCCGCGCGCCGATGAGACTTCATTAACTTGCATCATCGCGCCCCGCTGTCGTGCATCGGCTCACCGCCAGGGTTTATCGATCAACGCGATTCTAGATACTCAATCGCCTTGACCAACTGAGCATCCCCACTATGGAGAATTTGCTGCGACGTCATATGCTCCTGATTCTCTTCATCAGGTGTAAGAGGGCTTACATTGGGGCTCAGCGGCACATTGAAGCCAGGGTTGGGAATAATACCATTACCACGGATAAATTGACCATCAGGAGTCAGCCACTCGCTCGTCCCCAGGAGAACAGCGGAGCCATCGGATAGGTCAAACTCTTGCAGCACAGTACCTGTACCAAAGGTCTTTGTGCCTATAATGATTGCCCTGTGGTTGTCTTGTAGAGCGCCAGAAACAATCTCTGCGGCGCTCGCTGTGTTACTGTTGACCAGCACCACAATCGTGGTAGTCGTATCAATCGGTTGCCCATTTACCGGGACAGGCGTTCGTTGTCCAGTACTGTCCTGCTCCAGAAGCACATTTCCTTTGCGTATAAACTGGCTGGCTACGTTGATGGCCTCCTGGAGGAATCCCCCAGGATTATCGCGTAGATCAAGAATAATTTCTTTTGCCCCCATTCTTTTTGCCTGGCTGAGAGCAGCTTTGAGTTGATTTGAGGCGCCATCGGAGAATTGAGTGATTTGTATATGCGCGATGTGGACATCTGCAATATAATGCAGAGTGACGGATGGCACCGTAATCTCTTGCCGCTTCATAGTAAATGTCGGTGTCTGATTTGTGGAAAGGCGTTTGACTGTGACGGATACATTCGTGCCGGCAGGTCCCTGGATGAGTGAGCTGACAGTACTGAGGTCTTTCCCTACGACACTCGCACCGTTTACGGCGGTAATGATATCCCCGCTTTTAAGCCCGGCCTTCGCTGCCGGTGCGCCGGGAATAGTAGAAGTGATGATGAGTTGTTTCGTTGTAGGGTCTTGCCGCAGGTAGACGCCGATACCTATAAGGGTACCGCTTAGTTGCTGGTGCTCTGCTTGCACATCCTGGGGAGTGAGGAAACGGGTATGGCCGGTATCATGCAGCACGTTTAGCATAGCGGTAATAGCCTGGTATGACATCTGCTGGTAGTTTATAGCTTTGCGATCGACATAGTTCTGGTCCACAATATTCCAGGCCTGTTGGAAGAGATTAGCATAACTCTTAGATAGGTTGCTGGGATTGAAGTTTGTATTGGTAAATGCCTGGTGACCAAACCAGCCACCTAGAAATGCAATCATCATCAGGGTGGTAGTAACAACAATCTGCCCAAATACCCGGCCAAGCTGGGGTCCCTTACCTGGCGCAGGTTCTTGTGTAGATACCTGTTGTTGCGTAGAATTATTGGCGTTTGTTGCTGATGTTGGCTTGGACTCATCATCAGGTACCAGTCTATGTCTCTGATCTATCCCGGGCTCTTCATACCAACGTGGATCATCGTAGCTACTCACCAGTGGCCTCCATACTTTTTTCGATGCATGACGCGAAGCGTAGCCGCGCGAGCGGCGTTTGCATCGATATCAATACCTTTTTTCGATGCATGACGCGAAGCGTAGCCGCGCGAGCGGCGTTTGCATCGATATCAGTCGCTTATCAGGAAAACTTTTCTCTATTATGCAACATAAGTTTGCTTGCGGTTATGCTTACTGCGATATTTCTATCGTAGTAGTACTCAGTATAAAAGTCAACGCCATATGTATCGCAAAAAATTCAGGGGTGTAGTTCGGGAAAACTACACCCCTGAGATCTGGCTCCAACTACAGCTGAATCGCTGCCGGTCGTTACTCGTTCGGAGCGCTTGTCGCCCCGGCGCTTTCTTGGACAAGGGCGGGTGTTGTAGTGGTTGTAGGGTTGCTTAGGGTTGCCTGAGCAGCCTGGTGTTTTTTGGAAACAGCAGGTGGAGGAGCTTGCTTTTTCGGTGGCTCCCATCCGGGTGCACGGGAGACAATCATCGACATCATCTTCCCCTCCATAATTGGGGAGCGCTCGATAACAGCCGATCCTTTCAATACATCTGCGATTCCATCAAGCAACTTACGGCCAATATCGGGGTGGCGCATCTCCGCCCCTCGAAACTTGACACTGACTCTGACTCTATCGCCATCAGCGAGGAACTCTTGAATCTTGCGCGTCTTTACATCTATATCGTGTTCGTCTGTACGGGGACTCAAACGAATCTCTTTCAATGTGACCGTCTTCTGATTCTTACGCGCCTCGTTTTCTTTCTTTGCCTGCTCATACTTATAGCGACCGTAGTCCATCAGTTTGCAGACTGGTGGGATGGCGTTGGGTTGCACCTCAACCAGGTCAAGGTTTCGTTCACGGGCAATATCAAGCGCACGCTGGGTGGGCATGACGCCGATCATTTCGCCGTTTTCGTCGATTAAGCGCACCTCGCGAGTACGTATGCGCTCATTCACCCGCGTTTCTCGCGAACGGTCATTCCCCCGGATATCCCTATTAATAGGCCAGACCTCCTTCTTTATGGTACTGGTAAAAATTACACTAACAACTGGTGCAAAGATAACTATGAAACCATATTTAGTGTAGCATACAGCCTTATCCAAGTCAAATACGTTTTGAAAAAAGTGCAATCAATAGTCTTTCCTTGTTTATTTCAGAATTGGGATAACTTAGATTGTTTGTCGCTCGTTGAGCATGGTTGCTAGCTTACTAACAACATCATAGCGTCCATATGATGGCATCAGGTACACCCCCTGCACCATGCCGCGTGCCGCAGTTAATAGTTCTTGTGCCAGCTTCAACCCCTCCTCGTGACCATGTTCACCAGCAGCGCGCATACGTGCACGCACATCATCGGGTATGGTGATGCCGGGAACTTCGTTATGCAGGAATTCAGCGTGGCGCGAACTGTGTAAAGGTATACAGCCAAGGATCATGGGTATTGGAGGCTTCCCGGCCCGGTCCAAAAAGCGCAATAAACGTGCCAATTCATAGATAGGCTGGGTCATAATAAACTGTGCCCCCGCGTCAATCTTACGCCGGTATTTCTCAATCTCTTGATCGGCCTGCTCATCTGTCATGTTCAGGTTGAGCGCTGCCCCTATATGAAATGAGCTTTTAGCTCCAATCGATGAACCTGCCGCGTCATGCCCCTCGTTCATGCCCCGGATCGACTGGATTAGCCCCACAGAGTCCAGATCCCATACCCCCGTCGTGTTGGGATAGTCACCAACTCGTAGTGGATCCCCTGTCAAAGCCAGGATATTGCGAATGCCCAGGGCATGAGCTCCCAAAAGCTCGGATTGCAGCGCCATCAAGTTGCGGTCTCGCGTTGTAAAGTGGATAATTGTTTCGATACCCAGGTGATCCTGGATCAAACGCGCGAGGGCAATGCAACTCATGCGTACCCGCGCCATTGGACTATCGGCAATGTTGATGCAATCAACACCGGCTTCTTGAAGCAGCGCCGCACCCTCGAGTATTTTGGCCGGATTCAAACCTTTGGGGGGATCGAGTTCGACGCTTACAACAAACTCTCCCGCCGCCAGCTTTTCTTGCAGGCGTGTCGTTGAACCCTGCTGTGGCAGGATTACTTCTTCCTCAAGCAACCGGGCGATTGTGGCTTGCCCATTAGAAACAACTGCAGGTTTTGTGTGCACAAGGTTTTCAGCTGTCCCGGTCGTTAGCGAATCACGCACACCATAGTGCTCATCGAGCGCTTTGCGCATAGCAGCGATATGATGCGGTGTTGTGCCACAGCAGCCGCCTATCAGCCGTACTCCAGCTTTAGCGAAGCGCAGGGCATAGTCTGCAAAGTAGTCAGGCGTGGACACGTAGAAAAAGCGGTTATCGATGCGCGTTGGCAATCCTGCATTAGGCTGAGCAGAGAACAGAGGGGTCGCGGATTTCAGGCCGTCCTGGTGCCGGGTGGCTTCAGCGATCATCTCTTCAAGCACGTCAAATGTGGCGGCGGGTCCCACGCTGCAGTTCGCGCCTATCACATCGACTCCCAGGTCGCTTAGCACTGCAGCTACTCGTGCTGCCGACTGGCCAGAGAGGGTATGACCATCTTCATAAAAGCTCATTTGAGCAATGATGGGCAGTCCGCTCTCTTTAGCTGCCAGAATGGCTTGCCGCAGTTCCGCCAGGTTGGAGAACGTTTCGAGTATGAGCAAATCGGCTCCGCCATCCTGTAGAGCATTGACCTGTTCACGGAAGATAGTCCGTAACTCGCTTAAGCGATGCTCATCGGGTGCCTGTAGGGGGCGTCCGCTGGGGCCAACTGCGCCCGCGACGAAGACCGATTGGCCGGAAACCTCGCGTGCCTCACGTGCCAGTTTTACTGCTCGCATATTGATCTCGCGTACTCGATCTCCCAGGTTATAAGCCTCGAGCTTTGCGCGGTTCGCGCCGAAGGAGTTCGTTTCAATAACCTGAGCGCCGGCACTGATATATTCACGATGAATATTCAATATTAATTCTGGCTGGGACAGGTTAAGCGCGTCAAAGCATTGTTCGTAGTTTACTCCTCGCGCGTATAGCAGTGTGCCCATTGCACCATCACACAGCAATGGGCGTTGTTGAAGTTGTTGAAGTAAAGCGTGTTCCATATAAACCGTTTCCCGCAAGTTAGCTAAACAAAATCCTCTTCAATGTATTGTACCTTCTTTTCAGGGCAATCGCATCTACTAGAGGAATGTGAGGAGAAAAAGATGGAAGGGAGTGGAAGAGGTTGGAAAGTTCAACCTCTTGACAAAATACGCACATAGATGTAATATGCATATAGATGCTTATTAATGTAGGGTAACTACAGTCGTATGTTGGTCAACGTATGGACAGCCTTGGTCACTGGACACCGTGAAAAAGGAGCGATCTATGGACAGCATAGAAGAACTCGAACTGTTGCGTCACAACGGCTTGGCAGAGGAAGAGATCAGCCGATTGAGGAGGCTACGCAGAGATTACAAGACAAGAACGAGACAGCGAACCCTTGCAGAACTTCGACGTCTCGAGTTTGCACGCTGGCTTGTAACTTCTGGCAGGCTTACAGAGCAAATCGCTTGAGGGGGTGCGGCTGTTCGCAGGTTGCTAAGCCCGTCAATAAGACAGGTGTTGCTGCTTGCTGGAGGAACGATGCACATTCAAGCCAAGGAATTGCCATGCCCACACGCATTCTGATTGCTGATGACGAAACTATTCAGCGCATGGATCTGAAAGAGATGCTGATTTGCTCGCGTACGAGATGTAAGAATAGCAAGGTTCTCTGTTATAGTTGCTACAAATCTGGACAAATAGGACATCTGCCCAAATTTCTAACCTTAACCTACGCCCGTTGACGAACGAACTGGGCGGGCGGTTGGACTACGGCCAACCGGGTCACAGATCACGTCTACTTGCCAAAACGTTTGGCGGTGTGATGGTTCTGTGCAGCACATACGCTAGTGCTTTTACCCACGGGAACGCTTTACCGTGGAACCCTGGAAACACTATTCAGTTGCAAAGGTGCTATAGCTATATTCTAGCACAGCCTGTGAAATGTGGAAATGCAAGAGATGGGCATATTTGGAAAGGAATGGTTACAAAAAGGTATACTTACTACATATTCAATGGGCAGAGGAGCGTAGTAGGCTATCGACCCCCAAAGAAGCAAAGCGTATGCGTAGTGATAAGTTATCTCCGTACAAACGCGAATCTGTTGAGTTTTAGCCCATGCCTGAAGTTAAGGGGACTGAACAGCCACTGGTTGTGGCTCTGTGTGGTGATAGTGGGTCAGGGAAAACCACTCTAACCGATGGCATGGTACAGCTCTTCGGGCGGGAACGTATTACCCATATCTGCCTTGATGACTACCACACCCTCGACCGTGCAACACGCCTGCGAACTGGTATAACCGCCCTGCATCCGAGCGCCAACAATGTTACACTCATGACCGACCATCTCCGTCGTCTTGCTCGTGGAGAATCACTAGTGAAACCTGTTTACGACCACAGGACAGGCACCATTGCTGACCCGGAGGAAGTCCACCCTGCCGATATCATCATAGTGCATGGCCTGCATCCGCTCTATACCCCGGAATTGCGCAGCCTTGCGCATGTACGCATCTATCTTGATCCCGAAACTGCACTCCTGCAACAATGGAAAATCATGCGTGATAGTACCATGCGTGGTTACACCGTTGAACAGGTACGTCAGCAAATCGCCGCCCGCTGGCGCGATAGCCGCCTCTACATTCAGCCACAGAAGCGCTTCGCGGATATCATCGTACGCTTCTCCCGTGGCAGCCTGTACTATCGCACGCGCAACCTGGCGCACCTCGACGTACGTTTGATCGAAGCGAAACATGCTCCCAAAATTGATCTCTCGGATGTACTGGAGGTGTCACAGAACGGTTTGCGGCCAGCTTTACGCCTGGTTGAAGAGGAATATGAGGGGGTAAAACGTGACGTGCTGGAGATTGACGGGAATATCAGCCATCAGAA